>Ga0206125_10000618_pt1 | contig 45193 bp, 34 predicted proteins | sample Helgoland_Spring_4_FD_148598 | JGI IMG/M metagenome (GOLD analysis project Ga0206125, IMG submission 148598) | Pelagic subsurface seawater microbial communities from Kabeltonne, Helgoland, North Sea - Helgoland_Spring_Bloom_20160331_1 | ecosystem: Environmental > Aquatic > Marine > Epipelagic ... | reverse complement strand
ACGCCATCGAAGCTGGTATGGCCGCTCCCCCTGCAGGCGCAAAGGCGGCTGGGGTTGCACAGGGAGTATCCGGTTCTGCAGGGAAATTCTGGTCATGGGCATTGGGCACCGCCGCAGTCATGGGTCTGGTCTCATTGGGTGTGGTGTTTTGGCCCAAAGCAGGCCCCACACCCCCGCAAGAGGGAACACGTGTTGAGCAAAGCCAAGACGTTCAGTCGGCCCCAATGACCGCGTTGGATTCGGAGGAAGGAGAAGGCACTCCATCCGTCAGCGAGGAAGTGTCCCCGTCCGCTTCGAATGAAGGCGACCTGACGCTGCCTGCTGAGGCGAAAATGGCGCCGGAAGTATCTGTTGCTCAAGCCGGCTCGGACGCGGCACAACCCGAAGCCGCTGTTGCCGCTGAAACCATGCCGGCTGAAGTCGGAGCATCTGTTGCCACTGCAGAAGTGGCACCGACCGTTGAAACCCGCACCACTGGTGCCGAGTCTGCGCCAACGGTCTCATCTGAACCCGCACCCACCTCGGCGAAATCGGGTCGGCTTCCGCTCCTCATGCCAAGGATGGAAACCGACGGAGAGGAGAATGTGGCCAGGGCCCGTTCGGTCGGGGGGGAATTGCCACCTGGGGAAGGCCCGGAAGAAGTGAAGCTGGAGCCCTTGCCATTGCGAAGCCCTTCATCGGGTGCCCTTCCGTTGGCCCAATTGCTGCCGATGGAGGGCGCCATCCATGCTGAGGCGCCGTTTGCCCTCAGGACATTCGGGGGGCCGACCTTGAGCCACTTTAGTCTAAAAGGGGAGCATCCCGCGGAGTTGCGCGGCCATTTCCACACGGAATTCAGTGCTGGTGGTGGGGTGGCATTGGATGTCCGTCGTTGGGGGCAGTCTTTTTCTTTGGGCCTTGCCTGGTATGACTACGTTCACCTGTTGGACTATGTAGAGACCACAACACAGGATTACCTGGACCCAGAAGGGATTCAGTCCATTGAAATCAATGCATTGACAGGCGACACGGTGGCCATTCTATATGGTGACGTGCAGGGCGTGGCTACCCAGCGTCGCTATGTGAGAAGCTTCAACCGGTTCAATGCTGTGGTCATACCCGTTGAATGGCGAACATCGCGTTCTCTTGGCCGATGGCATGGAGGCCTGGGCTTGGGGGTTCAATTGCTTGTCCGCAGTGGTGGCGGCGGTCACAGCCTGAACGAGGCGGGGCTGGTGGTGGCCTATGCGGATGGCGATTTGCCCAAGAGCCGTTTGAATTGGACGCCGACAGGTGGGCTTTTCGCAGGGTATCAGGTGGCGCCGGAATGGCGGTTGGACCTGTCTGTTGGGGCGGGAATTCAGCGGTTCAGAACGCGCCGGGTCACAGAAGGTGCGGCAGAAGCGCCCCTTTGGGAGGGGCAGTTGATCACGGGCCAGATCCAATGCGGCGTCACCCGGTTCTTTAGTCCAAAAAGCCGGTAAGACCTCAGCCCATTTAGCATCTCCGTTTGGATTTTGGACGGTAAAGGCAACCTTTGCAGAGTGGGGGTTGTCCATTGATTGACCTTTGTCCAATTCAGTCCTGATGCGTCAATTGTATGCTTTACTGCTCTGCTTGTGCCTCTCGACATCGGGATGGTGTCAAGCGGATTTGCCGTCTTTGATCGCGGCCTGGAATGACACGACCCGCTCCGCTGAGGACCGCCTGCAGACGGTAAAAGACCTGCACATCGAATTCCATCAGCAGTATCCGGATACAGTCCTCTTCTATCTGAAGGAGATGTGTGATCTGGCGGAAAGCGCCGAAGCGCCTTTGGCGCTGTATTCCGCGCACAACCGCATGGGAAGTCTACTGGAAAAGCAGGGGCACTTGGAGGAGGCCCTCATCTCATTTGACCATGCCGAACAGGTGGCCATTGCCCTGGGCGACTCTGCCCGCCTTGGCACCGTGTATGGCAACCGCGGAAATGTGCACGTCCAGCGCAACGAATACGTCGAAGCCACACAGCACTTCAATCGGGCGATGGATCTGTATGAGGCCGTGGGGGATGCGGAGCGGGCGAACAAGTCGCGGATGGCCCTCGGAAACCTTTTCATGATCATCGGCCACCATGAATTGGCCATGGCCCAGTTTGAAATGGTGCGAAGTGGCCTCAGAGATGCAGAGGACATGGGCTATTTCCCTGGCTTGCTGGAGTTAAACATGGGATGGTGCGCTTACGAGCTGGAGGACTATGAAAGGGCTTCAACGCTTTACGCCTCAGCACTGAATACACTCGAACGGGAGGAGCAAGGTTTCTACGTCGCGGGCTGTTATGAGAACATGTCCGCCTTGTCCGAGGAGTTGGGGGCGCTCGATGAGGCCATGAAATACCGGGTCACGGCCATGGAGATGTACCGTGACTTGGGTGCACGGGGCAACGAACTCTCCTGCTTGCTGGCCATCGCCGAATTGACCTTGCCATCTGATCCCGGTAAAGCCCTGCGGGTGGTCAATGACAACGAACGGGAATTGCTTGGACAGACGGGTTACGAAATCAAACACCAACTCTACAGCGTGATGTACCAGGCCCACAAAGCGCTGGGTCACGACGCCATGGCGTTGCAAATGCACGAGTCATTCGTGTTGTATGACGACAGCCTTCAGTTCGAAAAACACCGGCTCGCCGTAATCCGAGCGGCCTATGAAAAGGACGTGGAGCACCAATTGCGTGCGGTACAGTGGAAGGGTGAGCAGGAGCAAAGCCGCCAGGAAGTCCAGCAGCTCAAGACGGTGCTCGCCTTGGTGCTGGGGTTTGTCGCCGTGATTGGATTGCTGGTGGCCTACATCGTGAACATCAAGCGCCGCCACAAAGACAGGCGCGAAGAGCTCATGTCCGAGATCGAAGAGCTTCACCTCACTGGCGGACATACCCTGGTTTTGGAAACCCCCGTGCTGGAATTGAACCGTGCTCTTCTGGACCTGTCCTTGGGCAGAACCCTTAACGACACCGATTGGAAGGTGCTCAATATCTTACTGGAGGATCCGGCGATGACCAACCGCAGCATCGCGGAAAGGGTCCACCTGAGCGTGGATGGGATTGGTTCCTCCTTGAGAAGGATGTACCTGTATTTCGACATCAAGGAAACCAAGTACAAGAAAATGGCCCTGTTGCATGCTGCGATGAAGGTTTCTTCGGAGCAGGATTGACAATTGCTCTGATAATCAGTATTTTCCGTTGCGCCCGCAGAAAATTGGATGGGTGAAGGGTGGCACTTTCACCCTTAAGCGTGAGCCGTAAGTCCCTCTTTCGGTCAATTTTTGTGTCACAAACACCCGAATACATCAAGTCATGAGACCATTCGCATTTTTCCTTTTGGTTGCAGGATTGGGCCTCGCCCCTAAACTGAATGCACAGGTCACCACTACGGTCGACTGTGACCTCATGGGGCTCGTGTGCAATGTGTGCTCGCAGCCTGGCATGTTGAACCTCTACCATCCAGGTGGCTACTTGACATGGCCGGACTCAACCAATGTCATGGAATGGGAATTCACGGATTCCCAAGGAAACGTGCTGCATCAAGAGACATTGGTAGACGACAACTTCGTGAGCTTCAGTTTCGATATGGACCTCACCGATACGATGTTCGTCTCGGTGCTCCATACCAATGAATCGGCCTTTCACGATGGCAGTCCAGACCCGTGGGCCTGCTTGATCGAAGACTACCTCGTCTGGGAAATCAACACCTATCCGAACGGAACCGAATATGGCACCTGGACTTTGGGTGGCAGCTTGGGCGTCGATGTGAGCGGCCCTGTCAGCTGCGTGGATCCCGACCTGATCGACCCTTCGGCGGTGTGTCCAGAGATCTTCGAGCCGGTCTGCGGTTGCGATGGGGTGACTTACTCCAATGCCTGTGAGGCCACCAATACAGGGGGTGTGACCGCTTGGGAGGACGGCCCTTGCATCGTCATCGAATACGGCGGGTGTACCTATCCCCAAGCCTGCAACTACGACCCCGGTGCCGCCTTTGAGGACGGCTCATGCACCTTCCCTCCGGAGTCGTGCGCATGGCCGGATGCTTGGGCGGCCGGTTGTACTTACGGCGACGCCGACAATTACGATGAAAGCGCCACCGTCGACGATGGTTCATGCACCTGGGCGCCCTGCAGCTCCTGTCCGGAGGACATCAACGGGGACGACGCCATTACCGTCTCGGACGTCCTCCAGCTTCTGGGTGTCTTTGGCACGGGTTGCACGGAGCCTCCTTTCTCTTTGATCGGACGCTGGCACCCGGAGACCTTCGAAACCAACACCCTCTACGAATTCACGGAAACCCTGCGGTATACCATCTACTCCGGCGACGGGACCTTTGGAGGTATTGAGGACGCCATCCCCAACCCCAATCCCTGGCACATGGAAGGCGACACCGTGGTGATCGACCTCTTCTTCGGCAATGAATTGCGCGGCTTGCTTGAGCCGTCCTGCGGCGGGCAGAAGGCCACCATTGGCCCTGATGGCGGATTGTCGCCTTCCGTCCTTCACCGTGAAGGAGTCAATCCAGCCGATTGCGAATGACCGCAGTGATGCGCGCAGCAGAAGCGGTGTCGGCCCAATGGAACCAACAAGGGGCCGATTTTGGGAAAGCTTTAGGATGAATCTGCAGGGTTGACGGGCGTGGTCTCCGCTCAGAAATCAGTCCTCCGAATCGTCCTTCACAAAACCCTGCGCTGACCTTAAGACAGGCCATCTCGGACCATGGTTCAGGTGTTGTGCTCAGGATTTCCGAACGAGGGAAACGCCCCAGGACAGCAATCCAATGACCAGCGCGAGAACGCCTGCATTGAAGAGCCTCTCTGCGCCCATGAGGTGGTTCAGTTTGAAGGCCGCGCCCAACAGCAGGCCAACAATGCCAATGATCATGAGGGATAGAGCGGACTTGGACGGCTTCATGTGGCCAAGCTAATTCTAAGTTTACTGCTTCACAAACCGCCGGGTCTCCATGCGTCCAAGAGGGGTGGAGGTGCAGCGCAAGACATACACTCCAGGGGTAAGTGAGGACACATCGATGACGTGGGTGTTTCCCATTGGACGGAACTGCTGCTGGACCCGGCCGAGTGCATCGAGGAGGTCGATGCGCTCCAAGCCACTGCTTGACTGAATGTTCAGTTGATCCTTGGCGGGGTTCGGGTAGACCGAGGTCCAGAAGGCCTCTCCGTTTTCGATGGCAACAGAGGTTGTATTGGGATTGTAGAAACCAAAATCGACCGTATTGTTTCCGCCCGGATCGTAATCAAAGAAGCAGTCTTCGGGGTCTCCATCGTTGAGCGGCTCTCCATCAAGGGTGAGGGATACAATGCCGGACATGATGTCACTGAAGGCCGGACCGAATCCATTGTTGTCGAGGTCCACATCGTTGTCTGCATCGGCCACATACCCGACCGTGGACTGGAAACCTTGAAGCGGCTCCCCGTCATCCCAATTGTCTACCTGCCAGACGAAGACGACATAGTTGCCGGGGGTTAGACCATCGAAGCGGTAGTATCCTTCTTCGTCGGTGATTTCGACGCCACCGAAACCCTCCCAGTCCGGAATGCCATCGCCATCCGGGTCACTCCAAATGACCACGGATACGCCAGCAATTCCCGGCTCGTTGGAATCGTTGATGCCGTCCATGTTCAAGTCGTTCCAGACGCGGTTGCCGATGGAGACAAACCCTGGCGAAATAAGGTTGTCGCAGTCCGGGCCCTGCGTGCCGTTGCAATAGGCCATGTCGTTGATGGCGAGGATCATCTCTTCGCCCATGGTCTTTCCGATGTTCAGGAAGGTGCGGGCGTTGTTGTGAAAGTGGAAGCCCGCGTCATCTGGAGATTCCGCCATGGTGATCCACAGGGGCTTTGTATCCACGAACCCGACGGTTCCGCCGTAGATAGAGTCGTTGCACCCCACATTCTCTTGCGCCACTGCAACGATGTCCTGCATGTCTTGGATCCAGCCGCCGAAGTTCTCGTAACCGCCGTGTCCCGAACTTTGAATGACCACCGGTAATTCCGGTAAGTCGAGGTCGTTGCGGACGTCGTTGACCAAGTGGTGCAGGTTGCTTTCGTAGGTGTTCAGGAATTCAGCGCTCGCGCCGTCATTCCACCCTTGGAACCAGGCGAAACCACTGATCTCGAATTCGTCCACTTCGATGTCAGGGAACTCCGTGGCAAGATTTTGCGTGACCGCTTCCACCGTCTCGATCATGGTGTTGTAATAGGGCCCTGTGGTCCCTCCTGCAGAAGGCGGGCGAAAGTCCTCGGCCAGACTCAAACCTCCCCAAGCGGTCTTGATGATGAGGACCGGGTCCTCGAAGTAGGCGCCGAGTTCGTGGGCGAACATCAGCTCGGGCCCGATGAGGTCGGGGTAGGCCCCTTGGCCCACTGTGACGTGGTCACGGATGGTGTCGCCCGCCCCATTCGGAAAGTAGAGGTGGACATCGTCCAGTGTGGTCCAATCGTCTTCTGTGCCAAGCATGGACCATTCCCCTGTGGCATCACTGTTCACCACATCCACGAGCGTATTGGGGGAAGGAAAGTCCGCTGGTTGCCCATCGAGGCTGGCGACCGCGTTGCCCGAGGCATCCGTGAGGGTCCAGCCCACCTCATTGCCGTATGCGCCGGCTGTGCCGATGACGATGTCACATGTCACCCCGTTCTCGAGCGTGACGGTCAGCGATCCCGATTCTCCGTTGGGGAGTGACCCCGTGGCGACGACCGCGCCGTTCTGGACAAAGTCATAGGTCCATCCGTTCCATCCATCCCCGAAGGTGTCGGTCATCTCCAAGGTGAAATCGCAGGTGGCGGCTCCGGGCACTTCACAGGTTGGGGTGAAGCTGGCCACCGTGATGCCGGCGGCACCATTGGAACCGGTGGCGATTTTTCCGTAGCCCTGCATGTTGGATTGCCCGGCAAGGATGAAGACCCGCAATTTCTCCGGGGTCGATTCCTGACGTGTGACGATGGGCACGTAGCCCACTTCCATGCCGGCGGGGGGGACGACCAGGGCCCCAGGATCCACCGTGGCGAGGTTGCCCACGGTCGGAGGTGCCATGTACTCGTCCTCCAGGTTCCAATTCGAGTGAATCAACTCTACCCGGGCTTGCATTTCATCGCGGATAGAGTCGGGAAGGTTGGCGTGGACAATGGCCGGCTGGTCCACAAAGCGATACCAGTAATAGGTTGCGGTAGAGCCGTCACCCAAATCCGTGTAGAATGGGCCTGCCGCTGGACCGGGGCTGCTCCATGGACCATTGGCGTCCTGAAAGGCGCAATCCGGTTCCAGCGGGGTGAGGTAGGTGGTCTCAGGCCGCGGGGTGGTCGGCACCTCCGTGGTGGCCAGTTGGGTAGAAGCCGGCACCTCGTCCACTGTGATGGGATGCCATTCGTTGTCACCCTCAAGCTTGAAATATTCTGGCAGGGCAAACACGTCACCTTGCAAAGAGGTGGCGTTCAGGCCGTGTTCAAACCCCATGGCATCGAAGGTCAACATGGTGTTGTCCAAGTAGTCCAAATCGATGTCGTATTCCATGCCTCCTCCGCTGATCTCTCCGACGATGGCCCCACCATTGTTGGTAAAGGAAACACTTTGGGAACCGTTTTGCATGGCCTCAGTCGGCACGGCGTCTCCTCCATCAAACCAAGCATTCATCGCGTCCCACAGGCCGTCTCTGGAATAGATGGAAATACCGTTGAGGGCCACGGAGTAGTCTTCTCCTGACGCCGGCATCTGCATGGGCTCAATCTTGGCGTAAGGGGTGCCTTCATTGTCTTCCGAAATGAGGGCAGGTGAGAGGGCGTGTTCCCATCCAAACGGGACATTGGGATTGGCGGGGCGCGTGTCGAGATACAGCCCTTCTAGCGAGGGGTCCTCCAGCACCGGTTCCGTCCAAAAAGTGGGCATAAAGAAGGTCGCGGGGCCCTTGAAATTGGTGCTGTTCAAGAACAAAGTCCAGCACTGGTTGCCTGTCGAGATGGCCTGTCCATTGGTCTCCGTCAGGGGTTCCATGAGCGGCAAGGGGTTGTACCCATATCCGAGCAGTTCTCCGTTTAGCCCTTGCGCCATGTTCAGTCCGTCCGGCGCCCACACGAGGCGATTGGACAACTGGGCCACGCCGTATTTCCCGCCAGGGGTACTCCAGTCGCGTTGGCCATTGGAGAGCATGCTCGTTTTTCCCGCACCCGGGCCGTTGGCCCAACCAAAGAAGTTGTGGGACACCCCTCCCATGATGAACTTGGGGATGCGGGTGGCGAACCGGGTATCCATCCACCAGCCCAATCCGCCTTCGATGGTGGTGTAGAACTGCTCGGGTTCATTGCCCGTTTGCTGCGTGGTCATCCAGCAGCTCGCCAGTCCCATTTGGAAGGCGTCCGAACCAGGATATGTGTCGAAAATGGGCCAAGCTGCTGCATAAGCGGTGTACCCGGCATCGAAGCTCATGTCGGAGATGTTCTCCGAGTCAATCCAAGAGAATCCACTCCGTGTGGCGGTGACAACTTGCGCTGACATTTGGACTGAGACTGCACCCATAAAAGCGCATAAACAGAGTTGGCGGGCCGCGTTTTTCATGGCAAACAGGGTGTTGAATTCAATGCGCAAATGAGGTCCAAAAGGTAAACCGTAGGAGTCGCAATGCGTTGCTTGGGAGTGGAAGTGCCATGCGCATGAGGGTGGTTTTTTGGCGCCTTGTGCCCTTTTGCATGCATCCAACGCGGAACATCCATGCCGGGCTCATGCCCCCTTGAACACTGAGGAAATGACCCGTCATGTTTTTCATCTCCCGCATTCACGCCCAATAACGTTGGCCACATTCTGCGGTCTGAGAACCCACGTGCACGGCAGCGCCAAGGTGATTCGCGGACCTTTGAATGGACCAAGCTTCCCGCCCTCTCAAAGAATAGAGGCTCGTAGAGGGCTGCTAGTCTCACTCCGGTTGTAATTTCGCGGCCGCAATAAATCTGCACCTCCCTATACCCCAGTCATGAAGCGCATCAAGGAATTCAAGAAAATGTTTGGGGTGGAAGGCGCCTTGGAGTTGAAGCAGCTCAAGAAGCAGTACCGGAACTTGGTCAAGGAATGGCACCCCGATAAGTTTCCAGACGGAGGCGAAAAGGCGGAAGAAGCCGAGGCCATGAGCCGAAAGGTGATCGAAGGGTATCATTTCTTGGTGAGCATGGCCCCGGAGACCTTGGAAGCCCAGAAAGAGGAGTACACGGAGCTCACCACCAACTCCGGAATCCAAGATTTGCAGCACAAAGGATTGCTCTTGGAGGTCACCTTCCTCAACGGAGATACCTATGAGTACTTCGGAATGAATGCCCAGCTGTTCAACAAGTTCCTCAACGCAGACAACCAGTACCGCTTTGCCAAGCGCAAAGTCTTTAACGCCTTCCCTTACCGAAAAGCCAAGAGCGGCACGACGGATGTGGGGGACGCTGCAGAAGAGACAGGAGCCTAAGGCTGTATCCTAAAGGCGAAACCTGTTCCAGTCGCCATTTCAAGGGTTGGGTGATGCGGACAATGTGCTTGTCCAGGTTGTGGGGCGAATTCCCGACTACCCGCAGGGCTGTCCGAATTGAGCCAAGACCAACAGGATGTCGGCCACACCCACCAGCCCATCTCCGTTCAAATCGGCGGTGCACGAACCGATACATCCAAAGTCACCGAGTGCGACCAGCACATCATTGACGCTCACCGTACCGTTGTCGTCAAAGTCGGGCGGACAGTCCGAAGTCAGTGCGCAAGGGTTGGGGTTGGGCAAGGGGGAACCCAATGGGTAATACAGGGCGATGATGTCCGCCAGGAGGGCATTGCGCTCTGCGGCTTCTATTGCAGTGTAGGTCAGTGACTTTTGATAGTGCCAGCCGGTGCCATAGTCGGGGTTGGCCGAGGGGCCTTCGGACCACATGTTGGGGTAGACGGTGAGCGCATACTGCACAAAAGCGTCTTGATCAACGGGAATCAGGTCAGCATACTCTTGCAGTCTGTTGTACACCGACAAGGAAGGAACGAGGCCTTCAGCGTCGAAGGCCGCGTTCACTGCCGCTTCGTTGTCGGGTAAGATTCCAAAGACGTGAAACAAGGGCCGCAGGTCCTCTCCTGCAGCGATGGACATGCGCAGCATTCTGCTGTCATCGTCGTTTTCACCGTATTCAATGCCGTCGAGAAAGTCGGCGTATTCGCTTTCCCAAAACGCCTGTAGCGGGCACCAGTCCAGCAAGTCTACAATTTCAAAGTAGTGCGCGTAACCGCGGTGCTGATAGCGCACTTCATTGGTGGTCGAATTTGTGATGTCCCGCTCCGAACCAAAGCTGTTGGACACCAGACGGTGTGTGGCCGATCGGTCGATGTTGAACGTGTTGGGCACAAAGCTGTACATGACCGCTTCGTTCAGGTCCTGACCCAGTCCGTAGTTCATGGCCATGATGTAAGGGAAGTTGACCAGGGCCTCGGTTTCCCCGGAGAACTTTGACATGTTGAGCGCATGTCCGTACTCGTGAAAGGTGACTTCGTCGTTTGATCCTGGTCCATCGATGAAGTAGACAGAGCCGGGAACTTGAGTGTAGTTCAGCGGTGTATTGGACATCGGGTAACCGATGGAGTAGGCCCCGCCTCGGATGAGGACATCGGCGATGAGGTAGAGGTTGTGCTTGTCGGAGACCAGCTCGCGGCCCATGATGGTGTTGATGGCTTGGAGCGCCGTGTCCCAGTCGAGCATGGCCTGCATCAAATCGTATTGGCCTGGAACGATGGAATGCTTGGGGATGGTCCACATCACATTGTCCGTCTCGAACACTGCCCATGGTCCAGGCTTGTCCAATTCGGCTTCAAAATCAGCCGTCTCATCAAAGGACTTCAGGCTGAAGAAAGGCGCCTCAACAGCATTGGTAATGGTGACGTCTATGATGCCCGCGTCCGCTCCGTAGGGGACCAAGATTGAAATGGCTCCACCCAGCGGGTTATAGACTGCGATGGTGGTGGCATCCAAGGCGAACTTCTTGGTGATGCGGTCCAAACGCTTGTAAAGCGGCTTGTTTGTGAGGTCCCATTCGTGAGACCCAACGCGCACGTGAAAGTCACCGCCCACTAAACTGCTCGGTACCGTGATGGTCGCCACACTGCCGGGCGCCAAGTAGGTGCCAGTGGGCCGCAGTGCATGCTCTGTTCCGTCTCCGTTAATGTTGAAATACGGATTGATGCCCTCGGGATCGGCAAAGTTGGCTCGGATCGAAACAGTCTGCGTTACGGAAGCGTCTGCAGGTGGTGCGATTTGGCCGGGAAAATTGACGCAAGAGTTGAACACGGTGCCCGCCACAAGCCCGGGGTACTGGGCATACACTTCGGGAGTAAAAACGTGGTCAAATACAGCTTGTTGGAGGGCGACCATGACGCGTTCGCGCTCCATGCCCGGCGCCGATTCCGGATCCTTGCTAAATCCATTTGAGGTGTTTGGCGTGGTGAACAGCGGGCCTACTTGAGCATCGTAATCTGAGATCACAGCGAGGGCCTTTACCATAAGCGCCTCGTTTTGGGGAAGCTCATCGGCGTAGATGTTGACGGTGTTTTTGATTTGGGTCAGTGCGGGTTCGGATAGGCTTTGAGTTCCGTTAATGTGGTCCTGAAAATCACACATGGCTGCCATGAGGAGGTCCCCGTTGAAGGGCACGGGCTTGACCCAAATGCGATGAAGTGTGCTGTGTTCGGAAAGGATCAGTGTTTCGTCCTCGTCGTCATTGCGAACGTCGTCTACATTCCAGCGCCCCCCGCCCCTGATTTGCCAGTCTTGCTGATTGAAATTCCAGAAGGGCCCATTTGTCAGCACGTAGTCGGCATTCACGTTCATGGAAGTGGCACCAGCGGAGGCAGGCAGGAAAGCGGTGTGGTCATCTCGCAGCACATTCATGTAGGAGATTTCAGGGGTAAAAGCCCCACCTTCATTGGAGAGAAAGCGGCCCAGAACGGGGCTTTCAAAGTGGATTTTCCGGTCGTGATTTGATGTGGTGGCTTCCCATCGCAGCCACAGTTCACCATCGGGAATGCTGGCCGCAAAAGATTGACTTCCATGGCCCCATTTGGCGGGATTCCAGCTGAGGTCGCAGCCCAGCGGACAAGAATCATAGATGGGCAAATTGTTCCCCGGTTGGATCACATTTAATCCCGGATTGGTGCCCCCCAGGTGGTGATACTGTGCCCACAACATCCAGCCTTCACTGTCGATGTAGGCGTCGAAGTTCCCGTTCCCAAAATCAAAGGTGTGGATGCCTTCTGGCAAATCTTGGGCTTCAGTTAAGCTGGCCACTTGTGCCCAAGTCAAGCCTGAGAATGCTGCCAATGCTATCCAAAGAAAGAAGGTCCTGACCATGCTGCTGGGGTATGGAGCGTTTAAGTTGTTTTCGCAACGCCCCCCTAAGTTAAGGGCAGGAGGGGGGGGCACGATGCGGCGACATTCCTGAGGTCCCACGGGCATTCTTGCAGCCAAACGCCTTTTCGCAGGGGTCATGTGTGCCGGATTGACTTTGGCATTTTGTCCCATGGGTGGGCAGGGGGCGCAGGTGAGCGCTGAGCGGGCTACATTGACTGCATGAAACTTGTATTCACGCTGCTTGGGGCACTCTTGATGGTAGGTTGTGGCGGGGCTCCCTTGACCGATCGGTTAGAGCATTACGAGGGCGGTGGGGCTTGCGGCGGGACTGCGGCGAACACCAGCATTTCCGAACAAATGACGGCGGCTGCCGTTGATGACACTTCTGCCACCTGGGCTTATGTCTTGGAAGAAGGCGAAGAGGCCATTTTTACGCGGGCTTGGTTGAGTGAGAACAGCACGCAGTCCATTGACATCCAGTATTTCATCTTCGCGATGGACAACGTGGGCATCATTGCCTTGGATTACCTGATTCGGGCGGCAGACCGTGGGGTTCAGGTCCGGATGTTGATCGACGATTTTATGCTGGATGTGGAAGAGGAAGATGTGGCCGCATTGAATGCCCATCCCAACATTTCCATTAGGGTGTACAATCCGAATGTGGGGGAGAACACCTTCCAAAAGGTCAGGGGTGTCGTGTCAGATTTTAAGGGGTTCAACCAGCGCATGCACAACAAGACCTTCATTGTAGATGGTCGTGTGGCCATCACGGGAGGCCGCAACATCGCCGATGAGTATTTCGATTATGACCAGGACTACAACTTTCGTGACCGTGATGTATTGCTGATGGGGACCGGCGCCCGGGACATTCAAACCTCCTTTGATGCGTTCTGGTCCCATCCATTGGCAGTCAATTTGGTGGCGTCGGAAGCGGCGGGGGTAGATGCCCTTGAGTTTTACCGTTCGGTGCAAGCCTATGCCTGCGACCCAGAAAATTTTTGGCCAGAGATCCGGGCCCTGATCGATGGCATTCCTGATGCCATTCCGCACCTCATCGAGGCCGGGCGTCTGCACCGACTAGAGGGCATGCGTTTTGTATCGGATGTGCCAGGTAAGAACGATGCCAAAGGTTATTCGGGTGGGGGCAAGAGTACGGAGGCTCTGATCGATTTGGTGGCTTCGGCCCAAGAGTCGGTCATGATTCAAAGTCCTTATTTGGTGCTCACCGATTTGGGATTGACCTTGTTTGCTGACGCTGTGGCAAGGGGGGTAGAGGTGACCATTTTGACCAACAGCCTCTGCTCTACGGACAACCTTGAGGCGTTCAATGGTTATCAGCGTATTCGGGAAGAACTTGTCGGGTCGGGGGTGAAGGTCTTCGAATACCGGCCCGATGCGGAGATTCGGAAGCGTCTGATTACAGCGGAAAAACAGGCCCGCAGTGGTTACGTGCCCACCTTTGGGCTTCACGCTAAATCCATGGTCATCGACCATTCTACCACGGTCATCGGTACGTTTAACCTCGACCCCCGCAGCGCGAACTTGAACACCGAGTGCGTGGCCATTATGTCCTCGGCGGCCATGGCGGGCCAGGTAGAGTCCCTGATGCGCGAAGAACTGGATCCTGCCAACGCCTGGCAGACAACGCCCTTCTCCAACCCCGACTTTCATGCCGGTACCGCCAAGCGTTTGAGCACCTGGTTCAGGGGCATCGTGCCCGCATCGTTGCTCTGACCTTTTCTGTGGGCAAAGGCCGCGCAGTAGCTTGCAGCCATGCAAAAGAAAATCGTGCTGCTCGGTTCGGGTGAACTGGGCAAAGAAGTGGTCATTGCGCTGCAGCGCTTGGGTCAACACGTGGTGGCGGTAGACAGTTATCCGAATGCTCCGGCCATGCAGGTGGCCGACGAAAGTGAGGTGATCAACATGCTCGATGGAGATGCCCTTGATGCTGTTGTGACCAAGCATGCACCGGACATCATCGTTCCCGAAGTAGAGTCCATTCGCACCGAGCGGTTTTACGACTACGAGGCCCAAGGCATTCAGGTGGTTCCATCGGCCAAAGCGGCCCAATTCACCATGAACCGTCGGGCCATCCGGGATTTGGCCGCCCAAGAGCTGGGCTTAAAAACGGCGCCATACCGCTACGCCACCACGCTGGAAGGCCTGCGCGAGGGGGTGGAAGCAGTGGGCATGCCTTGCGTGGTGAAACCCCTCATGTCCAGTTCGGGCAAAGGCCAGTCGGTGATTAGGAATGAAGCTGACATTGAGCAAGCCTGGCAATACGGTCTGGAGGGGTCGCGGGGCGATCTGGCCGAAGTCATCGTGGAGGCCTTTATCGATTTCGATTACGAGATCACCCTGCTGACCTTAACGCAAGCCAACGGTCAAACTTTATTCTGCCCGCCCATTGGGCACCGCCAAGAGCGCGGTGATTACCAGGAGAGCTGGCAGCCTGCCGTCATGAATCCGGCTTTGCTTGAAGAAGCCCAGTCCATGGCTGCTGCAGTGACAGCCTCCCTCGGTGGGCATGGCATTTGGGGCGTGGAGTTCTTCATCGAAGATGCCAAATCCGGTCAACCTGGAACTGTCTACTTCTCAGAGCTTTCTCCACGTCCGCACGATACCGGAATGGTCACCTTGGCCGGGACACAGAACTTCAGTGAGTTCGAGTTGCATGCCCGCGCAGTATTGGGCATTCCTGTGACCGAGATTGAAGCCCTCCGAAATGGTGCAAGCGCCGTTGTGCTCGCACCACCTTCGATAGGTTCGGGCGCCCCAGTATTCGACGGTGTGCTCCAGGCTGCTGCCGTTCCCCATACCGATCTGCGGCTCTTTGGTAAGCCCTCCGTGCGGCCTTTCCGACGCATGGGAGTCGCTGTGGCCTATGGAGACCGTTCAGCTTCAGTGGCGGCCTTGACAGAGAAGGCCAAGCAAACGGCAGCCTTGATTCAGGTTCGGGTAGAGGACTGAACCACCACCAAACCGATAGATTTCATGTCTCAAGAAAAACCGATGGCTGTGCACCGGCCGAATTATTTCCTGGAATTCATCGTCGTCTTTTTGGGCGTGACCATCTCGTTTTGGCTGAGCGAGTGGAATGAAGGCCGTAAAACACAAGAGCTCCACAAGGAAGATGTGGTCAGTCTGCTCGAAGACCTCGATCGGGACCAGGAGCGGCTAGAGCATGTGTATGGTCAGGCGCAAAAAGGGAAAGACCGTTCCCAAAGGGTCCTGAACAACATCATGGCTTTTAGGGAGGGTGATGCAGATTACACCACGTTCACCGATAGCCTGATTGAAATTGGATACCTCTATGGGTACAGCACATTCTTCATGAACAGCGCCACATACAAGTCCTTGATTGGCAGCACCCGCATCCAGGAATTTCCCCACGAGATCAACAAGCAGGTCAGGGATTACTACGAGTATGTGTCCAAGCGTGTGGAAGACAATAACGACATCGTAGACGCCATTGCACTCAAGTATTACAATGAGTTTAATCCCTACTGCTTGATGGCCAATGACCGTGAAGAGGCCATGACCTTGGCGGAGAGGAGGCGCTACTTTGACCATCCCGACACCCGCGAGCATTATTCAGGACTTCCATTTTATCACCAGACGCTGGCGCTGCATGACCGGACAGACGTGCACATGGCACAAGTCAAGGAGTACATCAAAATCCGGGCTGGGGTAGAAGAGATGTTGCGACAGTACGCCGAGGAATTGCTGGGTCACCCTGTCGACTTGGCGGTCACCGACAAAGAAGTGTGAGGACCTTCCACACGACTTGAACAGAGGCAAAGGGAGGCCATGAGAAGATGTCGTCGGATGAATTGCGAACCGAGGATATGATTCACGGCTAAAAGCAACATTAAAAACGTGTTTTGAAGGGGGGGCACTCCGCTCAGCGGTCCTTAAAAGGGCTGCGGAGGCGCTCTTTGATGCCCTCCAATCGTTCCTTGGATACAAAACCTTTGGCTACAAGTGCAAACAACAGCAGCCACAGCAGCCCTTTGATTAAAAAGAACAGAAAGCCGACAATGCCGATGGTCTTTAGTGTTTCCATGTGGGTAACCTCTGAGCAAAGGTGCATCTTCCGGGTCTTGTTTTTGCAACTTGCCAAAACAATCGGGCCAAAAAAAATGACACTGCGCATCCCCTTACTTATTGGATTTCTCTTTGCATTTATGGCGCCGCTGCTTTCTCAAAAGTGGAGCCAGAAGAAGACAAAAATTGAGGTGGTGGAATTCCCCACGGTCCCAGCAGAAAAAGTGTCGCGCATCGCTTTCAACCTCTTTGCTGAGGACGCTTATTTCAACTTGGATGATTTGAGGCGCTATGGTGGCAACATGGACTTACTCAAGTCGGGGAATGAGCGCCTCAGCGGGATGAAGTATTTCACCATAGGTGCCGAGGCAGAGGTGGTGGATGTGGGGCCGAGCATCATGGTAGATGTGGCCATCGGCTCCGAGGACCAAGGCTTTCCAACATTCAGTTCAGAGCCTATTAAATCGGGAAGCGAGGAATTGACCTATTGGGCTGTTGTTCCTTGCCGATTGCCCATGCGCGTCCGGATTGCCTCGCCTGAAGGGGAGGTGTGGGATGCTTTTGAGGTCGACCAACCGCTTCAAATCCGATATGGCAACGAGAAGATTTCGACGAGGAGCTCTAGCAAAGGCAGTTTCTCATACTCCAAAGGCAGCTTGAAATTTGACACTGAAGAAGCCCTCAGAGCGGGCTTGGAATCGGAGGAAGGTTCTCGGTTTTTCCGGCGAAAAGCGGTCCTGCTGCAATTGAGCAATGTGATCAATGAGCTCGAAACGCGGCTTTTCTTCCTGGAGGGGAAGGTGGAAGTCACGGTGTATTCAGGCCGTGGGAAACACGATTACACGGAGTTGGACGCCGCCCGTGATGTGGCCATGGAGTCCTATGCAAACGGTTATTTTGAAGGGTTATCCAGCCCGATCCAAACCTGGAAGGAGTGGGCAGGCAAAGTGGACTTCACCGATAAGAAGGCCAAGGTGACCCGCGGACTCGCTTTGGGCATGCGATTGAATCTGGCCCAAGCCCACTTGTACCGCGATGAGTTCAAAGAGTGTGCGCAGGCCATATCGGATGCGCGGGCATTGGTGTTGCCGGGAGGAGAAGAATTTTTGATGTTGGAGCGATTGCAGGACGGTCTCATGAAGCGCCGTCGTGCACTTGAGGCCAACGGGGACTTTGAGATTACCGTGGATGCAGAAAGGGAAAAAGCGCCTGATTTTAAAAACGTCATTGGCAAGCGGTCCGAAAACAAGGACGTGCGGATGATTCAGCCCGAAGACCGCTATGATGCCATTGGCAAGGACATGGAGGCTTGGGCTTCCGTGGCGGTGGCTGGCAGTCCAGAGGCCGCTGCAGAATTGACCAGTGCAGTCACCATGGAACAGCGCTTGGGGAGCCGTCTTCAGCAAACCATTGGAGGCATGATGTTGCAGTTGAGTCCTCTGATGGACCCTGACCTTGTGGGGGAAGAATTCCCAGAAGAGATTTTGGCCATACCCAACTTGGTCTACCTCGACATCAGCGGCATGAAGTTCGGTGCCATTCCAGATGATATCGATCGGCTTGCGGTGCTGCAGACTTTGGTGGTCTCCCGAAACGACCTCGAGGAAGTGCCGCAGAGCTTGGGCAATCTGACAGGACTAAAAAAACTCTTTCTCAGCAAGAATGAACTCACGGGATTGCCGGCCTCATTGACGCGCTGTACCCAGCTCAAAATGTTGGACCTCAAAGGGAACCCCATCACACCAGACACCGTGAGTCAGCTTGAGCAGATGTTCGGGGAAGAAGTCAAGGTCAAGCACGACTAAGTCCGCCGGTAGCGACATGTTCCTATGTCCCGATGCTGGCGCTTCATCGGTGCTGCCACCAGGGTAAACGGTCAAATGTGCGCGCAGGTTTCCACAGCCCTGGGGTCGTCAATCCCACCGGTATGTTGGGTGTCATGCGGTTCGAACAAGAGGATCCAAACCTCTTCTCGCGTGACGGGTCTGTGCTCGACCCCTTTCGGTACAACGATGATTTCACCGGGTCCTACTTCCACCGATTGGTCGCGAAACTCCATGGTCATCTGACCTCGGATGACCTGGAAAAGCTCGTCTTGGTCTTTGTGAGCATGCCAGACAAAGGCGCCCTCAATCTTGGCGAGTTTCACATCCTGTCCGTTCAGTTGCGCGATGATTTTGGGACTCCAATGGTCATCAAATAGACCAAACTTTTCCTCGAGGTTGAGCACTTTCATTGCGGCCGAATTTATACTACACAAGGTGATGATTCCAAGGGGTTTAAAGGTGAGGTAGTGTACTCTGTACACGCTTAAACACTTGATTTTGAGCATGTTGATTCTTAAATTGCACTTCAACCAATGCCGTCAGAGATGAAAAGCCGCACCCTCAATGAGCTGAGACAGACACGCGATGCAGTGTATGTCCCCCCCCGTTCCTACCAAGAGCGCATGGAAGACCGCAAGACTGGTTTGGGGTTTCTGATCCTCGATGCACAGGGTTCACCCACTGTGTCGTGTGATGATATCGCTTGTATTGTGGAGGCACGCCCAACGTTGAGCACCGCAGAATTGGAGGCGCACTTTGCCAATGGACAGGAAGCATTTGCACTGCCCAACGGGGAGGTGATCCAACCCATTTCGCGGGTGAAGCGCTCCGCTTGAGTCCCCGGCATGTTGGTTCAGTAGACCTGCACCGTCGGTCTGTGAGGACCAAGTAGATGTGCAATTTTTGATGATCAGAAAAACAGGATGCCCCATCCTGTGCTGGGGCAGGGTGTACCTTGTCCCAGTGAACGCAAGCAGCCTCGTCAAGATATGATTCGGCGGATGGCAACCTTGATGGGGGGCTCCGTGGCGGGACAATTGGTGTCCGTTTTGGCCGCGTTTGCGTTAACGAGGCTATACAGCCCAGAAGCCTTTGCGCATTTGGAGATGTTTGCCCTGGTAACCGGCATAGGTGCCGTCTTGGGAACTGGAAAATTCGAGCAAGCCTTGATGCTCCCAAAGCAGGAAGGTGCAGCGCGAAGCTTGCTGTGGGCCGGACAGCGCTCGGTAGGGTATGCTGCGGTGCTCACGGCGATCATAGCATGGCCGACCGCAGCCTGGGTCTCCAGAGAATGGGCCTTGGAACAGTGGTCTATGGTGGCCTTGTTTTTGCCAGTATTCGTAGCCTTTGCAGCCCATACACGCCTCTTAGAATATTGGCACCACCGCCAAGCCAACGCTGGTCCAGTGGCTCTGGCCAATGGAGGAGCGCCGTTTGCTGCCGAATCGGGGAAGTTGGCGGGTTCTGTGATGTTGCCCTTGTCGGGTTTGGTATGGGGGTCAGGGCTGGGGTTGATCACCCGTTGGGCGATCATGCGAAGGGGTCTCAAAGAGGTCTGCCAGTCTGCGGGTTGGAGGCGCTCTGAGCCTGAGCCTGGAACCTCAAAAGCCCACAGAGACTACCCCACTTGGGTATTGGCCGGAAGCGCCATGAACCGACTGGCTCAATGGCTGCATGTGCTGTTGTTGGGCATCGCATTGGGGCCTGTGTTGCTGGGCATGTTGGGCTTGGCACGCCGGACAGTGATGCAGCCGCTTTCAATACTGGCTGCCTCTGCGGCGCCCGTGTTGTTTCAGTCGGCGACGGAAATGGCCGACGGGGCACCGTTGCGCAGGCTTTTTTGGAAAGCCCTCGCCACTTTCGCCGCCCTTTCGTTCATGGTATGGCTGGTGGTCATGGCGGCACCGGACAACACCACTGCATGGTTGTTTGGCGACCAGTGGTTTGGTGTCATGGAAGTCGTGAGGTTGTTGGTGCCATGGTTCGCCCTCAATTTCATGACAGCAGGCTTGGGCTCTATGTTTCACAGGGTACATCGTCCGAGGTGGATCACCGCTTTGGATGCCCTTCACTTGCTCGCCGTAGGAACGGGTTGGTGGTTGGGTACGCTGCATCCTGAATGGTTCGGTGGAGGAGAATGGGGAGCTCTGGTGGGCATTGTTTGGGCCAAGTGCGGCTATTATCTGGTCAATGTGACCGTTCTCATCTTTGCGGTCATGACCCACGGAAATGCGGATCGCTAACGTTGTGCTCAATGACTTTACCCGTGACAATCGGGTATTGAAGATCACCGAGAGTCTATCCTCCGAGGGCCACGATGTCACCGTTGTGGCCTTGCATAGAAAGGGTCTATCGCAGGATGAGCAGCGCAATGGGTGGCGCATCAAGCGGACCAGGGTGACCACTTCGGCTTTGCCGCGGGGCACAGTTTTCGGCATTCTGAAGATGGCAGAGCTGGCGTTAAGGGTGGTCTGGAAATGGCGTGGTATGGATGCCTGGCACTGCAACGACATCGAAGCTTTCGTCTTGGGGTGGTGCGCGCAACGTCTCAATCCCCGTCTACAGTTGGTTTATGACTGCCACGAATTCGAGGCCGAGCGCAATGCCAAGCCCGCTTTTGAGCGCAAGCTCGTGGGTTGGTTGGAGCGCCGTATGATCCGCAAGGCAGCAGCGGTCATCACCGTGAGTCCATCGATAGCCGCGGCATACGAGGAGCGCTACCGCGGGTATGGTCTGCCACAAGGGCTGCTGGTTCGCAATGTTCCAGCGCCTGTGAACAGCGCCAAACCCAGCGACGGCGACAGCAGTCCCGCCAAACCCAACCTCTTCAGGCAGCGGTTTGACATTCCCGAGGGCGACTTTATCGCCTTGTATCAAGGAGCTTTTAGCTACAACCGCGGCTTGGAAACGTCCATTGCAGCCATGGAAGGCTTGGCAGGGCAGGGTTTACACCTCGTATTTATGGGGTATGGGCCGCTTCAGAATTTGGTAGACGATGCGGCCAAGCGCTATCCGCATGTGCACGTGCATCCTGCCGTGGCCTATGAAGAGGTCTTGGACCATACCCTGAGCGCAGATGTGGGATTGGTCTCGGTGAAGCCCACCTGCCTGTCTTACTTGTACTGTCTGCCCAACAAGTTGTTTGAATACATCCTTGCAGGAGTGCCTGTGTTGTCCAACGATTTGCCGGATTGCCGGTCGCTCATTGAGTCCTTTGGTGTCGGAAGTATCGTGGATCAAGATGACGCGAACGGGTGGCGGAGGGCCCTCCTCAGCATCAAGGCGGCCGGCACAGCTCAGTTTGATCGCGGGCTAAAGCGCGCAGCCCGAGACCTGTCTTGGGAATCAGAAGTGGCCCCATTGGTCTCGCTTTACGCCAAGATGGCAGATCAGCAGCTTTAGCACCAGTGCCCAATTCAGGCACGGTACATTCGCACCATGCGCGCATACAGAAACACCGCTGTGGCCGCGGCCATTGAGGCCGGTCAGGCGATTCTTAAAATCTACCACAGTGGCAATTTTGATGTCACCGTCAAAGGCGACGACTCACCGCTCACACGCGCAGACGTGGCCTCCCACGATGTGATCATGCGCCACCTGATTCCCACGGGCATTCCGGTATTGTCCGAAGAAGGTCGGGACATTCCTTTTGAGGAACGCAGCGGGTGGCGCGAACTCTGGGTGGTGGATCCCATTGACGGCACCAAGGAGTTCATCAAGCGCAACGGAGAGTTTACCGTGAACATCGCCTTGGTGCGTGACGGGGTCCCTGTATTGGGCGTCATATATGTCCCGGTTACGGGCGAATTGTATGTCGGCACAGAAGGAGAAGGGGCCGTCAAGACCATGCACCCCGCCGGGGATGATGCCGCCGCAGAAGCAGTGATGGAGGGTGCGGATTCTATACCCGTAGACACAGGTGACCGCCCTTATACAGCCGTAGCCAGCAGATCACACATGTCCCCAGAAACCGACGGTTTTATTGCAGAACTCCGCAAAGAGCATGGAGAGGTGGCCCTCATTTCAAAAGGCTCGTCCCTCAAGCTGTGCATGGTGGCCGAAGGGAAGGCCGATTGCTATCCCCGTTTCGCTCCTACGATGGAGTGGGACACCGCGGCAGGACAGGCCATCTGTATGGCGGCAGGGTTCGATGTGATCGATCAGAATACAGGTGAGACCATGCGATACAACCGCGAGGATCTGCTCAACGCCTGGTTTCTGGTGAAGTAAAAGCAACAAGGCCGCCCCCAAAGGGACGGCCTTGCCATTGTTTTCTGCAGCCCGAAGGCTGTGTCGTTTCATTTTACTGCTTGACCACGGCCTTGACGGCACGCTGTCCGTCGGCTTCGATCACGACCATGTAGCGGCCGCTGTCAAAGTTGCTCATGTCGAGCATGCCACCGGGGTTGGTGGTGTCAAAGCAGATGCGGCCGTTGGCGTCAAGCACCTGCAAGCGATCCACCTGAACATTGCCCCAACGGAGCGCATCGGTGGTGGGGTTTGGATACACCTCGAAGAGGCTGCCCAATTCCACTTGGTTGACGTTAGAAGGCAAGCTCAAAACAGCATCGATGACGTGCACCACACCGTTGTCGGCCACGATGTCGGCCACGATTACTGTGGCGTCGTTCACCATGACCATCATACCGTCGATGGTAATGGTGACCTCGTCGCCTTGCAAAGTCGCAATGGTCTGACCGTCTGAAAGGTCAGTGCTCATGGCCGCAGCGCCCGCCACAACGTGGTAAGTCAGGATGTCGGTCAGGGTGCCAGTTGGGTCGGCCAACAACTCATCGATCAGGCCAGCAGGCAACGCAGCAAAAGCCTCGTCAGTTGGGGCAAATACAGTGAAAGGACCTTCGCCAGACAAGGCATCTACCAGTCCTGCTGCAACAACAGCCGCTTCGAGGATGTTGTGTGATGGGCTGTTGACAATGATGTCTACCACAGTAGCAGGAGTGGGCGCTGGTGGAAGCAGCACGGCGTCGATGACGTGTACCACTCCGTTTGAACCGATGAGGTCCGCTATAATGACTGCAGCATCGTTGATCATGACCATGTCGCCGTCGATGGTTACGGTAACATCAGCGCCAAAGAGCGTGGTGATGGTCTGACCGTCAGAGAGGTCAGCAGAGGTCAAGCTGTCTCCAGCCACGTGATAAGTCAAGACGTTGGTCAAGGCAGTGTTGTCCATCAACAGGTCCAGGATAATGGCTGGGCCGAGTGCATCAAACGCTGCGTCTGTTGGAGCAAATACCGTGAAAGGACCTGTTCCAGCAAGAGCCTCATCGAGGTTGGTGCTATCCAATACTGCGGCAAGTACAGTGTGTACCTCGCTGTCCGCAATGATCTCAGCCACTGTTGGGGTTACTTCTGGAGTAGGGGGGAGCAGAACGGCGTCGATGACGTGCACCACACCGTTGTCGGTGGTGATGTCGGCCACAGTAACGGTGGCGTTGTTGACCATCACTGTACCGTCCATGATGGAGATGGTGATGTCTTCACCGAGCAGGGTGGTGAACATGTCGCCATCCATGAGATCGGTGCTGAGCGCAGCGGCACCCACTACGTGATAGAGGAGGATGTCTCCCAAACCTTCGAGTGCGAGGAGGTCATCGGCAGTGATACCGAGCTCGGTCACCAAGGCTACAATCGCGTCGTCGGTTGGTGCAAAGACGGTAAAAGGACCTTCAGCGGATAGGGCCTCTACGAGACCAGCTGCTCCAACTGCTGCTTCGAGCAAGGTGTGGTCTTCGCTGTTGACGATCACGTCCACAACTGTTGTAGTCTCCGGAGTTGGAGGGAGCAAGACAGCATCGATCACGTGCACCACACCATTGTCGGCAGTGATGTCGGCCACAGTGACGGTGGCGTTATTGACCATCACTGTGCCGTCCATGATGGAGATGGTGATGTCTTCACCGAGCAAGGTGGTGAACATGTCGCCGTCCATGAGGTCGGTGCTGAGTGCAGAGGCCCCCACAACGTGGTAGAGGAGGATATCCGCAAGGCCATCAAGGGCGAGGAGGTCTTCGGCAGTGATGCCGAGTTCAGTGACCAGAGCAGTGACTGCAGCATCGGTCGGTGCGAAGACCGTAAATGGGCCGTCGCCGGACAGGTCGTCGGCGAGTTCAGCCGCGATGACGGCCGCCTCGAGAAGAGTGTGGTCTTCGCTGTTCACTACCACGTCGACTACTGTAGTCTGGGCTGATAAGAGGGTCCCGAGCAGGAGCAAGGGCATGAGTAGAGTATGCTTGAGCATGTTTTGTATTTGTGTGATTCAACACATGAACAGAGACACGCAAGTAATGTTCAGGGCGCACGGGGTACCAAGATGAAATGGGCGTGTACCAAAGGCGTTTCAATCAGTATAGATTGAAGGGGTGCCCATCGCTAGAAACATATAAGCATCAGGCTTTCAGACTGCTGTGCGCTTGAAATTGCTTGCGATACTTCAAGCTCACAGCACATTAAATGACGCTCATTTCCATCGACTTGTTGGCTTTTGTTTGCGGATGGGTCCATCGAGTGATCTCCGGATGAAGCCATGAAAAAAAGCCCATGTGCATTGGTGCACATGGGCTTTTATTTTGACCACCCTATGAAGACAAGGGAAGGTCAAACGGGTTTATTCAACCACGATGCGCGTGGGCAAACCTTGTCCGTCCACACTTGCGGTGTAGATGCCCGAGGCCACTCCAGCGAGCGAAAGCTGTGTGGTGGTGGGACCGAGCTTTGCGGCGAGCACTTGGCGTCCTGACAGATCGCGGAGCACCAAAGTACCAGGGGCTGCATCGGATTCCCAACGCACAGAAAGCACGTCACGTGCAGGGTTGGGATAGACGGTACAAATCGCACCTCCTTCTTGGTCTTCCACCGATTGGATCACACCCAGAGCGATCAGGATACCACGGAATTCCTGGTGGTAGAGATTGGCCACGCGGGGGTCGTGCACGATGACCGTGTTTTCGTCATTGACATTCTCTGCAGATGAAGACCAGTTGTGCGAACCGGTGATGACCACGGGGTCATTGGCTGGTGATGCATGGTCCACGATGGCGTATTTATGGTGCAGGTCAGGGCTGATGTTGTGGTGATACACCTGAACGCCATTGGCCTGCAAATTTTCGAATTCACTGCCGGTGGTGTTCACCTGCTCAATGCCGCCCATAGGGTTGACAAAAAAGCTTTGTCCGAGGGCTGAAACGGCTTCTCCCAAATCGTCTCGGGTAAAAGCCAGTACAGCAAATTCAAACTCAGCGTCTGCCGCTTCAATCTCTTGGCGAATGGCATTCGTTGTGCCGTCAGAGGGCGAGAAGTACAGCTCCACAGGCACCCCTCCCACGAGGAAGTCGACGGGCGTATTCCATGATTTGTCTGGACCAAATTTGGCGTTCCCTGCATCAGGGGTCATGCCATCTGCGCCCCACATCTCATTGAATTCAATGGTGTAAGCACGGGCCAAGCTCTGGTCCTCGAAGACAATCACGTTGTTCAAGTCTTGCACCAGATTGCCCGTGGTGAGGTTGGTTGATCCCGTCAGCACAAAGGCGTTCTCAGGGTAGTCAGCATCGCCCAAAATAAATTTGTTGTGCATGCCGCTGCCTTGGCCATCGGTGCGGGGGTGGGTCACCACAGAAGCAGGAAGGTTCGACAGGCCGACATTGGCATTCTGACCTTCATAGATCCAACGGATCTGAACGCCATTGTTGGCGGCGGTCTCAAAGGCATCCTCCAACGTTTGATCGTTGAAGTTGTACGCCGCGACATCCAAGGTGTGCTGCGCAGAAGTGATCCATGCAGCAACGGTATCGTTCAAGTCCGTTCCCAGAGACATGGCTTCCTCGTCCGTGGCCACAGAAACGTCTACCGCGCCATTGAAATAGACATGGATGTTGCCAGAGGAATTGGAGACGGTGGCATAGGGACGAATGGGAGACAGTGCCTGTCCGCCCTCAGGCAGCACTGAAATCGCACGGGCGTAATAAATGGTGCCCGGCTCAAGTCCGGTCAGGTCTACGCTGTGGTCAGTAGTGCTTGAGGCGCCTTCTATGACCTGCCCCAAGTCTTCTGTCAAGCCGTACTCCACGGTGCCGGCAGAGGCCAAGTCCGTGTCCCAGCTGAGCGTGAATCCTGTGGTGCTCATGTTGGACTGAACCACGGGAGAGGTGTAGCAGATGTCCGAGGCGGGGATCAAGTCCACTTGGCCACGTGGCAAGAGCTGGTAGCCACCTGTTCCATCAAAAGAGAACTGCGATACAATGCCCACCAAGTCCACTGCGCAACCTGTCAGGATGTCTCCCACGAGGCTGTTGCTGGTGCGAACATAAATGACGCCCGTCTCGCCATCGGCTGTGAAATCGTAGGTCAAATTTCCGGCAATCTCAATTCCCGCAAGAGGGAAAGTGGCGCCGTTCACGCGGACGAGCTCTCCTTCGAGCCCTTCGTTCATGTCAGAGGCAGAGATGACTTGGGCGGCAGGAACCGTGCCCGTTCCGTGGAAGGTGACCTCGGTCAGGTTGGGTCCCACTTCAAGCAATCCGTTGTATTCCGTGATTTCTCCCGTCACGGTGAGGGAGTCTCCAATAACGGGCTCAGCGTCCCAATCAGACCAGTCGCCTCCGGGATACAAAGCAATGCCTGCTGTGGCGTCTTGGAGGTAGCGTACCGACCCCAGGTTCTCGTCCGAGGTCACCACGCCGGTGATGGTGACGACATCACCAATGTTAAAGTCAGTGCGGGCCTCAAGAATGTTGTCTTGGGCACATATTGAGCTGGCTGCTGCGGTCAGCACCAGCGCAAAAAGCGAAATGTATTTCATGTTCAACGTGGGTTTTGGAGCCCCTTCAATTCAAGCACGGCACTGATGCGTATCATGCGGGGAGGGCCTACAAACACCTCCGCCCTTCCACTTCCTCCTTCGAGGCCGTAGGGGTTGGGTGCGTATTGGGAATTGTTGGTCGCGTCTGCGATGTACAGTTTGTCAAGGACATTGGTCACGCTCAAACGCAACCGCAAAAGGGCATTGTCAGAGACTTTAAACGTGGTGCCCGCATTCACATTGAGCAAAGCGTAGGCGGGCGTCACCCACACGTCCTTGGGTTCGCCCTGGGTGATCACGTCACCAGGGGAAAAGTTGGCGTAGTGCTGCCAGAACCAGGTGTTCCTGATCGACAGATAGGTTCCGCGCTTCGGACGGTAACTGGCGGACATAGAGACTTGACGCTGGGCAGCATCACCCACCTTGACCCCGTCGAGGTTCACCAAGGTGTCGGCGATGGCACCGCTTCCTGCACGTGTGATAAATGCATTGGTGTTGCGGTTCACCAAGTCGACGCGTTCATTGCTGGTCCACCTCCAGTTGCCCGCAGAGAAAACACCTTGAACGTCGAGTTTATCGGAGACATCATAAGCGAAATCCCACTCGACCCCTGAGTGCACCGCATCAGCGTTGAGCAGGTTATAGCCCAGATTGCGGTCGACGTTTTCAATGATGTTGGCCTGTTCATTGGCCCAATCCACGTCCTCAATGGCGCGGTCATCCTCGCCCAGAATCAGCAACTCTTGACGACCCGCTGTAGTGGAAGTGTCCGCATAAATCGTCAGGTTTGGGTCGTTCCAGAGGCCACCGACACTGTAGAAACGGTTGACGGCTTTGTTCTCCCAACCGGTGCGGTAGGCGTTGAGGTTTGATGCGAAACGGCCTTTGGCGTATTTCAGTCCAATCTCAACAGCCTTGACGTACTGGTTTTCGTATCCCTCAATGAGGTTGTTGTTGATGTCGAACACCGAATTGAAGAGCGGCGCCCGGTTGAGGTAGCCCACATTGGTGTAGGCGTTCATCCACTCATTGATGTTGTAGTTGCCCCCTGCCTTGATGGTGGCGCTGTTGAGGCGCTCCCAATCGGTGGAATAGGTTTCCAGTCCGGGGTTGTCTGCTGTGAGCACGGTGCCGTTGGCCAACGCTCCGGTGGACCAATCGTCCTCTCCAATGAGCCTCCACTCATCCGTAGAGCGCACTTCATAGGTTTCGCCGTCCAAGGTGATCACCTTCGGGCGGAAGTAGTCGATGCCCCGATACCAGCTTTGGGCAGCCGATACATTGACAAACGCAGAGTAGGTGTATTTGTCCAGCTCGAACTGCATGTAGGTTCCGCCCCAAGCGACTTGGCCATCGTCAGAGTAGTAGTACTTGTCACCTTCGCGCAAAGGCGTGTCGAAGTCGGCGTTCTGATCCCTACGGTCGTTGGGCGCATCGTAGTAATCGGCACCGAACATGTCTCCAATGGTGCGGTAGTGGCTGCCTGTGTAATGGCGCATATCCAAGCCGGTACTGAAGCTCACCTCTTTGGAGACTTGGGTCGTGAAGTTCGAGAGCGCACCATACCAGCGGTGGTCGTTGTGGGCGATGCGGATGAAGTTGGATCCCTTGCGCTCACCGTTTTCGTCGACGTTCAGTCCGTTTTGCCCAAATTCAAAAAGTTGGTGGGCATTCCAAGTAGGTTGCAGGTCGATGGTGCCATCCGCAATGCGGCTGCCGGGCGTGCTGTTCAGCGCCTCTCCACCTCCCTTTCCAAAGCTGGCATATGCCGTGGTGATCAGCGTGGATTTGTCGCTGATGCTCCAAACGTCCCGCGCCGTAAAAATCGGCTTGAAGTAGTAATTCTGTCGGGAGTTGTAACGCCGAGACTCACCATATGTGGTGTCTACTTGCCCCGTAGCTTCATTGAAGTTGTAGTAGACCTCGTCGTAATTGACCAAGAACTCATTAAAGCCACGACCGCGAGAGACAATGGCCGTCTCGCCCAAACCTGAGATGACTTCGCCCAATTCTTGCTGGCCGTTTTCGTCTGTCAGCTGCTCCGCCAAGTCCGCATCGAATTCATAGACCTGCATTTGGTAAGCGCGCTGGCCATGTCGCTGTGGCGCGCCAAATGCCGTGAAGCTCACGTTATGGTTCCCTATGCTCTTGCGCCCCTTGAGGTAATAGGCGTAGGCCTTGGATTCCAATCCCTCAGCAAATCCTTGATTGGTTTTGTAGGAACCCACAAAATGCAAAAAGCCCTTCTCTTGGTTGCCAATGACACCCGCAAGGCTGTTTCGGTAATAGCCGTAGTTGCCTACTTCAGAGAGGAAGGTGAGCCTCCCGTTTCCGCTCTCGTCTCCACCCGTGAGGATGTTGATGGTGCCGCCGACCGAAGGAATGGCCAGCTTGCTGGCACCAAGTCCGCGTTGCACCTGAGTGGTGCGCACCACGAGGTCAAGGCCTGCCCAGTTGCTCCAGTAGACCCAGCCGTTCTCCATGTCGTTCATGGGGACGCCGTCCACCATCACAGCCAGGTTGGTCTGGTCAAATCCACGGATGGTCACCCGCGCATCACCATCTCCTCCGCCTTGCTGTGTGGCATAGACCCCCGGCGTGGAGTTCAAAATCAAAGGCAAGTCTCGTCCCGCCAACTCTTCCTGAATTTGAGCGGGCAAGACGTTGGTAAAGGCCACAGGAGTCTTCCTGTCAATGGCCAAGTCTGCAGCGACCACAGCCTCTCCGAGCACCAGAGATTCCAGCTGTGCATTGACCGTCATAGAGGCTCCAGTGAGGACCACTTTTTTCTCTGCGGCTTCGTAGCCGATGTAAGAAAAACTGATGGTGGCCTCCCCTTGGGGCAAGCTCAAACTGTATCGCCCGTCGATGTCGGTGGGCACAATGGCCTCTCCAGACATGACGTAAGCGCCGATGAGTGGTTCGCCGGTAAACCCGTCTTGAACCAATCCCGTGACGTTACAGTTTTGGCCAAATGCAGCCGAAAACAAACCCAAGCCGATGGCAAGGGCCAGTGCGAGAAGAGACTTCATGGTCGCCTAAATTGAAGCGCTCAGCGCTCAGTGCTTCACCACCTTGCGGTAGTGCACTGAACCATTGGCGAGTTGAACTTCAACGAAGTAGGAGCCGTCTGCCAGGTTCGTTAAGTCCAAATCTGAACGGATCGCTCCATTGGCGAGAACGCGGCGGACTTCGATGCCAGCCATGTTCCGAACAATCAATTCGCGCATGGGGGTAGCCATGGTGATGGACAAGTTTCCTTGGGTAGGATTGGGGAAGGCCTTGAATCCATCGCGGTCGGTCTCTTCTACAGAGACAACACAGTCGCAAACGTGCTGGCCAAGTTCGTCGAACGTATTGACGAGCAAGGAGTCCCACACTGCGAGGACATCGAACGCATCGGTAGCAGTGATGTCACCTGAAGTGACTTCCGGACGGCGAACGAGTGTGTGGTTCTGCGTGATTTCGTCCCAGCCGGCTGAACCGGGGTCCTCTCCAATGACGCCGAAGATGTCGAGCACCGCATTGGTAGAAATCTGACGCAATACCATGGCGTCATTGCCATTGAAGTACATCGTGTTGTTTTCATCATAGACAGGGCACAGCCAAATGTCTGCTTTCTCCGCCAACTCGTCCCACACTGGGGCTTCAAAGTCTACGCCGTCAGGGTCTTGCTTATCGAGGACATACACGAGCACATCGTTGGGCTCAATGGTGCCGCTGAGGTCAATTTTCTGGTTGTCAGCCGCAGCTGTGGCGCCGTTGGAGTAGCGCTCAAGGCGGTAATCCGACATGTCGATGGCCGAACCGGTAGGGTTGTAGACCTCGATGGCTTTGTTGTTGGACCATCCCTCGATGTACTCGGAGATGAACAGGGCGTCGCACTGTGCAAACAGGGCGGGAGTGGTAGCGGCCAAGAGGGCCAAAATGAACAGCTTGCGCATGATGTTGGGCTAAAGTGAATCGGCGCAAAGTTAGACGCGATTCTAAACCACCGAACCCAAGTTCGAGGCAGGGGCATCAATTGTTGATTTCTAGTCAACTCAGATGCGCGGCTCCAACCAGTCCAATGCCCGTTCCATGCCGTGGTGATAATCTTGTATCAGTTGCCCAGCATTGATGCGGTAACCATCAGAGCGCAGGGGTTTCAGCGGGGCGATTTCTTCCCATCTGACCCTGCCTTCTCCCCCAGATGCCAAACGATCGACATCTGCATTGTACGTGTGGTGACCCTCATTGTACAGGGCTACAATGGCAGGGTTTTCTCGGTACCAGTATGTGGCAAAGGTGTCCATCCAACTCTTCGAGATGTGCTCACCCGATGGACGGGTGCGGATGACAAGGATGTTGCGTCCCCCACCATCGATGGCAGCTTGCAAAGGCAATGCATCCGAAATTCCTCCGTCAAACATCCACTGGTCGCGCACTTTGATTTTACCTCGGGTCACCATTGGAAGGGTGGAGGAGGCCCACATGATGCGCAGCCAGTCATCGACTGTAGGCTTTAAATAAAGCGGGCATCCAGTCTCGAAGTCTGTGGTGACCATGCGGACTTCTTTGCCTCTGGCCGCAGCTGCAGCCCCTTTGATATCCAATGGTCGGTTACGTCGGACGTGGTCAAAAAGGTGGGCCAAATTCATCAAGCCTTCCTCTTTCCAAGCATCTGAGAATCGGATGAACTCGCCATCCTCCACCATGTGGCAGGCGACGTCAATGAAATGTTTGCGCTGGCCTGAAAGGAAGGAGGTGAGGGCCATTGTACCCGCTGAAACCGCGTAGTATCGCTTGAACCGGTTATACCTCAACACGGAAAAAGTATCGAGCACGCCGGCAGTGAAAGCGCATCGAAGGCTGCCTCCCTCGATCACAAGGGTGTCATGTGTGCGCTTATTTCTCACACAGAGAATACGCGTGAAACCAACATTTGTTGCGGAGTTCGGTGCAATTTTGACGGAACTGTGTCGACATTGGGGCCATGCAAAACAACCAGTCCGCCATTCTCATCGCTGCAGCCTTCACCATGATTGGGTTCGCCTTAGGCAGGGTCACAGCCCCAGTATCAGAGCCTGTTCAGTTTCATCGGGCCATGACTTTTTTGGGCGAAGGGAATGGATCAAGTGAGGTTGATGACATTCAGGTCATGATCACGTCCCTGGATGAGGAGGGCTTTGAGGGGGACACCACCTTTGCAATCCCGGGCGGCACCGTCATCATGACCAAAAATGGGGAGTCTCTCGAAGTGGAGATAGAGTCAAATTCGGGGGATGTCGAAGGTGCGCAGAAAGAGGGGGTGGAGAAGCGCACCGTGGTGGTTGTGGGGCAGGAGAACTAAATCTCCTCACAGGGCGCTGTAGGTGCATTCTCTCCCTGTAATCAGAATGCGAGAAGTTATCGGTTTAAAAGGCGGTCATTCAGTGGTTTAGAAGCGAAATTTTGAGGGGTTCCATTCCGGGTTCAAATCTGTAGGCCTCTCCCCACGCGGGGTGCGTATAGATTCGCGACCCCAATGTCAGATGTCTCCTCAAAAACGCGCCCTGTGAAGCTTTGCGATCCCTCTGGAGTGGTAGGGTTGCCCGTCAGTGAACTTTACTGGAAAAAGTTTGCCATGGTGGTTGCCCATGACCTCAAGGAACCCCTGCGCAACATCAGCAGCTGTGCCAAGATGTTGTCGCATACAGCCACTACGGACGAGGAGGAGCGCCAGCAGCTCTTTGAGTGGTTGCAGACCTCTTCAGACCGTTTGGACAATGTGATTGACGGTCTTTTAGACCATGCCCGTTTGGGCGGGGAGTCTGACCGACAAGAAGTGGACCTCGAAAAGGTGGCAAGAGAAATTCAAGAAGATTTCAGACACCTCATTGGCCGGACAGGCGCCCGGCTGCACATTGGGACCCTTCCTGTGGTAAAGGCAGGTCCGATTGGCATGCGGATCGTACTCAGCAATTTGATTGAAAACGCCATCAAATATGGCCGGGAGGGTATTCCGGTTCAAGTCAACGTGAGCGCAAGTAAAACGCCAGAGGGCTATGCGCTGATGGTGGAGGACAATGGTCGCGGGATGACCGAGCAACAGGTCAAGATGGCGTTTGAACCCTTTAGGCGCTTCGCGGGCGATGAAGATGGGTTGGGCATGGGTCTGTGCCATGTGTACTCCATTGTACAAGGACATGGAGGAGACATGCGGTTGCATTCCGAGCCTCAAGTAGGGACCCGTTTCGAGGTGTTTTTGCCTGGGTGAAGCCAGCCTCCTGTTAGAAGGGAGAGGAGAAGACGGGGTCAACCGTCATAGAGGTGTCGGAAAGGGTATGCAGGAAGTCCACAAGACCAACCCGCTCCTCCTCTGTCAATTCAAGCCGATAAGGCTCTTGGCCAGGTGGCCCAATGCCATTGTCAGAAAACCGCTCGTCCAAATACGGGTGTTGCAGGATGTTGTCGCTGTAGAAATCCACCACGGCCCTGAGGTCAGAAAACCTGCCGTCGTGCATATAGGGTGCGGTCAGCCCTACGTTTCGGAGTGAGACCGTTTTAAAACGACCGTCATCCGAAGGGTTCCCTGTAATGGCGCCAATCCCCGCATCCCCTGCTGCTCCATAATCCATCTCCAGACCATTGATAAAGGCCTGGGTCGAAAAGAAATTGAGGCCGCTGTGGCACTGGTTGCAGCGAGTGTCTCCTCTAAAAAACACCCCTTTTCCAATCAATTCACTGGCGGTGAAGTCGGCAAAGCCATTGGTCAGACCAGCGTCGTAACGGCTCTGGTACGATCGGATGGACAGGAGGAATTGTGCCAGGCCCTCTGCAATGCGGTCAAGGTCGATGTTCGGGTCTCCAAAAGCGGCTGCAAACAGGTCCGGGTAGTAAGGAAGGCTGTCCAATTTCGCCGGAAGTTCCGCCAGATCCATGCCCATTTCATCGGGGTGTCCAATGGGCTGAAGCACTTGGTTAATCAGTCCCACTGCACGGAGGTCCCAGAACATGCGGCGTTGATACCTCAGATTAAAGAGTCCAAGGGTATTGCGTGAAAGCGGCGTGCCGGATATGCCCGTCGATCCTGCCTTCACATCGGCAAAAGCGTGCGCTTGTTTGTGGCAGTTTTCGCAAGAGACCGAGTTGTCGGCAGAAAGCTGAACGTCATGAAAAAGAACGCGGCCCAATGTGGCGCCCGCATCGGTGATGGTCAAAGGGTCGCCAAATCCACCAAACAGAGCAAGTGCAGGGTCGTTGAGCCACTGTTCGGGAAAGTTCAGGTCCGAATAGGGGTATGGCGGTGCAGGAAGGGTAGGGAGGGCCACGTGTTGACCGGCTGCAGGCTCGGGCCATTCAACTTTGCTGCATCCCCAGCCAATTCCCACTGCAAGCGCCAAGAAGGCAGTGATGAAAACCTGTGTTGATCGCGCCATGCAAGCAAGGTACCACGCATTAGTTTGCTTCAGATTTACGATTCGCATGCGCCTTCTCCTCTCTGCTCTCCTCGTTGGGTTCCTTTCCTCGGCCTCTGCCCAAGTCACCTCTTCTGCAACCCCACCCAACCGCTCGCTGTTGTTTGCTGTGGAGTCGGAGGGAGTGTCGCAAGTGCCCGCCCCGGTGCTGTTGCCCGCCGATGAGCGCACAGCCACGTTTGTGGTGAACTATACGGGTTTCTCTTCCTCGGCACAGACGGCATTTCAATATGCCGTAGACATTTGGTCTGGACTGATCACGAGTGATGTGCCCATCGTGATTGACGCGACTTGGGAAGATTTACCAGGCAATGCTTTGGGTTCGGCCGGCGCCAACAACCTCTTTTACAATTTCGGCGGAGCACCCGCCAACGGGGTGCTGTATCCTTCGCCTCTGGCAAATAAGCTCGCGGGCTCCGACCTTGATCCTGGACAGGCCGACATTTCCGCCAACTTCGACAGCGGCACAAATTGGTATTACGGACTCGATGGAAACACCCCGTTTTCACAGTTTGATTTAGTGTCTGTGGTCCTCCATGAGATCGGGCATGGCCTTGGTTTTGCCGGAACGGCATTCGTCGGTACCGACCTGAACGGGTACATCCTCAATGGCAGTTTGCCGCACGTGTATGACGGGTTTGTTTGGACAGGCAACAGCATCCCCATCTTGGATTTTGGAAGCGGCACCGCATCCTTGGGCGATGCCCTGGTGTCCGATAACCTGTACTGGGCGGGTGCCCAAGGCAACGCCTACAGCGGTGACTTTTCTCCCAAGCTATATGCGCCCTCTTTTTGGGAGCAAGGCTCCAGTTACTCGCATTTTGACGAGTCGACCTACCCAGCGGGCAACGCCCATTCTTTGATGACGCCACAAATCGGGAACGGAGAGGCCATCCATTCCCCCGGGGCCATGTGCCTTGGCGTCCTTGAGGATATCGGTTGGACTGTGGATTACGACGCGCTCGATGGGCCGGTCGGAGCGCCGGGATGCACCGATGCGGCCGCCTGCAATTACGATCCTGAGGCCACGCTTTCCGATGGAAGCTGCATCTACCCCTTGGCAGATGAGCCCTGCGGTGATTGTACTTCTCTCTGGAGCATGGCGCTCAATGCCAGTGCTGGACAAGGGGTTGAATTCACGTTTGGTGGTGTTGGAAGTATGGACGAAATCGAGGTGGCCGTTCAATGGGCAGGGTCGTCAAACGGAGAATGGGTCTCCGATTTGCTGGTCCTCTTGTGCGATCCCAATGGCGACTGCTTCGAATGGGGTGGCTTCGATCAAACGACAGGCGCGACCGCTGCCGGCGTTGACTGGCCTGCTGCGTGGGATACGGGCGCGGCAGGGACTTACACGGTGACCCTCAATGTGTCGGGGCTGGATTTGTCTGGCTTGGGCACTTGGTCGGTGTCTTTGTTCAACGGGTTTGGCGATTCAGGCGGCCTTGACTTGACCGATGTGACTTTCACGGTGCCTTATGTCTGCCCATTGACAGGGTTGAATCCGGGTTGCACCGACAATGCTGCCTGCAACTACGAGCCCTCGGCGGACTACAACGATGGCAGTTGCAACTACTTCTGCTTCAATTGCACAGAAACGCTGTTGTTCGAGAACTTTCAGTCTTACGACACCACTGTGCCCCTCACCGTACAGGCTACAAATGGCTGGGAGACTTGGAGCGGCATTGCTGGAGGTGTCGAGGACCCCTATGTGGTGTTGGCGGGAGCCGATGCGGAGTTGGAGCTGGTCTCGCCCGAGGTGGACCCTTCGCAGGCCAGCGATGTCGTCTTCCCCATTGGTGCTTCGGACGGTCAATACGTGGTCCAGTTCTCCATGTCGACCCAAGCCGGTCAAACGGCCTACTACAACTTTCAAGGGGACAACACGCCCGGCATTGAATGGACCCTTGAAACGTTCATTGATACTGAGGGTGGCCTCGCGTTTGTCCAAGGCGAAGACACATTGCAAGCCGATGGTTTTCAGGTGGGAGCTGACAACCTGTTCACCCACATTTTTGACCTCGACAACGACGAGCTCAGGGTGATCTTGGGGACGCAGTTGGTCGCACTGTTGGAATATCCCGGCAACCTGGGCGGGGTGAATTTCTACGCCTACAGTTTTGGCGGTGGGCTCGGCAGGTATTTGCTCGATGACCTCACCATTTGCGCATCGACGACAGCAGCGGCGGGGTGCATGGATTCGCAAGCCTGCAATTACAATCCTGATGCCGTCGAGGACGACGGGTCGTGCTTGTTTCCATTCGATTATGGTTGGTGCGATTGTGAGGGGTCGGTATTCGACGCCCTGGGCGAATGCGGCGGCGGGTGTGCTGAAGACCTGGATGCCGATGGCATCTGTGACAGTGAGGACCCCTGTATTGGAGGAGTATTGGACGCTTGCGGCGTGTGCGATGGTCCCGGTGCGGTGTTTGAATGCGGATGCGAAGACATCCCCGAAGACGATTGCGATTGCGACGGAAACCAGCTGGATGCCCTTGGAGAATGCGGTGGCGATTGCGCGGCCGACGTAAACGGCGACGGAATCTGTGACGTGCCCGGTTGCACCGATATGGAGGCGTGCAATTATGACCCCTTGGCCAACACCGATGATGGCGGATGTGAGTACGCTGTGTTGTACTACGATTGTTCGGGAGATTGCATCAATGACAGCGATGGCGATGGCGTTTGCGATGAGTTGGAAGTCAGCGGATGCACCGATTCAGAGGCCTGTAATTATGACGATGAGGCCAGCGAGGACGATGGCAGCTGCGCTTATCTCACGGCCGCCAGTATCGATGGAAGTGCAGAGGTCGATGAAGGGTCGACCCAACTGTATGTGGCCATGCCCTCAGAACCGGGCAACAGCTACACATGGGCCGTGTCTGGAGGCTCACTCCTTTCAGGCCAGGGCACTTCACTGGTGACGGTAGAATGGACCACATCAGGCGCGCACAGCATCCAGGTGGTCGAGACCAATGCGTCCTGCACGGGAGGGGTCATCAACCTCGATGTGGACGTCCTTGAAGTCACCAGCATTGACGAATTCGATCCAATGGATTGGGCCGTGTGGCCCAATCCTGCTCGAACCGGTTTCAGGATCGATGTGGGCAGTATTCAGCTCCGGTTGTGCGACCTGAGCGGTGCTGAAGTTCGGCAATGGCCAACATCGGCCCCGCGCACATGGCATGCGCTCGATGGCGTTGCTCCGGGAATGTATCTGCTTGAAGTTGAACTGCCAACGGGCAAAAAAGTCCGCCCACTCGTGGTGGCGCGCTAAGAACGGACGGTTTACAGGTGGCCGCGGACTACAGTCGCACACTGCCTAATTTCGCGCCATGAAAACGCGCCGACTCTCGCTGTTTGTCCGAAGCTTTACCGTGGCCATGCTCTGGGCTGCGGCAGGCCTTCTCAACGCCCAAACGGACATTCCTGCTTTCGGCCCTGTCTTTCTCCAAAATGAGGTCGCAACGGTGATGATCACGATGGATCCCGACAGCGCCGATGCCATGCTGTTCGGCGATGTGGATTACGCCGCGAGCAATCCCTTTCCGGCTGTCATCGAATATCAGTCGTCGGTGTTGGATACCCTGATAGACACGGTGGCCGTACGCCTCAGGGGAAACACCTCGTTGTTCGCTCCTAAAAAGAGCTTCAAAGTGGACCTCAACGCATTCATTCCTGGCCAAAAATTCGCCGACCTGGAGAAGATCAATCTGAATGCCAACCAGAACGACCCTTCGCTGTTGCGCGCTGCTTTGAGTTGGAACATCCTGCGGCGCATGGGTTTGGCTGGGTCCCGCACAAGCATGGTGAGGTTGATGCTCAACGGCGAGTACATGGGAGCCTATGTGAACACCGAACATATGGACGAGGAGTTCGTGGAAGAGTACTACGACAAAGACGGCGGGAACTTCTACAAATGTCTCTGGCCTGCCACCCTCGAATATGAAGGGGCTTCCTCAGACGACTACAAGTTTGAAGTCAACGGGCGCAGGGTTTATGAGCTCAAGACCAATACAGAGGAAGACGATTATTCCGACATCGCAGAGTTCATCGGTGTCCTCAACAACACCCCTGCAGAGGACTTCTCATGCGCCATTGAGGAGGTGTTCAACGTGGCGGACTTTCTCAAGGTGATGGCGTTGGATGTTGTGAGCGCGAACTGGGACGGCTATGCCGGCAACAAAAACAACTTTTACCTCTACCACAATCCCCAAACCGGCCTGTTCGATTACATCGCCTACGACCTCGACAACACATGGGGAATTGATTGGGTGGACGGGGATTGGGAATCGCGGAACCCCTATGCGTGGTCTCCAGAATACCGCCCTTTGTACGACCGTTTGATGGAGGTCGATGAGTACCGTTCATGGTACACGCACTACCTCCGCAAAGTGGTGGAGGAGTATGCACACCCAGACAGTGTGGCGGCCTTTCTGGAGCCGAGGATGGCGGCCTTGTATCCAGCCGTGGCTACGGACACCTATTACCCTCAGAGTTTCGGATTTAATACAAACGACTTTGAAGCGTCTCTCGAGGAGGCCTGGGGCGGCCACGTCGAGTATGGCATTCTGCCTTGGCTCGAAAACCGGAGCTATTCGCTGTATACCCAACTCGACCCCGAAGAACCGGTGTTGATCCTACATGAGTTGGAGGACAATGCGCCTGTTTTGGACTCATTGCGCGTCCGGGCCATCGCAGATGCTGGGGATGACGCCATCGAGCTGACGTGCTGGATCGATGCGGGGGCAGGGCCTCAGCCCTATGCCATGTACGACGATGGAGCGCACGGTGACCGCAAGGCGGGCGATGGCACTTGGGGAATCAAGGTCCCCATTCAATGGAATTGGACCACTGTAGATTACCAGGTACAGGCTACGGCTTCTTCTGGCTTGGAGCGCTGGTTGCCTTGCGCACCTTTGACCGTTACCGTGGGGCTGTCTCCCTCTGACCTGGTCGTGAACGAGCTCATGAGTTCGAACGCCAACAATGTATCGGATGCATTTGGCGAATTTGACGATTGGGTGGAGCTGTTCAATGCAGGCGACTATCCCATCGAGCTGGGCGGAAAATACTTGACCGATAACCTTAGTGTTCCCAACAAGTATGCACTGCCTCCAGGCACCATTGCTCCGGGCCAGTGGGCGTTTTATTGGCTAGACAACGATCCTGAGCAAGGCGAATACCACGCCCCCTTTACATTGTCCTCTACGGGCGACGAAATCGCGCTTTTTGAATGGAACGACACCGAAGAGGTGTGGGTGTTGCTCGACTTCTTTGCCTTTGGCCAGTCCGAGCAAGATGCGTCCCTGGGACGCTATCCCGATGGGGCCGACTATTGGGTATGGTTCGCCACCCCGACAGCCGCTTCTACAAACAATTATGCCATCATTTTGGATGTGGGTGAAACGCCGGGGCGTCAGGCGCGCGTCATGGGCCCGAACCCTTCATCGTCTTGTGTTGCTTGGGATGGTTTGCCCGCTTCGGGAGCGCTTTGGGATGCCCAAGGGCAGTTGCGTCGCACTTTCAGCCACGTGAACGGCCTGTGCAGGGATGGTCTCTCCGCCGGTGTATACATGCTGACACTCGACGATGGCAGCCGCTGGCGTTGGATCGTGGTCGACTGATTCAGACTGTCCGTTCTTTGCAACATGGAGGCTGCCAAAGGCATTCGCATCAACAAATACCTGAGCGAGGTAGGGCATTGCTCCCGCCGCGCTGCAGACAAGCTCTTGGAGCAGGGGCGGATCACGCTGAACGGCGTCGTTCCTGAGCTCGGGACGCGGGTCATGCCAGACGATGTTGTGGAAGTGGATGGAAGGGCTGTGGGGCAGCCGACCAAGGCAGAGGACCACGTCTACATCGTCTATCACAAGCCCGTGGGCATTGTGTGCACGACCGATCAAAAACGGGAGCGCGACAACATCATTGATGCGATTGGACACGAGCGGCGCATCTTTCCGGTGGGGCGCCTGGACAAGCCCAGTGAAGGGCTGATTTTCCTGACCTCAGATGGAGATGTGGTCAATAAGATTTTAAGGGCGCGCAACCACCACGAGAAGGAATATCACGTGGTCGTGGACCGTCCCATTCGCGGGAGCTTCATCGAAGACATGGCAGGGGGCGTGCCCATCTTGGACACCGTAACGCGCCGGTGCGAGGTAGAACAAACGGGTCCACGGCATTTTCGGATTGTCTTGACCCAAGGATTGAACCGTCAGATTCGCCGCATGTGCGAGCACCTCGGCTACGAAGTGGTGCGGCTTAAGCGGGTGCGCATCATGCACATGCATTTGGACCTGCCGCTTGGGGAGTGGCGAGATTTCACACCTGAGGAGCTCGCGGAATTGCAAAGTTTGGTGTCCGACTCGGGCAAAACAGCGTTGACTGGAACCCCGCCATCGGATTGACCCCATCACCTATGCATTTCGACAAAAGACCTGTCGTCATCGGAGGAGGCGCCGCCGGGTTGGCCGCATGTCTCACTTTGGAACAGGCGGGTATTAGCCCCCTACTCATCGAATCGTCGGACCGTTTGGGAGGAAGGTTGCGTACCGACCGACTTCCCGATGGAACGCCTGTAGATCGCGGCTTTCAAGTGTTGCAGACTGGATATCCTGAATTGCGCCGTTGGGTGGATTTTGATGCACTAGAATGCGCCGAATTTGTACCTGGGGCGCTTGTTTTTGTTCGCGGAAAATGGCGTGCCTTGGCCGATCCAAGGAGGGCTTTGGGTTGGCTTCCGGCGACATTGGGGAGTGGAATTGGAAGTTGGTCTGACCGCTTCAAAGTCTTGCGCCTTGTCTTCCGATTGCAACGCGCTGCTCCCGCAGAACTTCAGAATGGCCATTTCGGACGGCCAAAGCGCATCGATTCAGCTTTAGCCCCCAAGGAATTGGGACGATGGGCACACAGCAGTACAGCGTCATTCTTCAAAGAATGGGGCTTTTCAGACGCCTTTGTCAAGGAGTTCCTCGGCCCATTCTTCTCTGGCATCTTCTTGGAAGGCTTGCTCGAAACGCCGGCCGCACAGTTTCACTACACCTTTCGCATGTTGTCCTCAGGGAAGGTTGTTCGTCCTAAAGCCGGCATGGAGGCTCTCGTTGAACAACTTGCTGCTCAGCTCACATCTACTGAGGTGATGCTCGGGTGCCGCGTTCAGGCTGGAACGGACACCCAATTTGAGGTTGATGGGCAACCGCTTTCCATCGCAAAGGGGGCCATTCTTGCTGTGCCCGGACTGCATCCTGCGCACCCTGAGGTCAAATGGAACGCATGCCTCAATGCGGTGTTTCAGACCTCTACGTCCCGATTTGGAAAGCCTGTCATTGGATTGATTCCGGGCGCAGAAAAGGTGACCAACCTGCATTTTATGGAGGATCTCGAAGGGGCCCAAGGAAAGGGAAGGGTGAATGTCACGGCGTTGTACCCAAATGAAGGGGAGACCCTTGAATCTGCTATACGGGCCATCCGAACCGAGTTGCATGGTGCCGGGGTGGAGTGCGGGGAGTTGGAGTGGAGTGCAGTGGTGCACCATGCTTTGCCGCGCATCTGCCCTGTTGGAAATAGTACGGCTGCTTTGGCGCTTGAAGAAGGCCTCTTTGGCGCTGGCGATGCCTTGATGGCACCTTCTCTTGATGGGGCCATGCGGTCCGGTAGAATGGCTGCAGAGGCTCTGATTGAATGGATACATAGAGCATGAAGGCATCTACAATGGACGAAAAAAGGCCCCATTGGGAGGCATGGTGGAGGGGCGGTCGCAAGGGTGCAATGACTTACTCGGCCTATACAAGAGCGGTTCAACACTGGGTGGAACAGGCATCCCACAGTGGGCCCCAGCCGTCAGATTCTCTGGCCAAATACACCAAGCTCAATGCATTTCGAATGCAGAGGGTAGAAAAGACCATCCAATGGCCCCCTGAACTCCTGGCTATTTTGTTGGGGGAGTCGATTCAAAACCAGCATTGGGTGCTGATCACAGAAAGCTGGTGTGGCGATGCGGCCCAAACAGTCCCGTTGATTGGAGCCATGGCAGAGCGAGCGAACATTCCATTGGATGTGGTTTTACGCGATGGTGCAAATGGAATCATTCAGGACTTCTTGACCAATGGTGGCAAGTCCATTCCTTTATGGATTGTGTCCAATCAGAACGGCGAAGTGATGGGCCAATGGGGCCCGCGCCCGCGCGCGGCTCAAAAAATGGTGACTGACTATAAGGCTGCTCCCGAGCCCAAGTCCGAATACCAGGTTTTTGCCGCAGAAGTCCAAAAATGGTATGCCCGAGACCGCGGTGCTTCCTTTTTTTCAGAAGCCGCAAACCTGATGGTTCAGCCAAGGTCGACTTGAGTTTTTGAAGCTAGAAAAATGTGAAGACGCCATTGGTCAGTATACCTTGCGCACTCACAAACGATTCACATCATGAAAAAATTAATTTTCCTCGGGGCCTTGGCTGTCCTGACTTGTATGGATTCTGCGGCGCAGGAATACAAGATTGTAACTGTAGTTGAAAGTATTGTTCCCGGAGGCGTTGGCCGCTCCAGAATTATTGAGGCAACATCAGAGGCAGATAGCGAGGCGGCAACAACTGAAAGGGTAGATGGTAAAAAGAGTGGCCAGGGAGATGTCAAGCGAGGAGACCTCAAGATTGATGGCTTTAAAGAGACCAAGCTGGTGAACTTCTTCAGTGCGGCCGGAATCAACTTTCAGAACATTGCGTCCAACGATGCTTTGATTTCGGATAAGGTCAACAACATGGTGGCCGCAGGATGGAGTTTGGAGTTTGTTGTAAGCGGTGTTGAATCCGATGCTGGTAAGCCAGACGGACAGGGCCTTTACATCACCCGCTTTATTTTCAAGAAGTAACTGCGATTACAAAAGCGCTTAAACGTGTTTTCACATATGAGAAGCACGTCATATCTTTGCTCCAGCTATCGCTAGAATTGGCGATTGGCAAGTAGATTGTTAGGAAGGAAGGGCGCGAAGGCGCCCTTCTCTTTTTACCCAACTTTTCTACCGAAATTGCCAGCATGAAATTCAAGGGCATTCATTTTTTCTCGGCCTTGTTGGCCCTCCTTCTAACGCTCCCTGGGTGTAAGGACCCTGAGCCCATTACCAGGTGCGTCATTGACCGGGTTGAAGTGCTGGTGACGGATCCAGATTACTTTGAGGATACTGTGGATGAGGGTGCCCCGGATATTTTTGTGGAATTGCGATTAGCGGCCTCTCAAACGGTCATTTTTACATCGGGCACGGCGCAAGAAGCCCAGCTTCCTGTGAACTTGGACTTTGTCGCTGTCAACATTGAAGCGGAAGATTTTAATACCGAATTTGAGTTCACGGTCTTTGATGAAGATGTGGCCACAACACAAGATTTTATTGCGCTGGGGCTTCCCTTCAAAGCGCAGGATCATGTGGAGTCAGAGCGCACTGAAACGGACATTACCGATGGTGCAACGACAATTAGAGTGCACCTGATTTGGTACTGAGTCGTTTCGCACGTTGCAGTTGACTATATTTGCACCCCCAAAACGCAAGCATGGCGAACCATAAATCAGCCCTCAAGCGCATCCGCTCCAACGAGAGCAAGCGTCTCAGCAACCGCTACTATCACAAAACGATGCGGAATGCTTTGCGGAAATACCGCGCCACAACCGATGCCAAAGAGCTGGAGGACCAGCTCCCAAAGATGGCGTCGATGATTGACCGACTTGCCAAAAAGAACGTCATTCACAAAAACAAAGCAGGCAACCTCAAAAGCAGCCTCGTCCGCCACTTGGACACTGTGAAAGGTTAACCACTTTGGCCTCATGAAGGCCATTCAACATTCTGTAAGGGGAGGCTTCGGCCTCCCTTTTTTATTGGGCGTCAATTTGCCGGTGCAAACCTCCATGTGGTCTTGCAGATGATGCGTCCAAGGGAGCGGGCTATTGTTCAGGGCATAGGCGCATTGTCAGATGCTGAACTGGTGGCAGTGATGGTGGGCAGTGGCACTCAAGGTGAGGACGCTATGGGGGTGGCTCGCCGGATTTTGGCGGAGGTTGCAGGAGATTTACATGCTTTGGGGCGGTGTGATCTCCTAAGGTTGAGGACCCTGCATGGAATTGGAGATGCGCGGGCTGTGCTGATTAGTGCCGCCATGGAGTTGGGGCGAAGGCGGATGAGCAGGTTGGCCTCGCCCCTCATGCGGGTCACAAAGGCCGAGGAGATTGTCATGAGGTTCAGGTCTAGGCTCATCGATTTGGATGTAGAGGAGTTTTGGGCACTCGCGTTGTCGCGCGCCAATGCTCCCATAGCAGATCTGCTGATTTCTCGAGGCGGCCAGTCCGGAACAGTGGTTGACCCCAAAGTGGTGTTTCGCAAAGCGTTGTCCGTGAGGGCTGCGGCCGTTGTGCTCATTCACAACCATCCGAGCGGCAATCCGAACCCGAGCGCCGCTGATCGCAGGCTGACAGACGACCTTTCCGCTGTGGGAAAGTCAATGGATTTGCCTGTTCTCGATCATATCATCATTGCTGGTATGGGACACTTTAGCTTTGCAGACAATCACCTTATTTGATGTCAACCCGCTTTAACTCTTCCAAAGACCTGCTCACGGTGGTGGGGGCACGGCCCCAATTCATCAAGTCAGCAGCCGTAACGCGTGCGCTTGAAGGTGTGGGCCTTACTCAATGGCTGGTCCATACTGGACAGCATGCAGATGAC
>Ga0206125_10000613_pt1 | contig 45322 bp, 36 predicted proteins | sample Helgoland_Spring_4_FD_148598 | JGI IMG/M metagenome (GOLD analysis project Ga0206125, IMG submission 148598) | Pelagic subsurface seawater microbial communities from Kabeltonne, Helgoland, North Sea - Helgoland_Spring_Bloom_20160331_1 | ecosystem: Environmental > Aquatic > Marine > Epipelagic ... | reverse complement strand
TATTTTGTCGCCCTCAATATAATTAATAATTTAACAATACAGGTATCAACATGTCTGCACTTATTCTTGATGGTAAATCACTGGCCGCGCAAACCGAAGCTGAACTAGCTAAACGCGTTGCCATAGTTAAAGAGCAGAGTGGCGGACAGGCGCCGATACTGGCGACTATTCTGGTTGGCGGTGACCCCGCTTCAGCAACCTACGTAAAGATGAAGCAGAATGCCTGCAAACGTGTGGGTATGGAATCTATTGCCGTTGAAATGCCCGAGCAGACTACCACAGAACAGCTGCTGGTAAAGATTGCCGAACTCAACAGCAACCCCAACTGCCACGGTATCCTTTTACAGCATCCAGTACCTGCACAGATCGACGAACGCGCCTGCTTTGACGCCATTGCCCTTGAGAAAGATGTCGACGGTGTCACCTGCCTTGGCTTTGGACGTATGGCCATGAACGAAGAAGCCTACGGCTCAGCGACGCCTCAGGGCATTATGCGCATTCTCGAAGGCTACAATATAGAGATGACAGGCAAGCATGCAGTAGTGGTTGGTCGCAGCCCTATTCTTGGTAAGCCAATGTCATTGATGCTATTAAATGCCAATGCAACGGTCACTATCTGTCACTCAAAAACACAAAATCTACCCGAACTAATCAAGCAGGCTGATATTTTAGTCGGTGCTGTAGGCCGACCTGAGTTTATTAAAGCCGAGTGGATTAAAGATGGCTGTGTTGTGGTTGATGCCGGCTATCATCCCGGCGGTGTTGGCGATATTGAACTAGCCCCTCTAATTGATCGCGTTGCGGCTTATACGCCAGTTCCCGGCGGCGTTGGCCCAATGACCATTAACACTCTGATTCTGCAATCAGTATCAGCGGCAGAAAAAAGCCTGATTTAAAGCTTTTAACTTAAGGCTTGCTACTGATTTTTTTCATCATCGCAGCAATCGAATTTTGCGCATAAGGTTGGTTAATCGACCACATCTGCTCAGTAGTTTCCAACTCAAGCATCTGCTGATGGCTATTGGTTCCACCGGCCTGACGCAATGTCCGCTTGGTTCGCAGCAGTAACTCCTTCGGTGTGTCTCTTATATTGGCGGTAAACTCAAAGGCTTGGGCAATAAGCGCGTCAGTCTCTACAACTTTCCACGCCAGACCCTTCTCAACAGCTTCACGCCCGCTTAAAGATTGCGAAAAAAGCAACATACCTGCAGCTGTATTCCAATTGGCAATCTGCCGTAACATCCAAGTATTACCGCCCCCAGGATGCAAGCCAAGACCGAAAAAGCGCGGTTCAAAACGTGCGCTCTCTGTCACTATTCGCACATCACAGCCCACCGCCAAATTAAAACCCGCACCCACTGCAGGCCCGTTAATGGCGGCGATAGTCGGTAGCGAGCAATTGGCGACCGCTAAAAAGCCACTGTAGATTTTTTCTAGTACCTGCTGATTGGGGGTTAAATCCCTCAGCTGTCCACCAGCGCAAAAAGCGCGGCCGGCGCCTGTAACAATCAACGCCTTAACCTCAGGGTCGGCTTCGGCTTGCTGGACGTAAACGACAAGTTGCTCACAGACATCCTGGCTGAGCATATTGCGTTTTTCGGGATTATTTAAGGTAATTAGAGCCACGTTATCGCGGACTTCAAAAAGAACTGTGGGCATAATGGCTATCTCGGCAGTAAACAAAAATTAAGGATAGCACCCAAAGTCTTCAAAGGTGATCTGGCTTATCGTATAGTCACTGTTATCAAAATCATTAAAAGCCCACAACGATGTCGGATAAAAAGCCCTTAGCGAAGCTAGATAAAAAGCCCTTAGCGAAGCTAGATAAAAAACCTAGCCATCTCCCATTAAGCGCTCGTCAACTTGTTGCCCATCGTGGTTATCAACAACTTTATCCAGAAAACACCGCGCGCTCTGTAATCGAAGCGATTAATGCCGGCGCCCTCTTTGTAGAAATTGATATTCAACTCAGTCAGGATCAACAGCCTCTCGTCTATCACGATATAAGCTTACAGAGAGTTAGTGGTTGCCCCGGGTCAGTGACTGAGTTTTCTCTGCAAGCGCTACAGAAGCTTCCAGCTTACGAGCCAGAGCGACTTGGGGCACAGTTTAAGGAAGAGACCATTTCGTCTTTAAAAACAGTGGTTGAAATTATTCAACAGCATCCGGCAATAACACTATTTGTCGAGCTTAAAGAAGAGTCCATTAGGCGTTTTAGTGCGGCGACCATGTTGGCAGTAGTCACCGAGGTACTTCAACCAATTGCCAAGCGTGCGGTATTAATCAGCTTTGATTACAACATTATCCAAAGCGCCCGGACTCAGGGTTGGCCTCAAGTTGGGGTTGTTCTGCGCGACTGGTCGGATATTGATAGCCCACAGGTGATGGCGATAGAAGGTGAATATACCTTTGTGAATTACACACTTATCCCCCAGGATAGAGACCTGACTAAGCTGACAAGCAAACTAGTTGCCTATGAAGTGGGGACAGTTGAACTGGCGAGAAAATTATCCGCCGAGAATGTCGAAATGCTCGAGACTTTTGATATTAAGGGCTTGCTTGGCAATCGAAATGCAACAGGAGTGCAATAGGAGTTAAGCCCCACACAAAGAGTATTTGATACTACAATTATAAAAAACAAGTCGGCTAATATTAGGTCAATAACCTATGATTCAGAGCGCACTTAAACGTCTCAATTCTTGTTACTCAAGTCTTGCTACTAAAACAGGAAACAGAACCACAGATGGAACAAAACTTTGATATTTGTGTGATTGGCGGCGGTATTCAGGGCGCTGGAATTGCCCAGGCAGCTGCCCTCTCCGGCCTATCGGTAGCGCTATTGGAAAAGAGCGACTGGGGCGCAGGCACTTCATCGAAATCCAGTAAATTAATTCACGGCGGCCTGCGATACCTTGAATCTTTTCAGTTTAGTCTGGTGCGCGAAAGTCTCAGAGAGCGTCGCACCCTCCTCAATATCGCCAGCGACATTGTCAAACCAAACTGGTTTTACCTGCCGGTGTATAAAAATAGTCAGCACCAGCCATGGCAGTTAAGCATTGGCCTTAGCCTTTACCGACTTCTGGCTGGGCGTAAAAACCTCGCCGGGTTCAAACGATTACGCCGCGCCCAATGGAATCAGTTGGAAGGTCTTAATACTGCCAATCTGCACAGTGTATTTGCCTATCAAGATGCCCAGACTGATGATCAGATGCTCACCCGTCGAGTAGCACATTCCGCACAGACCCATGGCGCTGCCCTACTCTGCCCAGCCACTGTTATCAGCGCAGAGAAAACCTATAAAGGCTATTCCGTCAGTCTAAATCTCCAGGGTGAGAAGAAAACCATTTACTGTCGCTATCTGGTTAATGCGGCGGGCCCCTGGATTAACCCTGTCGCCGAAACTATTACACCGACACCGCCAATGGTCGAAGTAGACCTAGTACAGGGAACCCATCTGGAGTTTTCACAGCAACTCAGCGACAAGTGTTTTTATCTGGAAGCCCAGCAGGATCATCGGGCGATTTTTGTGATGCCTTACAAAGGTGGAACGCTGTTGGGTACAACGGAAAAAGTCTTTACTGGAAACCCAGATCAAGTGAACCCCAGTGCAGAGGAAATAGAGTATCTGTTGGAGGTTGTTCGCTATCACTTTCCGCACTTTAATCATAGGCCGACAAACGCTTGGGCTGGTTTGCGAGTATTGCCCAGTGGCGATAAAACCCCCTTTAGTCGCAGCCGTGAGGTGCAGTATGCAGAGAGTGAAAATTACTTGGCAATCTATGGTGGCAAACTTACCGGCTATAGATCGACGGCAGAGTCAGCCATCAAGAAAATTATTAAATCTATGGGGCTGGAAAAGCGTCGCAAGATTGAGGATACATCGAAGGTTAAGATTTAATGGTGTTTTGTCAGTAGCCCTGCCATGCCGAACTTATGCGAGAGGATTTATCCCTCTCGTCGAAATGACAGGTCTGAATAGTCGAAATGACAGGTTTTATTGAGGTGAATATCTGCTTTATTCGCGACGCCATTTAGTCCCTTCACGGCTATCCTCTAATACTACGCCGAGAGATTTCAGCTCTTCGCGAACAGCATCAGCACCGGCATAATCCTTATCCGCTTTGGCCTGATTGCGCTTGGCAATCAACGCTTCAACCTGCTCGGCAGAGATATCATCACCACCGCGAGACAGCGTAAACCACTGCTCTGGATCTTGCTGTAATAAGCCCATTAATCCAGCGACCGCTAGCAGACGGCCCTTTGCTATCGGCTGATTATCAGCACCGGCAGCATTTAACTCTCGGGCTAATCGGTGTAGTTCACTAATTGCCATCGGGGTATTTAAGTCATCAAGCAGCGCAGCGTAGCCTTCAGTATCAGAGACATCTACAGTTGCAGCATCGATATCATTCTTTGAGCGGAGAAAGCCATAGAGGGAATCCAGAGAACGCCAAGCGCTATCGAGAAGATCTTTGCCGAAGTTCTGTTCCGAGCGATAGTGAGCTGAGAGAATCACATAGCGAAGAACTTCACCCGGATACTGTTCAAGCAGATCATTGACCATACGGAAATTGCCCAATGACTTGGACATCTTCTCGCCCTCAATATTAATAAAACCGTTATGCATCCAGAAGTTCGCAAAGGGCTTGCCGTCGTGTGCACAGCAGCTTTGGGCAATCTCATTCTCGTGGTGAGGGAAGATAAGATCTTGACCACCGCCGTGAATATCAATTGTGTCACCAAGATGCTTTTCAATCATCGCTGAACATTCAAGATGCCAACCGGGACGACCGCGGCCCCAGGGACTATCCCAACCAGGCTCGTTATCTGCGGAGGGTTTCCAGAGTACAAAGTCACCGGCATATTTCTTGTAGTTAGCCACTTCAACTCTGGCGCCAGCTAACATGTCGTCAAGCGAGCGACCCGAGAGCGCACCATAATCGGCCATAGACTGCACGGCAAACAACACATGGCCCTGTTCACCTTCAACGCCATTATCAATATTGTAGGCATGACCCTTTTCGATCAGGCGCGAAACCATGTCGATCATCTCGGGGATATGTTGGGTAGCGTAGGGAATAATAGTTGGTGGCAGGTTATTTAGCGCCTCCATATCGTCAAAATAAGCTTGGGCATAGCGGGCGGATAAGACACTGATATCTTCGCCTAATTCAGCGGCGGTCTTCATGATCTTATCGTCAATATCAGTGATATTTCGTGCGTATTCAACCTTTGGATAGAGGGTATTAAGCACTCTGTACAACGTATCAAAAACCACCGCAGGACGCGCATTACCAATATGAACACGGTTGTATACGGTTGGCCCACAGACATACATAGTCACCCGCTGGCTATCAATCGGTTCAAAGGGCTGCTTACTGCGTGTCAATGTGTTGTATAGGGATAAACTCATTATTCTCTCTTTGTCTTTTTCTTATTCTGTTAATTGTTCTGTTAATTGTTCTGTTAAATTTTTTTAAAAGCCCTTAGCGCAAGGCAATAGTCCGGTTAAATACAAGCTTACCAGCACTGCTGTGCTTAGCATCCAAACAGTAATAGCCCTCGCGCTCAAACTGATATTGTTCACCGGCAATCGCATCACCAAGACCCAACTCAGCCTTGCAGTTTTTAACAACCTGCAACGATTCAGGATTTAGGTGATCGAGAAAGGAGCCCTCTCCCGCATCGGGCGCAGGCACAGTAAATAAATTGTCGTAGAGATACAGATCGCAGTCGACAGAATTTGTCGCCGACACCCAGTGAATAACACCGCGCGGGCGAATCCCTTCAGGTGGGTTTTCACCGACTGTATTGGGGACATAGGAGGCAATAATTTCAATGATCTCACCGCCGGCATCACGGATAACTTCATCGGCGCGAATAACGTAGGCGCCGCGTAAGCGAACATATTCACCAATCACCAGACGCTTAAACTTCTTGCGCGACAATGTAGTGTCTTCACTAAAGTCACTGTGGTCGATATAAATCTCGCGTCCAAAGGGCAGCTCGCGAGCCGGGAGGTCATCGCGATTGGGATGGCCTGCGGCACTTAGAATTTCTTCTTTGCCTTCATCATAATTACTCAGCGTAATTTTCAGAGGGTTCAAAACACACATTGCGCGCTTTGCCGTTTCGTTTAGATCAGTGCGAACAAAGTGCTCGAACTGAGCAAGGTCGACAATACCGTCAGTTTTCGCCACCGCCAAACTATCGCAGAACTCTCGAACCGCAGAGGCTGTGACACCGCGACGACGCAGGCCAGAGATGGTCGGCATTCGAGGATCGTCCCAACCATCCACATGGTTTTCATCAACCAGCTGCTTGAGCTTGCGCTTGCTGGTGACTGTGTAATTAAGGTTTAAACGGCCAAACTCATACTGGTGAGGGGTTGAAGGCAGCGGCAAATTGCTGGTAAACCATTCGTAGAGTGGACGATTAGCGGCAAACTCAAGGGTACAGACCGAATGAGTTACACCTTCAATGGCATCTTCCTGACCATGGGCAAAGTCATAGGAGGGATAAATATTCCATGTATCGCCGGTGCGGTGATGTGCCATCTTTTTGATTCGATACATCACTGGGTCGCGCATATTGATATTGGGCGATTCCATATCGATCTTGGCACGCAGTGTCATGGTGCCCTCGTCAACAGCGCCCTGCTTCATCTGCTCAAGCAGTGCGAGGCTCTCCTCTGCTGGGCGCTCGCGATAGGGGCTATTTTTTCCCACTTCGGTCAACGTGCCGCGGTACTCGCGCATCCGCTCAGCATTTAGCTCACAGATATATGCTTTGCCTTCAGTAATAAGGTGTTGAGCCCAGCTGTAGAGCTGACCGAAATAGTCGGAGGCAAATTTTGGCTCGTCGGCCCAGTCAAAGCCAAGCCAGCGAACATCCTCGATAATAGCCTGAACATATTCGTCGTCTTCTTTTTCAGGGTTGGTATCATCAAAGCGCAGATTGCAGGCACCGCCAAACTGCTCGGCAAGACCAAAGTTTAGGCAGATAGATTTGGCATGACCTATATGTAGGTAGCCATTTGGCTCTGGCGGGAACCGAGTAATTACAGTTTCAACACGGTTGGCGTCAAGATCAGCGCTAATTACCTGCTGGATAAAATTGTTCGGTTTTTCAATATCAGTCATCGGTATAAATCTGGAGGCAATAAAGTGGCCGAGATTATAGCCGTAGCAACCCATCCGATAAACAAAAAGGCAGTATTCCCTGCATATTAATCGAGCATCGGCTTAATTAAGGCAAACACTGGTTTAAATTCGCCAGCTTACAAACTAAAATGAGCGACTTTACTTATTTCAAAATATATCCACAGGGATTTCTTATGATTACATTGCGCACCACTCAAGGCGATATTTCCATCGAGCTAGACTTCGCCAATGCACCGACCTCTGCAGCTAACTACCTGCAATATGCTCGCGACGGGTTTTTCAACGGCACGATTTTTCACCGTGTTATTCCCGGCTTTATGGTTCAGGGCGGCGGTATGGATGCCAATATGCAGGAAAAAGCATCTCGTGACTCTATTGAAAACGAAGCCGATAACGGCTTGGCCAACGATATTGGCACTCTAGCAATGGCGCGCACCAGCGATCCCCACTCGGCTTCATCACAGTTCTTTATCAATGTTTCCAACAATGGCTTCCTAAACCACAGCGGCAAAAATAGCCAGGGTTGGGGATATGCGGTATTTGGCAAGGTTGTTGATGGCATGGATGTGGTTGATGCGATCACCAAAATGCCTACAGGCAACTCTGGCCATCACCAGGATGTTCCGGTTGAAACCATTGAGATCACCGAAACTATTGTCAGCGATGCCTACTCTGACAAATAAGTAAGCGACGAGACTAATTATGTCTGTACTGTTTATATCAGATTTACATCTCGCACCTGAACGCCCGGCTGTTACCCGGGCGTTTTTGTCTTTTCTGTCGAACCGTGCCTCTACGGCAAAAGCCCTGTATATATTGGGTGATCTTTTCGAGGCATGGATTGGCGACGATGATCCCACCGATCTGGCGGCAGAGGTTCAAGATGCGCTCGGCAGGCTGAGTGACTCTGGAGTCGACCTATTTATCCAGCAGGGCAATCGAGATTTCTTGCTCGGTAAGCGTTTTATTAAACGCTGCGGTGCGACTCTTCTCGGCGATGAACACCTGGTTGAATATGCTGGCCACAGAGCCTTAGCTATGCACGGCGACTCCCTGTGCACTGATGATATTGACTACCAACGTTTCCGCCGTAAAGCGCGTAATCCCATCTATAAATGGTGTCTCTCTCACCTACCTCTGAAACGACGACAAAAACTTGCCGCTGACTGGCGTGCCAAAAGTATGGCGGCCAACAGTAATAAAGCCTCGGCAATAATGGATGTTAATGCAGATGCGGTTGCTGCGGTGATGGCTAAGCACCATGTCGATATGTTAATTCACGGCCATACCCATAGACCCAATCGCCATATGTTGGCGACTGGCGAGCGTATTGTGCTTGGCGACTGGCATGATCTCGGTTGGGTGCTGATTCTTGATAGCAGTGGTTTTAACCTTGAAAGCTTTGTTATTAATGCTCAAAAATAGTTAGCCCTGCGTTGGATTAGGCGGTTGTATGATTGGGTGAACGGCCTCGAAAAGCCTCTCATACTCTGACCTTTAGCTGTTTGTTTCGAATATCTTTTCGTCCTTTTTATTTCACCACTTTTCTTTTCGCCCTTTTTATATCCGTCATATTCTAAAACATCGAAGGTTCGCTCTAAGGCCAGAGCAGACCAAGACCTTCTGAGATCGTGCGCCGTAGGGAACGGCGCTCGAACGCCCATGGATGGCTTGAGTGAATCGTAGAAGGTCTTGGTCTATTCTGGCCGCCCCAATCCAAAACAGTGCGCCAACTAATCCACCAACTAATCCACCAACTAATGCACCTACTAATCCACATAACAACAAAAACACCCTAAACGACCCCAAACCACCCAACCCCAAATGAAATAAACCCAAAAACCTATCAAAAATCCCGCCGACAAAGTGTAAATACTGCACTGACAAGGTATCATTGGCCAATAGCAACTTCATTGAGGACAACAGCATGGATACTAACAAATACACCGCAAAACAAATGCCATCAGGCATTCAGAGCACAGCACTAGACCCCGCGGTAGTTAAAGTTCTGCGCAACACCTATATGCTACTTGGCGCCACACTGACATTCAGTGCTGCCATGGCCGGTGTCGCGATGGCCCTCAACGCACCCTATTTTGGACTCTGGACATTACTGCCCTACTTTATCTGCCTGTGGATGACTGAGAAAAACAAAAATAACTCAACCGGCCTACTCTGGGTATTTGCCCTGACCGGTTGGCTTGGCTTTACACTCGGACCGATACTTAATATGTATCTCGCCGTGCAAGGCTCCGAGCCGATTATTATGGCTCTTGGCTCAACCGCCTTGGTATTCTTTGCCGCCTCAGCCTACGTACTGACTACACGCAAAAACCTTAACTTTATGACCGGCTTCCTAATGACCGGCATGCTAATCGCATTTGCTGCAGCTATTGCCAATGTATTCCTACAGATACCTGCACTGGCACTGACCGTCAGCGCGGTCTTTGCACTGCTCTCAACAGCCATTATTATGTGGCAGACCAGCGCGATCATTCACGGTGGCGAACGCAACTATATCTCTGCGACAGTCACACTATTCGTAATGATTTATAACCTGTTCCTGACCCTGCTGAGCTTCTTCGGCATGAGCAGCGACGACTAAGGTTGCCAGCAACTTTAAAAGGCCCTTAACAGGGCCTTTTTTATGGCTGTAAAAAAATCTGATGAGCGAGAAAAACTATTTAAGCAAACTGACTGCATGGACACCGGAAACGGCGTGTCAGCTTGCGGCTGAAGATCAGCTAAAGCTCTCAGCAGAACATATTGAAGTTCTTCACGTCGCCAGACAGTTCTATGACCAATATGGCTTTTCGCCGTCAATGCGTCCACTCTGCAAAACTGTCGCCAGTGAACTATCCATTGAAAAAGGCCGCAGCATTTATTTACTGCAGCTATTTCCAGACAGCCCGGCCAAACTGGTCGCCAAATTCGCCGGTTTACCCAAGCCGAAAAACTGTATTTAGTCAGGCGGTTATCCCAACTTTGAACGCAATCGACCCACAACTCTACCCCGCACAGCTCGACGCTAAACAGGCGCGCTTTAATAAAACCCTTGAAGGACTCCGCTACCCAGAGATTGAGGTATTTGATTCCGCGCCCAGCCAGTTCCGTATGCGCGCTGAATTCCGTATCTGGCACGAAGATGGCCGCGCCCATTACGCGATGAACCGCGCCGGTGAAAAACGCCCCTATATTATCGACAGCTTTCCGATTGGCGGGCCGTTGATCAATAAGCTGATGACACCATTAATCGACGCGATCAATGCTCAGCCGATTTTAAGCCGGCGCCTGTTTAGCGCCGAATTCCTTACCACGCTTAGTGGCGAAGTGCTGGTAACTATGATTTATCACCGCCCTGTCGATGAAGAATGGGAAGTTGCTGCACGCCAGTTGCAGACTGATTTAAAGATTATGGTTATTGGTCGGAGTCGCAAACAAAAGGTCGTCTTAGAGCGCGACTTTGTGATGGAAAAACTGACTGTCGACGGACGAGAATATCACTATCAACAAGTTGAATCGGGCTTTACCCAACCCAATGCCGAGGTCAATCAAAAAATGCTTAGCTGGGCCAGCAGTTGCTGCGCTGGTACAGGCTCTAATGATCAAGATCTTCTTGAACTCTACTGCGGCAATGGCAACTTTACCGCTGTATTGGCACAGCACTTTAAATCGGTATTGGCCACTGAAATTTCGAAGATATCAGTGCGCTCAGCGCAGACTAATTTTGCCCATAATTCGGTTGATAATGTGTCAGTGGTGCGCATGTCCAGTGAGGAGTTTACTCAGGCATTAAACGGCGAACGCCCTTTCCGTCGCCTCAAAGAGATAGATCTCGATAGCTATAATTTCTCAACGATTTTTGTCGATCCACCCCGAGCTGGATTGGATGATGGCACGCTGGCATTGGCGCAGCGCTTTGATAGGATTTTGTATGTGTCCTGTAACCCGCAGACCCTGCGCGACAATCTGGACAGCTTAACTGAGACCCACGATATTGTCCGCACAGCGATCTTCGATCAGTTCCCGTGGACAGATCACCTTGAGAGCGGTGTTCTGCTTATACGCAGAGATTCTTAAGTCGAGTGCAGCTCAATACTGGTTAAGTCTACTGCGCTGAGCTGAATAAACTCGCTAAAATTACTTTCTATAGACTGTCGCTCGCTGTCTAAACGGCGCTTTTCACTCTTGCTGAGCGCCGCCCAGTCATCAAGGATAGGAATATGGGATGTGGCTACCGCCAGCTGATGAAAGACACTGACCTGCTGGGCTTCATCTTCACTGAGTTTAATCTGCTGGCTCAACCAGGCAATTCGCATCGCCGCTTCAGTTTCCGATAAATCCTTTTGTACCAGCGCTCGAGCAATAATCTGCACCGACTGACGGGCCTCTGCTTCTTTACTGGCCAGTTCTTCGGCTAATTGTTTCTCAGCCCCCTCCGCCACAAGGCGTTGCCGGCGCAGCTGAAAGCTTAGATAGCCTGCGTAAATACCCAACGCTATCAGCAATAGCGAGCCTGCCCATAGGGCTAAAGTCATTGATTCCATTGTTTACCTATCTGGTCTAATTAATCTTCGGTTGTGGACGAATCATCAGTGAGCTGTGCCGGCCCATCAAAAGCCTCCAAGCCAACAGAATCAGGCAGGCTTTTCTTTGCCTTAGCGCCAAGCTTTTTCAGCTCCTCTGTGCGCCGAACAAGATTCCCTTTACCCGAAGAGAGACGCTTATGGGCAGTCTCCCAGGCCTCGTGGCTCTTGCTAATATGCTTGCCAACTTCATCCAGAGACTCTATATAACGTACAAACTGGTCATATAGACCACCGGCCTTGTCGGCAATTACCTGTGCATTGCGACTTTGGTCGGCGTAGCGCCAAAGGTTTTTAATGGTTCTTAGGGTTACCATCAGGGTGCTGGGGCTAACCAGAATAATCCCGCGATCATAGGCATCGCGCATCATTTCAGGGTCCTGATCCAGCGCCACCATAAAGGCCGCCTCTACAGGAACAAAGATCAGTACAAAGTCGAGGCTGTTTACCCCTTCCAGCTTTTCGTAGTCTTTATGGCTCAGTCCTTTGATATGGGCGCGCAAGGAATTGAGATGCTGACGCAGGCACTGCTGCTTGGTGTCATCATCTTCGGCATGAAAATAGCGTTCGTAATCCACCAGACTGACCTTGGCATCAATCACAATATCGCGGCCTTCGGGCAGGTGGATAATCACATCAGGATTGCGTCGTTTACCGGATTCATCCTTTAAGGCCACCTGAGTATCGTATTCACGGCCTTTACTTAGCCCGGAATCTTCAAGTAATTTCTCAAGTATAAATTCACCCCAGTTACCCTGAGCCTTATTGTCGCCGCGCAGTGCATTGGCGAGAGAAACCGCATCGGCGGAAACCTGCATGGTCTGCTTTTGTAGCTCACTAAGTTGGCCCACCAGCTTATTGCGATCGGCGTTTTCTTTATCGTAGGCAGACTCGACCTGCTTGCGAAAGTCACCTATATCACGACGCAGTGGACTCAAAGTGACTTCTAGAGCCTCTTTATTCTGTGCAGAGAACTTCGCCTGCTTATCTTCAAAGATACGGTTGGCGAGATTTTCAAACTCATGACTGAGAGTTTGTTTGGCATCTTGCAGCAGCTTTAGCTGGGCTTCATATTGATTCTGCTGGCCTATTAGGCGCTGCTCGAGCACCCCATTGGCGGTGGTAAGTTCAAGGCGAATGCTATTGAGTTCGACAAGCTCTGCGGCGTTTTTAACCCGTTGACCACGAGACAGTGACTGACTGATATAGGCGCCGAAAAATGAACCCAGCGCAAGGCCAATAAAAAGCCCGCCGAGTGCCCAGTAGATAAAATGTAGATCATTAGATATTTGCATAGCTTTATTGTATCAGCCTACTGTCAATTTCACCGTTGTTTTGCGATTATACTGGCCTATTTAAATGATAATAAAAGTTGCCGACTCAAGGATGCTACCTCCACTTATAGATATAAGCCCATTTCGCGAAGCTATCGAGCGCGACTGTTTAATATTGACGCCCAACCATCGACTGGCTGCCAAGATTAATGATGCCTGGGCGCTGGCGGTTGGCAAAAGTGTATGGCGTGCGCCGCGTGTCTATTCTATCGATCACTGGCTGAGATATTGCTGGGACGAACTTCAGGATCAAAACCATGCTCTAGTCTCCGGGCTTGCGGTGGTTGGCGCGCAGCAGAGCCGTTACTACTGGGAGCGGGCGATAGCCAAAGATGATTCTGCCCACAGTAGTAGCTACGCGAAAATTGCCTCAGATACGTTAAAAACATTGCACAGCTGGAATCTAGATATGCAACAGATTCCCTCAGATACACCGGCTGTAGAATATTTCAAACGCTGGACTTACAGCTTTGAGGAGTTGTTACAGAAAAATAAACTTATTACTCAACAGTCCAGTTGGAAACTGATTCAGCGCGGATTTGAATGTGACGCCCTGCCCGCTGAAGCTGAGATACTGCTCTACGGTTTTCAATCTACTCCGCCACTGCAGGCTGCGGTTATAGGCAGTGCCAGTTCTGTTGCATCCAAGCTCGATAACTATTTACCAAACTCGCCACAAAGCTCATTAGAAGGCTCATTACAAAACTCGTCTCAAAACTCATCAAAAGGCACTGCTCATATTCACCGTCTGGAGTGTCAGGATCCACAGGCTGAATTACGTGCGGTCGCAAACTGGGCGGCTCAGCAGCTAAAAGCTAAGCCCGAACAGCGACTGGGTATTATTATTCCTGATCTGAATAACCGGCTTCAACAGGTTGCCCGTGTCGTCAGCGAGGCGTTAAAGTCCGAAGATACCGAGGTGTTGGTCAATATCTCAGCGGGAACACCTCTAGGGGATACCGCGGTTGTCAGTGCCGCGCTCGAGCTTATCGCTATTTTGCAATACAAGCGGCCACTGAATAATTGGTTGCAACTGCTCTACTCGCCGTTTTCTGCCTTTGATCAACTGCCCCTGCAATATCGTGTCGACGGTGAGCTGGCTCTGCGCAAAACCCGCCGCTTTGAATTTACGCTTGAGCAATTTTTAACGGCGATTTTACCGCCACAAGAATCAGATCAGCTTGAAGACTCCCACCGTGAATCGGTGGGGGCAATTCTGCAGCCTCTAATCGACCTAAAAAGATTCTCTCGGGTAAAAACCGGCACACAGAAAAACTTCTCTGACTGGGCTCAGTTCTTCAATCAATTTTTAACCGCTATGTCCTGGCCTGGCAAGCGCAGCCTAAACAGCATTGAATACCAGCAGCGACAACACTGGGATAGCTTAATTGAGCAGTTCTGCACGCTCGATAATCTTGCCATTGAAGTGGGTCTAGCGACGGCCTTAAAGTATCTGCAACAGCTGGCAAAAGAGATTGTATTTCACCCTAAAACTGCCGATGCACCGCTGCAGATACTTGGCCTGCTAGAGGGTTCGGGGCTGCATTTTGATCAGCTGTGGATTGTTGGAATGCACAGCCAAAACTTTCCTGCATCAGTGGCCATCAATCCCCTGCTGCCCGCAGATTTTCAACGCCAGCATTCAATGCCCCACAGTCTTCCTGAGCGTGAATTACAGATAGCCCAAGACCTTTTGTCAGGCTACAAAAACAACTGTCGAAAGTTGATTCTTAGCTACCCTCTTATGCGTGGCGAAGAACAGCTCGACCCAAGCCCGTTAATTCGCCCAATAGCCTTATCTACCAGTGCCGAATTATTCATTGAGCCAAAGCCTCATCCCCCTTGGTTATCACAGCCGGAACAGTGCGAACTGGTTGCAGACCAGTCACAGGCCTATAACCCAGCGACAGAAAATATACGGGGCGGCAGCAGATTATTGGAAAATCAGGCTATCTGTCCGTTTAACGCTTTTGCAACTCATCGCCTAAAAGCCGAGCCATTGGAGGAGCCGATTCATGGATTATCCGCCATGGATCGCGGCTCTCTTATCCATGAAATACTCTTTCGCCTATGGACAGACTGGAAGAGCTCCAGTTATTTAAAGTCACTTTCTGAGCAACAACTTTCGGAACAATTAGCGTCAACCATTGCCGATACATTGATTGAATGGGCGCCTCGTCATGGCGTACTGCGCGGCAATCGCTTTCGGGCACTGGAACAGCAGCGGCTTGAGAAATTACTCCATGAATGGATCGACGAGGAAAAACTGCGCCAACCCTTTGAAGTGGCCAATCTTGAGAGCAATTCGAGCATAAGATTTGGGGATCTATCAATTTCATTGCGTCTGGATCGAGTGGATAAGATCGGCGACAAACTGTTGATCATCGACTATAAAACCGGACAGGTACAACCGAATAAATGGACTGGGTTAAGACCTATAGAACCCCAGCTGCCACTCTATTTATTGGCCAGCAAACCACAGGCCAACGGCTGTGCCTTTGCACAATTAAGAGCCGGTAATATTAAATTTATTGGCAGCAGCGACAGCCAGTTGATTAGTTTTGAAAAGCTCGCCGATAACTGGCCAGATCAAATTGATCAATGGCAGTCGGCACTGTCCAATTTAGCTGCAGAATTTTGCGCCGGTTATAGCAGCGTCGAAGTTCACCACAAAGGTAGCTTTGGTTTTCAGGATCATTTACTGCCTTTAAATCGCTGGCCTGAAGAACCGCAAATAAACGCAACCCTCAACAACAGCTCGGCTGAAAAGGACCCATCATGAATCAGCCAGTTGCGGATACTGCTCAACGCCAAATGGCTCTGGATCCAACCCAGAGCTTTATCGTCTCTGCGCCTGCTGGCTCAGGGAAAACCGGATTGATTACCCAGCGGGTTTTACGCTTGCTATGCAGCGTAGAAAATCCAGAAGAGATACTGAGTATTACCTTTACCCGCAAAGCTGCGGGTGAAATGAACAGCCGTATTCACAGCGCCCTGCAAGCTGCTGCTTATCAGCCAAGGCCGGAAAATGAATATGAAGCCCAGACCTGGGATATTGCCGTTCAGGCGGTTGCTCGCAACAACCAGCTGGGATGGAATCTCCTCGAGATGCCAGGCCGTCTGCGTATTCAAACCATTGACGGTTTTTGTCGCTATATTGCCAGCCAGTTTGCCCTCGAGACAAAGCTTGGCGCACTGCCCGAGCCCAGCGAACAACCCAGCGTCCACTACGAACTTGCGGCGCGCAATCTGCTGGAAAAAATTGAAGATGACAACCAGATTGGTGAACAGTTAGCAGTTCTACTCGCCCATACCGGCAATGACACAGCCCGCTGCGAAAGACTGTTGGCCGATATACTGGGCAAACGTGACCAGTGGTTGCCACTGATTTACGATGCCTCAGGAAATCAGCAGTACTTCCAAGAGGTGATCGATCAGATTATCGGTGACACCCTTTTACAATTACAGGATGCCCTGCAGCCAATTGCTGGCGAATTATTGTTTCTGGCCGATTTTGCTGCCAACCATGTGCCGGCGGACAAAAACTCTCCACTGAGCAAGCTGGAGGGCATTACCGAACTACCCGATATTAGTCTTGAGGGGATACAGCAGTGGAAAATTTTACTGGGTCTGCTGGTCACAAAGGGGCTTGACCCACGCAAGCAGGTCACCAAAAATGATGGCTTTCCCGCCGATCAAAAAGATGCCAAGCAGCGCCTTATGGAGTTACTGGAATGGCGCAACAACCAGCCGGGAATCCATGAATTAATAGTCAATGCTCTCTATTTGCCCGAATCAGAGATAAACCAATCTCAGCAACTTATGCTTGATGCACTGGGTTATTTGCTTCCCCATTTAGCCGCTGAACTCGAGACTGTGTTTAAACAGCATGATCAGTGTGACTATCCAGCAATCACCTTGGCGGCGCTAGAGGCAATTGAACCCTCACCAGATGATGAATCTATTTCTGATATTACTCTTCGTCTCGATTATCAACTGCAACATATTTTGGTGGATGAGTTTCAGGATACCTCCGGCTCACAGATTAAATTGCTCGAACACCTGATTGCCGGTTGGCAGCCAGACGATGGTCGAACCCTGTTCTTAGTGGGCGATGCCATGCAGTCTCTCTATGGATTTCGCAATGCTAATGTCGGTCTGTTTATAAACGCACAGCGCCATCCCATTGGCCCGGTACAGTGCACACCGCTGGCATTGAGCTGCAACTTTCGCTCCCAGAAGGGTGTTATCGACTGGGTTAACGATACCTTTGGTCAGGCATTTCCGGCCACGGCAGATATAAGTCGAGGGGCTGTCCCCTACTCTTTATCTGAAGCGTTTAAAGATTCTGGCAATGAACCAGCCGTCAGTTTTGAGGGCTTTTGCGGGGATGATTATGAACAGCGCGAAGCCGACTCTATTGCCAGCACCTGTCGAGAGCTGACCGATAACCATCCGGGTGAATCCATTGCCATTCTGGTTCGCGGGCGCGGCCATCTTAAAGCCATTGTCCCGGCGCTTAGAGACGCTAACCTGAAATGGCAGGCTATCGATATCACACCGCTGGCAAGTCGTATGCCGGTCATCGATCTGCTTTCAATAACCCGCGCCCTGCTTTCACCGGCGGATAAAATTTCTTGGCTGGCAGTATTGCGGGCGCCTTTTTGTGGGCTGAGCGCTGCTGATCTGTTAACCATTAGCAATAGCTCGTCAAACAGTGGCGCAAGGTCAAAGCAGGGAGATGCCATTCTTGCGCAACTGCAGTTGCTCGCTGGCTCTCATTCAGAAGACTCTTCTTTAAAAGACTCTTCGTTAAAAGACTCTTCGTTAAAAGACTCTCTATTAATAGATTCGGCCTCTTACAGCCAGCTATCCGAACATGGTCAGAGCACATTGCAGCGGGTACTCCCTCTTCTATTGAGTGCTTGGAAAAATCGTGCGCGCAATAGCCTTCGCGAAACTGTTGAACAGTTGTGGGTTGAACTTGGCGGGCCAGCAACACTCAATGGCAGCGGCGACCTCAGTGATGTGCGCAGCTATTTAGATCTGCTGGAGAGTTGGCAGTGCGCAGGTAGCCTTTCGGATTGGACAGGTTTTCAGCAGGCCATAGATCAACTTTATGCAGCGCCTTCACCGGACACTTCAACAGACACTAGTAGTGAACAAACTGATCAGGCTGATAGCCAAACGATTATTCAACTGATGACTATTCACAAGTCTAAGGGGCTGGAGTTTGATCATGTGATTCTGCCGGGACTGTCTCGCGGGTCTGGGTCTGATAGCAAACCACTACTGCGCTGGTGCCAACATATTGATGAACATAATCAGATGTCATTGATTATGGCGCCTCTCGGTGCACACGATGAAGAAGATGACAGTGTCTACAGCTACCTTAAACATGAAGACGCCTTTAAAACCCGTCTGGAAAATACCCGTGTACTCTATGTGGCTGCAACCCGTGCAGTTCGTAAACTGTATTTATCCGCCTCATTAAAAGAGTCGAAAAAAGAAGGTTGGCAAACACCGGGCAAAGCGACATTACTGGCATCGATCTGGACGTCGATTAAATCTGGTATAGATAGACAACTCCATCCTGTTTATTTGAACGCTGAACAGGCTGAGGCGAAAGAAACCATCACTAAGCTTCAACATATTCGCCGTCTTCCCGCGGAATTTAAAGCACAGTTCCCGTCACAGGACTCAATGTTAATGAGCAGTGAAGAGGCTTCTATAGCAGCGGAAAAACACATCGAAGAGAATTTATCTAACCGTGCGCGCCTACTTGGAACCGTGCTGCATAGAACCCTTAAACAGATCGCCAATGAAGGCGTTAATCACTGGACAGCCCAGCGTATTCAACAGTTGCCAACCGCTTGGGCGTCGCAGCTAAAAGAACAGGGAATGCTTGCCAGCAATAGCGAACTCGACAGCCTTGGTGATGCTATTCAGCTAATGCTCACCGATGCCAGAGGTCAATGGATATTGCAGTGCCATACTCAAGCAGAGTGCGAGCAGGCTCTCGGCTATTATCAGCCAGAACAGAACCGCGCTGGCACCTCGGTGATTGATAGAACATTTATCGATGGGGATACCCGCTGGATTATTGACTACAAATTTTCAAAGCCTGGAGCCGATGAGAGCGAGAGCCAATTTACAGCCAGCCAGACCAACGCCTATCAGGGTCAACTTCGACACTATGCCAATTTGTATAAAGACCTGCAGGACAATCCGGTCCGCTGCGCACTTTATTTCCCTCAAATCCCTTTGTTTATTGAGGTTGAAGTCGAATAGTCTTCAATATTGATAATATTTAAGTACAATGGCTAACTTCGAATAAAGCTAATCGTTAGGAATTCCAACATGGATCCCCACGCTGTAGAAAACATTAATATTGAACCGCCAGAGATTCTTATAACTCCGGCGCAACTGAAACGCGAAATACCGCTATCAGAATCCGCTCGTGAGGTTATCTCACAGGGTCGTACCGACATTGAAAACATCCTTGAACGCAATGACCACCGAGTAATTGTTGTGGTGGGTCCCTGTTCAATTCACGACCTTAAAGCCGCTCAGGAATATGCTGTGCGTCTAAAGGCACTAGCCGAAAAAGTCAGCGATACACTGCTGATTGTGATGCGCGTCTATTTTGAAAAGCCACGCACAACCACTGGCTGGAAAGGTTTGATTAACGATCCGTTTATGAACGACTCGTTTAAGATTACCGATGGTCTGCATATAGGTCGCCAGTTGCTTCACGATATTCTTGAAATCGGTCTGCCCACGGCAACCGAAGCCCTAGATCCTATTTCACCACAGTATATGCAGGACCTGATCGCCTGGTCTGCCATTGGTGCACGAACTACTGAATCTCAGACTCACCGCGAGATGGCCTCTGGTCTCTCATCATCCGTAGGTTTTAAGAACGGAACCGATGGCAGTCTGACAGTGGCGATAAATGCATTGCAGTCAGTGGCTAGCCCCCATCGCTTTTTGGGTATCAACTCGGATGGTAATGTTTCGATTATCACCACCAAGGGAAACCCCTACGCTCACGTAGTATTGCGCGGTGGTAATGGCAAGCCCAACTATGATTCTGTCAGTGTTTCAATCTGCGAACAAGAACTAGAATCTGCCGGTGTAGCGCCTAATATTATGGTCGACTGTAGTCATGCCAATTCAAATAAAGACCACAATTTGCAACCGTTGGTGTTGGACAACGTCACCAATCAGATTATCGAAGGCAACAAGTCGATTATCGGCGTGATGATTGAAAGTCATCTTAGTGGTGGCAATCAGAAACTGTCGAGCAATCCGGATGAAATGAAGTACGGTGTTTCGGTCACTGATGCCTGCATCGACTGGGAGACCACTGAAAAATCACTGATCGCAATGGCCGATAAGTTGCGAGAGGTTCTTAAGACTCGCTAGCCTGCAGTGATAGCAGTCTTTACAAGCCCCTACTCTACTGTTGAGTTGGGGCTTTTTTATAGGCCACAGCAATCTAAAGCTGTTAATGTATAAGTAACTCAATAAACTTACCGACGAATAAAAACCTATGCCTAGAATTCTTTTACTTATCGCAATCCTCTTTTCAGTCTGGTATTGGTGGAAAGTCGTTAAAAGTTTACCCAGCGAAAAGCGCCGCCCATTTCTGTGGAGAACGGCATTTTGGTCAGTATTGGGACTCTCTGTTATTTTGGTTGCCAGCGGCAGAATGCACTGGTTAGGTGCCGGCTTAGCAGCTTTAATCCCTCTAGCTAAAGGTGCCTTTGCCTTAGGCTTACGAGCCCTGCCGTTTATGCAAATACTCAGCCGTTTTAAAACCAGCCCGTCGCAATTTCGCACCAAATCATTGTTAGTTCAGGTGAACTTTGCCAGCAAACAGATGGACGGAGAAATATTACAGGGTGAATTCACCGGTAAACGCCTATCCGGATTAAACTCCGAGGAGCTTCAGCGGCTTTCCGCATCGTTTAAAGAAACTGATCGCGAGTCCTATCTTCTGCTTCAAACCTATCTGCTGCGTAATAATCGCGGCGACTCGAATAATAGCGATCAAGCCAACAACCTCTCTGAATTAACCGACCAAGAGGCCTATGAAATACTCGGCCTAGAAGCCAATGCCGCCAAAGAAGATATTATCAAAGCCCATAAACGGCTAATGCAACGCCTGCATCCAGACCGTGGTGGCAGTAATTATCTAGCCGCTAAAATCAATGCGGCAAAAGATAAACTCATGTAACGGTGGTACTTCGCGGGCATCTCTAACCTCAATCCAGACACCTCAGGATTAGAGGCCGGTAAAAATGATAACTGGTTCACATAATCAACTTGCGCTAGTTGCGCGTCTTCTGATAATTCATAGAATCGTCCCATTGAGAATACATTTGTGTTGGCAGGCTGCTGACAAGGAGACAGAAAAGGATGGGCATCACTAAAACCACGCTTGGAAAATTTACTGGCAGCGCTGCTCTGGCGCTACTTCTCACCTCATCGGCGATTGCTGCAACCGTTGAAATCAGCTATGAAAATCCCGGCACATCAACAACCTTAGATGTTACAAGAGGTTCTGATGTTACCGCTGGTCTCTCCGAAAAGACCATCGATGGAAATACCACTTTTGCCGCTAGCACTAGTAACACTGCCCCTTCCACATCAACTTGGACGGCCACGGTTAATACTTATGTCGATGTTCAAGCCGGTGCCGGTAAATACAATCTCCAGCCCAAGGACAATAAAAAGTACAGTCAGGCGGGATATCTTTTCAGCCTAATGGATTTTTCTGAAACCCTGAGTGATACAGCGGAAAAATATAATGCCTTAGTTAACTATGTAATCTGGGACATTATGGGATCGGTTCCAGAGCTGGCAAGCCGGTCTGATCGACGGATAGTAAAAGGTCTTAGAAAACAGATCAAAGGTCAGAAAAACTTTGATTGGAGCGACACAATGATTGTTTATACCTCCAATGACCGCCGCACTAGCAGAGAGCTATTCGCCTCAGTGCCACCGCCTATAGCGACACCCATTCCCAGTGCCATATTTCTATTTGGCTCTATGGCCCTAGGCTTATTTGGTATAGCGACTCGAAAACGCCTGAATGCTTAAAAAAGAAAAGTAATCCATCTTAGATAACCAAATAGGCTCCGCAAGGGGCCTTTTTTATGTCTACGATCAACAGATTGGTCAAATTAACCCCCAGTATTATCCACTGAAAAATCCATGCAGATATAGCCTGAAAGGCAATTGCCCACTACAATAGGCCCATCAAATAAAGGGCCACTCAATGTCTCAGCAATCAGCTACTATCGAACTCACTCAAGATCTAATTCGGCGCCGCTCAATCACTCCCGAAGACTGCGGCTGTCAGCAAGTTATGATTGATCGACTGACAGCTATTGGCTTTCATGTCGAGCAACTGCGCTTTGGTGATGTCGATAACTTCTGGGCAGTTCGCGGTACAGAGGGGCCTACCCTATGCTTTGCCGGGCACACCGATGTGGTTCCCACCGGACCTGAAGAGAACTGGCAGCTACCACCGTTTCAAGCCGAGATCAAAACCGAGAGCAATGGAGATTATCTTTATGGCCGCGGTGCTGCCGATATGAAAGGTTCTCTGGCCGCGATGGTCGTTGCCGTGGAGCGCTTTGTTGCCATGAACCCTAATCATTCTGGACAGATCGCATTTCTGATTACCAGCGATGAAGAAGGTATAGCCGTCAATGGCACGGTTAAAGTTGTCGAGTGGCTGCGAGAAAAGGATATGTTACCGGAATGGTGTCTGGTCGGTGAACCATCCAGTACTGCCAAATGTGGCGACGTTATTAAAAATGGTCGTCGGGGCTCCCTGGGCTGTACTCTCAGCGTTAAAGGGCTTCAGGGCCATGTCGCCTACCCTCACCTCGCTGACAATCCAATTCATCGTGCTGCGCCAGCTCTGGCAGAGCTCGCAGCTGAAGAGTGGGATCAGGGCAATGAGTTTTTCCCTGCCACCAGCTTCCAGATATCCAATATCAATGGCGGAACTGGTGCGACTAATGTTATCCCCGGTGAACTTAAGGTGATCTTTAACTTCCGTTTCTCTACCGAGCTGACTGAACAGCAGTTAATTGAGCGAACTGAGCTGATTCTCGACAAGCATGGCCTTGAGTACAACGCCAATTGGAACCTCAGCGGCCTGCCGTTTTTAACTGCCGAGGGCGATTTGGTCAGCGCGACCGTTGCCAGCATCTCTGAAGTAACGGGCCTGCAAACGGAGTTGTCTACTGCAGGCGGAACCTCTGATGGACGCTTTATCGCCCCTCACGGAGTTCAGGTTATTGAGTTGGGGCCGGTGAATGCGACTATCCACAAGATTGATGAAAATATTAGTGTCGATGATCTGAATACGCTGACCGATATTTACCACACTCTGCTGACCAAATTGTTTAGTTAGAGGCTTTTGACTAGACGCTTTTTTTCTAGAGGCTTTTTATCAAGCCTCTTGTCCCTAGATATAAAATTGATAACGCCAACAAGGAGTCGGTTATTAATCCTTTAAATAGCTTTTTGTATCTATCGACAATCCTTATCTGGGGTTCAACCTGGCTTGCCATTACCTTCCAGCTCGGCGAAGTGGATCCTCTGGTATCGGTTATTTACCGAATGACTATTGGCTCTGCGCTGCTCTTTCTCTGGTGTTTAGTAAGAAAAATTTCTCTTAAAGTAAACCTTGTCAATCACGCCTTTTTTCTTGCACAGGGAGGACTTTTATTTGGTCTTAACTTCTGGACTATCTATCTGGCAGAAGTCTATTTAACCAGCGGTATTGTCGCGGTGATTTTTTCACTTTTAATCTTTTTTAATATCATTAATGGGCGAATATTTCTTAATCGCCCTGTGTCAGCTAAGACCTTGCTGGGAGGATTTATGGGTATGGTCGGTGTAGGTATGCTGTTTTACCCAGAAATCATAAAATACTCTTCATCCGAGAATGCCCTGTTTGGCTTTTCAATGGCTGTATTAAGCGTATTAATAGCCTCTCTGGGTAATATAACCGCCACTCGAAACGGTCACACAGGGCTTTCGATATGGTCGATAAATGCTTGGGCGATGCTCTATGGCTCGCTTATTCTGACAGTAATAGCATTGCTTAAAGGTGTCAACTTCACATATGAGTACAGTTTTGAGTACAGCGCTTCACTGATCTATCTGTCGGTATTTGGCACAGTTCTAGTGTTTGGCGCCTATATGAAATTGCTCATTAGCATCGGACCGGATCGTGCTGCCTTTACCTCACTTATCATTCCATTTGTAGCTATAGCGCTGTCGACAATATATGAGGACTACCAGTGGACTGCAATAGCGGTAGTAGGGTTTCTGTTGGTGATAGCTGGCAACTTTTTTGTCGTTATAAAACGCTAGAACATTGAATCTTAGAGCGGGACAGGAAAGTTAAGGGGCTTAGCTAGGCAGCTTTTTTAACGTATATATATCGTAACGAGTAGACTTGCCCTCAAGGGAATAGCTGGGCTTCGAACCCGCCATATATTCTGCTCCAGCTGGCCGTTTTACCACTACCCTGTAGTTAGCAACATCGAGGGCCAGAGCCAATAGCTCATCGGCATCGGGATCAGTGCCAACAATCGCATGAAAGGCCTGCATCTGCTTTTTTACTTTGGCCGACTTCTTGCGCTCTGGAAACATCGGGTCCAGATAGACCACATCCGCAGACACCGAATCGTTGCTAGCGCCCTGCTGCAGATAATCGGCTGAGTTAACTTCAATCAGCTTTGTTCGCGACATAATAGTGCTTAACTCAGGATCGCCCTGGGCAATGAGATTAGCCCTTTCAAGGCCGTCTGCGAGCAGGCTGTGAACTATGGGGTTGCGTTCCAGCATGGTTACACAGCACCCCAGAGAGGCCAGCACAAAAGCATCACCACCCAACCCGGCGGTCAGATCGAGAACCTGCGGGTAAAACTTCCCGGAAACACCGATGGCTTTGGCTATGGCCTGACCATTGCCACCACCAAAACGTCGGCGGTGACTGTGAGAGCCCCCGGCAAAATCGCATTGAATTGGCCCATACCCTTTATCCGCAGAGGGAACCAAAGACAACCCGGACTCTGTGTAGCTGAGCAAATAGTCGTAGGTCGTTGAAGGATCACTGTTCAGGGGCAATTGAAGCTTTTCGGACAACAACACTGCACTGTCCTGAAAGGGTTTTGAGGCGAAGGATATTTCGATAATTGACATGCTGCTATTTAACCATTGAACTGAGAATTTGTGCAGGTAAATGTTGGTAATGATTCGAAACTAGGCATTCAGCTCTAAATCCCCTTTGGTTTTTGTCACTGCCTTACACCTTGTCGGTACTTTTATAAAAAAAGCAAACACTACCGCTCCATTAGAGTGAAAAAAGATACCCACAAAAGCTGTGGATAACTTTGTGGACTAAATGTGGTTTGGGGTAGTTAAACCCCTAAAAAACAGGCAGTTTTGTTAAATTGATCAAATTTTAACCATATAATTAACTCCATATAAATCAATGGCTTACGCATTTCATGGGTAAATATCAATGACTTACGTTACTTTTATAGAAAACTGTGGAGATGTTGGGGCTCGCTGTGGAAAAAAATCATAAATAAATTGAAAAAGTAGGTTTAAAAGCTAAGAAAGTATTTGCAGTGAAAGAAAAAAAATGTTTTCAAATTGATTTTCCAAGGCTGTTTTTTAAACTTGAGTCTTTTTAAGCGGTACTGATTAATTAAGCTCAAGCCAATCAAAGCCCTGCTGCTGACAGGCGTAATAAAGATTACCGGTATTGGAGATAACCGGCTCTACTGCCGACCTGACTTTATCCAAGGTATTATTTTTATCACTGATATGACCAATCACTAACTGCTGCAAATGCCGTTGGTCAATCGCCGACAGTAAGCTTGCCGTCTGCTGGTTATTGAGATGACCCCAAGGACCAGAAACACGGTCTTTTAAGAATTCGGGATAGGGCCCGCTGTGAAGCATATCCAGATCGTGATTGGCCTCGACTAACAAGCCATGACAATTGGCATAGGCAGACTCTATATGCGGGGTTAGAGAGCCGACGTCGGTGAGAATACCCAACTGATGGTTATCGCTATTAAACAGGAACTGTACCGGTTCTCTTGCATCGTGGGGAACAGGAACAGGCGTCACCGCGAGATCACCCACCTGAAATGGCGTATGGCTATCCATAATATGAAAGGGGAAGTCTCTATCATCCGCTTTGCGACTGCGCAGACAGCCAGCAGTGACGTAGACATCGATATCGAACTTAGCCGAGAGCGGCACTACGCCCTTCCAATGATCACTGTGTTCGTGAGTCACCAGAATGGCATCGAGATCGTTAGGGGTCTTGCCAAGCTTTTCAAGGCGCTTTGCGGTATCTCGTATCGAGAAACCGCAGTCGATCATAATGCAGGTGTCACGCCATTCAACAAGCGTTGCATTACCCTTGCTACCACTGCCCAGAGATGCAAAGCGCATAAAGTAATGCGCCTTATGACATATTGTTGCGTAAAATATTTAACAGTCGAAGGGTTTCTGCTCTACCCAGCCCCTCAGACTCAGGACCGACAACGCGAACCTCTATATCAGCGCCAACCAGCTGCACTAATACACGATAGTTAACCTCGAGAATTTCTTCGCTATCTCCGCCAAACCAGCGGGCAAAAAACCCAGGCTCATCTGCAGTCTCAGTGTAGTTAACGTACAGAATACCCTCTGAACGGTTTTGATCGACAAGACTATAACCACCGCGATCAGCAGAGTACAGAATCGACGCCCAGGCGCGGTCAAAACTCAGCTTAACCTGAATAAAAGGATCGGCTACTTCTGGCGTTACTACGGTTACCTTGGCTTCACCGCCAATATCCTGAGCCAGCAGTGAAACAGAGGCGTAGTTGGTCGCGCCCGCTAACTCATTAGCGACCATCGTCAACATATCCTTTTCGCGCTGATCACTGTCGGAAACTTCCGTCCACTGGGCCTGATCTTCTTCAGAGCGAGCAATTTGGTTATGCAGCAACGATATTTCAGAACTGTTTAGCTGAACCCCCGGTGAAATCTGGAAGCGAAAACGGTGTGAGTTCTCTTCATCGGAATTAAATTTCACCCAAACGGTTTCGATAACACCTGTCGAGCCTTCAGCCAGTGCGGCGGGAACACCGCTGCGATTTAACACGCTGCGTACGCGGGGCCAGAGTTCACTGGGGGGAATATTAATCAACACCCAACGGCGGCCTTCTAAGCTCTGGATTTTAACCAGCTGCTCAAAGGTATTGACCGATGCCGGTTGTGGGCGCGGGGCTTCAAATTCAAGTAGTTCAACAGATTCGGAGGGAATCGGTGGAATCGGGTAGATCTGCCCGACAACAGTGCGATCAAGGCCTGCAGGAATTGCCGTTACCTCTGTTTCTTCCGCCAGCAGATAGTCATTGCTGCGATCGCGTAATCCCAGCCAGCCACAACCAGTCAAACTCAAGATAACAGTGATATTCAGCACGCATATAAATGATTTCATTTTATCGGTAGCCCCGTATATTTTTATAAAAATTCGTTAAACCAGCTCTGCACTGCGCATAGCAGATCGAACTACCTCATGGTGCGATTCAGAAAGTGGTGTCATCGGCAGACGCAGAGAATTCGCTAACAAGCCCAACTCAGCTACCGCCCATTTCACCGGTATAGGATTGGCTTCAACAAACAGACTGTTATGCAGAGGTGCCAACTTGGCATCTAGTTCCAGCGCTCTGAGCGCGTCGCCGGACAGCGCCGCAGCGCACATCTCTGACATCAGTTTTGGTGCAACGTTTGCTGTTACCGAAATATCGCCTTTACCACCGAGTAACATCAGCTCTCTGGCCGTTGCATCATCACCGGAGTAAACCGCGAAATCTTCTGGACATTGATCGATAATTTGTCGACCGCGCTCAAGGTCGCCAGTGGCTTCCTTGATTCCGATAATGTTGTTGATCGCACTGAGTCGCAGAACTGTCTCGGGAAGCAAGTCGCAGGCGGTTCGGCCCGGAACATTGTAGAGAATCTGATCTATATCCACAGCTTCGGCAATTGCCTTGTAGTGCAAATACAGGCCCTCTTGAGTGGGCTTATTGTAATAGGGAGTTACTAACAGACAGGCATCGGCGCCGGCATCGGCGGCAGCCTGAGTTAAATCAATCGCTTCGCGAGTTGAATTGGCGCCAGTACCGGCAATAATAGGAATGCGGCCTGCCGCCTGTGCGACTACAACGCTGATAACCTGAGCGTGCTCTGCAACGCTGAGGGTGGCTGATTCGCCAGTGGTACCCACCGCAACAATACTGTTGGTGCCCTGCTCTATATGCCAATCGACAAGCTTCTTCAGCGCATCCCAATCCACTTCCAGAGAATCCGAGTGCATTGGTGTTAATAACGCGACAATACTTCCGCTAATCATGACCTACTTCCTTTTAAAACAATTCTGTGAAAAACACGTAATGGTACTGTTGGCACTCAGGCTACACAAGCTAAACCTACACTCATACTGCCTGACGGCGCTTTTTCTTTTTAGCGGGAAGCTGATAGATATCAGGCTCTCCTTCGGGACGGTTTTTAAACCGTCGATGGACCCACAGATACTGCTCCGGCTGCAGCATAATAAACTCTTCAACAATCTTATTGATTCGTGTGGTGTCGACAAGATCATCGCCCACTGGAAAATCTTCCAGCGCCGGATAAACAGTCACCTTGTAGCCCTGAGATCCGGGTAACCGAATATGGCTAAATGGAACAACGGCGGCGCCGGTTTTCTCAGCGAAGCGTGCCGTGGCATACACCGTTGCAGCCTGAACATTAAAAAAGGGAGCGAATATACCCTGATTAAGCCCGTAATCTTGATCCGGTCCATACCAGAGCGCACGACCGCGTTTAAGCGCCTTCATCGTTCCGCGAACATCTCTTCGCTCGTAGACGACACCGCTACCAATACCCTTATTCAAGCGTCCCCGAGCCTGTAAAAAATCATAGACAGGATTGCCGTGGGCGCGATACATACCGTCCATATCCACTACAGCTGATAAGGCAGCGGCACCAATCTCCAAGGTCGTGAAATGAATACCCAAAAGCATAATTCCGCGACCTTTCACCGCGTCAAGATTTTCCACACCTTCGATATGGATAAGCTTTGCAAAACGTTTTTTCGACCACCACCAAGCAATACCCACTTCCATCACGGCAATGCCGGTGCTGATAAAGTTGGCCCTCAGCATCGCCTGTTGCTCCGCAGCGCTAAGATCGGGAAAACAGGTTTCGATATTGCGCCGCGCAATGATTTTACGGCGACTTGGCATAGCATAGAAAATCAGCCCAATAGCCGTGCCGAGCATTAGCAGCAGAGAAAATGGCAGCAGGGTAATCAATCGCCATAGGCCAAATCCAAGCCACGTCAACCAATAGCGCGGATGTAACAGCGCTGTTTTAAATTGCGTGGCTTTTGATGTCATAACTCGACCTTACACAAGGTTGCTGATCTGGACATTGGGGTCGACATCGGCATCGTAATCGACACCGTCGATCTCAAAGCCAAACAGATTGAGAAACTCTTTCTTATAACCGGCAAAGTCGGTTAACTCGCCAAGGTTATCAGTGCTGATTTTAGCCCAGGCTTCAGCCACGACATCCTGTACCTCAGGCAGTAATTCCAGCTCATCGACACGCAGACGGCCCTCTTCATCCGTGCGCGGTGAATCGCTGTAGAGGCACTCACTGTAGAGTCTGTAGAGCTGCTCGATACAACCCTCGTGGGTGCCAAGTCGCTTCATCTCTTTAAACAGCATCGCCAGATACAGCGGCATAATGGGAATAGCCGAACTGGCCTGAGTGACCACCGCTTTAAGCACAGATACACGGGCATCGCCGCCGCTGGCTGCAAGCTTTTCACGAATTGCAATCACGCGCTTATCGAGATCTTTCTTGGCCTGGCCAATCGTGCCATCCCAGTAGAGATCCCAAGTCATCTTCTCGCCAATATAGGTAAAGGCAGTAGTCTTTGCGCCATCTGCCAAAACACCGGCTTCATCGAGGGCGTCGATCCACATCTCCCAGTCTTCGCCACCCATAACAGCAACAGTGTCAGAAATTTCCTGCTCATTGGCCGCTTCAAGACTAAATTCTTGAATGGTTTCTTTATCGGTATTAACGCCGCGCATGGTGACATTTTTGCCTACTGGCTTCAGCGTAGAGTTAAATACTTCGCCGGTTTTCGGGTGCTGGCGACGGGGAGCCGCCAAGCTGTAAATAACTAAATCTATCTGGCCGAGATCCTGCTTAATGGTTTCAATGGTCTTGGCTTTGATCTCGTCAGAGAAAGCATCGCCATTAATGCTTTTCGCATACAGGCCATCCTGCTCGGCAAACTTGTGGAAAGCCGCAGAGTTGTGCCAGCCGGCAGTGCCAGTCTTGGTCTCAGTGCTCGGCTTTTCAAAGAAGATGCCCAATGTAGATGCACCGCCACCAAAGGCTGCGCCAATACGTGCGGCCAGACCGTAGCCCGTCGACGAACCAATCACCAGAACACGCTTTGGTGAATCTATAGGTGACTGAGCTTTAATAAAATCAATTTGATTTTTAACATTGGTTTCGCAACCCACTGGGTGAGTTGTAATACACATAAAGCCGCGAACGCGGGGCTTAATTATCATTGAACAGTCTCCGTAATTAGGCGATAAGAGCTAAAGGTGGGCATGATACCCTAATGACAATCTTTACCCAAAAATTAACCGCGAAAAACTCTATAAACGGTCAGATAAGCCGAGGTTTTTGATCATCTTGGCGCCACAGACCGTACAATGGGTATAAAAAACCTATCTGAGTTAATCCTTTGAATTCTGACCGTCAAAACCCACCTCTGAGTTATCCGTTTTTACGCAGCGAGTTTTTACAGGCCCTCGAGGACAGTGAAAGTGCCTGCGAGTCCAGCGGCTGGTACCCGGTTCATCTATCACTGCAATCTGATCCAAGCTTTGAGGATAAGAGCTTAGAGGATAAGAGCGTTGAGGATAAGAGCAGTGAAAATAACAGCGGCGAGAATCAAATCAGCGCCTTTATGCCGCTCTATCTTAAAGACCATTCAATGGGTGAGTATGTCTTTGATCATGTCTGGGCCAATGCATACCACGAGAATGGACTCGACTATTACCCCAAATTAGTAACTGCGGTTCCCTTTACTCCCTCGGTTGGCCCAAGGGTTCAAACTGATCATCAATTAACCCGCGAAGATTGCACCCAACTGATCGACGAAGTTTTAAATGTCGCTGAGGACACCGGCGCTTCTAGCTGGCACTTTTTATTTCCCGGCACAGAGCATTTAAAATTGTTTGGTGATCCGCGATTACTGCAGCGCACCGGCGTTCAATACCAATGGCACAATCGCGGCTATCAGACATTTGATGACTTCACGTCGACCATGATATCGCGCAAACGCAAGATGGTGCGCAAAGAACGTGCAGCCATTACAAAGCAGGGCCTCAATGTCACTATTCAAGTGGGCACTGAAATCAGCGCAGAGATTTGGCAGCTGTTTTACCAACTTTATGAACGCACCTATATCAAGCGCAACGGCACCAGAGGCTATTTAACCGAGGAATTCTTCAAACAAATATCCGCTACCATGCCAGAACAGATCGCCATGGCGGTGGCCTGGCAGGATAAAATCCCAGTTGCCTGCGCACTGTATTTTTTTGATGATGAAACACTTTACGGTCGCTACTGGGGCAGTGTTGATGAGTTCCCCTACCTGCACTTTGAACTCTGCTATTACAGCGGCATTGAGTTTGCCATCAGCCGCGGCATTCAACGCTACGATGCCGGTGCACAGGGCGAGCATAAAATTGTTCGTGGCTTCGAACCGGTAGAAACCCATTCTCTGCACTGGATTAAACATCCGCAGTTTAAAGAGGCTATTGCACGCTTTTTAGTCCGCGAAAAAGAGTCGATTGCCCTGCATGTTCAGCAGGCCCAGGAGATGCTGCCCTACCGTAAAGATTAACCCCTACCAAACACCGGTATTGGCCATTGATAGCCAGGGCTCTTGAGGTTCTAGAGGCGTTCCCTCCTGAAGAATTTCAATAGAGATATTGTCTGGCGAGCGCACAAAGGCCATATGCCCATCACGAGGCGGTCGGTTAATCACGACACCAGCATCCGCCAGTCGCTGACAGGTTTGATAAATATTGTCCACGCGGTAGGCCAAGTGACCAAAATTGCGACCGTCAGAATATTGCTCGGGCTCACCCTCTTCCGCATCCCAGTTCCAAGTCAATTCCAGCAGTGGTGCTTTAGTTTCACGGGCGACCTCGAGGTCGTTGTCGGCACCTAAAAAAACTAGCGTGAAACGACCCTGGCTGTACTCATCGCGATACAGTTCAACCAATCCCAGCGCTTGACAGTAAAAATCCAACGACTGCTGCAGATCAGTAACCCGCACCATACTGTGTAAATATCTCATAAGTCCTCCGGACTCTCTTGAGCAGAGCTCATTATCACAGACTAATAAAAAAGGGACCTTTGATTTCTCAAAGATCCCCTAGATAAACACATCTCTTTAAAGCCTACAAACAATGGCCTTAGAATGCGCTTAGAGAGCTAGATGACGAATATCGCTAAGCAGCTTCACCAAGTGAGTCATAAAGCGACCCGCATCACCGCCATTGATCACACGATGATCATAGGACAGCGCCAGCGGTAACATTAGACGCGGAGCAAACTCAGAACCATTCCAAACCGGTTTAATCTGCGACTTAGAAACACCGAGGATACCCACTTCCGGTGCGTTAACAATCGGCGTAAAGCCATTGCCACCAATCGCACCCAAACTAGACAGAGTAAAACAACCACCCTGCATCTCAGCGGGAGTTAATTTGCCATCGCGAGCCTTAGCGGCCAATGCCATAATGTCGGCAGAGATATCCCAGATGCCTTTTTCATTCACATCGCGAATCACTGGAACAACCAGACCACGAGGAGTATCAACCGCCATACCAATATTGCAGTAGTGCTTTTGAACCACATGCTGGCCATCGGCACCCATCGAGCGGTTAAACTCAGGATTGGCTTGCAGAGAAGCACCCAAGGCTTTGATCAAGAAAGCGACTGGGGTAATACGTACACCGCGCTTCTCGCCTTCAGCTTTAAGGCCTTTGCGGAAATCTTCCAGCTCAGTGATATCAGCATCATCGAACTGAGTCACATGAGGAATATTCAACCAGTTGCGCTGCATATTGGCGGCAGTGAGCTTCTGAATCTTACTTAACTTGATCTCTTCGATCTCACCAAACTGGCTGAAATCAACCGCCGGAATTGGTGGGATACCAGCACCGCCTGTTGCTGTTGGAGCAGCAGCGCTATCTTTATTTTGCATTGCCTTCTTAACGAAGTTGCTTACATCATCTTTCTGGATACGGCCTTTGGGGCCTGAACCTGAAACCTGCGTTAGATCTACACCCAACTCGCGAGCCAGTAAACGTACAGCAGGCCCGGCGTAGACATCGGATCCAGACGTGCCCGCTTCTGAAGCTGGAACTGAAACTTGCGCGGCAGCAGCAGGTGCTGGTGCAGCAGGTGCAGCAGCCGGAGCAGCTTGCGGAGCAGCTTGCGGTGCAGGCTGTGCAACAGCAGCTTCTGCAACCGGCGCTTGATCAGCTGAAGCCGTCACTTCAAACAAGGCAACATCATCGCCAGTACCCAGTTTATCGCCCTCGGCAACAACAATCTTTAAGACTTTACCGGAGTGCGTGGATGGAATATCCATGGTCGCTTTATCGGACTCTAGAACGATCAGAGTATCGCCTTCGCTGACCTCATCACCAACCGCAACACAGATCTCAATGACATCAACTTTGTCATCATTACCCACATCTGGAACCTGAACCATTAGCTCAGAAGCACTGGCTGGCGAACTGGCAACTGGTGCGGCCTGTTCAACCGCTGGCGCTTCCTCAACCACTGGCGCTTCTTCAACAACCTGTTCAACTACTGGAGCTTCTTCAACGGCCGCTTCATCAGCAACTTCGATCTCGGCAATAGGATCGCCGATACTGACAGTGGCACCCTCTTCAACCAAGTATTTTGAAAATACGCCGGTTGCCGGACTGGGAATATCCATGGTTGCTTTATCCGATTCCAAAACCAGCAGGGAATCTTCAACTTCAACATTATCACCAGGCGCTAAACCCAACTCGATAACTTCAACTGTCTCGGCACCGCCAAGATCTGGAACTACTACTGTTTGTATTGTCACATTGAATCCTTTATTAACATTTTGCCCAGCAGGCTATCAACATAGCCATTTTGCAGCTTGGCTCTAGAAACTGACACTAGAAGCTATCACTAGAGCCTGTCACTAGAAGCTATCAACATAGCCAAACTGCACTGCGTAAACGTAATTAAACGTATAATGGATTGGCCTTCTCAGGATCAATACCAAATTTCTTAATCGCCTTAGCCACAACCGATGTTTTGATCTTACCCTCATCCGCCAGTGCTTTCAGCGCTGTTACAGTAATAAAGTGTCTGTCCACTTCAAAGAAGTGACGCAGCGCTGCACGGCTATCACTGCGGCCAAAGCCATCAGTACCAAGCACATACATTGGGTTGTCTATATATTTACGCAACTGCTCAGAATAGTTCTTCATATAATCAGTGGCGATAACCACTGGCTCAGAAGTCCCTTCAAGCTGCTCGGAAATATACGACTGCTTAGCCTTCTTGTCTGGGTGCAACAGGTTCCAGCGATCAACCGCCTGACCTTCCCGTGTCAATTCATTAACACTGGTTAAACTCCAGATATCCGCCTCGACCTTGAAATCTTTCTTAAGAATCTTAGCCGCTTCGCGAACTTCATTAAGAATCGTACCCGCACCCATCAGCTGAACTTTGAGATCGCCTTCAGCGCCCTTCTCAAACCTGTACATGCCTTTAATAATGCCCTCTTCGGCACCTTCAGGCAGAGCCGGCTGAACATAGTTCTCGTTCATCGTCGTCAGGTAATAGAAGCAGTTCTCTTTGTCTTCGAACATGCGCTTAACGCCATCCTGAACAATTACCGCCAGTTCGTAGCTGTAAGTAGCATCGTAGCTCTTACAGTTTGGAATGGTATTGGCAAGAATAAGACTGTGACCATCCTGGTGCTGCAAACCTTCACCGTTAAGGGTGGTTCTACCTGCAGTTGCACCAATCAGGAATCCACGCGCCTGACTGTCACCAGCGGCCCAGGCCAAATCACCAATACGCTGGAAGCCAAACATGGAATAGAAGATATAAAACGGAATCATCGGGCAGTCGCTAGTACTGTAAGCCGTCGCGAGAGCCAACCAAGCAGACATCGCGCCAGCTTCGTTAATACCCTCTTCGAGAATAACGCCCTTCTTATCTTCCTTGTAATACATCACCTGCTGGTGATCGTGAGGCACATACTTCTGACCTTCAGAGGTATAAATACCCAGCTGTCGGAACATGCCTTCCATACCAAAGGTACGCGCTTCATCGGGAACAATCGGCACTACCGAGTTGCCAATCGTCTTATCTTTAACCAGAGCTGAAAGCACACGAACAAACGCCATCGTGGTCGAGATCTCTCTTTCACCACTGCTTTCCAACTGCTTTTTAAAGGTCTCGAGACCTGGCGCCTTCATGGCGGTAAAGTCGGCCTGACGAGCTGGCAATGAGCCGCCCAGTGACTTGCGACGTCTGCGCATGTACTCAAGTTCAGGACTGTCTTCAGCCGGACGATAATAAGGAACAGATTCAAGATTATCATCGGATACTGGAATGCCGAAACGATCACGGAAGCCACGTAGGCTGTCCATATCAAGTTTCTTCACCGAGTGAGTATCATTGGCCGCTTCGCCAGCACCACCCAGTCCATAACCTTTAACCGTCTGAGCCAAAATAACCGTAGGCTGACCTTTGTGAGCTGCCGCTTCCGCATAGGCCGCGTAAACTTTATAAGGATCGTGACCACCGCGGTTCAAATACATAATCTGCTCGTCGGTCATATCTTTAACCAACTCAAGCAGCTCTGGGTACTTGCCGAAGAAGTGCTCACGGGTATAGGCACCACCGTTAAACTTATAGTTCTGCAACTCGCCGTCACAGACTTCGTTCATACGCTTAACCAACAGACCAGAGGTGTCTTTTTCGAGAAGACGATCCCAGTGACGACCCCAGACAACTTTAATTACGTTCCAGCCAGCACCGCGGAAGACACCTTCCAGTTCCTGCATGATTTTACCGTTACCACGCACAGGGCCATCGAGGCGCTGTAGGTTACAGTTAACCACAAAGGTCAGGTTTTCTAGCTGCTCGCGACCGGCCAGTGAGATAGCGCCCAAGCTTTCCGGCTCATCACACTCACCATCACCGAGGAATGCCCAGACCTTGCGATCGCCACGGGGCACTAGGCCGCGGGCGGAAAGGTAACGCATAACGTGGGCTTGATAGATCGCCTGAATTGGGCCAAGACCCATAGAGACTGTTGGGAACTGCCAGTAATCTGGCATCAACCAGGGGTGCGGGTAAGAAGACAAACCGCCGCCATCAACTTCACGACGGAAGTTATCTAGCTGCTCTTCGTTAATACGCCCCTCAAGGAAAGATCGCGCATACATACCCGGCGCACTGTGTCCCTGGAAGAAAATCAAATCACCGAGATGATCGCCCTCAGGTCCACGGAAGAAATAGTTAAAACCAACATCATAAAGCGTGGCTGCAGAGGCGAAGCTGGCGATATGACCACCGATACCTTCACTCTTCTTATTGGCACGCATCACCATCGCCAAAGCATTCCAGCGAATAATTGAACGGATGCGACGCTCCATAAACAAATCCCCTGGCATACGCTTTTCGCGATTGGCAGGAATAGTATTATGGTAGGGAGTGGTAACCGAAGAAGGCAGCTTTAGGCCTTGTTTGTTAGCGTGGTCTTGCAGCTGATTGAGAAGAAATGTGGCTCTATCGTCGCCATGAATCTTACAAACAGAATCGAAGGCTTCTAGCCATTCTTGTGTTTCAAACGGATCTAAGTCCTGAGTCATTCGTCACCAACCATTATTTGTGAGTCTTATGTTTTAGGGCCCTTAAATACAAGTGTTAATGTATAACATGCCATAAAAATCTGCCGCCAATTTTAATGTAGCTCAGCTACAAAATCAACGGGAGACTAAGATTTAAAATATTCGCAGGTTTTATTTATTACAAAATAATATCGCTAACACACTGTGTAGTATGGATATTATTTTAACCGCTGCAAGTTAGTAAAATTACAAAAGCGACGAGTCACCGGCTATTTAGAACCTATATTGGTAAAGATCACCCTCTTCGCGCAAATCAATAGCGGTATTTTTCTTATCTGACTCGGCGCTGGCAACCGATAAAGCGCGAATATCCCCGACCATCACCGCCTGATAGGCAGCATTCAAACTACTTAGAGTGACTTCGGAAACTTGCTCGGCCAACTGCTCACGAAAATCGAAATCTCTATAACCGAGACCCACTGACTCCATAAAGCGACTATTTAGCTCACCGAGATTTTTCGGCGTCTCCTGCAGGTTACTTAGCACCGACTGCTTGTAGCGATTCAAATCAGCTTCGCTTAGGTTGGCAACGGTTTCGGTATAGCCATTTAAAAACGCAGCAAACTCTGAGCGCAGCGTCTGCTCATCCACAGAAGGCGACTGTACCAACAACCCTATGCCCGGTACCCGCAGATGGTTATTGGCAAAGGCTGCCACCACATAACCCAGCTGCTTCTCTGTGCGCAGACTGGTGTAGAAAGGCGACGAGAGCATTTCACCGATCAGCAACAGATGGCCACGCTCTAGCAGCGTGTCGTTACGACCCTGAATATAAAGCATTAAAGCGGCATCGCTGTGATCCACAGGGATCTGTCCACGGTACTCAGTGGCGTCCAACTTGGCCACCGCTTGAACCGGCTGCAACTGCTTAAGCTCAGTCCAGCTCGACAAACTGGTAACAATCGCCTTGGCAGACTGTTTATTGTGATTGCCACTGATCAAAACTTTTAATTGCAGGTTATCGGTCAACTTATCAACCAATATCGCGAGCTCGGTCATCGACAGCTGATCAATCGCCGCCGCTTTCTGCAGGGGTGTCCACTGCCCTTTAATCATCGAATAAAGACTCGCCACAACCTGTCGAAATGGGTACTCGCGGCTAAAATTGCTCAAGTCTCGAGACAGAGACTGCTGAATACGATCAAAGCGCGCCTGCTCCCAACGAGGATTTTTTAGCACCGCAAGAATATCTTCTAACAGCGCCGACTGACGATCTGAATAACCACCGACAACAAGAGTGAAACCCTTATTCGACGGTTGCAGAGAAAAGTTTAAGCCCGCCTCTGACGCTGGATAAACACTGGCACCCAACTGATCTTCAACATAGGCAAGATAAAGCTGCACCGCCCCTGCCATCGCTGGGGAATCCATTTCCAGCGTTTCTAGCGCAGCAATAATATGCGCCTTAGGAACACCAAAGCGGGTGTCCTGATAATGCCAAGCGGTTGTACTCTCCGACTGCACCAGCAGTTCAGGCACCTCCCCCCCTGTCCCAGCAAGCAACTCAAGATTATTCGGTATATAGGGATTAACCGGCGGCAAACTCAGCTCAGAAAACACTTGGGGTGCCCGCCAGCTTTGCAGCTGTGATGCAGGAATTTCAGCAACACTAAACGGCGTCTGATACATCAGGCTAACCTGATCAGTATTTACTTCCGGGGCCGTCAATTGCAGCAGCATATTGTCTGGGGTCAATCGTGCACTGATCTCAGCTAACAGCTCAGCATCAAAATCATTCATCACAAAATTGGCCTGCAGCACATCAGTTACCGGATATTGCTGCATCATTGAAGCCAGCGATGAAACATAGTTGATCGGGTTTTGTTTTTCTTGAAATCTAAACGCGATGGCACTTAGCTGCGCCCGCTCATCGTAACGCCAGCGCTGAATACCCTGATCGCGAATTAAGCCGACCCAGGCAAAGAACATCTCAACAATCTGCTGCTGGTGCTCAAGTCCCTCAGGGGTTAGTGAAATATCCACTGAGAACAGAGCAGAACCGCGATCTTCAAGAGGCACGCCAGCGCCAAGGGCATCAGCCCAGCCACGCTTTTTCAATAGATCGAGCAAACTGCCATCACCCTCGTGGCCAATCAGTGCCGCCAGATAATTGCCCGGCTTTTTCTGCCAGTGTGGCTGGATCTTAGGCACCGGAAAGGACAGGCTCAGCTCGCGAGAATCTTGCAGTGGTAGAGCAGAAATTTGCAGCGGTAGACGCTCTGGTTCAAAGAGCGGTGCAGTGTGAATATCCACCACTACCTCAGCGTTTTCGACCAGGGCAAAGCGCGGCTCAACCATCGCCTGCAGCTCATCGAGACTTTCGCTGCCGAGTACCACCAGTTTCATAATATTGGCGGAATAATACTGTTTATAGATCGCCAGCAACTCATCACGAACCGGTCGACCCTGCCAATCGGCGAGCGTATCAAGATTGCCAACGGTAAATTTGGACAGCGGATGCTTCGGGTTAACCTGCTCTTGAAGTACATCCTGCAACCGTCGACCATCATCTTTAATTTTTAAACGGTACTCTGACTCGACCGCATTGCGTTCGCGGTCAACGTACTTAGCATCAAAATTTGGTGCTGAGAAAAACTGTGCAAAACGATCGAGTGCAGGCTCGAGATAGAGCGCATCAATATCGAAAAAATAATTGGTGTTTTCAAGCCCAGTACCGGCGTTGTGACTGCCGCCATGCTCACTGATAAACCGCTGGTACTCACCGGGATCCGGATATTTCTGCGTACCCAGAAACAGCATATGTTCAAGAAAATGTACCAATCCCGCCCTATCGGCTGGGTTCTGGTAGCTGCCAATATGGACATCTAGAGAGGCCGCGGCTTTATCCGTCGAGGGATCGGAAATCAGTAACACATCGAGCTGATTATCAAGGCTGATATAACGGTATTCACGCTTATCATTGGGGCTGGCTATAATACTGTTAGAAGCATTCTCAGAGGAACTCTCGACTAACAGCCCAGTACAGCCCTGTTGTAAGCCTAGGGCAAAAACCGCAACCAATAAAAACCCAAATAGACCGATTAAACGACGCATATAAACTTCCTTTGTTTAAGAGAGTTGGCTGTTACTGTTGGGACGTCTCATCAACGGCGAGTTCGGCAGAAAGATCCAGCGGTGGCTGAAACTCCATCTCTCGCTGGGCCTTGCGGGGCCAGGCGTTAAAGACCGCTTTGACTAGAGTCGCCAGAGGGATAGCAAAAAATATCCCCCAAAATCCCCATATACCGCCAAAAAACAGCACTGAAATAATAATAAACACCGGGTGTAAATTGACCACTTCAGAAAACAGCACCGGAATTAACACATTGCCATCGAGGAATTGAATAACCCCATAGACCCCAAACAACCAAAAGAACTCATTGCTAAAGCCCCACTGCATATAGCCCACCAGCAGCACTGGCAAAGTGACCACCGTGGCACCAATATAGGGAATCAGCACAGACAGGCCTACAAGAAGCGCCAGCAGAGCCGCGTAATTAACCCCGAGCAGTAAAAACGCCACGTAGGAAACACTACCGACAATTAATATCTCGATGGCTTTACCGCGCACATAGTTGGTAAATTGCATATCCATCTCATTCCAGATGGTGCGCATAACCGAGCGCTCCTCAGGGAGCAGACTGCCCATAAACAGTAGCAACTGGTCTTTATCTTTGAGCATAAACAACACCAGCAGAGGAACCAAAACCACATAGATCATCAGGCCAATAATACTTGGAAAACTACTGATAGAAAACGACAATGCCTGCTCGGCAAGACGGCCAACCTCTTCGGTAAGGCGGGCCATAATTGACTGGAACTGTTCCGGGCTGACATATTCGGCATAGCGCTCTGGCACAGCGACGGCCAGATCGCGCAGACGGCCAATCATATTCGGCAGCTCGCTGACCAGCAGCGAAGCCTGGCGGCCAATCATAGGGATCAAGACGATCAGTACCGACAGAAAGCCAACCATAAACAAAAGATAGGTAGTGCTGATAGCAACCGCATTAGGAACCCCGTAACGGCGCAGGGTATTGACCACACCCTGGAGTAAAAAGGACAGAATCACCGCGGCAAAAACCGGCCCGAGAACCGTACCCAATGTGGCGAAAATTATCATCGAAACAATCAGGATAATCGTCAGTAGCAGCGCCTCTTCAGTACCGAAGTAGCGTTCAACCCACTTGTGTAAAATCTTCTTCATCCCTCAATCCTTGTTGCAGTGGCACGTGGGGCCGTGACTGCTGTTCTATTATTTAATAAGCTTGCTGGGAAAACAGCCTGTATCTGACCTGAAACTTGTCCATATTTCAACTGTCGAACTGTGCATAATTTTCAGCTAAAGTACTATTAATACAAGCAAGACAGCGATGCTAACACGCCGCTGCCATTCATATGCAACTTGATAAGGTCTATTTTGAATAAACTGTTTTCTAGTTATACCCTTAAATACCGCTCTATGCGCCTAGTTAAACGCCTACTACTCTGTTGCTGTTTAATACTGCCTCTGAGCGATAGCCTCACCGCCAAAGAGATCAAACTGCCGGTGCTCGGTGATGCCGCATCGGGAATAATCTCCAAGCAGCAAGAGTATGAACTGGGACGAATCTGGCTAAAAATCTTTCGCAGCCGAGTCAAAGCCTACGACGACCCGCTGATGCAGATCTATCTAGAGCAGTTGCTCTACAATCTCGCCACCTACAGCGATCTCGAAGATCCGCGCCTCGAATTAGTCATCGTAAAAAATCCCTCCATGAACGCCTTTGCCGTCCCCGGCGGTGTGGTCGGTTTCCATACCGGTGTATTTGCCTATGCGGAAAACGAAGACCAAATGGCATCCGTACTCGCCCATGAATTGGCTCACCTCAGCCAGCGCCATTTTTCACGGGGCACAGAAGCGCAGCGAAAAACCTCAATGCTGTCGATGGCCGGCCTGCTTGCCAGTGTGGTTCTCGCAGCGACCGCCGGTGGCGATGCCGCCAGCGCAGCCATGATTACCTCCCAAGCCCTCGCCATGGACAGCCGGTTACGCTACAGCCGCGCCAACGAGCAAGAAGCCGATCGCGCAGGACTAGCAACCATGGAACGCGCCAACCGCGACCCCGGTGCAGTCGCAGATATGTTTACCACATTGCTTAAGGCAACCCGCTACACCGGCAGCCGTCCACCAGAATTTTTATTGACTCACCCAGTGACTGAAAAACGCATTGGCGATGCCCGCAATCGCTCAATGGGTACCTCGATGCGCCAGTACCAACAAAACCCGCAGTTTTATCTAATGCGCGCCCGGGCACTGGTGGCCATGGAGCACAATACTAAAGTCAGTATCAATCGCTTTAATGCCGAGCTTAACGCCAACACCCTGAAAGCCAATGCCGCCTATTACGGACTGGCGCTGGCTTATTTAAAGGCCAACAACGTCACCAAAGCAAAGCAGATAATCAGTAAATTGGTGGCTGAAAACCCCAACAACCTGACCTTCCATTACACCGATATTGAAATCGATATTGCCCAGAAAAAATATCCGTCAGCGATAGCTAAACTCAATCGACTGCTGACCTTAAACCCCAACAACTACCCATTGATGGTTCTTAAATCTGAGGCCCACTGGCAGGATCATAATTACGACAGCGCCGATTCAGTGCTCACCGCCCTATCGCGAATGCGCGCACAGGACCCAATGATCTGGTACCGACTAGCCGAGGTTCGCGGATTGGCAGGCAATATATCTGGCCTGCATCAGGCCCGTGCCGAATACTTTATTCTTATCGGCGTGTTTGACAAAGCTCGGGAACAGTTGAGCCTTGCGGCTAAATTGGTCAATGGAGACTTTAAGCAATCGGCAATAATTCGCCAGCGGTTGAGGGATCTTGCCCAGATGGAGGACGGAGCGGAAAAGCTCTAAGGCACAGGGGCTGTGGAGCTTCGAAGGCATACAGGGATTTAGTTTTAGGCGTTTTGTTGCTCGCGGAAAGCGATCATACGCCCCAGTGAAATCATCGCCTGCTCGCCAATCTGAGCATCGACAAAAACTTCGTTACTGCCCTCTTGCAGAGACGCGAGTAAATTTTCAAGGCTATTCATGCCCATCCACGGACAACTAGCACAGCTTCGACAGGTCGCACTATTGCCACCCGTCGGAGCCACCAACAGTTCTTTGTCTGGAACAGCCTGCTGCATTTTGTAAAAAATACCCTGATCCGTCGCGACAATCATTTTCGGATGGGGTAACTCCGCTGCAGCAGCGATAAGCTGTGAGGTAGAACCCACCGAATCGGCAATATCAATAACCGACTGTGGTGACTCAGGATGAACCAAAACAGCCGCCTCAGGATGAACTGCCTTAAGCTCGAGAAGACGCTTAGCCTTAAACTCTTCATGAACAATACAGCTGCCGTCCCAGAGCAGCATATCTGCACCGGTCTGGCCTTGAACATAGCTACCCAGATACTTATCGGGTGCCCAGAGAATCTTCTCCCCCAAACTGTCGAGATGATCGACCACATCAAGGGCAATACTTGAGGTCACAACCCAATCTGCACGGGCCTTAACTGCCGCAGAAGTATTGGCATAGACGACCACAGTTCGATCTGGGTGCTGGTCACAAAACTCAGCAAACTTATCAGCGGGACAACCGACATCCAGAGAACAGGTAGCCTCGAGGGTTGGCATTAGAACGCGCTTTGTAGGGGTGAGAATTTTGGCCGTCTCGCCCATAAACTTAACCCCGGCGATCACCAGTGTTTGAGCACTGTGGGTTTTACCAAAGCGCGCCATCTCCAGAGAGTCAGAAACAACCCCGCCAGTCTCTTCGGCAAGGGCTTGGATAAGCGGGTCAGTGTAATAATGGGCGATAAGAACAGCATCTTTTTCAATAAGCTGTTGTTTGATTTGTTGTTGCAGCTCGGCAATTTTATCAGCGTTGATCGCCGGTTCAATCTGAACCCGATTGAGGTAGTCCTCAACCATAGATCGTTGATTCACATTTTCAGCCAGCTGCAATCTATCGCTCATAGTTTAGCCATTCTCAAGAGTGGATATAGAAGACTCGACAACTACCCGAGGGTAGAAAGCCAGTAAACAACAGTCACAATAATTATAGACAGAACTGCCACTGCGGCAATGGCATCTGCTTTGCTATCTGCAGCACTTAAATCGGCCGCTGCTTGGTCGGTATCATTACTCATGGTAGAACCTTATATAGGAAACTGTGTATTAGATGAATTTTAAGAGGCGGCATTCTAGCAATTCGTTATGCCCCTGTCGCGGGGAATTACAGAATGGGGACTTTCCATAAAATAGCCCAGAGCCTTAATACCTTGAGAGACGTAAAAATATACAGAAAAGATCATTTAAGCCTCTGTAAATAGGCTATTTTATGCTTGCGCAGCTGTTGTCTGATGATTCATGCTGCCTGCTGAGTGATACAGATAATAAAAATAAACCACAGCTTATGAAAAAGGCATATAAAAATGAAAATTCATCTAATTGCGGCATTAATGCTCATTGGCCTAGCCGGTTGCGCCTCACAAGAGACACCAAGAGATGTATCGACAGTGTCATCGGATAAAATCAAAACCTTAATGCCGCCAAAGGTTACCAAATCAGACGAAAAAGGTCTCAGCATTAGATATGTTCAGATGTCCATGGGATTTGATGCGGGCTGTAATCCTTTCAAAACATTTAGCGACAAGCTCAATGAATGCTTTGAATTACCCGAGAACGTAAAAACACTAGCGGTAGACCACTGCGAGAAGTTTGATAAAAAAGCGGTATTTATGGGCAATAAAACCACCCTACTGCAAATGACATTATCCAAGTTCACCTGTCAGGATAAAGATAAGGAAATATAGGCTTTTGTCGCTTTAAGGCCTTAATGAAAAATCACCGCCGACAGATCGCTGGGGATTTTTTTTGATTCTAGAGGTTTTTACTGTTTATTTACTTAGTAAAAGTGCTCGTTAAACTATGGCAGGTTCACCAGCGCAAATCCCGTCGCCCCAGCGTAGGCTGGGGCCCATTGTTCATAACTCGGTACCAGGATAAAGAGATCCCAGCCTTCGCTGGGATGACGGTGCGGTAGTGGGTAAATCCCGTCACCCCAGCAT
>Ga0206125_10000612_pt1 | contig 45396 bp, 37 predicted proteins | sample Helgoland_Spring_4_FD_148598 | JGI IMG/M metagenome (GOLD analysis project Ga0206125, IMG submission 148598) | Pelagic subsurface seawater microbial communities from Kabeltonne, Helgoland, North Sea - Helgoland_Spring_Bloom_20160331_1 | ecosystem: Environmental > Aquatic > Marine > Epipelagic ... | reverse complement strand
TCGTGGACAACGACAGCGATGACGATGGCGTCTGCGATGCCGACGAAGTCTCCGGTTGTACCGATCCTACGGCCTGCAACTACGACGACACACCCACCAATGACACTGACAACACGCTTTGCACCTACGTCGATGGCGTATGCGACACCTGTGTCGATGGCCAGGTCGTAGACAACGACAGCGATGACGATGGCGTCTGCGATGCCGACGAAGTCTCCGGTTGTACCGATCCTACGGCCTGCAACTACGACGACACACCCACCACTGACACTGACAACACGCTTTGCACCTACGTCGATGGCATCTGCGACACCTGTGTCGATGGACTGGTCGTGGACAACGACAGCGATGACGATGGCGTCTGTGATGCCAACGAGGTGAGCGGATGTACCGACCCTGAAGCCTGCAATACTGGGGACTTCACCGACACTGACAACACGCTTTGCACCTACGTCGATGGCGTATGCGACACCTGTGTCGATGGCCAGGTCGTAGACAACGACAGCGACAACGATGGCGTCTGTGATGCCAACGAGGTTTCAGGTTGTACTGATGAAACGGCATGCAATTACGATGCCTTGGCCACTGAAAGTGACGACAGCTGCTTGTACGAAGATGCGCTCGGTATCTGCGGCGGTATTTGCCTTTCTGACTTGGACAGCGACGGAATTTGCGACAACGAAGACGCTTGTGTCGGACAATATGATGCACTGGGCATCTGCAATGGTGATTGCCCCGCTGACCTTGACAGCGATGACATTTGTGACAATGAAGACCCTTGTGTCGGCGAGTACGACGTGCTGGGAATTTGCAACGGAGATTGCACTGCAGATGAAGACAGCGATGGCATTTGCGATGACATCGACCCCTGCGTAGGCGCACTCGATGCACTCAATGTCTGCAACGGTGACTGCCCTGCCGATGAGGACGGAGACGGCATTTGTGACAACGCTGAAATCTTCGGCTGCACAGATGAACAGGCCTGCAACTTCGACAGCGAAGCGACAGAAGAAGACAGCTCGTGCGACTATCTCGATGTTCTGGACATATGTGGTGGAACATGTACAGCAGACGAGGACAACGATGGAATCTGCGACGACGTTGATGCCTGTGTAGGAGCCTATGACGCCCTGGGCGATTGCAACGGCGGCTGCACAGCTGACATTGACGATGATGGCATTTGTGATGACATCGACCCTTGCGTTGGCACACCAGATGCCTTGGGAGTCTGCAATGGAGATTGTCCTGCAGACGAGGACTCAGATGGAGTTTGCGACAATGCTGAGGTTCTAGGCTGCGACGACCCAACCGCTTGCAATTATGACGCGTCCGCCACCGAAAACGATGACAGCTGCGCTGTTTTGGACGCCTTGGGTGAGTGCGGAGGTAACTGCGCCGCAGACGCCGACAACGATGGCATTTGTGATGACGTTGACCCCTGCATTGGCACAGTGGATGCCATCGGCGTATGCAATGGTGATTGCACGGCTGATGTCGACGGAGATGGCGTTTGTGACAGTACAGAAATCCATGGATGTACGGACGAAAACGCTTGCAACTATGATGTCAATGCCACTGAAGAAGATGGCTCATGCACTGTAGAAGATGCCATTGGAGTATGTGGTGGCGATTGTCCCTGCGATCAAAACAACAATGGCATATGCGACGGAGAAGAGTTGGCTTGCCCAGACTTCAATGGAAACAACATTTGTGACGGCGACGAAGTCTTTGGCTGCACTTACAACGAGGCCTGTAACTACAATGGCAATGCCACAGCAGACGACGGCACATGTGTGTACACACTGCCTGGCTTCGATTGCGAAGGCAACGACCTGAACACCTCAGAATTGTTCTACGGTTGCACTTATGAGGAAGCTGTCAACTATAGCCAGGCAGCTGATATAGACAACGGCTCCTGCATCTTCGTTGAAGTTCTGACCGACATCGGCCCATGTTACTTCGACATCACCAATGATGGTATTGTGAATACCCCAGACCTGTTGATCTTGCTTCAATACTGGGAAGCCACCTGTGTGGAGTAATCACACAGCCAAATTCTATTCCGAAAGCCGCGCCTTCAAAAGCGCGGCTTTCTTTTTGGCATGCACCGGGAAATCGCCGCGACTCACATGGGACAACGCGTCCAACATTTCCCGATGAACTCCAGCCTTAAAAGGCGCAGAATGCAACCCCAGCCGCCGTTCCATCACCTTCAAACATTGGTACAAGGTCGACGGCAGCAGGCCCTCCAAAAACACCGCGTGAACCGCCCACTCCGTCAATGCTTCAAGTTGTTCTAGAGACCAAGGCAGCAACAACAGTGCACGCAACAACTCCCTCTGAATGGGCACCGATGAAACACCATTGAGCACAGCAAAAAAACGACCGCTGGGATCCGTCACCTGCAGCGCTTGAGCTTCTGTGAGCAACGCCAATGTCCAAGCCGCACGAAACGAAACAGGCCCCTCAGTGCTGACAGCCTTGAACAAGGCTTCCTCAAGAACCAAACCATGTCCTGCACCACAATGGGCTTCTAGATCCTTCCAATGTCCGATCCAGAAGCGCACAACCTCACGGGAAGGAGGAACAGCCAGCGCTTTCAGAAGTGCGCCAGAAGTCAGCAGGGCAGGGGGGCAACCCCCGTGCATCAGGGGTTGGATTTAGCCTGGGTCTCGCGGGCCAAAATCTCTCCGATTTGCTCAGCCCCTACTTGTTTGGCAATGACCCTTTTGTCCTTATCCAACAAGAACATTTTGGGCGTTGCAAACACATCGAAAGTGGTTCTGAAGTTCAGGCTTTGCAACGTGGTTGTGCCCGCCATAATCAGAGCCGTGGCGCTGTCAGCCGCATTGATCAAGGGGTTGTCAGAGACGTGAATCCAATCCGATATGTCCTTCTCTCTCAAAAACTTCAACCAAGGCTCGGGTTCAAAGTCATTGCCAATGGCATAGATCTCCAGCCCTTTAGAATGCCACTCTTCATAGAGCGCTTGCAACTTGGGCATCTCTTTCTTACAGTGTCCGCAGGTTGACTCCCAAATCGAAACCAAGGTGTATTCGGCCTCGACATCATACAAACTCACCCAATTCTGCTGGGTGGTATCTGGCAAAATGATATTGGGAATGCGGTTACCACAGAGGGAGTAACGCAGGTCTTCGGCGCGGTCTGTGACCTTCTTTAATTGCTCCTCATTGAGCCAGTCTGCCCGGCCAGATGAATAATAACGGTCCACCAAGTCCACGAATACTTTGTCCATGCACATGACCTGGCTTTTCTCGGCTGAGAACGTGAAGTAGTGCACGAAATACTTGAACATATCGGGGTCCAACGTCGCCCTTGTGATCAGTTTATTGACTTCGGCCAGGGCCGTATCGGGCAGCTGGGGCATCACAGAATTCCAATACTGCTCCAGAAGGTTATGCAATGCGGGATCTCTGACCAATCGGCCGTCAGTGAAGTCGACACGGTCCCAAAACAAATCCCGGAACTTGTAGTAACGCCACAATTGTGGGTTGGCCGCATCAAGCGGTGCATCAGGAACATCTGGTTCCCGCACCATTTTGATCATCTTGGCAAACAAGGTGTGCCCATATTCCTCCTGAATCCGGTCTTGCTCTGCTTCTACTTGTAAGTTCAACAGGGACATGTCCTGTTTGAGTTGGGCCATTTCTGCTTCTGTCGTGGTCGTGTCCTGTGCCCTTGAATCAATCGGCGCACGCTTTTCGCGCATGTCTTGGATAAAGTCGAGGTACTCATAGAACAGCTGGGTATCCAATCCTTCTTCGACCTCCACACTTGACGGCAAATCTTCCAAGTTGGCACTCAACGTCACAGGACCGCCCGTTAGCACCATCTCCACAAAACCGTTTTCAGGCAGCACCAAGCCATATTTCCCACCCTTTTCGGCAGCGGGAGAACGGTATTCAAACTTTCCCTTGGCGCCCACTACAGCTGTGTCGGCGTAGTACATTTTGTTTCCATAGTAATTGGCCAAGTAAATCGTGTCACCCTCTGCCAGCCCTTCAATCTGGAAGCGCAACATGGCGTCCGTTTGGGCAGTAGCATCAGGGCCAGCACACAACATCACCGCGGCAACAACGCATGAAACACAGTGGGCGATCCAACGGGATGGAGACAAAGAGAAAAAAGACAGCATAGAGGAAGGGTCGGCTGCTAATTTAGCAGACGACAATGTCTTCCAGTGTGAAAGAGTGCTACGATTGGGGTGTTTTGGGCTGTGGATGGCTCGGGCAGGCCTTTGTGCGACACATCACCAGTGCAGGTGGCACCGCGTGGGGCAGCGCCAGGAGCGATGAATCCCTGGAGTCCATTGTTCGCCATGGAGCAACAGCTGTGGCTTTTAATGCACACAGCGGCGCATTCCCAAAGTTTCCGCCATGCCGACACCTGCTTGTCGCTTGGCCACCCCAAGTAGGAGCAGCAGAAACAACAAGGGCCATCGCGCAATGCCGCACCAACCAAACGGATTGGACAGTATGCATCTCTTCCACAAGCGTTTATCCAGATTCCCCAGGAACTTACACAGAAGCGTTGGCACAACGTCGTGTCAGTCCCCATTCAGGTGTGTGTGTACTGGACATTGAAACAGCCACAGCTGGCCCGGCGGTAAGTCACCTTCGCGCAGGAGGATTGCTAGGACCGAAACGGCCCCTGTTTCGGAACCCAAGCCGCGCCGCTAAGAACCCCGACAAGCCGCTCAACGTGGTTCACCTCGATGACGTCAAGAGCGCCATTCTTCATTGTGTTGAACAACAGCTTTCAGGGGCCATCAACCTGGTGTGTCCCATCATCCGGACACGCCGAGAATGCCGCGAAATCAAGGCTATATCTCCTGCAAAGGACATAGGGAGTCCTCCGGAACTTCAGCACTCCAGAATCGTCTCAAGCCAACGCATTTTGGAGAGCGGCTTTGTGTTCCAACACCCCGACCCCGCATACTTTCCTGACTAAATCACCTTGACACATGGAGATGCAACGCCATCCATTTTTGCTTGAAAGGGGGGAAGACCGGCCCATCCATGGCGTCTGGCACATTCCAAGTGCAGAGGCCAAAGGCACAGTGCTCTTTCTTCACGGATACAAGGGCTACATGGATTGGGGAGCTTGGGCCATGGTCGGTGATGCCTTTGCACAAGCAGGGTGGCGCTTCCTACGCATCAATTTCACCCACAACGGAACCACACCAGAAGACCCTTGCACTTTCACTGACCTTCAAGGCTTTGCAGCCAATACCTATTCACGAGAACTGGACGAGTCCATCAGCGTGCTTCAGGCCTTGAGAGCGGAGGCTTCAATGTCTGATGACACGGCCACCGAGAAGCCCCTTGCTGTGATCGGTCACAGCCGTGGAGGAGGCGTAGCTTGCCTTGCCGCTTCTGCCGCAGACGCCAAACTTCAATCCGAGGGGAAGCGAGGCATACAGTCTTTGATCACATGGGCAGCAGTGGCGGATTTCGCTTCCCGGTTTCCCTCTGGGAAGGCCCTCGAACATTGGAGGCAGTCAGGTGAACTTGAGGTGATCAACCACAGAACACGCCAAAGGCTGTGGCACAACTGGAGCTTCATTGAGGATTTTATGGAGCAACCAAACCGGCTTGACGTGGAACAAGCGGTTCGACAATTCTCAGGACAGACCTTAATCGTCCACGGGACATCCGATCAGGCCGTTGATACTGACCATGCGCATAGACTCGCGGCGTGGGCACAAGAACCCACATTGTCTATGGGTGAGGGGATGGACCACACTTTTGGCGCCAAAGAACCTTGGACTGATCCTGCGATGCCTGAAGCATTGGCGGCCATAACGCAAACGACCCTGCACTTCCTAGAGGAAGGCAGGGCCGTTCAATAACCGGTTTAAAAGGCAATCAGCGGCGGACCACCAATTTGCGGAGTCCTTGTCCGTTTTCCGGTCCAAAGAGGTAGACCCCATCTGGAACATCAACCGCAATGGACTTCTGGCCCACTTCAACCGCCACACGCGCCACTTCACGGCCCATGAGGTCCAAGACAACCAAGTCCTGAGATTCCAACACGCCGCTCAAATTGAGCGCTCCTGTGGTAGGATTGGGAGCGAACCCAAAAGGAGTCACCGCAACATCCTCAACGCCGACCAATTCCACATCGCTTTCAGCCAAGGTGAAGTTGTCGAGGTAGTACAAACCAATGGTTTGGCCGTCCCCAAGAGCATAGAAATTGATGCTGCTGAAATTTCCGTCATAAGGGGCTTGAAACAGCTCTTCACCGTCCACCCACATTTTGAAGATTCCCTGGTCCAGGTCCACAACGTAGCGGATGTTGAACCACTCACCCAGAGGGATGTAGTTGATGTCTGACATGCCCCAAGGACCATCAGTAATGACGCTGCCATCCGTATTGAAGAAGGCATTGCACTGCCAGCTGTTGGTGCTTTCACCCGCAACATCGGTTCCTTGAACATTGAAGTAAGCAGAGTTGCCATCGGGCACAAACATGTCCCAGTCCAAGCTCCAGTTGCCTTCAGTTTTTCCAACAATCAAATTCACGTCCATTGGACCACCAGCTACTGCATCGGCTACAATTTTAAGAGAATTCACACCTTCTGAAGCGTACTCATCAGACACGGCTGAGTCCCACTCGCTGCCAGCAGTGCCCCCTGGCCAAGGTTCAAAAAGTTCACTTTCTACGCAGATAAAATCACCTGCGGTGAAGGATTCAAAGCCTTCCTCGAATTGAGCAAAGGCTGACGTGGTCGCAAACAAAACGACCGGGAGTAAAAGTTTCTTCATGCTTTGTTTTGATTTTCGGAAAATTAGCAGAACCTCGCACAATAACAAGAAGACCATGAGAGGAGAAGGGAACATTCGAAAGTTGAATAGCGCGCTGAACCCTTCAGGCAATGTCCAGTACACCTGGTCAGCGAAGGACATTTTGGACCCTTTGGATGGCTTTGAAATCAATTCAGCAGTTGGTCAAGACATCCGCATCGAACACCTGGGCAAGATCCATTGCACGGTTTCTGGAAAGTCCATCCGCAAGACTTACGGTGACGGCATGTCTTTTGACGCCTTCCAATCGTCCCCTTTGGCCGTCGAAAGCATCATCCGGCCTGAACTCAGCCGCATCCATGAAGGTGTCGCACTCCGCGATGCCGCTTGGGAAGAGGCACACCACAACCAGCCCCATGTTGTCTATTTAAGCTATACCGGCGGCATCAAAGTAGGGGTCACAAGGGCCACACAAGTGCCCTACCGTTGGATTGATCAGGGCGCATCAGGTGCCATACTCCTTGCAGAAACGCCTTACCGTCAATTGGCTGGACTCATTGAGGTAGCCATGAAAGAGCACTTCGCAGACAAGACCCAATGGAGGGCCATGCTGACCGCAGGAAACCCAAGCTTGACTGCGCTAGAAGAGGCATTGCGCTCGGCCAAGGATGAAGCCTTTGAGCAATGTCCTCCCGCTTTTGAAGACTTCATGTCCGAAGACGACACGGTTCACCACATTCAATTCCCGTGCGTTGCCTTTCCCGACAAAGTCACTTCAGTCACCTTGGACAAGGTCCCGTTGATCGAAGGAACACTCATGGCCATCAAAGGACAATACCTGCTGCTGGATGGCGGAAGGGTGTTCAATGTGAGGCGCCATTCCGGCTACCGCACCCGTTGGGCATTCCAGTAAAAGCCTCCTTCAATTGAGGCTGGGGTCCACAGGCAGCATGCTCGCCCTTGCATGACCTGGCCCCTTTGAAGCGAGCATGCTGCGCCACAGCCCTTCTTCGGGAGGGTTGAAAATGGCCTCGAGCTTAACTTCTAAAGGCGCATCGTGCACATACCAGCTTTTTTCACGCATTTCTGAATCCAATTGGCCCGGAGTCCATCCACTGTATCCGACAAAGAAGCGAACATCTTGGTCGCTGTATCGCCCGGTAGACAAGCCGGCTTTCAGTTCATCAAAGTCTCCCCCTAGCCACAATCCTGGCAATACCGGCAACGCCCCAGAGACTACATCTCCCATGCGGTGCAGATAAAACAAGCTGTCATTGTGAACCGGGCCTCCCACAGCTACGGACTGCTGCAATGGCCAATCCTCTGCATCACTCATCACTGATCTCAAGGACCTGTCCGTGAAATGATCGAGCACAAATCCCAGAGAGCCATCGCCATCATGATCGCACAGAAAGACCACCTTTCTGCCGAACCAAGCGTCGGACATAAAGGGCTCAGACAACAAAAATTGTCCTGTTCTTGGTTTTGCGTCTGATGGTGGGACGAATTCCATGTTGCAATTTCTCACTTTTGACCTCATGAACCTGCTCCAAGATGGTCCGATTCGTCTTCGTCGCGTTTGGCCCCTGTTATTGGGCCTCATGTGTTGGCTTGACCTAAGCCCTCATTTGCGCGCGCAAGCCCCAATCGAATCGAACACCACCCCCACATGGGGAGAAGCCATTGATGCCTATGCAGCGCTGGCAGAAACCTACCCCGAACATGCGGCCCTCAACGTTTTTGGAACGTCGGACGCAGGCAGACCGTTGCATCTGTTCACATTGGGTCCAGATACCGCTGACCTGCGCATCCTGGTCAACAATGCGATTCACCCTGGCGAACCGTGTGGCGTCAATGCCAGTCTGCAATGGGCCTCGGCATTGCTCGAGAATCCCGAGGGCCTGCCGCAAGGGGTGCACATTGGCATCGTCCCGATGTACAACATTGGCGGTGGGCTTCGACGCAATTGCTGTACCCGTGCAAACCAAGATGGACCAGAAGAATACGGGTTTCGTGGCAACGCCCGCAACCTCGACCTCAACCGAGATTTCATCAAGTGCGACAGCCGTAACGCATTGTCATTCAATCAGATGTTCTCGAGCTTTTTGCCAGACATCTTTGTGGACACTCACACCTCCAATGGCGCGGACTACCAAGCGACATTGACCCTGATCACCACCCAACCCGACAAACTCGGCGGGCCACTCGGCGCTTGGTTAGAAGCTGAGTTCACACCCCTGCTGTATGCCGGGATGGCCCAACGCGGTGAACCCATGGTGCCATACGTGAACAGCATAGAAGCCACGCCCGATGGTGGGATATCAGACTTTTTGGAAACACCGCGTTACTCTACCGGATATGGCGCTTTGCACCACGCCATCGGCTTCACTACCGAGGCCCATATGCTCAAGCCTTTTGCGGACCGCGTCCGAAATACCCGGATGTTTTTGGAAGTGCTACTTGAAGCGGCAATGTCAAAGGCAGAGGCCTTACAAGAGAGAAAACACGCCCAACAAGAGGCTTTTCTTGCGCTCGACAATGCTCCGGTGGCATGGGAGCTCGACACCAACGCTGTGGACGCCTTGGATTTCCCAGGATATGAGGCCCGATATGAATGGAGCAATGTGACCGGAGAGCGGCGACTGAAATACGACCACGATGCTCCATACATGCGCAGCATCGACTACCTCCACACCTTCAAGGCGAGTCAATCTGCTCCAGTCCCCAACGCTTTTGTGGTGCCCCAAGCTTGGCGCCATGTGATCGAAAGGCTAAAGGCCAATGGCGTCCGCTACTCAACTGTTCCAAAGGACACCCTGATGTTGCTCGAAGTGGCCCGTATAGATCGCCACTCCGCGCTCAACAGGCCATACGAAGGTCACCATTACCGCTCCATCGAAGCCGTCAGCCGTTCCATGGAAGAAGTACAACTCTTTGCGGGCGATTGGGTGGTTCCCTTGGACCAGGCCGCCGCCCGGTATTTGGTCGAAACCCTATCACCTGAAGCTGTCGATGCCTTCATGGCTTGGAATTTCTTTGACAGCACGCTCCAACAAAAAGAGTACTTCTCCTCCTACGTTTTCGAGGAAACAGCAGAAGCCCTCTTGAAATCCAACCCATCGCTCAAATCTGAGTTCGAGGCCATCCGAACGTCCAAGGGGCGGGGAGGGGACACCTGGAGTGCCCGTCAACAATTGGATTGGCTCTACAAAAGATCAGATCACTTCGAACAGACTCCTGCCAGATACCCCATCTTCAGCATTCCCAAGAACCAATCCATTCCCTTCAATGAATGACCTGGTTCACCGCGTGATTTCTGGATACCACGTGGCTGTGAGGCTGCTGCGCCACGAGGTCTTGGATGCCACACCTGCCCAATGGAGGCTCGCTGCAGACACCTTGGCCCGGCTTTACTTTCCGCCCAAGGACCTCGTGGTCCGATCTTGGAATTGGCACGGAATGACCACCGAATGCGTCTCCAGAAAAGGCGGACGCACAGATGCACCGCCCATTGTATGGATCCACGGTGGAGGGTTCGCGTTTTGCTCTCCGCGCACCCACAGGGCTGCAGCAGGTGCATTGGCGGCCATTACAGGCAGGGAAATTTGGCTCCCCGATTACCCACTCGCTCCCGAACACCCGTTTCCATCAGCCCACCGCGCACTGGATCGCATTCCAGTTGAAGAACCATTGGACATCGTGGGCGATTCCGCTGGTGGAAATTTAGCTTTGGCATGGGCCCTTCGCCGCCAAAACAGCGACCGTTTGGCCCTGCTTTCACCATGGGTAGACCTCAGGGTAGACGGGGCTTCATCCGCCATCAACATCGCAGAACACAGCGCATTCGACCGCGAAGACTTGAGGGAATACGCCAGTTTGTACCTCGGAGGAGAAGCGGCGACCAACCCAGAGTGCAGTCCTGTGCTCGCTTCCAGCGCCTCCTTGGCGACACTGGGCAAAGTCTACATAGAAAGTGCATCCAACGAATTGCTGAATGCCGATGCTCAATTGCTCGCTTCAAAACTAAAAGCTGCCGGAGTCGCACTCTCAACACATGAAGAGCCCAAAGCCCACCATGGCTGGCAGTTGTTACCTGACATCTTACCAGAGGCCAAACAGTCGGCGGAACGTCTGGGGCAATTTTTAGCTTAGGCCAGATGCCTGGGGACAAAGCGCAGACTTATCCCGCCACTTCATCCAGTGCTTCCAACAACTGCACCAACGCAGCATCCAGCTCGGATTTGCCTGCTGTTAAGGGAGGTGCAATTCGGAATCCTTGGGGCCGGCTGAGGAACCAAAAAAGGACAAGCCCCCTCTTGCGTGCCGCTCCGACCAAAGCCGTGACGCGTTCGGGACCATCGAGGTCTACGCCTAAGAAATGCCCTGAACCTCGGACTTCAACCACCGCTGGGTGAGCCCCTAGAGCAGCCTTCCACTGCAAGCCCTGGGACTGAACCGCACCCAAGTTGACCGTTTCGAGCTCTTGCAGGAAAGCTGCACATGCAGCACACGCCATCGGATGCCCCCCAAATGTGGTGATGTGGCCGAGCTTGGGATGCTCTCTCAGTCGGGCCATGCGGCCTTTAGAGGAAACAAAAGCTCCCATGGGCATCCCGCCCCCCAAAGCCTTGCCCAACACCAGTACATCAGGTGCAATTCCATGAGCTTCAAATGCATGAAGGTGGCCTGTACGGCCCAGACCACACTGGATTTCATCCAACACCAACAATGCTCCAGTTTCGTCACACCTTTTGCGAAGCGCACTGAAATAGGATTCAGAAAGGGGCCGAATTCCTGCATCGCCTTGGACCGTTTCTGCAAACACTGCCGCTGTGCGGCTTGTAATGTGCTGCAGGCCCTCCATTTCCCCAAACGGCAAATGCCCCACCTCAGGCAATAGCGGTAAAAATGCATCGCGTCGGAAGGAGGGGGTAGACAAACTCAATGCACCAGTGGTTGCTCCATGATAGCCGCCAGTAAGACCAAATATTTCACTGCGGCCCGTCACCCTGCGCGCGAGCTTCATCGCCCCTTCAATGGCCTCAGTGCCACTGTTTACGAAATACACAGAGTCCAAACCATATTGGCCCAACGTCCCCAACAATACGCGGGCCGCGAGATCCTGAGGTTCTTGTGCGTATTCACCATACACCATGACGTGCAAATGCTTGTCGATCTGGTCGTGCAATGCCTGAGCCACCCTCTGGTTTCCGTGGCCAAGGGCGCTTACGCCGATGCCACTCACCAGGTCAAAAAGACGTTCTCCTTGGTCTGTCTCTATCCAACAACCTTCCGCCTTGACGATCCGCTCCCCAAGTGGGTGAGGGGTGGTCATGGCCAATCCACGTGACTCAAAATCAGCCCCTTCATTCATCGTTTTACTGGCTCAATCTCAAACCCAAATTCATCAGCGAACACCCACGTTGGGTTCAAGCGCCCCAAATGCCATTCCGGAATGACGGCCCCATTAAACTGATTGAGCTCCATTTGCACATACCGGGCAACAGCGTCACCATCAAACCCAATGCGCTCAGTCAGCGGGGTGTAGTCCACCGGTTCTAAAGAAGTCGATGCACTGCCAAAGTCTACAAAGCTGACACCATCAAGAGAAGTTCTGCAAGTCACCTTCTCAGGAGCCCAAATCCAAGACTTGACATCCTGTAAGACACCAACGCTCAGCGATTTAATGCGGTATTCTTGCCCCAGATCAACCGTGACAAAAGCGTCCTTTCCATAAAAACCTTGCCAATCTCCAGTCCTGAAGTCTTCGCCTTCTCCACGGATGCCATCGATCAATGCACGGTCTCCGCCTGCGGCATATTGGTTGGCATAAGGCTCCCGAATCTCGATGCTGAAATCAGGGTTCACACGTGCAATCCGGGATGAAACAACAGCACTCTTTGAACCATGGTCTTCTGAAACCACCTGTACCACCTGGGTTCCCCGCACCGTGACAGGCCCCAGCGCAGGTACAAATCCGCTCATGTCGGCCCCAACAGAACGGGCCTCCGGTGTGTCTTCCACAACACGCACCCAAACCTGTGCCTCTGTGTCAATCGTTCCCAAGGGAACCAGCAAACTGTCACCAGAGTAGCTGCGCGGTGCATCGATAAAAGGAGCAGCGACAAACGCGGCATCTCCTAAGGTCCAGTTCTCTACTGGCCAGGCGGACTGTGCCTTTCCCCATCCGTCTTCTCCTACAGGCTCATCGCGAACCTCAAAATGCCAATGGCCTCCTGCCATCAATTCGTCATGCCCTACCCAAGTGCGGTTCACAGGCAGACCGTCAATGGTCAATCCATGAACAAACACTGCTTCTGGAGAGCTCCTGTCCACTTCGACCTCCAGGACATTGCCATTGGGGAGCATCCACTGAAACGCATCATACCGTGGTGTTCCAATCACATACTTGGGCGAACCAGGCGTCACAGGGTACATGCCCAACGCACTCCAAACGAACCAACTGCTCATCTGACCGCAGTCTTCGTTGCCACTCAGCCCATCAGGCTCTGCTGTGTACAGCGCATCACAAATGCTGTCAACCAGTGCCTGAGTTTGCTCTGGATGCCCCACAAAAGAGGGCAAATAAGCCATGTGATGGGAAGGCTCATTGCCATGGGCATACTGACCGATCAATCCCGTAATGTCACTCTGGTGGCGCCCCGACAAGCGACTCGGACCATTGAACATGCTATCGAGCATGTGGGCATAGCCCTCAGGACCACCGAGCAATTCGATGTGACCGGACACGTCATGCGGCACAAAGAAGTTGTATTGCCATCCATTGGCCTCAGTGTACTCAAAGGTGACTTCTGTAGGATCAAAAGCTTCGCGCCAAGCAGCACCATACCGCGGCTGGAGAAACTGGTTCTTGGGGTTGAAAAGATTGCGCCATCCCTGGGCCCTGCGACCAAAGCGTTCCGCAATGTCCATCCGGCCCATATCCCTTGCCATCGATGCAATGCAGGCATCGTCAAAGGCATACTCCAGCGTTTTGGATACGCTCTCACTTTCCTTTTCCAAGGGGAGATAGCCCAAACTGTCCCAAATGGGCTTGGCGAGGTCATCGGAAGTGGCCACGGCCACCATGGCTTCCAAAGCTGCATCTGCATCAAACCCACGCAATCCTTTGGACCATGCATCAGCAATCACTGGGACGGCGTGGTATCCAATCATACACCCGGTGTAATTCGAGGCCAGCTCCCACATGGGCAGCTTTCCGCCTTCATTGTGCATCCCAATGAAGTTTTGGATAAAGACTTCCGTGCGATCGGGCTCAAGCACATTGAGCAGGGGGTGGGTGGCACGAAATGTATCCCATAGGGAGAATACCGTATGGCGCGGCATTCCTTCGGGTGCCGTGTGGATTTGCAAATCTGTTCCCCGGTACCGACCGTCCACATCAGTGGCCAAGTTGGGCACCGTCAAACTGTGGTAGAGTGCCGTGTAAAACACCGTGCGTTCTTCCTTGTCGTCCTCCGAAATTTCGATACGGGAAAGCGCCCCGTCCCACCGCTTTTCGGCAGCTGTCCGAGCGGCCTCGAAACCACTGGCTTGAGGGGCTTCCTCGTTGAGGTTTTGAACCGCTCCATCGATGTCTACAAAACTCAATGACACCCTGGCCTCCACAGAGACTACATCCTTGAATACCATAGCAAATACGGGTACATAACTCAACTCTTGCTCTAGAACGCCGTTGACTTCAGATGTCTCCAGTTCTGCCATCTGGTCCAGCCACTCAAAAGGACGATTGAAACGCATCGCAAAGTAGACGTGCTGCTCCTCTGCCCAGTTGTCAGAAACACGCTGACCGACAAGGGTCGTATCGTCCAACGGATACATGCCGTAATTGATCAACTCATCGCGGTGCGCCAAGTCTACAACCAGCTGCAGGGTGTCCTTTTGACCCAACGTCCACCTGTGGTAACCCACGCGATCAGAAGCCGTGAGCTCCACATCAATTCCACTCCGCTCCAGCGCACAACGGTAATATCCAGCGTGTGCTTTTTGGCTGCCCTCTTCAAAACGGTCGCGATAGCGGTCCCTCCATACACTTCCGGTATCCATTTGACCCACTGTTGGCATCAACAGCACATCACCGTAGTCGCTGACTCCTGTGCCCTGGAGGTGCGTATGACTGAATCCGTAGACCACATCATCGGTAATGTGAAAGCCCCCACAACCATCCCAACCGTCTAACCGTGTATCAGGGCTGACCTGAACCATACCAAAGGGGACAGTGGCACCAGGATAGGTGTGTCCATGACCTCCGGTCCCAATGAACGGATCAACCTCATGGGAAAGAGGGGCAGGGACAGGGGCGCAACCAATAACACACAGGATCACCAGGGCCAAGCACAACGAATCGTTGCGAAAAGAAGGCAAATAAAAGGTCATTGCTTTGGCATCATCAGTTGGTCGGGACGCTTCACACCCGAAGGAAAAATGGCCCCTTCACTGGGTTTCTTGCACACCAAGCATTTGAGCCTGTCGTGAAATCCAAAATGCTGGATTGAAGGCGCTGGTGGATTCAGTATGCTGTCCAAGGCCATTTGCTGCAAAGGAGAAAGAAATCCTGCCACGAAGGCATTGCGATCGCTCTTGATGGCCTTTTGCTCTATGCGCAATGCACCCACCCGGACCAACACCTCCTCTTCGGACATGCCCGACCGCTGAACAGAATCAACCGTGGCCTTCAAAGCCTCAGATTTGATTGCTGCAGCCACAAATGCACCGGTCCAAATGCGGTCCACAGAAGGAACCGGCACAAAGCGCTCTATCAACGCTGATAGCATGCGGGATTCTCCTTTGGACAAGACACTGTCCTGTTGGGCAACAGCCGGCACAGAAAGCCCTGCCAACACTGCCAAGGACAAGACGCGGAGCAATCGAACATGACGATATGAGGCACAGCCAAGCATGCTGCAAATTACCGCGGAGAAACGAGGTCAGCCGAAAGCAGCCACCTTACCGCATCCTTCCATGCCTGATCCGCTGCTGAAGCAGAGATGTTATCCCCCAAACTAAAAGCTGACTTTGGCCCAGTCCCAATCGACGTTAGCAGTGTAGGACAAGTAACCACAAGGCCTGATCCGGGCAAAACATGGTCTTTCGGAGAGCCTGAACAACCTCCTGACTCACCCAGTGGCCGGACGCCAAACAATTCACCCCGGCCAGACAAAACCACCGCATCGGCCAAAAGCAAAGAGGCACTAAAACTCAGCCCATCCACCAGGACAGCCAACGGCACATCACAATGTCTGGCAACACGAAGCGCAGGCATGGGAGGGATGACCGCAGCAAAAGCTTCCTCAGCGTTACCAAAAGACGCCTCACGCTCCACGGGCCATTTGGCAGGCTCTAGGAAGAAAGAGAGCACGGCGTGGCGACGGGTGCGTAACCCCCCCAGATTCCCGCGCAAATCAAGCAATACTGGGGCCTTTGCCTTAGAAAGCATGCGAACACATCGGCGAAAGGACTTTTTAAACTCGGCGAACGTGCCCGTCGAGAAATCCCGGATGATCCATCTTGAAAACGCTCCATGATCGACAACCGCCATTCCTGCTTTCAGGGGAGGATCCTGTTCTCCAGCAACTTCAGCTGAGCGCTGACCGACTTCTGCATCTGGCAACAAAGCCCCTAACCAAGGCCATGTCTTCTGCATCCACGACAACCGCGCACATTGAGCGCTCCCACGGCCCGGTGCAAAAGCCTCCCAAGGCCCGTCCTCTCGAAGCAATTCGCCAGAGGCAGGGGGGAGGGAGGACGTTACACTGTCCGCCATTTGCTCAAACCGAATGCGGATGTGGGCATCATTAGCGCTGCGCAACCATTGGTGCACCAGCAGGGCCCAATCAAGTCTGTTAATCGCTGAATCCTTCTGAACAGATAACAATAAAGCATCACGCGAGCTTAAAACCTCTAAGTCACTTCCAGTAGACAAGTTATGACTTGAAAAAAGAGAGTCCAACAACCCGATATCTTGCCTCATTTCATCTGCACTAAACACCTCCTGTCCCCATCCAACACCAGGCCAGAAAGCGCCCAAAAGAATGGCTGTAATGCACCATGTCAAACGGAACATCAACCCGCTTGGGTTTCGGCAATACCGTCCGGCTGCACCCGGTTGGCCACCATGGTGAGAATGGTGGCAATCGCCACCGTTTCTCCCGTCTCATCGGTCACATCTACCTTGAATTTGACGATGCCTTTCAAGACATCATCTGGGCTGCGTTTTTCCTGCCGCACCTTCTCCTCTACAGTCAATTGAACACCAATGGTCATCCCCGGATACACGGGCTTGGTGAAACGACAGGTTTCCAATCCATAATTCAACAAAACGGGCCCTTTGTGCGGAGACACAAACATGCCTGCAGCCTTCGACAACACCCAATAGCCATGCGCAACCCGCCCTTCAAAAATGGTTCCGTCGAGCGCAGTTTCATCGACATGGGCGTAGAAGTGATCACCAGACACATTGGCAAAATTCACAATATCAGCTTCCGTCACCGTGTGTCGGTGTGTGGTAAACGTCATCCCAATTTCTTGGTCTTCAAAATGAAGGCGGAACGGGTGGACCTGAGACTCTGGCCTTGAAGCCCCGGGCTGATGCCGCTGTGTCACCTCTGTAATCATATCGGGATGACCTTGAATGGCTGTGCGCTGCAGATAATGCCCCAAACCTCTGAGCCCCCCCATCTCTTCACCACCGCCTGCACGCCCTGGTCCGCCGTGGACCAATTGAGGCATTGGGCTGCCATGACCTGTACTTTCCTTCGCACACGCGGCATCCAGCACCAAGACCCGACCATGGTGGGTCGCAGCCTCCACAACAAACTTCTTTGCAACCTCTGAGCTACCTGTCACAATACTACAGCAAAGAGAACCCTTCCCTTTGTGGGTCAATGATATGGCGTCGTCAATATCACCGTAGGGAAGGAGGCAAGCCACTGGACCGAAAGGCTCCACTTCGTGCACCAATTTTGCGGAAAGTGGTGCATTGTGGGTCAACAATCGGGGTGCATAAAAAGCCCCCGTCTCCCAATTCGCACCCAGCAATTCAGGAGAATCAAAAGACAGCAATGTCTCAGCCTCCTGCTCCAATCGGGTCACCGCTTGTTGGACCTCATTGCGCTGATCTAATCCTGCAAGGGCTCCCATGCGCACACCCTCCAATGCCGGATCCCCCATGGACACTTTGTCCAATTGAACCTTCAAGGCGTCTCGAACAGCCTCCACGCGACCCTCAGGCACCATGGCCCGGCGGACAGCAGTGCACCTCTGGCCGCATTTGATGGTCATCTCCTTCCTAAGCTCCTTGATGAACAAATCAAACTCCGGAGTACCGGGTTCAGCATCAGGCCCAAGCACGAGGCTATTGAGTGAGTCCGCCTCCAAGTTGAAGGGCACATTTTCAGACAGGATCTTAGGATGAGACTTGAGCTTCAATCCTGTAGAAGCGGACCCCGTGAAGGTGACCACGTCCTGGAAACCCACATGGTCCAAAATATCTCGGGCACCACCGCATACCAATTGCAAAGCGCCTTCAGGTAAAATGCCTGAATCCACAATCTCCTTCACCATCGCATGGGCCACATAAGAGGTGAGGGTCGCGGGCTTAACCAGAGCTGGTACCCCAGCCAGCAAATTCACACTCACTTTTTCCAACATGCCCCAGATTGGGAAATTGTAAGCATTGATGTGGACGGCTACCCCTCGCTTCGGAACGCCAATGTGATGACCTATAAAGGTGCCCCCGCGGGAAAGCAATGCTGGATCTCCATCAACCAAGTAGGGGAGGTCTGGAAGCTGCTTTCGCAAACTGGCATAAGCAAACAATGTCCCTATGCCGCCTTCGACATCCACCCAAGAGTCTGCGCGGGTGGCTCCCGTGTGGGCGCTCCACTTGTAAAATTCTTCCTTGCGCTCCATTAAGTGCAGCGCAAGTGCCTTCAACATCAGCCCCCTCTGCTGGAAGGTCATTTTCCTGAGTGCTCGCGAACCTTTGGACCTGGCATAGTCAAATGCCTCTGAAAGGTCCACATTGGAGGCATCCACACCAGCGACAGCATGGCCGTGCACTGCATCCATTAAAACAGTAGGATTGGAGCCTGCTGGAATCCATTGTCCAGCGATGTAATTGTCGAGTAACCGCATATCGGACACAAATAAACGATGAGCGCACATGAAGGAATCATTAATTCGTCGATAGAATTCTTTCGTAGACCCGGAAAAACCTTTATCTTGGTAGGGATTTGTTTCGCCTTCTCTAGTCTTTGAATCTTTAAACTCTTGAACATGAAGAATTTGTTCGCACTCACCGCCGCTGTTTTGTTCGGCTTTTCTGCCGCAGCCAGCAACGTCCAGCTTGTCGTACAAGCCGTTGACAATGGTGGAGCCGTAAATGGCAACACCTACCGTATTTATGCTGAACTCCCTTCGAGCCAGCACAGCTTGCATGCCATCTTCGCTGACGGTGAGCACATGCTGAACATCACCTCAACAGGTTCAATCTACCAGAATGAATTGGGAGGTGCTTCTACCATCGATATTAACGAGGCTGTTCTCGGAATCGATGAGACACTCGCTTTTGACAGCTGGGTTACCGTTGGTGCTGACAACAGCAACAACAACAACCTCTGGAACATCGGCATTGATTTCGCATCCTTCAACGAGGGAGGCGCACTCGAAGTCGTTGATGGTGCTTGGTTTGTTGTCCCTACCGACGTGCGCGCCGTGGCTGATGCCCGCAACCTCGTCCTTTTGATGCAAATCACCACCGACGGAACTGCTACTGGTACATTGAACATGCAAGGTTGGACTCCAGAAGGGGAGACCTGGCGCGACTATGATGTCACGTTCAACACAACAGACGCAGAAGTATTCGGTTGCACAAACCCCGATGCAAGCAACTACGCCAACACCGCTACATATGATAACGGTTCTTGCGAGTTTGCAACGGACAATGGCCCAATGGCTGATTTGTTCAGCCTGGAGGACAGCAACTGGAACGTTTTCCCAAATCCTGTTTTCGAAGGACACTTCAGCATTCAGTTCAACCAAGAGGTGAACCTCGGCGCTGAAAACATCATTGTTGAAGTCCTCGACATGTCAGGAAAGACAGCTTTGTCTCAAGAAGTAAACAGCGGAAGCATCATCGGTGGTAACCGCATCATGGTCAAGCATGACCTTGCTGCTGGTGCATACACCTTGAGCGTGACCCACAAAGATTTCTCTGCCGCTCAGAACCTGATCGTCAAGAAGTAATTCTTTGCATACAACATTGAAAAGCCGGTCCAAATGGACCGGCTTTTTTGTTGCCCAACCTTTACATTATGTAAAATAGGAGAAAGAAGACTGCGTGTCCCTGTGCACCCCACATGCCTCTATACCCATCAGAGAAGGGGCCTACATCGTGCGTCTTGAAGCTCACTGCCTGCAAAACCATAACGTGTGACTGCATCGGTGTAAAAACAAACGAGATGATCCATACACGGTGTATACAGCGGTAATGAGATCCCCTAAAGCGCTTTGGCATGCTGCATACACATGCCAACTTGACTTTTTGAGCCATTCAATTGGACAGCACGCCGCATCAAAACAGGGTCATCAGCACTCAAGACTTTGGCGAATTCTGGACCAGACTCCATAGAGCCCACGAATACGCGAAAAAACACCTGCGTGATTCATACCAGCTGATTCATACACCCAGGGATGCATTTTAGCCGTAGCCATGGATTTGCTCAACGCGAAGCCATTGGACCAAGGAAATAAATCGCAATGCGATATCTGCAAGCCTCAGAGCTTGAAACGTTATCAGCAGCTTCAAAATGGCCAAAATGCCCGGAAACACTGAATTCAGCTTTTTAGCCCCTATTGAATGATAATTTACATTATGTAAAATAGGATGGAAAAAGTAGAGGGACCGAAGCCCCTCTACAACAATGTATGTTTTGAGCCTTATTCCATGGACTTGAGCTTGGCCGAAACCTCTAGCATCTTATCATCCATACCAACACGCGCATAAATGTCGCGGAGTGAACGCAAGGTTTCACGGTCGTTCGGATCAACGTCAAGCGCCTTTTCGAGGAATGGCAACGCCGTGGAGAACATCGCCTTACCGCCAGCTTCCATGTCACTTTGCTTGGTCGATTCTTCCTTGCTCATGCGGGGCTTCCACATGTCATTGGCGTCATTGACCATTTGCACGGCTTTGTTGAAATACAGAGCGCCCAAGTTGTAGTTGGCATCGAAATAGTCAGGCTTGATCCCCAAGCTCTTACTGTAGGCCTCTACAGCTTCGTCCTGCATGCCCAAATTGTCGTAAACACTTCCTAGGCTGAACCAGAGAATCTCGTTGGTGGGGTCTTGCTCAGCAGCGAGCATCAGGTTGTCCTTAGCACGCTCGAATTCTCCGGCCACCAGGTAGATGTTCAATTCCTCGATGATCAGAGCCTGCTCCCGGGGAAAGTCCCCGCGTGCATTCTGGAGGGTGGTCAGAGCCTTTGCCGTATCCCCTTGCATCTTGTGAATGTTGGCTACAAACAAAAACACTTCAGGTACCTGATAACCATAAGCTCCACACATCATGTATTGCTCAATGGCACGGTCGGTCAGGCTGGCCTTCTCGAAACAGAGTGCGCTGTTGAATATGGCCATGGTGTCCACCGCCCCGAGCATCTGTGTCATTTCAGCAGCCGTCACAAACAACTCTCCTGCCCTGCCATACACACCAGCATTGAAGTAGGTGATCCCAGCATTTCCAGCGATGGAAGCACCGCGCGCAACATCTGCCTGGCGCTCTGAGGTGTAGCGTTGCTTAACATCGAGCTCGTCGGCCTTGATCAGGCTCTCAGCCGCCTTTTCAAGGGCATCTGGAACCTGCGTGTACAGCGTGCTGTCCGCAGCGAGGTTGGTATAGATGTTCGCCCGATAACGCCAGGTCTTTTCCTTGACGTTGGCTTTTGGGTCTTCAATGGCCTTGTCGATGAACTCGGCAGCCTTGAGGTAGTCCCCGTCCTGGTTGGCATTGTAGGCGCTCACCACATCTTTTTGGGCGAACAGCGCTAAGGGCATTAAGGCCAATAAGGCCAAGGTTTGCTTGGTATACAGCATGTAATCAGCTTGAATCGACGACAAAACTAGCACATCCCGTGCCAGACTTTTCTGCCGCCTCATAAATCGGTCTTATTCTTCTGGTGCGGCATCTTCAGTTGGAGCCTCACCACCCTCTGGGGAGCCTTCTTCTCCTTCAACTTCACCCTGCGGTTCTTCCTCATCCGATTTCGGAGTGCGACACACTGCGGCAATCGAATCGTTCTTTCGCAAGTTGATCAGGCGCACACCCTGTGTGGCCCTGCCCATGGTACGCAGTTCATCGGCGCCTGTGCGGATCGTGATGCCGCTTTTGTTGATCACCATGAGGTCATCCTCATCGGTAACCCCCAAAATGGCCACCAACTCTCCTGTTTTCTCGGTAACACTCAGCGTTTTGACGCCTTTACCCCCCCTGTTGGTAATCCTGTAATCCTCAACAGCTGAGCGCTTCCCGTATCCATTTTGGCTCACCACCAAAACATCCTTGGAACCGTCCACCACAATCACCATTCCCACGACCTCGTCTTCAGGTCCTGCCAAAGTCACCCCTTTCACACCCTGCGCGGTCCTTCCTACAGCACGCACCTTCTCTTCTGGGAAACGAATGGCCTTTCCGGACCGAAGGCCCATCAGGATTTCGTTGTTTCCATCGGTCAACTTCGCCTGCAGCAGCTCATCGCCCTCTTTGATGGTGATGGCATTGATGCCATTGGTTCGCGGACGTGAGTACGCCTCCAAAGTGGTCTTTTTGATCACCCCCTTTTTGGTACACATCACCACATTGTGGGCATTGACATACTCAGGGTCCTTGATGTCAAGCACCGGGATATAGGCCATGACTTTATCATCAGACTCGATGTTCATCAGGTTCTGAATGGCCCGGCCTTTCGATGTGCGAGAGCCCTCAGGCACCTCGAAAATCCGCATCCAGAAACAACGTCCTTTTTGAGTGAAAATGAGCAGCCAATTGTGGTTTGTGGCTGAAAAAATCTCCTCGATAAAGTCAGCGTCGCGGGTCACAGCTCCTTTAGAGCCCACCCCACCACGCGACTGCTCTTTGTATTCGGCAAGACGCGTACGCTTGATGTACCCCGCATGGCTGATGGTAATGACCACCTGCTCATCTGGAATCATGTCTTCAATGCTGAGCTCCGCACTGCTGAATTCAATGCGAGACCGGCGTTCATCGCCGAAACGCTCCTTCATCTCTTCCAGCTCGTCCTTGATGATGCCCATCCGAAGCGCCTTGTCCGCAAGAATCGCCTGCAAACGTCCGATCACCTCCATCAACTCATCGTACTCAGCACGCAACTTGTCGCGCTCGAGCCCCGTCAACTTCTGCAGACGCATGTCCAAGATGGCGCGGGCTTGAACCTCGCTCAACTCAAACTTCTCCATCAAGCCAGCGCGGGCCTCTTCTGGAGTCTGGCTTCCGCGGATCAAAGCGATCACTTCATCCAAATTGTCGATCGCGATGATCAGACCTTGCAAAATGTGGGCCCGCTCCTCAGCTTTCCTCAGCTCAAATTGGGTCCTGCGAACAATGATCTCGTGGCGGTGCTCGATATAGTAAACGAGCATTTCGCGCAGGTTCAAAAGCCGCGGACGCCCCTTCACCAGCGCGATGTTGTTGACCGAAAAGCTGGTTTGAAGCTGGGTGTACTTGTACAGTTTGTTCAAGACGACGTTTGGAATCGCGTCGCGCTTCAGTTCGAAAACAACACGCAAACCGTTGCGGTCTGACTCGTCTCGGATTTCAGAAATGCCCTCAATTCGCTTTTCGTTGACAAGGTCAGCCGCCTTGCGCACCATGTCGGCTTTGTTGACCTGGTAAGGAATTTCCTCAACGATGATCACCTCCTTTCCGGTACGGGTTTCTTCGAAACGCGCCTTTCCACGCATAACGACCCTTCCCTTGCCTGTTTCATAGGCGTCCCGAACACCCTCCACACCATAAATCACACCTCCGGTCGGGAAGTCTGGGGCTTGGATGTGCGTCATCAACTCTGGGATGCCAATTTCTGGATTCTCGATCATGGCGATGCAGCCATTGATCACCTCCGTCAGGTTGTGGGGCGGCATGTTCGTAGCCATACCCACGGCGATGCCCGACGCACCATTCACGAGCAGATTCGGAATCTTGGCCGGCAATACCGTCGGCTCCTTCAGGCTGTCGTCGAAGTTGAGGGACAGGTCTACAGTCTCCTTGTCCAAATCGGCGAGCATTTCCTCGGCGATTTTCCGGAGGCGCGCCTCCGTGTATCGCATGGCCGCTGGATTGTCTCCGTCAATGGAACCGAAGTTTCCTTGTCCGTCCACCATCGGGTAGCGCATGGACCAGTCCTGGGCCAAACGCACCATCGTGTCATACACAGAACTGTCGCCGTGAGGGTGGTACTTGCCCAACACCTCTCCCACAATTCTCGCGGACTTTTTGTGCGCCCGGTTGGACATCACGCCCAACTCGAGCATTCCGAACAGAACGCGGCGGTGAACGGGCTTCAAACCGTCACGCACATCCGGCAATGCCCGGGACACAATGACCGACATCGAATAATCGATGTAAGCCGACTTCATCTCGTCCTCGATCGAAATCGGGATGATCTTCTCTCCTTCTGCCATGTTGTCAGTGCTTCGGCCCCACTTGAGGCCCTAATTAAGCGTTACGCGAAAATACCGGATGACATCCCGCTGCCATGTTGACTTTGGCCCGTATTTTGAACAAGCCACACGAGCATTTGTGGAAAATCCAACGCTCACAAAAAAAAGTGCCCGTTTTGGGACAATAGATTTGATGGTTCGGGGGCTTCCCCCCTTTTCTAAATAAACATGGACGCTAAATTCTCACCCCGCGTGAAGGACGTCATCACTTACAGCCGAGAAGAAGCCCTGCGGCTGGGGCACAACTACATTGGCGTGGAGCACCTGTTGCTCGGCATCATCCGCGAGGGCGAAGGCACTGCCATTCGCATCCTCGAAGGACTCAATGTGGACCTACCAAGGCTGAGGAAGATGGTCGAGGGCAGCATTTCGCCCAATACTGCGCAAACTGGAAACCCTGGTAATATTCCTTTGGTCAAGCAAGCCGAAAAAATTCTCAAGATCACCTACTTGGAGGCCAAGACCTTCAAAAGCCCTGTGATCGGAACTGAACACCTGTTGCTCTCCATCTTGAAAGACGAAAACAACGTGGCTACAAAAGCCCTGCTCGCCCTGAACGTCGATTACGACGAAGCCAAACAGGAATTTGAAAGCATCCTCTCTGATGGCGGAAGCACAGAATCTCCCAGAGCGGAATTTCCAGGAATGGCCGACGACGAAGACGAACCACGCGGCGGAAATGCCGGCAGAGGTGGCGCCGCTTCAAAAACGGACAGCAAGAGCAAAACGCCCGTTCTCGACAACTTTGGCCGGGATCTCACGACCATGGCCGAAGAAGGCAAGCTCGACGCCATTGTAGGCCGTGAAAAGGAAATTGAACGTGTGAGCCAGGTGCTCGCCCGTCGCAAGAAAAACAACCCCATCCTCATCGGAGAACCCGGTGTGGGTAAGAGTGCGATTGCAGAAGGCCTTGCGATCCGCATTGTAGAGAAAAAAGTATCTCGCGTGCTCTTCGGAAAGCGCATTGTCACCCTCGACGTGGCTTCGTTGGTCGCCGGCACCAAATACCGCGGCCAATTCGAGGAACGCATGAAAGCTGTGATGAACGAGCTCGAAAAGAGCCTGGACGTCATCCTCTTCATTGACGAGATTCACACGATTGTTGGAGCAGGCGGAGCCAGTGGCTCACTGGACGCTTCAAACATGTTCAAGCCTGCCTTGGCCAGGGGTGAGATTCAATGCATTGGCGCCACTACGCTGGACGAGTACCGCCAACACATTGAGAAAGACGGCGCTTTGGAACGCAGGTTCCAGAAGGTTTTGGTAGAGCCAACTAGTACTGACGAGACCATCCAGATCCTCAACAACATCAAGGACAAGTACGAAGAGCATCACTCCGTCACATATACGGATGAGGCCCTAAAGAGCTGCGTGACCTTGACCTCGAGGTACATCACGGACCGTCACCTGCCTGACAAGGCCATCGACGCACTCGACGAAGTCGGCAGCCGTGTTCACCTCAACAACATCAATGTCCCCCAGGAAATCATTGACATTGAGCAGGAAATTGAGCAGGTTAAAGAGGAAAAAAACCGCGTTGTCCGCAGTCAGAAATATGAAGAGGCAGCCCGACTCCGCGATTCGGAGCGCCAACTCTCAGAAAAGCTGACAGCTGCAAAGCAAAAGTGGGAAGAAGACACCAAGACCCACAGGGTGACCGTCACCGAAGACCACGTTGAAGAAGTGGTCGCGATGATGACAGGAATCCCCGTTCAGCGCATCGCCGAAAAAGAAAGCGGCAAGCTCACGAGGATGGAGGGCGACATGGGCGACAAGGTTATCGGTCAACCCGATGCCGTTCGTCAAGTTGTGCGCGCCATCAAGCGCAACCGCGCAGGGCTCAAAGATCCCAGCAAACCTGTGGGCTCTTTCATTTTCCTTGGACCAACTGGTGTCGGTAAGACTCAATTGGCCAAGGAATTGGCCAAGAACCTGTTTGATTCGGAAGACGCCCTCATTCGCATCGACATGAGCGAATACATGGAAAAGTTTGCTGTCAGCCGTTTGGTTGGAGCGCCTCCAGGATATGTCGGTTATGAAGAAGGCGGACAACTCACAGAAAAGGTGCGCAGAAAGCCCTACTCCATCGTGTTGCTCGATGAAATAGAAAAGGCGCACCCCGATGTTTTCAACCTCCTGCTGCAGGCATTGGACGATGGCCAGCTGACCGACAGCATGGGACGCCGTGTGGACTTCCGCAACACCATCATCATCATGACCTCCAACATTGGAGCCCGTCAACTTCAGGATTTTGGAACTGGTGTCGGCTTCTCTACAGACGCCAAGAAAACCAAAGAGTCTCACGACCGCAGGGGTGTGATTCAAAACGCACTGAAAAGGGCATTTGCACCAGAGTTTTTGAATCGGATTGACGATGTCATTGTGTTCAACAGCCTGACGCGTGCTGACATTCACCGCATCATCGATCTTGAGCTCAGCAAATTGTTCAACAGGATTGAAACCCTCGGGTACAGCATCTCCCTCACCGATGCCGCCAAAGACTTTCTCGTAGACAAAGGCTATGACGAACAGTTTGGTGCACGTCCACTGCGCAGGGCACTGCAGAAGTATCTCGAAGACCCTCTTGCAGAGGAAATCATCAGTGCTCAACTGACCGAAGGCGACAAGATTGAAGGCGATGCCATGGAAGGCCAAGAAGACCTTGCCCTCCGCATTATCAAGGCTGAAGCGCCGAAGAAAAAAACACGCAAAAAGGCGGGAAAGCCTGCCGACAGCAGCGCTAAATCAGACGCCCCAACAGATGAAGCTGCGCCTGAAACAGCTGATGACAACGAGGACAACTCCTAATGAGAGACCGTCTGTGGGAAATCTGGGACCGAATCAGGTACAGCAACCGCTACGCTTTGGCGTTCGGCCTGTTCCTGATTTGGATGTCCACCATCGCTGAAGTCGACGTGTTTCGAATGATCAACACGCGGATGGACCGCAATCACATTCAAGCGAGAATCACAGAAACCGAAGAGCTGATTCAAGAGCTCGACGTGCAGCTAGATGAAATCAGAACGGATCCTGCGGCCAAAGAGCGCTATGCCAGGGAATCCTACTACATGCACAAGCCCGAAGAAGACGTCTACGTTTTCGTGGAGCCTTGACATGTAAAGTCGCATCAACTGCTGTGGTCGCGAATGATGACCCAATCGCCATCAAGCCGCTGCCATACAAGACTGAACCATCCCGCCAAGGTGTCTAAACCACCAGAGCGGTCCAGTTGCCAAGACCCTAGCATCAAAGCATGATCAGCTCCAGCGGGCTCTAGACTTTCTATGCCAAAAGTCAATTGCCCCATTTCTTCGGGGCTGGCGTAACCCTTTCTGTAGTTGTCAAGCGTGGTCTGCCAACCCCGCGAAGGGCCCCGGCTGCCCACAAACAGCAAACTGTCTGACTTCCAGTAAGCGTTCATAAACCCATTGAGGTCCCCCTGGTTCCAAGCCATCTCCTGACTTTCCATGCGCTGAAGTATTCGCAAACGTTCTGCCTCAAAGTCAGGTGGCAGAGGATCCTGCTGCTGGTGCGCACAGCCATGCATTGCGAGACACGCTATGGACAAGACCACAACCGATAAGCTGGACCAGCAGATGAAAGATTGGACTATGGATTTCACGCTATCAAGTTGAAGCTTATCGTCCGCAACTCAAAAGCCAAGTCTCCACAAAGCAGGACCCTGCGTTACGGGCAACAGGCAGCAAGGGCCTTACACGTTGAATCGGAAGTGCATGATGTCTCCATCCTGCACGATGTACTCCTTGCCCTCGACACTGAGTTTGCCCGCCTCTTTGACGGCTTGCTCGCTGCCAAGTCCAACGAAATCAGAGTACTTCATGACTTCGGCGCGAATGAAGCCCTTCTCAAAGTCAGTGTGAATGACACCGGCTGCTTGCGGTGCTGTACTCCCCTCCTTGACCGTCCAAGCACGGACTTCTTTTTCCCCCGCAGTAAAATAAGTCTGCAGATTGAGCAATCCATAGGCTGAACGAATCAGCTTGGCCACACCCGGCTCTTCCAATCCGATGTCAGACAGGAACATGGCACGCTCATCTGCATCTTCCAATTCAGCGATATCGGCTTCAATGGCCGCTCCAATGATGAGGGTGCTTGCCCCTTCTGCAGCCGCCATAGACTTGACCTTTTCGACATGGTCATTGCCCGAAACGACTGCGGCTTCTTCGACATTGCAGACATACATTACCGGCTTGCCGGTGAGCAACTGCATCTCCTGAAAAAGGGGCTCTTCGGAATCCTCGCGCTCGACAGCCCGTGCACTGATCCCCTGCTCCAATGCTGTCTTCACACGTTCCAGCAAATCAAGTTGTTTGCGGGCGTCCTTGTCACCAATGGATGCTTGCTTAGACACCTTTTGCATCCGTGTCTCCACGGTCTCGAGGTCTTTCAGCTGCAGCTCTGTATCGATCACTTCTTTGTCCCGGATGGGGTCCACTGAACCATCAACGTGGACAATGTTGTCGTCTTCAAAACAGCGCAATACATGAAGTATGGCGTGCGTTTCTCTGATGTTCGCAAGGAATTTGTTGCCCAATCCCTCCCCTTTGCTCGCGCCTTTTACGAGGCCTGCGATGTCCACAATCTCAACGGTAGTGGGCACCGTGTTTTGCGGCTGGACAATGTCCACCAGCTTTTGCAGGCGTTCATCTGGCACATTGATGACCCCCAGATTGGGCTCAATGGTGCAGAATGGAAAGTTTGCACTCTGCGCCTTGGCGTTGGACAAACAGTTAAAGAGGGTGGATTTGCCAACGTTGGGCAATCCGACAATGCCGCATTTCAGGGCCATGGAAGAACGCTTTTGGGTGCGCAAAGGTAACCCCTCTGCCCCCGCTCTACTTTCCCTGCTTTTGTCCACACTGCGTCAACTCCAAGCAGACCCGATTTAGCTTTGACACGTACTGAACACACGCCATGTCCGAATCCACCCACAACCTCTCTGATCTCTGCACCCAAGTGCGCCGCGACATTGTTCGAATGGTGCATGGCGCCAGTTCTGGCCATCCGGGCGGCTCCCTTGGATGCACCGATTTTCTGGTCAAACTCTATTTCGATGAGATGCAGGTTGACCCGAAAAACTGGAGCATGGATGGCCGAGAGGAAGATTTGTTCTTCTTGTCCAACGGGCACATCTCGCCGGTTTGGTACAGCGTCCTTTCACGCCGTGGGTACTTTGATGTAGCGGAACTGTCAACGTTTCGAAAGCTCAACAGCAGGCTTCAGGGCCACCCCGCCACTGAAGAAGGGCTGCCTGGAATTCGGGTGGCCAGTGGGTCACTCGGCCAAGGGTTGAGCGTAGCTTGTGGTGCTGCCCAAGCCAAGAAACTCAACGGGGATGACCGTTGGGTCTACACTTTGCACGGTGACGGGGAACTTCAGGAAGGGCAGATTTGGGAAGCCGCCCTTTACGCCGCCCACCATCGTATCGACAATCTCATCAGCTTTGTAGACTGGAATGGTCAACAAATTGACGGCACCGTGGAAGACGTCATGAATTTGGGGGACCTTGAAGGAAAATGGCGCTCGTTTGGATGGCATGTTCTCCAGTGTAATGGACACGATCTGTCGGCTTTGGATGCCGCGTTTAAATCCGCACGCGCTGCAGCAGGACAAGGCCAGCCCGTCGTGGTTTTGATGAGAACCGATATGGGCAGAGGCGTAGACTTCATGGAAGGCACCCACAAGTGGCATGGTGTCGCCCCCAATGACGACCAGTTGTCGGTTGCATTGGATCAATTGGCCACACCACTTAGCGACTATTGATGCTGCCACGCGCACTTTGTTGGTGCGCTGCACTGGCCACCGTTCTGTCACTCCTATCTACTGAGGCATGGGGTCAGAACGGGGCACCTGAAAATGAGGAGACGACGCGCATCCTCTTTGTATTTGACGCCTCCAATTCCATGAATGCCTTTTGGGGGCAACGCAGGAAATGGGACGTAGCAAGAGAATTGCTCTCTGCATCTTTAGACAGTCTTTATGGTCAGGAAGGCCTCGAACTGGGGTTGCGTGTCTATGGACACGGAACCAAGCACGTTCAGGGCAAGCAGGACTGCGATGATACCGAGCTGATTGTTCCCTTGGGACCCGGACGAAATTTGATCATCCAACAGGAGCTCAAGAAACTCAGGGCACAAGGCACCACCCCCATTGCACGCTCTCTGTTGCGGGCCGCAGATGACTTTGCACAAAGGGAAGGACCGGGAAGAAATGTCATTCTGCTGATCACCGACGGCATCGAAGCGTGCGATGAAGACCCTTGCGCAGTATCGAAAGCACTTCAAGCACAAGGCGTCACGATCAAGCCCTTCATCATAGGCATCGGTTTGGACGAAAAATACCGGGATACCTTTCAATGCGTCGGTCGCTATTTCGACGCGTCCCGTCCAGAAGTCTTTAAAGAAGTCCTGGAGATTGTCATAGACCAAGCCATCCACAGCACCTCTGCTCAAGTGGACCTCCTGAACAGCAAAGGAGAGCCCGTAGTGACCAATTTTGGAATCGACCTGCTGGAGCGGCCATCGGGTCACCCGGTAATGGAGGCCGTACACACCCTGAATGCTGCAGGGTTACCCGATACACTCTCGCTAAACCCTGTTCCCACTTACGACTTGACGGTGCACACCTTGCCTCCAGTCAGGCTCAACGGGATTCGCCTGACTCCGAAAACACACAACCACATCACCGTCTCGGCACCCACAGGGTTCATCGATTTGACGGGAACCAGGCCCCATAGCGCATTGCTCAATGTTCCGGTGCGGGTAACCCTGAAAGACAGCTGCACACACATTCATACGCAACGTGTTGGCACCAGAGAACGGTACCTCGCTGGCACCTACGACCTCGAATTTGCAACCACGCCGGTTGTTCGGGTCGAAAACGTCAAAATAGGAGACGGTCGCATCGTACCCGTCTCCATTCCTGAACCTGGACTGCTCACCCTCGACACGGGCACCGCTGGCTTTGGTGGAATCCTGTATTTGGGCGAAGGACAGCGCAAAATGGTGGTGCCTTTCTCCGGACAAAACCCTTCTGGGCGCTACACCCTGCAACCCGGTAAATACGTTGTGATGTTCCGTGCAAAACATGCATCTAAAACGGACCTCACAGTAACCCGGCCTTTGGATATTCGCACCGGAGGCACACACCACATCGACTTTTGACCATGATCGACTTCATCTCGGCCGACGAGGCCACACTTGACGGACTCACCCGCAAGGACACCCGCAGCGGCTTTGGACAAGGACTGCTCGAAGTAGGCCAAGCACATGACAATGTCGTCGCGCTGTGCGCAGACTTGACCGGATCGCTAAAGATGAACGCCTTCAAGGATGCTTTTCCAGACAGGTTCAAGCAAGCAGGCATTGCAGAGGCCAATATGATAGGTGTAGCCGCTGGACTCACCATTGGAGGCATCATCCCCTTCACAGGGACATTTGCGAATTTCTCTACCGGACGCGTCTATGACCAAATTCGACAGAGTGTCGCCTACAGCGAAAAGAACGTCAAAATTTGTGCTTCACACTGTGGCCTTACGTTGGGAGAAGATGGTGCTACCCACCAGATTCTCGAAGATGTTGGAATGATGAAGATGCTTCCCAATATGACCGTCATCCACACCTGTGATTATGAGCAAACCCGCAATGCCACGCATGCGGTCGCCGCCCATCATGGACCGGTCTACTTTCGTTTTGGCCGCCCAAAAGTCCCCATGATCACTGAGGCCGATGCTCCATTTGTCATTGGCAAGGCCCGCCGGGTGATGACAGGCTCGGACGTCACCATCGTCACCAACGGCCACCTGGTATGGAACAGCATACTCGCAGCACGGCAACTGGCCTCAGAAGGGATTTCGGTGGATCTGCTCGACATGCACACCATCAAGCCATTGGACGAAGCTGCCTTGATTGAAAGTGTGGGGCGCACCCATTGCGTTGTTTCTGCCGAAGAGCACCAACGCAACGGTGGATTGGGCGAAAGCATCGCCGCCTGCTTGGCTCAGCACCAGCCCACGCCACAGAGGTTTGTGGCCGTCAAGGACCAGTTTGGTGAAAGCGGAACCCCAGCACAACTTCTAGAGAAGTATGGCCTCGGACCAAGCGCCATTGTCGACGCGTGCAAAGAAGCCATTGCGGTGAAGCAAGGAATGATGGCCTAAGGCCACCGTTCGTTAGAGCACCGAAATCAGTCTCGGGCTGGCGTCCGCACGGCGTCCAGATCGGCTACTGCAGCATACAATTTGTCTTGGAGCTGGCGCGATGCAGGCAGCAAAGGCATGCGGACGTCTGACCCACACCTTCCCAGCAAGCTGCACAGTGCTTTGATGCCTGTTGGATTGCCTTCTGAAAAAATGCAACCCAGGAGGGGCTGAAAGCAAGACAGGGCTTGCTCTGCCTCTTTTACTGATCCAAACAAGGCCAAGTCCATGGCAGAAGCCCATGCGTCAGGGTAAGCATTGCCTATGACACTGATCAGACCATCTCCCCCCAATGCCATCATGGGCACTGCATTTTCATCGTCTCCTGACAACATCACAAAAGACTCCGGAACACCCTGTCGGATTTCCCGGAAGGCTACCAAATCATCCGTGGCTTGTTTAAGGCCAATCAATGCAGGACATTCTCTCGACAGTTCCACAATGGTTTGAGGCAACATCGTAACGCCGGCACGCGAAGGCACATTGTACATGATAATGGGCAGTGGAGCTGCCTCTGCCAACGCCTTGAAGTGGGCCTTTATGCCTTCCTGACCTGGCTTGATATAGGCTGGAGGACTCACAAGCAGAGCCGACAGCCCCTTAGGGTCTAGGGTTGAGATGCGTTCCACTGCAGCGGCAGTGCCACCTTGACCATCAAAACCAGCCACGATGGGCAAACGGCCCGCATTGACTTCCATGATGAAGTCCAATACACGACGGTGCTCATCGCTGGACATCAACATGGCTTCACCCGTACTCCCCAATGCCACCAAATAATGGGCTTTGCTTGAAGCAACATGGTGCACCATCCTTTCCAAGCCAGGGAAATCAATGTCACCTTGCGGCGTAAACGGCGTGATCAAGGCCACGCCCAATCCTTGGAATCGCTTGCTCATTTCAAGTCGAGTGTTTTTAAATAATGAAACGCGAGTTGGACGAAGGATAGCATGTCACCTCCGTCTGGCCACGTCAACATAAAGTCCAAGGTACCATCATCAGGACGCATGGGGCCTACTTTGAACGGTGCCTCGGACCTTCTCATCAGGGCTTTGAGCGGCAGATTGGACATGTCCTTGTCCAAAGTCATTACCACATCTGCCTCATACACCCCCTTGGGCATGACCTGAGGCAATCCCATCATGTTGCAGTCGTCGCGCCAGAGACAAGTCAGCTGGGCCAACTGTGGGAAGTCCGGCTCCACCCGGTGTCCTTCGCCCAGTTTCTTCATCCGCTGAGCCCGGGTTTTGGCGTGGGCCTTTCGGGATGTTCCGGTGTAGGCCAAAATGCACCAAGAGGCTTCTTCGCCCTTCTCCTCCAATCCTGCCACCAATTCTTTGAGCTGGTGCCTCTGTGCTGAATTCACGGCAGGAACAAGGATACTAACACGGGTACTCCCCTGTAAACGCTGGCCTTTGCGTTCTCGATTCACCAGGGACTCACGTCCCAAGGCCCTATGTCCCAATCGGTTAAAAAGCGTTCTCATGTTGAGAATTGACGCTACAAAATACAGGGTTCGGCTGTCACCTCACTGCTTTTCAATGCACCTCAATCGTGACTTGCCAACGTCCCATCACCAATGCATAGGCACTTCTATCAACAACAGGGAACAACCAGAATTGGCTTCTATTTCTACAGCCTCAACGTCCCATACCCCAATGGCATCCCTGCGCTCCAACGGCTGCCCATGAACCGAGGCATCCCCCTCTAACACCATCACATACAAGCCTTGTCCGCGGCCATGTAATGACTGACTCAGCTTTTCGCCCGCCTCCAATTGGCCCATAAAAAACCAGCTGTTTTGGTGAATGCTCACCCCTTGCGCTCCATTTGGGGAAACGATACACGTCACACCACTGGATTGCAAAGCATACGGCTCTTGATCGTAGCGAGGCTCTAGGTCTTGCTCATTCGGATAAATCCACACTTGAAAAAAGGCAACATCCTCACTGGCACTGTGGTTGAATTCGCTGTGGCGAACCCCGGTCCCTGCCGACATGATCTGCACATCTCCTGTTCGGATAACTGAAGCGTTGCCCATGCTGTCTTGATGCTCCAATGCACCCACAGTAGGAATGGAGACAATTTCCATGTTGTCATGCGGATGCATGCCAAATCCACCACCGCCCGCTACGACATCGTCATTGAGCACACGCATGGCGCCAAAGTGCATCCGATCTGGAGCATGCCATCCAGCAAAACTGAAACTGTGATGGGTATCGAGCCACCCGTGATCAGCATGTCCCCGGTCCTCAGCCCGATGAACAGTGAATTGGCCCCGTGAAGAAGAAGCTGTGGACATCGAATGATCTAAGGTCTCAGTTTGAGTTTGGGCAGTAACCCCCAGCATCAAACAACCGCACAATACAGCACTCAGACAGAAGGGGAATTCAATGTTGAGCACCCTTGAGTTTGTCTGCAAACAGCGCCTTGAATTTTTTGACTTTAGGCCCAACAACTGCAATGCAATAGCCCTGATCCGGGTTTCTTGCGTAATAATCCTGATGCTGTCCCTCTGCCACATAGAAAGGGGCCGCAGGCTCAATGGTAGTTACGATAGGGTCGTCCCACAAAGCTGCTTCTTCAGCTGCCGCTAACGATGCCCTTGCAATCTTCTCTTGTTCCGCATTTTGAGGAAAAATTGCCGAACGGTATTGGGTTCCTGCATCTGCACCTTGGCGGTTCAAGGTTGTAGGGTCATGGGTTTTCCAAAAGACTTCCAGCAACTCTTGGTAGCTCACCACGGCAGGGTCAAAAGTGATCCGCACTCCTTCTGCATGGCCTGTGCGTCCAGAACAAACTTCACGGTAGCCCGGGTTTTTGATGTGTCCGCCAGTGTAGCCACTCTCTACGTGGTCCACCCCATTCATTTCAACGTAAATCGCTTCAGTGCACCAGAAACAACCTCCCGCGAGCACGGCATAAGATTTTCCAATGGGTGCAGCGTCTGGTTCGTGGGTGGATTGGTGCATTCCTAGCGGGGTAGTCTTGGTTTGAATGGGACTGTTTGAAAAGGCTGGCACACTTTGCACCACAGCCAAGACCAGCCATAAGTTTCTGAAGGAGTTTAATTCTTTCATGGTGTGTTGAGGTTGAATTCCTTCCTCTACTACAAACCGCGTGCCGCACTTAAAGTTCTGGTGTAGCTCCAGCCCCAACTCCAACGGCGCTCGGGAGCCAAAAACCCAAAAAGGTCACCGGTGGCAAAACCAAGCTGTCCGGGACGTCCCTTCGGTGCCCAAATCAACGCAACTGGAGTCCGGACTCCATTGTCCTGCTGCCATCGCCAGCCTCCCATAATCTGAAAGGCGGCCAGTTTTGTTTGTCCGCCCACTCCAATTTCGGTGGGCTGTCTGAGCAACGCATCATTCAGCGGAGCAGCCAACTCTACCCCCACTTTGGCACGGTTACCGAGCCGCAAGCCGCCGTTGAGCCGAACGCGTGTAGGGAGGGCAACCACCCGCCGTTCAGGTGTAGCCTCCAAAAACAGTGCTGTTGGTGAGAGACCTTGGTTGAGAATGTCCAAAACTCCGCCCTGGGCTTCGGTCCAGTCGTTCCAATCCCCAACGGGATTCTGCAAGCTGTATGATTCACCCTGCCAATCCATGCTTCCCAAATCGTTGATCGCCAGTGAAGCAAACCACAAACCTGCGATTTCTGCGCGAACAGCCAGGTCCAATGCTACTCCAAAGCCTGCAGGACGAAGTGCGCTGCCCAACGTCGCACCATCAGCGACCAATTCAGCACCAAAACCTTGGTTAAATGCTGCAAAGGCTGTTTGGTTCTCCACATCCACTTCATAGTAGCCCGAGCCTCGGTAATAGCGCGCTCCCAATCCAAAAGACAGGGCCAATGCGCGGCTCTGCACCAACTTCAGGCCAAATCCTGCACCATAGGAGCGGACATGCTGCACTGCAAAAGAACCACCATCGAGCAAGGTGTTGACCAAAGGCATCGGACCATTGCTGATGCCTTGATCGGCCATTTCAAATTGCTCATTGGTCAAAGAGTCTACAGGAACAACCGTTCCATCGGTGAGCAGCGTGGCATCATAAATGCTGGCCGCAGGACCCAAGAGTGCGAATTCCGCCAATGCCAAGCTTGGATTCAGTGTCGCCGAGTACCGGTCCTCTACGGACCAAGCCCAGCCTCCTCGTGAACCATGCCGGGACCAACCGACCCACCTCAAGTCCACCTGAGCCGTCGTGCTCTGGTCAGCCAAAGTCTGCGCCAAAGCGCGCCGATCTGAAAGGTTCCAAGATGTCTCTGAACCGAAGGCATCAATCAATTTGGTGCCATCAAGCAGCGGTGTCTGAAGCGTGACCCCTCCTTCAAATCCACTAATGAACCTCAATCGCTCAGTTTTGCGCAGCGCCCTCCTGGCTTTTCTGCTCAGCGAATCCCTGCTGGAATCCGAACGCCACTGCCGGTCCGAATAGGGCCTGTCCACTGCCAGCAGTGACATGTTTACCCCTATAGCATGGTGGCCCACTGCCGTAATTCCAGGAACAGGGCTCCCCATCAGGTCCACACCAGCTTGTCCCAAACAAACGTTGGAGCAGCTGAGCAGGGCCCAACAGCATCCTCCCAGAAAGCCAAAGCTCCTGAGAGCGGAGAAAATCTTCATGTGTTTAAATTACCACACGCCATCCGAATGGGTCCTCCCCTTTTCCTCGGCGGAGATCATCCAAAGTTTTGGCGAGGTCTGGCATCAACTTCCAAGATTCAACTGGAGGCAAGGCAACGTCTACTCCCGGAAAACCAATGGCCTCAATCGGAGTCATCGTGGCGGCAGTTCCAACGCCAAAGGCTTCGGTCAGGGCACCTGATTCAGCGCCAGCCTTGAGCTCAGCCACCGCGACTTTTCTTTCCTCGATTTCATACCCCTTGTAAGCAGCCAAACGCAACACAGAGTCTCGGGTCACACCCGATAGCACGGTATCTCCCACTGACGGTGACACAAGCTTTCCATTCAACACGAACACCACATTCATGGTGCCACTTTCCTCGATGTATTTGTGTTCGACGGCATCGGTCCACAAAATCTGGTCATACCCCTCATCCCTCGCCATAGCCGTGGGTTGAAGCGAAGCTGCATAGTTTCCAGCAGCTTTTGCATAACCTGTTCCACCGGGTGCGGCACGCGTGAAGAACGTCTCGACCTTAACCCGCACATTGCCCTTGTAGTAAGGACCAACGGGGCAGGTGAATATGATGAACCGGTATTCATCGCTTGGACGAACGCCAACGTGTGCCTCCGACGCAAACATAAATGGACGGATATACAGGGAACTTTCCGATCCATCAGGCACCCATTGTTCGTCCAGTTTAATCAGCTCAATCAATGCGTTTAAGAACAAGCCTTCATCCAACAATGCCATGCTCATGCGCTCAGCACTTTTGTTGAAACGGCGGATGTTCTCCATTGGACGGAACAGGGCGACAGATCCGTCAGGTTGACGGAAAGCTTTCATCCCTTCGAAAATCGCTTGGCCATAGTGCAGCCCCATGGCTGCCGGACTCAAGGTCATGTCACCATAAGGTCCGAAGACCCCTTGCTGCCATTCACCCCCCTTGAATTCCATCTGAAATTGGTGGTCCGAAAAGACACTCCCAAAAGGAAGTTCTTTCAAATTGACCTTGTCAATTCGAGATTCCTCTACGGTATTGAATTTAAATTCAGTCGTCATCAACATGGGCCTATCATTAAGGTCTCATCTAACACATGGCAAAAGTACAGAGAAGAAAAGCGGCGTAATTCGCTCCTAATCAATGCCGCTGTCCAAACAGAAACTTGTTTGGGCTGACCAATCCAGACTGTACCGCGTACATCACAACAGCTGCAGTGTTGTTGGCACCGAGCTTTTGGAGGATGTTTCTGCGGTGGGTTGTCACCGTGTGGGGACTCACGAAAAGCTTCTCTGAAATTTGGGGGTTGGTGAACCCCTCAGCAATCAGTCGAATAACTTCGAGTTCTCGTTTGCTCAAGCTGACGCCCATACAATCGGGGTCTACCACATTTAATGACTCCAGATCAATGCCCTCCTTTCGGATGGTTTCGAGGATTTGACCGCAAAAGAATTTTCTGCCTGCGTGGGTTTCACGCACCGCCTCCACAATCTCTTGCAAGTCACAGTCCTTTTTCACGTAACCGTCTACTCCAGCGCGCAAAGCGTGCACCAAAGTGCTGCCTTGCTGGGCGTCGGTCAACGCCAAAATTCGAACACGCCCTTTGGATTTGAGCTTTACAATGGTCTCAACAGTAAATCCGTCTGCCACAAAATCAAGGATGATCAATTCCGGAGAGAAGTGGTCCACCAATTCGAACAACTCATTCTCATTTCGGGCATTCCCTACAACCTGATCCAGGCCATGCGAACGCAGTGTAGCGTGCAATCCACATGCGACCAACTGCTGGCTGTCGGCAATGATGATTCGAGGCATGACCTTATTGAGACTCATTCTACATAACAAAACTACACGGGAAAGACATTCCAACACGTGCCAAGGGCACAAGAACCCCCATCAATTCTTAACAGGAATGAACCCCACCTGGACAACGAGGCCGTCTGAAGCCGCGATAGTATTGGGGAAGACTGCTTGGGCCTCCTCGAGCAAGGCGTCTGCATTTTCATAGCGTGCAGAAACATGTCCGATGACAAGCTGGCCCACACCTGCACGTTCTGCAATGCGAGCAGCCTGGGTGGCAGTACTGTGAAAAGTCTTGGTGGCCCTTTCTTTCATGGACGCGTCAAATGTGGCTTCATGGTAGAGCAAACTCACACCCTCAACCCACTCGGACACTTTTTCCCAGTAACGCGTATCTGCTGCAAAAGCATAGCTCCGAGGCGGCAGAGGAACGCGACAAGCTTGAACATTGAGCACTGCTGTGCCATCTGCCCGATGGACATCCTCTCCCCTCTTTAATGCCAATATCTCCGTCAGCGTCAAATCCAGCTTCCGAATCCAATCCCGCTTGACCCCGGGTTCCTTTGGCTTCTCCCTGAGCAAAAACCCCGTGGTTGGAATTCTGTGCCGCACTGGAAAGCTCTCCAAACTCACACTCCCATCTTCGAACAGCACTTCAGGCGCATCAGTCTGGGTAGATTTAAAGTGCAAGGGGTAGCCTCTCACCGATTCACCGGCACGCTCATGCGCCAAGACTAAGGCCTCCAATTCAGGGGGGCCATAGAGGTTCAATGCTCGGGAACGTCCGAGTAAACTAAACGTCGAAAGCAGGCCAAACAAGCCGAGGTAATGGTCGCCATGCAAGTGACTGATGGCAACGTGGTCAATCCGCATCAGGCGAATTCTACCATGCCTCAGTGCGATTTGGGTCCCTTCTCCACAATCAAACAGGAACTGCTTCTCATGCACATTGACCACCTGCGCCGTAGGGTTGCGCCCAGGAAGCGGCAACGCAGCACCGCATCCCAAGATGTGGACTTCGAACCTCAAGTGGTCAAGAAGACCCGATCAGCGAACGAATGAAACGCGAAGGACTTCCCTGCGCCCTTTGGCCACGAGTTCTAAGAAATACACGCCAGGAGCCAAGCCATCCATGGACACCTGCTCCGAGGAGGAATTCACATTCCAAGCCCGAATTTGTTGTCCATCAACCGCACGGAGTGCCGCGAAGCTTCCTTCAGCACCCGAAAGGGTAAACAATCCATTGGAAGGGTTCGGGTAAGCGCGTGGCTCCGCTTTTGCCATTCCCTCAACATTGCTCGCTTCGCCCAAGATGGGGAAAGGAAATCCTGAAAAGCTAAAAGGAGTGGCCAGCGGAAAACCAAAAACTGTAGCCCATACCTCGACTTCAAGGCTGAGCATGAAATCACCCGAGACCGTTGGAGTTCCAGAGAAGCTCGCGCAGTATTGCTGACCCCCCAAGAAAGTGCATGGGTCTGTGCAATCGCCCAGGTTGTTGCATTCGTATGACATGCCCACCTCAGCAAAGTACAGGGTGTCTCCGGCAATGGTATCCACCAACAAAACTGCTGAAATGACCACAGAGTCAATCGGAGCGTCCAATGGGGTGTCGGGAACCACTTCCGATGCCGTTGAGGGCACCAACAAGTGCACATCATCCGTGTACGGAACATCGATTTCCGCAGCATCAAAGAAGGTCTCCTCACCATCGGGAGCGAGGCCCCAAGGCTCAGTACCAAAATCCACCTCAAGTGGGTCGCACTGGGCAGAAACGGTCAGACAGGCAACGAGGGTCAACGCCATCACAGCGCTGCGGTATAGAGGAAGCAACATGCTCGGTTATTTTGAATGCAAACTCAGAGGTCGCGCTCGACTTCCTCCATAAAAACGAAATCCACAGCCTCTTTGGCTGTAGGGACAATCTTCAGGACATTGTCCAATTGGCTAATCGTCACAAGTTTTGAGACAGCAGGTTGAAGGCCGCACAGCACAAAGGTCCCCTTGGCATCACGGCATGCGCGGTGTCCAATGAGCACTGCACTGAGACCACTGGAGTCAATGTAGCGCGTTTCGGAAAGGTCAAGCACCATGTTCCGGTGCCCTTCTTTACTGGCGAGAACAAGCTCCCCTTTGAGCTCCGGTGCGCACAAGGCATCGAGCTTCTCCACTTTGGAGGTCACAACGACCACCCTCTCCTGCTTATCGACTTCAAATTTCATGTCACGAATCAGTATCTGTCGAATTTAGGTCAATCCTCTGACCCACCCAATCGACCTGCCAGGAGATACAACACAGCCATACGAACAGCCACTCCATTTTCGACCTGTTCTAAAATCACAGCATCGTCACGGTCGGCCACCTCCGAAGCGATCTCCACGCCCCTGTTCATAGGGCCTGGGTGCAAAATAATGGGGGGCTCAGACAGCCGATCTAAACGCTCAGATGTCACTCCAAAACGTTCGTGATATTCTTCTAAACTGGGGAAAAAAGGCACTTCTGCACCCTGCCTTTCGAGCTGAATGCGCAGAACATTGGCCACATCGCACCATTCTAGCGCTCGATCCATGTCGTATTCCACCTGAACACCGAGAGACGCAAAGTGCTTCGGAATCAAGGTAGCAGGACCACACACCATGACCTCTGCACCCAATAACTTCAGGCAACGCACATTGGACAATGCCACACGGCTGTGCCTGATGTCACCCAAAATACAGACCCTTTTCCCCGACAAACTGCCCAACCGTTCCGTCAATGTGAAACAGTCCAACAGCGCTTGGGTTGGATGCTCATGGGTGCCATCGCCTGCATTGATGATGGGGACGTCTATTTTTGAAGCCAAATAATGGGCCGCTCCTGGGTGAGGATGACGCATCACGACCATGTCCACCTTCATGGCCAAGATGTTGCGCACCGTATCAGCCAAGGTTTCGCCTTTTTTGACACTGGAAGACGCCGCCGTAAAGTTCACCACATCAGCGCTCAAACGCTTTTCCGCCAACTCGAAGCTGAGGCGTGTCCGGGTGCTGTTTTCAAAAAACAAGTTGGCCACCGTTAAGTCTCGAAGGCTGGGGACTTTTCGAATGGGACGGTTGATGATGTCTTTGAATCCTTGGGCCGTTTCAAATATCAGCTCTACGTCCGCACGAGATAGTCCGCGGATGCCCAACAGGTGATGCTGAGAGAAGTCAGCCATTTTCTGATGTTGGATTCATCAATTCAACGCGATCCTCTCCCCCATCATGCTCAGACCAAAGCACACGCACACGCTGGCTGTCAAGGCTGTCGACACTGCGCCCCACGTATTTGGCCTCAATGGGCAATTCACGCCGGAATCTGCGGTCAATCAAAACAGCCAGTTCGACAGTTTCTGGACGGCCATGCGCCAACAAAGCATCCATAGCAGCTCGAATCGTCCGGCCTGTGAACAGGACATCGTCGACGATCACCACCTTCAGGTTCTCTACAGTAAAATCCAAATTGGTCACCGCCGCGCGCAAGGGCTGGTCCCTGCGTCTGAAGTCATCTCTAAAAAATGTAATGTCCAAGTCACCGGATCTGGGCCGAACCCCACCGAGTATCTCTTGGATTCTATCCCCCAGGCGCGACGCAAGGTGAATGCCCCTAGGCTGGATCCCAATCAGGGCACTGCTGGCAAAATCACCGTGCTCCTCGACCAACTGGTGGGCGAGACGATCGAGCGTCAACCGGAATTGAAGTGGGTTGATGAGGAGTTTCGCTGGACCCATAATGCGGCGCAAAAATAAGGGATAAAAAAAGGGAGGCCCATCGGACCTCCCTTTCTTCTTTCATAGTGGCGCTTTAGCCTCAGGAAGCGTCTCCGTCCTTGGCGTCCTTAGCATCGTCGTCGGCTTTCTTGGCCGTCTTCTTTGCTGCAGGCTTCTTCGCCGCGGGCTTCTTCGCTGCTGGCTTTTTAGCCGCTGCCTTTTTTGCTGCAGGCTTCTTCGCTGCTGGCTTCGCTGCCTTTTTGGCTGGAGCCTTTTTAGCAGGTGCCTCCTCAGCGGCCGAAGCCTCTTCGGCAGGTGCCTCCTCAGCGGCTGGAGCCTCTTCAGCGGGTGCCTCCTCAGCGGCCGGAGCCTCTTCAGCAGGTGCCTCTTCAGCGGCCGGAGCCTCTTCAGCAGGTGCCTCTTCAGCGGCCGGAGCCTCTTCAGCGGGTGCCTCCTCAGCAGCTGGAGCTTTTGGAGCTGGCGCCTTCTTAGGGGCCGGAGCCTCTGCTGCAGGACCATCTTCCATTTGCTGCTTCAACTGTGACAACACATCGAGGTCTCCGAACGTCGTCTTAGCCTGACGTTCATTGACTTCGCGCACTGCACGCTGAGTAGCTGGGCTTGAACCCTTATCGCGGTCATCACGTCGCTTGCGGTCTGTGGTGCCGCTGCGCTTCTTCGCGGGTGGCTCCTCATAAGTGCGCAGGTGCGAAACGGTAATCCGCTTGGCATTCCGGTTGAACTCGAGAACGATGAAATCAGCAATCTCTTCGACCTTGATGTCTGTGCCATCCTCGCGCTTGAGGTGCTTCGCTTGGCAGAAACCTTCGACTCCATATGGAAGTGCCACGCTGACATTGCTGCCGTCTATGGTCACCACCGTGCCTTTGTGGGTAGAGCCCACCTCGAACACTGTTTCGAACGTATCCCAGGGGTTTTCCTGAAGCTGCTTGTGACCGAGGCTCATGCGGCGGTTCGTCTTGTCGAGCTCGAGAACGACCACGTCGATCTCATCGCCAACATTACAGAACTCCGATGGGTGCTTGATCTTCTTTTCCCAGCTCAAGTCTGAGATGTGGACCAGTCCATCGATGCCTTCCTCCATCTCGACAAACAGGCCGAAGTTGGTGAAGTTGCGCACCTTTCCGCTGTGCTTAGACTGCACAGGGAACTTGAACTCGATGTTGTCCCATGGATCTGGAACGAGCTGCTTCATGCCCAAGCTCATCTTCCGCTCTTCGCGGTCGATGCCCAAGATGATGGTCTCGATCTCGTCTCCCACTTTCAGGAACTCCTGCGCACTGCGCAAGTGCTGGCTCCAGCTCATTTCGCTGACGTGAAGCAATCCTTCGACACCTTCCGCCACTTCGACGAAAGCACCGTAGTCTGCAACAACCACAACTTTTCCTTTGATCTTGTCTCCGACGTTGACGCCTTCCGACATGGCATCCCATGGGTGCGCAGTCAGCTGCTTAATGCCAAGCGCAATGCGCTTGCGGTCGTCGTCGAAGTCGAGGATCACAACGTTCAAGCTCTGGTCCACTTCGACCACCTCTTCTGGGTGGTTCACACGGCCCCAGCTGAGGTCTGTGATGTGCACCAGTCCGTCCACGCCACCAAGGTCGACGAAGACACCGTACGAAGTGATGTTCTTGACCACACCTTCGAGTACCTGGCCCTTTTCGAGACCACCGATGATCTGACGCTTTTGCTCCTCCAGCTCGGCCTCGATAAGCGCCTTGTGTGAAACAACCACGTTCTTGTACTCCTGGTTGATCTTGACAACCTTGAATTCCATCTGCTTACCGACGTACTCATCGTAGTCGCGGATGGGCTTCACATCAATCTGGCTGCCTGGCAAGAATGCCTCGATGCCAAATACGTCTACAATCAAACCACCTTTGGTACGACACTTGATCGTACCCATGATGATTTCATCGTTCTCCATAGATGAATTGACCTTAAGCCAAGCACTATGGATGCGCGCTGTTCTGTGTGAAACTACAAGTTGACCGTTCCGGTCTTCCTGCTGCTCAACGAAAACAGGCACTGAATCTCCAACACGGAGTTCTGGGTTATATCGGAACTCAGAGGCGCCAATGACTCCCTCTGACTTGTAGCCAATGTTGACGACAATTTCCTTTTTACCGATGCTGACAACGGTGCCTTCAACCACTTCAGACTCACGGATCAAGTTGAGGTTTCCTTCGTAAAGGTCCTCGAGCTTGATGCGCTCTTCGGGGTCCATTTCTTCTTTTGCTGCGGCATCGTCATCCCAATCGTACTCGTCGGAAGGCTCATCCAGAACGCGCATCACCCAAGGCTCAGCGGGCTTATCCTCAGCGGGAGCTTCCTCAGCAGGAGCTTCCTCAGCGGGGGCTTCCTCAGCAGGAGCTTCCTCGGCAGCAGGAGCTTCCTCGGCAGCAGGAGCTTCCTCAGCAGGAGCTTCCTCGGCAGCGGGGGCTTCCTCAGCAGGAGCTTCCTCGGCAGCGGGAGCTGCCGC
>Ga0206125_10000610_pt1 | contig 45409 bp, 40 predicted proteins | sample Helgoland_Spring_4_FD_148598 | JGI IMG/M metagenome (GOLD analysis project Ga0206125, IMG submission 148598) | Pelagic subsurface seawater microbial communities from Kabeltonne, Helgoland, North Sea - Helgoland_Spring_Bloom_20160331_1 | ecosystem: Environmental > Aquatic > Marine > Epipelagic ... | reverse complement strand
TGGACATTTATCTATATTTTCAACTTTTAATTCCCCATTTATTTCTATTTTTTTATTAACATGATATTCTATAATTTCATCATCTTTTACTTTAATATCATATAATTCGGAATTTAATTCTATATAAAATTCAGCAATATCAATATAATTATGCTCGCATACATAATAAAATATTTCATGATTATTAATTGAATAATTAATATCAATTTTTTTGTCAATTAACCATTTAACAACATCTATATGGTCCATCTTACAAGCTATTCTAAATAAGTATTCAGTATCAATCGATAAATCAAAATTGGAATTATAATTATATAATAGATTAATCATTTCTAAATTTGCATCTTCTATAGCATATTTCATAATTATTTGATTTTTTACTAAAACATTAATATTATCATATTCTTCAAATAAATATTCAATTATATCATTTAAATTATTACCAAACGCAGTACGAATAATTAATCCATCGTCATAATTAATATCAATATCATTTTTATCTAATAAATATTTTAATATAATAAGATTATTTGAAACAATAGAATTATGAATTAATTTATAATAAAAAGTTAAATCAATATCATCTAATTTGTTTTCGAACCATTTAAAAATATATAAATCTTTAACAAATGAAGTAATATTTATATATTTTTTTAAGTCTTGATTAAATTTATCTATATTATCATTTTCAAAAAGTAATTCAATTATATTTATATTTTTACTAACAATAGCAGTATAATATAAATAATTATCATCAAAATGTAAATCATCAAATTTGAAATTATTAAAATACCACTTTAATATTTCATATTTATTTAATTTGACTATTAATTTAATTATGTATTCATTATTGTTAAAGGAAACATTTGGATTTAAATTGTAAGTATAATCTAATAATTCAATATTGTTATAACTAATTAATATTAAGTAATCATCGTCACTAATTTTATCATAATCTATAGTTCCTTTGTAATACTTATCAAATATTTTTAAACATTCTAAATTACCAGTATATAAAATATTATAAAACGTTTCTTCATTGATATTTAGATGGTCATAATATTTTTCAATTAAATATAAAAATGTATCATTATTATTTTCATAATAAGAAATAATATTTAGCCATGAATATTTTGTAACATTTTTAATAATAATATCAATAACTGAATAATAATTATGTTTTATTGAATTAAAAAATATAGTTTTATAATCTAATTCTAAATCATAATTTTTTAATTCAAAATGTGTGGATAAATAAGTTAATGTATCAATTTTATTAATTAGAAAAGCATATTTATATAATATTTTAATTAAATTATTATTTTTGATTTTGAATCGATTTAAAACAAAACTTAATATTTCAAAATTATCATATTTTATTAATTGAACAATATTTTCTTGTAACTCTAAATAAATTAAAAATTGTATTTTATTCATGTCATTAAAATTATTTAAAAACCATTGAAACATATAGACATTATTTTTTCGTATGATTTCTTTTAATAAACTAAAATTATTATATGTTAAATCAATGTATTCTTTATGGTTGCCATAATTATAAAAATAAATTGCTTGATCATAATGTTCATACATAATCAAAATATTAAAACAAGATTTTATATAAAAATTAATATTTAAATTAAAATCCATAAACCATTTCATAAAAACAATGTTACCATGATTACAAATTTTAGTAATTAAATTAGGTCCAATTATTTCATTTAAATTTATTTTTGTACTTAATAGTTTTATCATTTCAAAATTATTATTTTCAATACATTTTTGGATAATATCATCATTCTTTATATTATCTTCATCAAATAATGGTAAGAATATTTTTAAAATATCTGAATTTCCCACTTGAAATATAATATCAATTATATTATAGGTTAAATCATTGATTGACATATTTTTTTTTGATAATAATCTGTTAATAATTTCAATATTATTTCTTAAAATATTTTTAATTAATGCAGTATCATAATTAGTTAACTCAAAACTATTATCATCATCTAACTCATAAATGATGTCATTAACACCATGAATATAAGAATAATATAAAATTTTATATTTATTATCTTCTATTGTTTCATTTAGAATATTTAATGCGTAATTGATACAATCCAAGTTATGAGATTTAAGTGCATCTTCTAATAATGTATTACTAGAATAACATAAATAATCAGGGAAAGTATTATGAATGATATTAATTTTTTCATATTGATTATATGATAATAGATTATTAGTAATATATAAAATATTAGAATATTTAATGTTAATATGATTAGATGAAATAAAATCAAAAAATAATAATAACTCACTTTTTTTTATATTAATAATAATTTGTAAATAATGTAAATTTATGAGTTGTTCAAATAATGTTTTTTGTCTTTCTGGTAGAGTTATTAAATTAATTTTTTCTATAATAAATATAAATATATCAAAAAAATTATTATTTAATATTTTTTCAAATGATAAATAATCAAATAAGTTTATATTATTATCATTTTCATATATAAACGAAATAATTTTCAGATTACCATAAACAATAAAACGTTTAAATAAAAAATTATAATTTAATTGAATAGTTGAATCAATTGATAATAATTTTTTTATAATATCTAAATTTTGACTTTCGAAGGAACAATAGACAAATTTATAAATATTATTTTTGATAAATGTATAAATAGAATTATAATTTAAAACATGATTTAAAGAATTTAAAAATCCTGATTTTATTATGTAAGCTATAATTGGTGAATTTTGATAATCAATATCAAAATTATTTATTTTAGTAATAAGTAAATTAATTACATTTTCATCATTTGTAAAAAATATACTTTTCGTATTTTCATAGTTATTAATTAATTGTATATTATTATTTAATGAAAATAAATAATGAATAAATTTATATCTTTTCTTATGAATTGATTCAAACAATAATTCATTATTATTTTGAAAAATATCAATTTTATATTTTTTAGTGAAAAATTTAAATAATTTTAAATTATTATATTTTATACAATATTTTAATAACTCATAATAATTTTTTATATTCAAATATTGATTTTTACATAACCAATTAATTAATTTTAAATTATTTTGATTACAACTATATTTTAATGCTTCATTAAAATCAATATTTTTATTATGTAAGTGATGAAAAATATACTTTATTATATTTAAATTATTTTTAAAACATGCATTATAAAAATTTTCTTTTTTAAAAAACAAATTATTTATATTCTTTTTATTAAATGAAATTAAATATTTTATCGAATTTTTATCGAGTATAAAATTTAATTCCTTTTCCAAATTATAATTTCTTTGAATAAAATGTACCATAGTAAATTAAAAAAAAAAAAGTAATTTATCTATAAATTTAATTTTAATTAATTTTACATAAAAATGAAATATATTTTTCTTCATTAAATATATGATTAATAAAATTATTTGTATTTTATTACTTTTATTATTCATAATATTAGTTTTTATGGTAATGAAAGAGTTAAGAAAAAATAAATATAATAACAACATAGAAAATTTTAAATTATATGATACAGATAATAATATTGAAAATTTTGAATCAAATGGAGTAGATAAATGGAACGAGTCACCAGATGAAATCAAATTAAAAACAGAAGGTTTAAATAAAACTCAAAAAACTGAAGTGTCTGATATAGTCAATCAAACAACTGAACTAAAAGTTAGAAATATGGTTACTAATCAAAAAGTTATGTTTGAAGGACCACAGGGTCCTATTGGACCTTCTGGACCATCTGGTTCCGATTTTATTATGTCTGGTAAATTAGCAAATAAAGAAATTAGTACTGATGAATCCACAAAAAATTTTGTAGTAATGAGAGCACAAGGAGAAGATGATACAGGAAAAGCATTCATGGAAATAGATAATCCATTTACATCTACGCAATATTGGTATTTATATAAAGATGGAACATTAAAAAATAGATTTGATAATAAATGTTTGACGGCAAAAGCCAATTCTAAAAATACATCAGATGTATATATGACTGAATGTCTTCCAGATGAAAATATTAATGCTATTAATCAAAAATGGAATTGGGAACCTAAAACAAATAGAATAATATCTAAAAATAAGGAAGCAAATAGTCAATATGATAAATGCATAAGTTTATCTGGACCAAAAATAGATGAAAATACTAATTTATTGGCTGGATGTTCAAATAATTCATGTGGAGATAATAAAAAACAATTTTTACAATTAAAAAATTGTAATAATAGTGTCAAACCAAATGAAATTTGGGGATTTATTTAAAGAAAAAATATAATATGAAATTAATATCTTTTTACTAAAAACTGTAATAACATCTCATGATATTACAGTTATTACCATAGTGTATTTAATAATAATTTAAATAATAATAATATTATAATATTATAATATTATCGCCATGATTTCATAAAATAAAATTAAATAATTATCATGTATTAAGATATTTATTAGTAAGTATCTTACTATTTTTATTTCATGTTACGAATTATAATATACTTGTATATATTATGATATTTTTTCATGTTTAAAAATATTTTAAATTAATATATTATTATATAAAAGATTTGAATATTTTTTTATATATTCATATATTTCTATAATACATTTATTATGTTTGTAATTAGTTATATGATAAATAAATAATTTAAAATTTTACATTGTTAATAATATCACTCCATTTAGATTCTTTAAGTTTCAAATAATATTCTATGTTTTTTTCAACATATTTTTTGTTTTTAATACTTTTATCTTTATTTTTACAAAGCCATTTTGGATGCCCCACTTGTTTACAGTATCTGCATATAATTATTGGACAATTATTAATATCGTGTTCTTTAGAATGACAATATTGACAGCTCATAATTAATTATTTATATTTTTTTTTTATATTACTTCCTAATTATTTCTTTAAAAGAAAATGATATTTAAAAAAAAAAGGATATTTTTATATATGAGTTTAAATCAAGAAAATGATATTAATAAAAATTTTTTAAATAGAATCCATTATTTAATAAATAAAAAACTGAGTACATTAAATTTAAACAAAATAGATAATATATATGAAAATACTCAAACATTGTTAAAAGAGCATGAAAAACAGAATAATAAATTAAATAATAAAATAAATGTATTGGAGAATCTAATGATATTAATGAATAAAGAAATAATAGAGTTAAAAAAGAAAGTAAAAAATAATAAAAATGTAAAAGAAATTGTGGTTGAGGAAAAAGTAAAAAATAAAGATTTGATAAGTGAAATTATGGAATTAGAGAACAGTGAATTAAATGCACCTAATGAGTTAGTAAGAGTAGGTAGTATGACAGGAATGGAATACAAAGAAATTAAAAAAGAAAAGATTATTTTAGATATAGAATTCGTAAAGAATAATTTACATAATCATAATATGAATTCAGATATGAAACTATTTAAAAAAATATATATAAGTGAATTTCAACAAACAGATTATTCAATAAGACATATAAATGGCAATTATCAATATTGGTTAAATGGAAAAATGAATAATGATGATGAAAATGCTAATTATATAAAGGATACAATAATTACAAATATATCAAATATATATTTAGATATTAATTTATATGATAATTATAAGGAAGATATGGATTTATTTTTAAAAAATCAAGAATATATTTTGGATATGAATAAGCAAAAATATAAGGATAAATTTTTTAAGAATATATTAAAAATAATTGATTATAAATAATTTAAGTACAAATTAATTATTATATAAATGAATATTTCCTTTTTTGAAAAAAAGCCAAATATTAATGATATTGAATTTACAGATAAATATTATCAATCATTTAAATCATTTGATTTGGAAACAATGCCAAATTTAATATTTAATGGACCTAGAGGGTCAGGTAAAACAACAAAAATATATGCTTTTTTATGTTCAATATTAGATAATAGAGTATATTCAATAAAAAACAATGAAATTGAATTGGATAAAAAAACTTTTAAATTTAAGTCAAGTATTTATCATTTAGAGATAGATTGTATAGAGTTATTAAATAATGAAAGAATATTTTTTAATCATTATTTGAAAGAATATTGTGAGACAAGAAATATTGGATTAGATAAACCAAAAATAATTTATTTTATGAATATTGAAAAAATACATAAAAATTCATTATTGTATTTAAGAAAGGTAATTGAAAATAATTATCAAAGTGCTAAATTTATATTTGAAACAACAAATATTAGTAGTATTACAAATACATTAATAAGTAGATTTTTAACAATAAGAATAAAATCACCACCGAGAGAAAATATTGAATTAGTATTAAAAAAAATAATAAAGGAAAATAAATATAAAATATCAAAGTCAATATTAAATAAAATAATAGACAATGATATAAAATATAAAAATCATCATGATTTGAATAATATATTTTTAAATTTTTATTATTATATTGAAACAAAGAAAATATTAATAAATAACTTTTATAATACAATAGACGAATTAATTAGTATAGTTACATCAAAAAAGGTTGAATTTATTGGTGTGATTCATATAAAATCAATATGCGAAAAAATTTTTATAAATTGTTATGATGTAAATGAGTTAGTGATGTGTATTGCAAATATATTATTGAATAAATATAAAGATAATATTCCAGTATGCGAAAATTTAATAATAGTATCAAATGAATGTACAATGAATCTAAAAAGTTCTACGGGTAAATATTTTATACATTTAGAAAATTATATAATCAAATTAATAATCTTATTACAAAAAAATTAATTTTAATATAAAAATTAATTCATAGAAATAAATTATAATGAATAAAAATTATTACAATATTTTAGGAATAGATAAATATTCAACACAGGAAGATATTAAAAAGGCTTATAGAAAATTGGCTTTAAAATATCATCCAGATAAAAATAATAATGATGAAGAATGTAATAAAAAATTTATTGAAATAAATGAATCATATGTTGTATTAGGTAATGAGGAAAAAAGAAAAAAATATGATATGTTTGGGATAGAAGATAATGATATAAATTTTGATGAAGATCCATTCAAGATGTTTAATTCTATATTTACGGAGCATTTAAATCAATTCAAAAACATGCAATATGAGAATAATTTTGATGTTGGAAATATAATCAATGAATTATCAGGATTAAATTTTGGAAATTTATTTGATATACCAAAATTTAATGTAAAAGTAAATAGTTTTGGAGACAATAAACAAATAAATTTAGATAAGATATTTAATATGGAAAATAATATATCAAGTAATACAGAAAATAATTTAGTTGAAGAATTAATAGATGATATAGTTATACATTTAGATGTTACAATAGATGAAATATATAAAAGTAAAAAAAAGAGTGTAAGTTATGAGAAAAATAGATACAAAAAGGGTCAAATAATAAAGAAAAAAATTAAATTAGAAATAGATTTATATGATAAGGAAATTATTTTAGAAGGTAATGGAAACGAGACAAAAAATAAAAAAGGAAATGTTTGTATATATTTACATTGTAACAAAAATGATTTCGTTCGAATAAATGAGTATGATATATATTATGAAAAAAGGGTAAATTTTAATGATTATTATTTAAATAAATATATTGAAATAAAGCTACCAAATGATGAAATAATATATATAGAAAAGGTAAAAGGAAATAAATTAATTAAAATTGATAAAAAAGGGATTCCATATAAAGAAAATGATATAAATTATCATGGTAATTTATATTGTTATTTTTCTATAGTTATGCCTGATATAAATAATTTATATGATAAAGTGAATACTATTTTAGAATTAGAGAATGATAAAGACGAGAAAAAAGAGTGTATAAAATATAATTACGTAAATAGTTATGATATATTTAATACAGAATAAATATCTTTTATATGTATATATATGAATATTTTATCAAAAGATTCAATAAAATTATTGATTAATAATAAAAATAATTATAAATTAAAAATCAATAAAATAAGTAAAAATAAATATTTTCAAAAGTTGAAAGACAGATTATTACTTATTTATGGGAATGAGATAATTATTGAAAATATTAAAATAAGTAAAATGAATTATAAAATAGTTGATGATTCATATTTTGTAGGTAAATCTATTCAAAATAAAATGAGTGGATTAAAATATTCATATAAAATAGAATATGAGAATATTAATATAAATTTTATAACAAACAAAAATGTAAATATTGTGAAAAAGAGGATAAATAAAGTAATAAAAATAATAAAAACAATAAAAGATTTTTTTGGAAGAAATAATGCGTATCAACAATTGATTATTTATGATATTAATGAAAAAAAGAAATTACCCAAAAATAATAATGAAACAATAATACCTGATAATTGTAATTCCGGATATTGTAGTGTATTATATAATGATAAAAAGAATGGAGATATAGTTCTTTACAGAAATGAAGAATTTTATAAAGTGTTAATACATGAATTGATGCATGCTAATTTTGTAGATTATCAAATAATCATTAATCAAAATAAATCAAATATGAATAAAAAAATTTGTACAAATTACAATATATTATTAAATGAAGCATTTACAGAAACATTTTCATGTTTATTAAATATGATTATTATTCATCATGAAACAAAAATTAATATTGATATAATATTTAAAAATGAAGTAAATTTTATGTTAAAAACATATAATAAATTATTAAAATATTATAATATAACTAAAATTGAAGATATTATTGTAAAAAATGGATGTGTAAAATATTTCAAACAAAAAACAAATGTATTTTCTTATTATATTTTAAAATTTTTAAATTATTTATATATAAATGATTTTCTAAAATTAACGGAAAAATATACAAATAAAAATTATATTGTAAAGAATGGTACATTTAATAAAGAATATGTTAAATATGTATTTAAAAATATTTATTCATTGAATAAATTTATAAAAAAAGATAACATAAAAGATAGAGGTTTGAGATTAACATTATATGAGTTAAGATTATAGTTGTTTAAGTAAAATAATATTAATGAATAAAAAAAAATTTATTTATAAAGATGATATAGTTTAGTTTAAAGATAAAGCTATATACTAAATATATGGGAATTAAAAACCTAAAAAATATATTAGTGAGTAAATGCTCAAGTGCTATTGTACAAAGAAAATTAAGTTCTTACAATGGTATGATTATAGGGATAGATTTATCTATATTTTTATATAAATATTTATATCGTAATAATGATCATATTGAAGGATTAACAAGATTAATATTGAGATTATTAAAAAATAATATATATCCAGTTTTTGTGTTTGATGGTAAGCCACCAAAAGAAAAAGGTGAAATTTTGCTAGAAAGAAAACAAAAAAGGGAATTTTTATTTATGAAAAAGGAAATATTGGAATTAATTAAGGATAATAAAGAAGATAATAAAGAAGATATTTATAAAAAAGTTGAATCATATATTAAGAATAACAATGAAAATTTTAAAATGCAGAATGAAAAATTAGAATTATATTTAAGTGAAGATTTTAATTATGATGAGGAGATTGATAAAATTAATAAAAAAATAATTACAATTAAATCACATCATATTGATAATGCTAAAAAATTATTTGATTATTTTGGAGTGAGTTACATTCATGCACCATGTGAAGCTGAATCATTATTGGCTGTATTATGTAAAAAGAAGATTATTGATTGTTGTATAACAGAGGATATGGATATATTGGCAAATGGATGTCAAATATTTTTAAAAAATTTTAGTGCTGATAAAAATTATGTTGATGAATATTGTTTAGAAGGAATTTTAGAAAATTTAGAAATGAGTTATGAACAATTTCTTGATTTATGTATATTATGTGGATGCGATTATACAACTAAAATATATGGCATTGGACATGTTAATGCTTATAAATTGATTAAAAAATATAATAATATAGAGGGTATATTACAAAACATTAATAACATATCTAAATTTAAAGTACCAGATGATTTTGATTATGTAAGTGCTAGAAATTTATTTCACAATCCATTTAATTATGATGATATCAAAAAACATGTAGTTGAATTGAAAATGAAAGAGCCTCAAAGGGATGATTTGTTGAGTTTTTTAGGTGAAACAAAATTACATAATAAACATATAAAAGATATTGAAAACAATTTGATGAATTATTATTTAAATATAACAGCAGCAAGAAATTTTGAGATGGAAGATAGTGGTAAGCAAACAAAGATAACAAATTATTTTAAATAAATTACGGTTCATTAAAACTGTCATCACTTTCAAAAGTATCATCATATTCTGTATTAACAGCACTTGGTTCTTTTAATTCTGAATTTTTTTTTGTAATATTTTTAACAATATTAGTTGCTTTAGTTAATATTGAGCTATTATCATTTTGTGTTTTATTTTCATTGAAATTAATAATTCCATAATTTCTTGGGTCATCCCATTGACTATGTCCTGTTTTATCCATTATATAATACAAAGTATCATCTATGGTTTTTTTCATTTTCCATAATATTGAGTTATGATAAAATTGTCCAATAATAATTTCAGTGTCATTATTTTTATTTATATTTTTAATATTTTGATTAAAAATATTATCTTTGTTTAAATCTTCTTTTTTATTTTTTTTTTTTATTTGTACAATTTCATCTTCAGTAGAATAAGTTGAATGTAAATCAGTTATTCTATCAAGTTTATTTGTATTAATTGGAGAATTAGGACTAGTAGCTGTAGATGATAAATCTAATAATGATGGTGGGATAGGTGAAAGCGCATCTTTTATTTTTTTTACTAATAGATTACTTGTTTCAATTAATTTACAATATTGAGCGTATTTTTCATCTAAATATGACCGTTGATTCCCTCCTCTATTTTCTCTATTTAAGTTTAAAGTTTTGTAGATATCAACACCTAAAATATAGAAATCTTTGGACGCGGATAATTCATTTTCCATATTTGATTGGATACTTAAATATAATTCTATGGATGTTATTATACCACAAATCATAGATACAAAACAGTTAGTAATTGATATTGCTGATTGTTCCATATAAGGTTGAAGACCAACAGCAAAAACGGAATTTATTGCACTTAAAATAATAACAGGTATTCTAAAATATTTTAAATATCCTTCATAGTGATGATATCTTTTTCTGTGATATTCACTTAAATTAACACAATTTATTCTCATTTTTTCAAGTATATTTTCAACATCCTCTGTCCATTCTTCATTATGATGAATATTTATATCCTTTAAATTTATTAATTCTCTGCTCATATATTAATATATTATTTAAATTCAAATTAAATTGTTAATAAATTAAAATATATACTTTTTAATAAAATAATGAATTAAAAATATACATTGTATAATCCACAAGGAATATACCAAAAGATTTTTAAAAAATACTTATAATGTTGAAAAAATATTAGTTTAATATTTTTTTGTTTAATAAATTCAATTGTTTGTCAAAATCATAAATAATTAAATTACTATTATTAATATCTAATTTTTCAACATCTTCAATATTTAAATTTTCAATTATCTGCATAAGGACTTTCATTGTATTTTTATGACTTATAATCATTAAAGTTTCATGATAATACAAATCTTTAATTATTTTTTGACTCCATAATGGATATAATCTTTTATAAATCATATTTAAAGATTCACCAACTGTTGTATTAATATCATCATTAACTAATATATTATTATCTATAATTGCTTTATTTTCAATAGAATTAATATATGGCATGTAATAATATTTGTTTATAATATTATTAATATTTATTGTACCATATTTTTTGATAGCATCTTCTTTATTTACTCCTTCCAATATTCCATAATTTTTTTCATTTAATCTCCAAGTTTTAACTATATCTAATTTTTTTTTTGTTGTATTATTTAATATATTTCTTTGTATAATTTCTGATGTAATGATAGAACGATTTAAGTCTGAAGTATATATAATATTTGGTACAATATTATTATTAATTAAAGTATTAGATAATTCGATTGATTTCATAATACCAGATGATGATAATCCAATATCAGACCATCCTACAAATTTATTTTCTTTGTTCCAAATTGATTTTCCATGCCTAGTAATAATTAATTTTAGATTACTCATAATATATTTAGTATTTTTATTATAAAATTCTAAAAAATAAATTTAATTTTTGATAAAATGATATTTTAAATAAGATTGAATATTAAAAAATTCTAATTGGTCTTCTTCAGATAAATATCCATTAAATAATTTTTTTAATCTTTCATCAGGAATAATTATTTTTTTATTATCAGGATTTTGTAAATTGTTATCTTTAATATATTTACAAATCAAAGAAGTAACATCAGTTCTTGATATTTCTATATTTTTTTCTATATTAAGAAATTCTGCTAATTCATTTGTTATTTTTGTGGGTACAGCAAAACCACTTAAACTATTTTTTTTCTTTTTTTTTTTACTATTTTTAGATGATTTTTTTAATAAATCTTTTCTTTCTTTTATAACTTCTTTTTGTAATATTTTCAAATTATTATGAAGTGTTTTAATAATTTGTTGAGAATCTAAAAATTGATGTTGAAGTTTTTCAAATAATATATCAACATTTGATATTTCTATTTTTTTTTCAATTTCAGTTTCAATTTCAGTTTCAATTTCAGTTTTAGTTTTAGTTTCAATTTCAGTTTTAGTTTCAGTTTTATCATTTATTTCATTATTATTCTCTAAATCATAGTTTTTATATTCTAAACTAGAGGACATTTTATTAAGTTATTATAAAAAAAAATATAAAATAAAACGAGTGTATATATAAATTAATTTATTTTAAATGAAATATAATAATATTTATATAAAATAGTAAAGTATGAGTGAAATTACGGAATTTAGATATTTTTGTAATAAATTTTTACAATTAATTATACTTATTGGAATGGTATTTTATTTAAATATTTATATATCAGAAAAATCCAGAGTTATAAATTCTTATAATTATAATAAAGCTATATTCTACTTTTTCTTACTATATATATTTATTTTAGTATCAGATATGATGACTTATGAGTCAGAATATTTAAATAATTTGGTATATATTTTATTATTTTGTGTTTTAACCATTTATGTTGTTAATTACTTGGTTCATAAATATATGTATAAGGGATTTTGGCTTAGTTTTTTAATATCATTTGCTTTTTCGTTATTAATATTTGGTGTATTTTTGTTATGTATTTGGTATAGTATATATTCACAGGATAAGAAAATATATGAACCTGTATTTCTACAATTTAATTATGCTTATGAAAATAATTTATCATTGACTAAATTTATGAGTTATTTTTTCCCAATATGTGCTTTATTATTTACAGTAACAAATTTTGATAACAAAATTGGTAATTTTTTAAATCCAAATGTAATGGGACTAATGACATTAATTATAATAATGTATGTTGGCTTTTATTATGCTATATCAATTCGATTAATAGATAAAAAACAAATATTAAATACACTGATATCATTTTTAGTTTTTTTATATATTATTAGTGTTTTTCAATCATATTTTTTATTAGATAGTATTCAAAATACTTGTTATGGAATAGGAGATGTAAATGATAAAAAGAAACAAAGTGCGTTTGCCGAATTATTATTTAATTTATTGATAGTTTCAATTGTATTAATGTTAATTTTAAATGATGTTAGAAAATGGTCATTTTTTAATTATTTATCTTATATATTAATTACTGTATTTATAATTGTTTGTATGTTCACTTATTCATCTATTTATCCATCTACATCACTATTATCATTATGGGGTTTTATTGAATGGTGTATATTAACATCATACAATAACCATGATACATTTAATTCATTTTCATTTGTCATGATGAATCATAAATATCATTTGAAATCAAAAAATAAAGAAGGAAAATAAAATAATTTAATATTATTTTGATGATAAAATATAAAGAAGATTTTAATATTTATAATAATTTATTATAAATATTTATGAAAATAATATAATTTTTAAAATTTTATAACTTATTATGCTATTTTTAAAGTACCACTATCATTCCAAACTTGTCCAATAGCTAATCCAGTATTTGATGTTGGTAGGTTACTAAAAATTAATACTTTATTACTACCACTACCACCTATTGTTATACCACCAGCAGTAGATTCTAATTTAATAGCATCATTAGCATCACCTTGTTGATTTATTATCTGTATTTTTTCATTAGTGCCACCATTCGTTCTAATATCTAATCCTGCAGTTGTAATATTCTTTATTCCAGCACAATGTACTGTAGCACCACTATCACTACCCATATAAACATTAGTTACATCATCATTTCCTATAACAGCAATATTTGAACCTTTTCCTGTAACACCGTTACCAATAACAATAGAATTAGTATCAGTTGCAGCACTAACATCAGCATTATCTCCAATAATTGTATTATTGCTTCCTGCTCTAATTGTAAATCCAGCTTTAAATCCAACTGCTGTGTTATAACTTCCCGTTGAATATGCTAAGGATTGATACCCAACTGTTGTGTTATAATCTCCGGTCATATTACTATATAAGGATTGATACCCAGATGCTGTATTATAACCTCCGGACATATTACTATATAAGGATTGATACCCAGATGTTGTATTACCATTTCCTCCACTATTTCTAAATAAGGATCCATACCCAGATGCTGTATTATAACCTCCGGATATATTATTAAATAAGGATACATGCCCAACTGCTGTGTTTCTATTTCCGGTTGTATTAGCTTCTAAAACACTATCTCCGATTGCTACGTTAGTAATTCCGGTTGTATTATTTTTTAAAACACCTTCACCTAAACCTACGTTATTATAGCCTGTTGTATTTTCTTGAAAAGCTCCTGGTCCAATCACAACATTTGAACCACCTGAAGTAAGATTTGTACCATCATAAAGAGACTTAGCACCTACATTTTCACCAATAAATAAATTACCCACACCATCTGGACCAACTAAAGTACAATCATTTAAAAAATTAAGACCTATTTTTTGTTTATCTTTATAGATATTTCCTCCAATATATATATCTTCATATTTATATTCTTTAGAACCTAAATTTATTTTTCCATTAACAGCAGGTTCAATAGTAGTTAAATCATTATTTCCTAAAACCATTTTATTATTTCCATGACCACTTGAATTAGAACCAATAACTATTTGATTCATAGCATTTTCTTTAGAAACATTTGCTCCCCGTCCAATCAAAATATTTCTATTACCACTTTTTAATTTTAAACCAGTTAATGCTCCTAAAGCTGTATTTGATTTACTATCAGCATCTTTTAGTGATTCAAAACCAACAGCAGTATTATTTAAACCAGTTTTATTATTTAATAATGAATTAGAACCTAAAGCAGAATTTTGTGATCCTTTTGTATTTTTATTTAAAGATTTAAAACCAAACGCACTATTATTATTAGACTTATTATTTATTAAAGCATGAGTTCCATTTTTTGTATTTTGTTTCTTATAAACATAATCCGACATTTATAATAATAATAAATATTTTTATTTTAATTTCTTATAAATAAATAACTTATTTTATGTATTTATCAATATTACAAATCATATGCCCAACATCTATGTGATTTAAGTTAAATTTAATTATAGAATTATTATTTTTTTTAAATTTATTTCCAGAATAATATATATTATTATTTTTTATATTAAATTTAATATCATTTTTATTATCATTAATAATATAAAAATTAATTTGATTTACTAAACTATCTTCATCATATATGAAATTTAAATTAAATATTAACGCTATATTATATTTGTCGATTGTTTCAGGTATTTTAATATAATAATTAATAATATCTCGAAAAGTCAAATCAATATTTAAAATTCTTTCATTTTTATCAGACTTAGAATCTAAAGTAGGTATTTCCAATTCACGATAATCTTGATTTAAAGATAATAATACTAAACCATTTTTTTCACTAAAACCAAAAAAATTATCATCATCATAAACCATTAAACCATTTACCATTTTTTCCTGCATACCAATACTTAATCCTTTATGAAAAGAACCACCGCCTAAACAAGTTAATGTACCATAATTATATTTATTATTGTCATTGTTTATTGAAAATACTTCTTTTTTATTATTTAATAATAATGTATTAAATTTTGTGTTATTATTATACATTTTCATTTAATTAAAAATATATTTTTAAATAATTTTATTTAAAATATTAATTACTATTAATTATAATGACAGGAGGACTCCTTGTATTAGCTGCTTATGGAGCACAAGATAAATATATAACAGGTAACCCACAAATTACTTTTTTTGTAGCTGTTTACAGAAGATATACAAATTTTTCAGTAATTCAAATGCCACAATTATTTACTGGTGATTTTGATTTTGGAAAAAAGATATATTGTCAATTAGAAAGAATTGGAGATTTAGTAAATCAAATGTTTTTAAAAATAAAATTACCATCTTTAGAGCAATATAGTTATTCTGATATAAATGATAATCAAATTGATTATTATTGGGTTAATTCAATTGGTCATTCAATAATAAAAATTATTGAAGTTGAAATAGGTGGAAATGTAATTGACAGACAATATGGTGTATGGATGGAAATATGGAGTGAATTAACAGTTCCATTAAATAAACGGGATGGATATTTTGAGATGATAGGAAAATCAATGAATCCAATTAATTTAAATAATAATAAAGAATTATTATTGTATGTTCCATTACAATTTTGGTTTTGTAAAAACATAGGATTATCACTACCATTAATTGCATTACAAGACCATGAAGTTAGAATAAATTTAAGTTTAAGAAATTATAATGAACTAATAATATCAAGTAATGGAAGTACAATAATTGATAGTCCAAATAAACAGCAATTAAATATTATTTCTGGTAATTTAGAAGTTGATTATATATTTTTAGAAGAAGATGAAAGAAAAATTTTTGTAAAAAATAATTTACAATATTTAATTACACAAATTCAAGTATATCCAAAATCATTAGATACTACAAATTATGATAATGTTATTGTGGATTTTAATTTTAATCACATGATTAGTGAATTAATATGGGTTATACAAAATGGTAATGTATTAAGTTCATATTCTTATGGAGGTAATGAATGGTTTAATTTTTCAACGCAACCATACAAAAATGGTGATGTTAATGGATTAGATCCTATGATTGATGGTAAATTTTTAATTGAAGGTAATGAATTAACAGAAACAAAAGATTCTAAATATTATAAAATTATTGTACCTTATCAAAGACATACAAATGTACCAAATAATTTTATATATGTATATAGTTTTTCATTAAATCCAGAAGAATATCAGCCTTCAGGAACATGTAATTTTAGTAGAATAGACAGTGCTATTTTACAAATGAGATTATCAGAAGAATTAGTAAAACCGATTATACAATTGTTTGCTGTAAATTATAATATATTAAATATTGCAAATGGAATGGCAGGCGTTGAATATAGTAATTAAGAAAACATGGATAAAATTTTATTTTTTTTATTTTTGGATGAATTTAAGTCTAAATTATAACTTATACATTTATTAATGCTTAATATATCATCTATAGAAATATCATTATTTTCTTCAATATAATCTCTTATATTTAAATTGAAATAATTATAATTATATTTTTTATTTGTTTTAATTTTCCAAAGAAATAGTTCATCAGTATATTTTTTCAATTCCCATTCTAATTTAGTAATAATTACATTTTTAATAAAAACAGAAACGTCTAATGTTTCATTATGACTATCTACTAAAATAATAAAGTAACCATCTTTAAAAAATCCATTGAAAGTAATTAATACATTATTTATTTTTTTTTGACAAATATAACAAATATATGATTTATTTAGATAATTTATATTTACATTTGGTTTAAAATATAAATCTTTAATTTCATTTAAAATAGGGTTTTCAAAATGAAGACTAATAGAATTTGATGGTTCTGATAAATAATATTCCATATTAATATTTATATAATATATATTTTAAATAATTTTAAAATAAAATAGATTTTAATATATATGATATTTAATTATTTATGTATATGGGTGAATAATTTTTATTATTCTATATTATTTTTATTTAACATGTGTAATTGTTTATACGTAAATAAATATAATAAAAATAATAAAGAGAAAAAATTAATAAAAGTAATAAAATATCATAAAATTGAAGAATTAAAAATAATTATTAATTGTAATTATTGTAATAAAGAGATAAAAAATGAAATATATAATTTGTTTGATAATCATTATTGTAGTCATAGATGTAGGAAAAATTCTTTTAAAAAAATTTGATTAATTTTTTTTAAAAAAATAAAATAAATAATATGAATGTTATTCGAAATATAAAACCGAGTAATTTAGTTCATATTAAAAATCAATATGAAGCAATAAATAAAGATAATGATGATTATATATTAAATATATATTATTTAGAAGAAAATAAAATACAAATTTTAATTAGAAAAATTAATGAATATAGTGGTTGGAATTATAATTTAAAAATTTTAATATATAATAATGATGATAAAGGTAGTGAAGTATTTGATATTGGTAGTTCAACAAAAAATTATAAAAAAATAAATATTTTTTCAAAAATCATTTACTTTCAACAAAAAAATGTAAAACAGTTGAAAATACCAAAAGTAATATTACAAACACATAAAAATGAAAATTTTACAAATAATTTAGCATTAAATTCAATACAAACATATATTGATTTTAATCCTAGCTATGAATATATATTTTATGATGATATTGAATGTAGAGAATTTATAAAAAAAAATTTTGATAATGAATATTTATATTATTATGATTTAATTTATCCAGGTGCTTTTAAGGCAGATTTTTTCAGATATTGTTATTTATATATTAATGGTGGTTTTTATTTTGATTGTAAAAGTATATTATTAACAAGTTTAGATGATTTAATAGATGAAAATGATGAATTAATTTTATGTCAAGATTATCATAAATTAGGATTATATAATGCTGTTATGATGTCAATACCTAAAAATGAATTATTTATGAATTTGATTAATAAAATTATATATAAAATCAAAAATTTTAATGAAATTTACAAACCGCATATTAATAAAAATTATGGTAAATTAGATAATATATTATCATTAACAGGTCCAAATTTATTATATGAAGAATTTCAAAATATGAATTTAAACTATAAAAAACATATATTAATGAAACATGATATATTAGGAAATCATAAAAATTATAAAAATTTAGTAATTCAATTTAATAATAAAATTTTCATGTATAAAAATTATAATAATTTTAATTCTCATTCAAATCATTATTCTATATTATGGAGAAATCATAAATTATTTTATAAAAATCATTCATTTAATAATAATCATCATTTTTATATAAGTCCAAATAAATTTGTATATGATTTAGATTATTATATGATAAATAATAAAATATTATGTGTATGTAATTCATTAATAAAAAATATAGAATTAACTATTATTAATGATAAAAGTAAAACAGATATTATTGATTTAAAAAATATTAAGAATAATTATTATTTATTTTATTATAATTTTGAAGTAAATGAAGATTATAGTATAGATAATATCAAGATAAGTAATGAAAAAGTAAAAAAAAACTATGAATTTGCTATTAATAAAATATATGATAAATATTATTTAGTTATTTTAAATTTAAATAAAATAGCTATTCAAAACTGTAAATTAAATATTAGTACAAAATTAAAAAATATTGAATTTGATTTTTCAAATATATCAAATAAGTTATTTTTAATATATAATTTAGATTTGTTTAATATTTAAAATAATTATCATATAATTATTTAATGCATATTGAAAACTATTATAATGTTAGAAATAAATTTTTAATTAAAAATGAATATCAATTATTAAAAAACTCTAATGATGAATTTCATCATGTAATTTATTTTTTATCTGATAATAAAATTGAAATTATAATTAGAAAATTATCTAATGATGATGGATGGAATTATGATTTAAAAATAAAAATATTATTTAATAATGTATGGAAAACAATATCTATTGGTAGTTCAGAAGATAATTTTAAAATCATTGAAATATATGTAAATGATGAAATAGAAGTAAAAGATATTAAAAAGTTATATTACATTCCAAAAAAAATAATACAAACAAATACTAGTATATGTAAAAACTTGAGTCATTATAATACTGTAATGAGTATTATTGAAAAGAATCCAAGTTATGAATATCAATTTTTTAATGATATTGAAATGAGAAATTTTATAAAGGATAATTTTATTGTTAATATATTAGATAATAGTGAATTAAATAATGATATACCAGATATATTAAAATCATTCGATTTATTAAAGTGTGGGGCATTAAAAGCTGATTTATTTAGATATTGTTATTTATACATTCATGGTGGGATTTATATTGATTCTAAGGTTTCAAATATAGTTGAATTGGATAATATAATAAATGAAGATGATAAGAATATTATTTGTTTAGATGATGCTAAGAATTCATTGTATAATGGAATTATGATAATGGATAAAAATAATTTTAAATTACTTCAATTACTTCAAGAAATAATAGTTAATATTCAAGAGCAACATTATTTACAAGATATTCATGAACCAACTGGTAATAAAATATATTATAAATATTTTAAAGATGAAAGTTTTAGATTAAATAAAAGAGCAAATAATGTATATATGAATAATTCAGTAATATTTAAATGTGATTATAAAAATTATTACAAGAATGATTATCAAGATTTTAGAGTAAATTATGCAAAAAGAGATTATTATTATTATTATAATTTTTATATATTAAATTATATATTTAGTTTTAGTAATGATATAAAAAACAAGTATATATTTTCTATTTTTAATTTAAAAGATAATATATTTGTAATAAAAAATAATTCTGATAATGGATGGGATATTCATTTTAAAATAAATGTGTATAATACAATAAATAATGAAAATAAAGTAATAAGTATTTATAAAAATAATGAATCTGAATTTGTATTTACAGTATAATTTGTTTCTTTTTTAATATTTAAATTATATTAAAATTATGGATTTTAATATAGAATCGAACTTTATAAATAAAATGATTAAAAATAATTTTGATATATTAGATATTGATGAAAATCATAATATATATTTATATTATTTAGAAAAAAATTTATTATATGTAAAAATTGTAAGTAAGAATAAAGGTTGGAATAATGATATAAAATTAAGAATCCATTCCATAGATAATAAAAAATACGAAGATATATCAGTTGGTGGCTCTTATTCTTCAACAAAAGAAATGGAATTTTATTTAGATATTGATTTAGAATATAATAAACCATTAATTAGAAAGAATATCCCTAATAATGTATTAACAAACAAAAATATGCAAAATATAAACAAAAAAGAATATTATGATTATATAAAATTTCAATATTTAAATAATAATTATACATTTTCTGATTTATCAGTAGTTCATGAATTTATTAATAATGATTATCAATTTATTAAGAATGAATTAGAATATATAATTAATGATGATATAAAATTAGTATTGTATGTTTTATTATATTTAAATAAAAATGGAGGAATTTTTATGAATTCTAATGTATCTAATATAAATATTGATGAATATAATATAGATGACAACTTGTATTATATGACTGATGGTGGTCTAATAAGTTTAATATTTACAAAAATTAATTTTTTGAATGAACAATTATTAATGAATGATATAAGTAAAAAAAAAAAGTTAGATTTTCAGAAATATTTAAATAACTTTACAATTAAATCTGATAAATCAATAATAAATGGAAAATTAAATACTAAAAGTTGTAATTATTATACAGAAATAATTGCTTTAAGTAAATATACATTTTACATATTATCAAAAAATAATATTAAATATAATATTGAAGAATTACAAGGAGATTATTATTGTTTAACGACAGATAATGAAGTTGAAAGAGATGTATTAATTGAAATAAGTAATAATGAAAATAATAAAAAATTTATGTTTGATGAGCAATTTATAAAAAATAAATTTAAGAATAATTGTATATTTAAATTATAATTGATTAAATTAAGATTGTTTAAATTTTTCATTTTTTATTTTTAAATGATCATGGATGATTTAAAAATAAATTCATTTATAAAAAAAAGAAATGATAATTTCATTTTAAATAATTATGAATTACAAAATATAAATCATGATTTTAATTTAATTATTTATTATTTAAGCGACAATAAAATAAAAATAATTATTCGAAAATTTGATAATGAAAATAATGGTTGGGTCAATCAAATAGTTTTAAAGATATATAGTAATGATGATACAATGTTCGAGAAAATAATATTAGGGTCATGTACAAAAAATTGGAAGATTATTAATGTAAAGACAAAAATAAAAATATATAAAAAGTGTAATATAGAATTAAAAATTCCAAAATGTATATATCAGACTTATTCTAGCAATAATTATCATAATAGTGCACATTATAATTGTGTCCAAAATTTATTAGAATTTAATCCTGATTTTGATTATTATTTTTTCAATGATATTGATTGTAGAGCATTTATTTTTAAAAATTATAATGATGAAATTTTAAATGCGTATGATACATTATATCCTGCAGCATATAAAGCTGATTTATTTAGATATTTATTAATATATAAATATGGGGGCATATATTTAGACAATAAATATTTAATGCGTAATTCATTTTACTCGATTATAAAAGAGGATGAAAATAATATTTTCTGTTTGGATACTAAAAATAATTTATTATTTAACTCAATGTTAATATCTGAATCTAATGATAATAAATTTAAATCATTAATTGAAAAAATAGTAAATAATGTTAATAATAATTTTTATGGATTATGTCCATTACACCCCACAGGACCACGTTTATTTTATGAATACTTTAAAGATGAAAATATTAAATTATATCATAAAAAGATTGAGCCAAAAAAAGATTATTTGAATTGTTATATAGAAGATAAAAATAAAAATATATTATTAAATACATTTTATGATGGGTATTATAATAATAAAGATCATCGAAATGAAATCATTAATGATTATGATTTTTGTTTTCGTAATAAATTAGTATATTTAAAAAAATTTGTAGTAATAGATGACTATAAATTTTCAATTTTAGTCGAAAATAATAAAAATATTTATTTTCAGGTACTATTATTGAATAGTAATAAGGAAAAAATTACAATTCAAATTCTAATTCAAGGATTAAAAAAAAACGAATTAAAAGAAAAATATAAATTTGTGTTTATTGATAATAAAAATCATAGTATCAAATACTTTAATTTAATTAATGTATTCAATAAAATTATAGATATAAAATTATAGATATAAAAATAGAAGATATAATTAAAATATTTATTTATAATATACAATGAATGAAACCGAAGATTTTATTTTAAGAAAGTTAAGACATTTTAATGTATATGATCTTGAGACAAAAAAATTAAAATATTGTAAGTTTAATTTCAATTTTAATTTATATGCATCTGATTTCAATCTTCTAAATGAAACAAAATTAGAGATTTTTGATAATTTCTTAAAAAAAAATGAATGGAATTGGGAAAAGGAATCCAAAGTAAAAGATGATTTAGTTAAATATTTTACTCCCATGACTCAAGAAATATTAAATTATCATGGCAATTATGGTTGTACTATACATTCAGGTTATATGACTATTCAAGGTTTAAATAGTTTTGTATCTAATGTAGATTTAGTAAATAATCAATTTGATTTAATATTTTATACTGATATGCAAATTAGAAGATTACAAGATTATTTTTATAATGATAATTTTGATAATATTTATTCTAAATATAATTTTAATTTTAATGATTATACGCAAGAATTTAAGGTATTTGGTAATAAACTTGTAGTTTTTACAGATTTTATTTCAAGAGTAATATATTCTTCTATTAACATAAAAGGTTCTAGAGGTTATGGAGATCCTAATATATTTAGAAAATTTTTTGTTCAAAATATTAATTTGAGGAATTATTTAATAGAACATGGATGTACAAGTATATTTAATAATTCAAAGAAAAATGTAAATAATATAGATTATGTGAATTATGCAGAACAAGAAAATTTAGATCCTAATAATATAGAATTAACGAAACAATATTATATTAGAGATGGACAATTTAAACAATTACCAATTAAATTTTTATATCCAGAGTTAAATAAATTTCAAAAAATAACAAGTTCAGTTGCCTATATAAAAGGTGGTTTAATAGGCGCTGGATTTTTATATAAAGATAATTTATATCCAAACAATATTTATTGTATAAGTTGTAATCATTTATTAAATTCTGATAATTTAGAAACATTTAAATCATCGTTTGAGTTATTTGATTATACAAATAATATTATATCAGAAACAGCAGAATTTAAAATTATTGGTAGAGATATATTTACTGATGTAATTGTTGGTTTATTTGATTCTGAATTATCATATAATAAGGTATATAATGTTGATTTATCCAAGTTTGAAAGATTAATAATTAATTCTGAAGCTATACTAAAAATAGGGGATAATATAGATTTAGTTGGACATATTGGAGAATTAGATAATAGAGCATTTTTAACAGGAAAAATGATGGATCCAAGGTTTAGTGGTAGTTTTTTTAAAGAAGCATTTTTAATTCCAGAATCTATTTTAGTTGATATTAATATTATGAAAGGATTATCTGGGTCACCTATGTTTTATGATGATGGAAAAACACTATCAGTTATTGGAATGGTAGTTGCTAGATTAGGTTCAGATAATCAATATTGTTTAGGTATTTCAGCATTTACATTACAAGCAACTGTAAAAAATATAATAGAAAATTATCAAATATATTCGGGTTTATACAAAGATAATTTAGTAGAATTAGGAGTTAGAACTAAAAATTCAATAACGAAAAAATGGTTGGGTTTAAAAGGATATTATTATGACCCAATTATAAAAAAAGGAAATTCAGCTTTAAATAATTTACCATATGTAGGAGGATTAATTGTGGATAAATTTGTTTTAGGTTTTAATTATCTAACATCATCTTATATTTATGATACTCAATCATTAGGTAAGATGGGAATAATGAAATTAGAAAGTCCATTATTAAATACTAAAATGTACAGAAGATTTATTGATAGTGGAAAAGTTCCAATTGTTATTAAATCGATGATATTATATAATGGTTTTAAAGGTGTGTATAGTAAATATTTTATTGGTAAATATAGTAATCAAGTAGGTTATAATATTTATTCATATGGATTATTACCAATAAGTAATTTTCCAATAGAAGATACAACATCTTCAAATAGAATAGGATATACTTATGGAAAAATAATAATTGAATATTATTATTATGATGGAAAAAATTGGCAATTAGAAGAAGAAAAAATAGGCGGAACATCCAAAGAATGGTATAATACATATATAGATAGCAATGGAACTACATTTTATCAACATAAATTTGAATTTCCTAGTATTTTAACTTCATATCAATCATCTTTTGCAACTACATTATTTAATTATAATGTTAATAAATTTGCTGGAGATATAGCATCAAATATGATAAAAGGTGAAGATGAAATACCATTAAATGCAAAATCAAATGATGCTGGACCTCTTGCTTCTAAAGGCAATTATGCTGGACCTCTTGCTTCTAAAGGAAATAATACTGGACCCTTATTTTAAGAAGGTAATTATTCATCATAGTATATATAGCAAAATTTTTTACATTCTTAATTTTATTAATTATTAATAAAAATATCAATAATATTTTTATTATTTATTTGATTATATATTTTACATATAATTAAAAAAATTAAATTAAACAGTTTCTTGATTCATTGGTGTTTCTTCTTGGACTGGTGTATCATTAATATTTATTTCAGGACTATTGTCAGGATTTTTTTTCTTTTTTAAATATCTTTTATGATTTCTACTTTCTTTACTTTCTTCTTCACTCGTTTCAATTTCTAAATCAAAATCTTTTAATTTTTTGAATAAAGCTTCAATACGCTCTAAAAATAGATTTAATTTATTTTTATGATTAGCAGGTACATCGATTATATTATTTTTACTTTGTTCATTATTTTCAATTTGCCGAGTTTCGATAGTTGTTTCTATTGGATATCCATATCTTCCAGTTAATTCAAGATATAGCCATATTTCTTGATTAATTTTAGATTTGTATGAACTATATAAAAAATATTTTTTATCCCATTTATAAAAACTAACAAATGATGTTACTAAACTAACAAGTAATTGAAGACTCCAAACAGTCCAGAATAAAAAAGTATATATCTTTTCTTCTTGATTATTATTAATTGATAATAATGATGGATTTAATATTCCACAAATAATAATAAATAATTTTGATTTTGTGTAATAATTTGAAATAGATTTATAATTTTTAATACAAAAAATATTTATTCTTCGAAATCTTATTAAAATTAAATTTTTTTCAAAGTTAGTTAAATTTAATGATTGTATTATATCATATAAAACAGAAAAATCTTTTATAATATAATTAGTTTCACAAAAATCTTTCAACCAATTTTGTTTAAAATAATTTATAGGTATTATATCCATATTATTATAATTAATTTTATCATCATCATATATTTCATCAACAGAATTTATTTCATATATATTACTCAAATCATTATTTTCAATGCTTGTCATATCCATCATAAATATTTAAATATACATAAAAATACGAATTAGTAACCTAAATTTTTATTATTTAATTCAAATAAGGTGCTATTTTGAATTTCAACAAATTTATCAGAATATATATTTAAAATAATATTTTCAACTTTTTCAGAAATTGTATTATTATTGATAAATAAATTGTATTTATCTTTTATTATTTCATATTCTTTATTTAAAAGTAATTTATCAATCATTTTATCATTTTCTTCCAATTGTGTTTTGAATAATTCATATGTATTATATATTTTTTTCATTGTTTCATTTACAATACTTTTTATGGTAATAATTTCAATATCATGATTATCATTAATAATATATCCATAAGATTCACGATGGTCATAAATAATATTAATATTTTTATCATTTTCTAATATTTTACGTAGTAAATCACTATATTTATCATTTGTAATATATAATAATTTTTTAGTTAATAAATCAATATGATTTATATTCCATTGTTTATAAAATGAATTATGAATTTTATTTTTATCAAAATATTTTAAAACTGTTAATTCGGAAAAATGTAAAATATATTTTTTTATATCTAAATAATTTAATATCTCCAATTTAATTAATATATTTTGATTTTTTTTATCCTTTAATGAACAACTTTTTTTATGTCTCTCTAAATTAAATTTACACGAATAGTCTTTTAAACAATATTTACATTGATACTCATAATTATTATTACTAAATGGTATTTTACTCATTTCATATAATATATTATTTGGTATAAAGTATATATTTAATAACTTTTTACATTTATTTTTTTTATTTAAATGATTCAATAATATACTTTTTCTATCCGTTTGAAAATTACAACGAATACAATAATATGTATTTCTCATAATTATATATATATACTTTTTTTTAAATATTAAACAAAATTTATTTTTTTATATTACCATATATCAAACAATAAATTGTTAAAGTAAGAATTATAACCATGTTCTCCTAATAGATTTAAATAAATATTATTATTTCTATTTAATTTAATTGGAATACCAACATGTTCATAATTAATAATAGGTGGTAATTGAGTTACTAAATCACTTTGATTATAAAATCGATAACAAATTATATTTTCTTTTTTATTGAATGATTCTTTAAAAGATTTATTACCTATTTTAGAACTACCAAATGAAATAATAGCTATTCTATTTTTTTTTAAAACATATGATAAAAAATATCCAAATAATGTTGCCATAATTCCACCCAAACTATGACCTGTACAATATATTAAATATTCTTCAATATTCTCAATATTTTTTAAATAATTTTTTATATTATGATATAGTTTTCCTTTAAAAATTTGTTGATAAAACCCACTATGAATTTTAATATTATTATTTTCTAAAAAAGTAACTTTTCTTAATTTTATTTTTAAATTATACATCATATGAATATTTTCAGAGCTTCCACGGAAAATTATCTTAACATATTTATTTATATCATTTTTTATAATAAATGAATACATATGAGTGATATCACAATAAAAATAATCGAGTAAATAATCATTTTCATCTAAATCATTTAAATTTTGCTGTATATTTTGTTCATCTTTAAGTATAACACTATTTAATAATTTTTTTAGATTTTTTTCTTCATGATTATGATTTATTTTATAAATTAAAATAGAATATAATAATAAATTTTTTACAGTTAAATATTCAATTATATTTTTTTTATCAGACATATTATTTTAAAAGATAAAAATTGTAAAATATACATTATAATTTTATTTTACTTATATATGATATTATTTAAACTTTTATTATGTCATTATTTAGCATTTTACAATGTATTTATATATAGTTTTATGTTTAATATACCTAACATATTATTTATATCGAATGATATAACATTACTATTTTATATTTATTCATTTATTATATTATATTTTTTTTAGTATAAAGATTATATCAATTTTTCTATATTTTTATTTTTATTATAAATAATATTTCTCATATTATTAGTTGGTTTCAGGTCAATAATTAATGTTATTCTGTCATATTTTGAATTATTTTTAACATAATGTATTTTTTCACCAGCATTAATATAATATAAATTACATTCTTCTAAATAATATTTTTCATTATCTATTATAAAATCAATATCTTCATTAGTGATTATGGGAATTTGACATCGAATTATTTTATTTTTATTATTAATATATTTATCAATGTGAGGTGCTATAAAACCACCAGCTCTTAATTTCATTAATCGAACAAGATATATTTTTGTATTTAATTCTTTTAATATTTTATTTATATATTTACATTTTAATAATATTTTATTAGGTAAATAATTATTATTTTCAGTAATTTCTTTAGGTATTGTGCTTTTATTACCTATTTTACCATTCAAAGTATGTAATGGAATACATTCCCATCCATGTGTATTTTTTGATATTGAAAAACTTTTTTCTTTTATTTTTTCTGGATTAATAAAATTATAGTATTTTATACAAATTTTATAATCTTTAATTAATTTACATGAATTATAATTATTTTTTAATAATATACTGTTCATTATTTACGTAAAAATTAAATTTTTTTTATCTATAAATAAAAAATGAACATATTAGGTATATTTTCATTATTATTTTTAAATATAAATTCCTTATTTTCAGTATATAGTTTAAATAATTTATGTTATAATAGTCTTAAAAATAAATCTCTATTAAATAATATGAAATTAACAGATTATAAAGATAAAAATGACTTACCCTTATTTTCAAATTTTAAACCAGAAACATTAGTATCAAATACACAAAAATTAATTGTAAATTTGGAAAATGATTTCAAAAAACTAGAAGAAAAAATGAAAAATGAAAAAAAAAATTATTATGATGTATCTATAAATCAAAGGGAAAAAATAGAATATCCATTAGGATTTTATTGGGGTGTTGTTTCTCATTTAACAAGTGTAAAAAATAGTGATGAATTAAGAAAAGTACATGAGGATATTATGCCAGAAGTTATTAAAGTAAGTAACAGTATATCTCAATCAAAAACATTATATGAATGTCTTGAAAAATCTTCCAAAGAAAACTTAAATTCTATTCAAAAACGTATTATAGAAAAAGAGCTTAGAGGTATGCAGTTAAACGGTGTAAATTTAGAAGAAGAAAAGAAAAAGAAATTTTTAGATATATCATTAGAATTAGGAAAAATATCAAATGATTTTAGAAATAACGTATTAGATTCTATTAAAAATTATAAAATGATTATTGAAGATGATGAGAATATGCAGAAAATGCCATTATCATCTTTAGAATTATTTTCAGAAAAAGCTAAAAATAATGGAATGAAAGGATCAACTCCACAAAAAGGTCCTTGGGTGATAACTTTAGACGGACCATCTTTAATATCATTTATGACATATTATCCTGATAGTAAAAAAAGACAAGAATTATACAAAGCTAGTATATCAAAAGCTCCAAAAAATGAAATATTAATTAAACAAATATTAAAATTACATCAAGAACTATCAGAATTATTAGAATATAAAAATTATGTTGAAGTCTCATTATCACAAAAAATGGCTACAAGAAATAAAATAGATAAGTTATTGAATGATATATCGAAAAAATCAAAAACCAAAGGAATGGAAGATTATAAAGAGATTGATAAATTTGCTAAGAAAAAAGTAGAATTATGGGATATTGCTTATTATTCTGAAAAGTTGAAAGAAGAGGAATTGAAATTTAAAGAAGAAGATTTAAAACCATATTTAGTATTTGAGAATGTATTAAATGGTTTATTCAAATTAAGTGAAAAAATATTTAATATTGAAATAAAAGAAGTAGATTCTAAAGAAAAAGTTGATTTATGGCATAGTGATGTAAAATATTTTAAGGTTTTTGATATATCTGATAAAAAAAATGAAATAGCCTCTTTTTATTTAGACCCTTATGTGAGACCTGGTGAAAAGAAAGGTGGTGCTTGGATGGACGAGTGCATTGGTAAAAGTAAAGTAATGAATCATAAACCTGTTGCTTATTTAATATTAAATGGTACTCCTCCATTAAATGGAAAGCCATCATTAATGACATTAAGTGAAATGGAAACATTATTTCACGAATTTGGACATGGATTACAACACATGCTTACAACTGTGGATGAAAATTCTGCTGCTGGAATTAGTAATATAGAATGGGATGCTGTTGAATTGCCGTCACAATTTATGGAAAATTGGTGTTATCATAAAAAAACATTAATGAGTTTTGCTAAACATTATCAAACTGGTGAAACATTACCTGATGATTTATATAATAAAATAATAAAGCAGAATAAATTTCATGTAGCAAATGGAATTAATAGACAAATATATTTTAGTATGTTAGATTTATATATTTATGAAAATAAAATTACAAGTATATATGATGCACAAAAAGAAATATCAGAAAAGTATTTAGTTAAATCTATAGATGAAGATGATAGATTTTTATGTTCTTTTGAACATATATTTGCTGGTGGATATTCAGCAGGATATTATAGTTATAAATGGGCAGAAATAATGTCATTGGATGCTTTTAGTGCGTTTGAAGAAATAGATATGGATGATGATGAAGCAGTAAAAAAATTAGGATTGAAATTTAGAAATACAATATTATCCAAAGGAGGTGGAACTGATCCATTAACAGTTTTTAAAGAGTTTAGAGGAAGAGAACCAAATAGTAATGCTTTTATGAAACATTATGGACTTATTTAAATTAAGTATTTAAATCTAGGAAAAAATACATATAAATATAAAAGAATTATTATTTCTTTACAATGAAAAATATTTTATATATAATTGATAAGAGTATAAAATTTAAATAAAATAAATATAATCTTTATTATTTTTATTATTTTCTTTTTTTTCAATATAATCAGGAATTAATGGACATTTTGAATAGATGTAATCATACATTCCACTATTGATTGTATATGTATCTAATGTTAATTTTTTTGTACATTCAACATTTACAATATTATCAGCACAATTTTCATTAATAGCATTATTACTAAATAACCACCATTCATTCATAGTTCTATTTTTCAATTCTTCAGATGATATTCCTATTTTATTCGATTGAAGTTTAAGTAATTCAACTTCCATTTCATTAATAAATTTAATATAGCTTTCAATTTTTCCAAGTTCATTCATTAATCCTAGACTGATTTGATGCTGCATTAATTTTCCAAAAGGTAATATATATCTAGTAGTACATGATTGTAAAATAGCAAAAGCCATACTATAAGCTTTTTCGGCAATACAAGTAATATTATATTTCATTATTTCAGCAATTATTTTATAACCATCTTCAACAGAGCCACCTGGACTATCAATGAATAAATATAATTGGTTTTTATTTTCTTTAAGATTAAATTGATGTAAAAATCGGTTTGTATTTTCTGCATTAATTACACCTTTTAGAGTTAAAGTATTTGTTGTGTTAAATTTTATTGTTTTTACTTCATTATTACTTTCTTCATTTTTATCTGTTTTTTTTTCTGGTTCTGATGAATGATTATTTATATAATAAAAACTGGAATCATTATTAATAATTTCAATTTCATTATAATCAATAATTCCAAAATCAACTGTTGGTATTTCATAACTATTTATTTTATCAAAAAATAAAAATACAAAGAACAAAAAAATATAAGTCATTAATATTAAAAAAATATTAATTTTTAATTTTAAACAAATTAAATTCTTTCTAAATTAGTCTTAATAAGTTGAACGAATTCTTCTCCACTATATTTTAAATTTAATTTATTAATATCTTTAATAATTAAATCATAAAAATTTTCATCAGCAAATCTCTTAACATAAAACCAATATGTTCTATCTTTTTTTTCATAAAATAATTCATTATAAATAAATATTTTATCTTCTTTTGGAATTTTATAACCCTTACCCATCATTTTTACTAAACGATGTAATATACAATTATGGTCTCGTGACCATTCTTCATAAGTATCTCCAGGATTTAATCTCCAAACCATATTCTTAGCATCTTTTATACCAGTTCCTGTTAAATCATAAATATATTTTGAATCCAAATCATAAATTAATGAATTACATGGACCATCAAGTGATTGTTTAAAAACATCAAAATTACTAAGTTCTAATTCGCCTTGTTCAATATCAAAATATTTTTTAAAACTACCTTGTTTAAATTTTATAAATTTATTTTTTTTTAAAATTTCATATATTTTTTTGTAATCACCGATGTAAAGACAATCTATATCTTTTATTGTAATATTACCTATTAAATCTCTAATAGTTCCTCCATAAATAAATATTTTTATATTATTATTTCTAAAATAATTAATTATATTTTTATAGGTAAAATAATTATTAACAATAGTATTTAGTTTATTTTCCAAAGTGGTGTATATTTTTTTTGTTATTTTTATTTTTTTTAAATTTGGATATTGATTTTTTAAATATTTTTCATAATCATTACTTATAATACTATAAACATTATATAAATCTATATTTTTTCTTTTAAAATTTTTATATAGTTGTTGATAAATATTAAACCATGGTAAATAAAAATGATTGTATTTTTTAAAATTTACATTACTTTTTATATTTGTTTTTCCAAAAAAGTTTAATGGTTTTGTTATAAAATTATAATCAATGATATATATATCATTATTATTATTGTTTCTTAAACTTTTTTGAAAATCAAGTTTTGAAGAAAAACAATTTATATTTTTAAATAATAAATTAAGTATATTTTTATCCATATATTTTTTAGATAAATTAACATCATCAATTATTTCTAAAGATTTATCATATAAATTTTCATTTGGTTTTATTAAAAACATATGACTTCTTTTAAATTTATTTTTATAACAAAATCCAGCAGGATAATTTAAATTAAAAACAAAATCTATGTTTTGATTAATATATTGATATTTATCTACATATAATACTTTATCATAATCATTTAAATTAAATACTTGAAACTTTGTAAAAAAATATGATAAATTCATATTAAATACTTTTTGGGTTGATTTTATATGTTCAACTTTAATTAATTTCGTATAAAAATGTTTAAATATATTTAATTTATATTGAGGAACTGATAATGTATATAATAATATAATATCATGTTTAGTCTGTGTTTTTAATAGACTTGTAGCTAATATTATATTATAAATAAAATCAGGATTATCATCCGTCAATAATGTTACATAAGCACATTTCATAATAATAAATCATATAATATTTTTCCTAATTTATTAAAATTATTTATTAATTAAATAAATACCTAATAATACAGAAAAAGGAACACTAATGATAGTATTATCATGAAAAATTGCCATAAAATTATTTTCATATAAATAATCATAATTAAAACATAAATTAATTGACATTAATAAACCATAAATAAATAAAAGAAGAAATAATAATTTAATATTTTTATTGGTTGATTTTAAATAAAAAGTATATAATAATAAATTTAAAAATAATCCATCACCAAATATATCTAATTTTGCTCCTAATTTAGTTCCTTTATCACATTTTCTTGCTATTGAACCATCTAATATATCTAAAAATGTACGAAATAAAACAAATAATACTATAATAAATAATGATTTGTCATTATAAATCAAATATATAATAAAAAAAGTAATAAAATAATTAAATATTGTTATATTATTTGGTTCTAAAAAACATATTTTTTTTGGTAAATCTTTAATATATTCATAAATATAATCATCGAATGAAAAATTATTCTTATTTATGACTTCAGGCATATATTATATATTAATAATATTTTTTTATTTTATCTATTATATTAGTCGTTGATATTAATTTATAATATGGCATTGGTTCGAATTTATTTAATTGAATAGCTGCTGTAAAAAAATCACTTTGTTTATTTATATCACTTTCATCAGAAAATCCATGAACAACTAAATCAATATTATTTTCATTAATAAAATCTTCATTCATAATTAATGGTGCATTTTTTATAATTTTATTTACGCATTTTAAATTTTCTATAATTACATATCTATCATTTTCATTATAAATTGGTTTCCTTTTATAATTTGTGGCATCATTATCATTAATGATACCAACAATTAATGTAGAATTATTAAATTTTTTTTTAATATTATTCAGAAATTCTAAGTGACCTCGATGAAATAGGTCAAATATACCATCTGTATAAATAATCATAATTATACTTATATAATATTTATAATATTTTATCATATTTTAATATTAATTTGTAAAACCCCAATGGAAATAAAATGTGCCATAATACATGTCCATATTTTGTATATTCATTACAATAAATTTCAGATATTATCCAACATGAAGCACCAATAAAAGATAATGTTAATTCATAATTATATGTACATAAATGTAATAATTCATTATTATTTTTATATTTTATATAAGTTTTATGGATAAAGAATAGAGTAGTAAATATATATAAACCAAATAATAATGGAAATAATTTATCAAGTTGTAAAATTGTATTTAATGATAAAAATATAATCATATAAATATTATTGAATGTATTGTAAAAATTAATTTTTTTATAATCTTGTAGGAAATTTAATTTTAATAATCCACATAGTCCAAAATAAGTAGCTAATATCATTGACATTTCATCAGCTTGTTTTCCTAGTGAATTTAATTTATAATGATAATAAAAACTACCAAAGCCATTAAATATTAACATACAAGCAAGATTATAAAATATATTATTTTTGGGCATTCCATATAATAGAGGAATTATAGTAATAAATAAAGAAGTATAACTATTTAAAATTTCTGGTGGATTATTATTATTTAAACGTGATTCACAAAAATTATGTACAATTTGATTATCCATTATAATTAATCGAGATTTTATTTTATAATCATTTTATTTAGAAAATATCCTATTCCAAAGCTAATAATATTTACAATTATTTCTGCAATAGAACCATGCCATCCATGAATTGTTGAGTTTTTGATTCCAAAAAATTTATCAATTGGATTTAAATATTTTGGAATGTTTCTATAAACTTTATAGTTATATACAGGATTATTTTTTACATTTAATGGTTTTTTCATTAAACACCCATTAATATATTTTATTACGAAATCATTATTATTGTCTAAATAGTATTCAAAAAGTTCAAATAAAATTCCTAATAATTGAATAATATAAAAATAAGAAGGAAATAAAAATCCAAGAATAATAAAGAAAACAAAATGATTCAACTGAACTCCATAAAATTCTTTACGGGTACATTTAGTATCTATATCTTTACATAAACATCCTTTTCCATAATAATACATTGATAAGATAAATAATATACAGATGAATAAAATACCATTTGGGTGATTGTATAGAATCATAATATATTTACAATATATTTTAAGTGGAAAAAATTAGCATTTTAAAAATAGTAAAATAATAATATATTATAAAAAATAGAAGAAGTTAAATATTATCTATAAGTTTTCCATTAACTTTAAATTGTTCAAATGATTCTTTTATTTTAACCCATTTCTTTTTTTTTCCAACTTTTTTTAATTCATATTTTCCTTCTATTGCTTCATCAATTATAAAATACCAATCATTATATGTCATTTTTTTTGAAAATAAATTTCTTTTTATTCCTGTTATTGATAAACTATTCTTGGAATTTATACCACTTTGTTTATATACATATACATTTTCATTACCAATTATAACAGATTCATATTTGAATTTTAAGAATTTTTTAATCTTATCTTGAATATTTAATTTAATTATATTATATTCTTCTATTAATATATAATTATTATTTGTCATTTCTAATAAAAATGCTTGGTGTATTAATCTGTCTGATTTACTTTCTCCAGAACTTATATAAATTTTATTATAATTAAATTTAGAAACTAATATTGTATATATCCAATCTGGTCTTTCTTGAACATTTATAAAAATTTTGGGTGTTTTGTATATATATACACATTTATTTTTTTTATTTAAATATATTAAATAAGAACTACTCGCATTTCCATATGGTTCTAAAATAAATTTATTAAATTCTTTCATTTTTTGTTTAATATTAATATAATCGTTTTCTAATTTTTTACTTTTTTTTTCAAATGTTTTATTTTTAATCCATTTCTTTATTTCTTTTATACCATCTGTTCCTTCCATTATAACATTCAAATATTTCTTATAAATATTATCAATATCATATTCAATATCCTCCTCTTTAATCATCATCCATCTCTTACTTCCATTCTTAACTTGTTTAATAACCCATTTATTTCCATCTTTTCCTTTTTTGATATTACCAACATTCATACTATGAGCACACCAACCAAGACCTTTTGGACTAGGTTCGGTTCCTGTAAAAAAGCGAGTTGGGTCATTTTTACATTTAAGCATTTATTATAATTTATATGGGTATAATAAAAATAATACGATTTTTTAATTATTAATTTAAATTATTTTATTCAAATTTAAATGAATATATATTTATTATTAAGTATATAATAACAAATGGTCTGGATTAGGTCGGCATTTTAAATGTTCAAATGTGTAAAATATCATCACAATATTTTTAAATTTCATATATGGATTAATTCATTTAAATAATATTACTTAAGATTATATCCACAATAAAATATGTATAGATATAACATGAAAACATTACTTATTGTAGAGTCTCCTGCGAAAGCAAAAACAATCGAAAAATTATTAGGCGAAGGATATATAGTTAAGTCATCATTTGGTCATATAAGAGATTTAGAAAAAGAAAATTTTGGTATTGATATTAAAAATGGATTTAAGCCAAATTACAAAATTATTGAAGGAAAGGTAAAAGTTATTAAGGATTTACAGGCTGCTGCGAAGTCAGTTGATAGAGTATTACTAGCTGCTGATGAGGATAGAGAAGGTGAGGCTATTGCATGGCATGTATCAGTAATATTAAAGTTAAGTACAAATGATAATAATAGGATTACATTTCATGAAATTACGAAGAAAGCTTTACAAGATGCTGTATCAAATCCAAGAAAAGTAGATATGGCAATGGTAAATAGTCAGCAAACACGACGTATATTGGATAGAATTGTTGGATTTAGTTTAAGTCCATTATTATGGTCATATATTGCGCCTAAATTAAGTGCTGGGCGTGTGCAAAGTGTATGTTTAAAATTGGTTGTTGAAAAAGAGGAAGACATTTCTAAGTTCAATGATAAAAAGTATTATAAAACGAAAGGTTATTTTGATAATGAATTAGAAGGATTTTTGAATAAAAATTTTGAAAATAAGGAAGATGTAGTAAGTTTTTTAAAAAAGGCACAAGAGTCAGAATTTATGATTGAAAAAATTGAGAAAAGTAAAACTGAAAGAAGTCCACCTCCATCATTTATAACAAGTAGTATTCAACAAGAAGCTGGTTCTAAATTTGGAATTAGTTCAAAGAAAATCATGAGTGTATTACAGAAACTATATGAGGCAGGATTAATTACATATCATAGGACAGATAATGTTAATTTGAGTAGTCAATATATAGATAAAATTGATGAATATGTAACTTCTAATTATGGTTCTACTTATTTTAAAAAGCGTGTATATAAATCAAAGGTTAAATGTGCACAAGAAGCACATGAAGCTATTCGTCCAACAAATATAAATAAAAATAAATTAGATAATTCATTTGATACATTTGAAAAAAAAGTTTATGAATTAATATGGAAAAGAACGACTGCTTCTCAAATGGCAAATGCTGTATTTGACAGTTATAAGATAATTATCAATGTGAGTAAAAGTAAATATGTATTTGAATGTAAATTTGAAAAATTAATATTTGAAGGTTATAAAAAAGTATATGATGAATATGTATCAAAAAAAGATAATGATGACGTTCCTAAATCCATGAAAGATGATAAATTTATTAAATCATTAAAAGAAGGTGAAAAAATTAATTATAAAAAGATTATTTCAAATGAAAAATATCAACAACCTCCACTAAGATATAGTGAAGCAACACTAATTAAAAAGATGGAAAAATTAGGTATTGGAAGACCATCAACATATAGTAATATTATTGAAACAATTCAGCAACGTGAATATGTGAAAAAGGAGGATATAGATGGAATAAAAAAGGATGTAACTAATTTTGAATTAAGTGGAAATAAGATTAGTGAAAAGCCTGATAAATTTGCTATTGGAAGTGAAAAAAAGAAATTAATTCCAACAGATATAGGTAAAAGAACAAGTAATTTTTTAAATGAAAACTTTGAAGAATTAATGACTTATTCATTTACGTCAAAATTGGAAGAAAATTTGGATGAAATAGTAAATGATAAAATTAATTGGAGTACAATGTTACAAACATTTTATAGTTCTTTTGAGCCGAAAGTAAAATTATTAAAATCAAGTGAATCAAAGAGTGAAGCATATAAAAAGAAAGAAGATTCTAAAAGAAATTTAGGAGTCAATAATAAAAATGAGAATGTATTTGCTTATGTGGGTAAATATGGTCCAGTTTTACAATTTGTGGATATTGATGATGATAAAAAGGTAAGATTTCAAAAATTGGAAGATTATGATGTAAATGATGTAACATTAGAACAAGTAAATAATATAAAAAATGCTGATTTTCCAAAAGAGTTGGGAAAAAATGAAGGAAAAGAAGTATATTTAAAAAAGGGAAAATATGGATTATATTTAGAGTGGAATAAGAAAAATTATAAAATAATTAATGATTATGATGAAAACATTACATTTGAACAATCATTAGAATGTTTAAAAGAAAAAAAAAGTAATGATATTCATAATTATGGCGAATATTTAGTAAAAAATGGTCCTTATGGTCCTTATATAATATATAAGTCTAAGTTTTATAAAATCACAGGTGAATACGAGGCTGAGAATTTAAGTAAGTCGGATTGTAAAAAAATTGTTGAAAATTATAGTAAATCAGGAAATACAAATAATAAAACAGGTTATAATAAATCGAGTTATAATAAATCAAGTTATAGTAAATCTAGATAAAAAGTTAATCTTTTTTTAGTAATTTTGGTAGGTGATTAAAAATCCCTAATGAAATAATAATACTTGAAGTTGTTAATAATAATTTTTCTAGATTAATTCCGTATATTCTTTTTGTATCTTCTATTCTATATTTATTTACAGAATACCATGAAATCATTAATGGAGCTAAATATCCTCCACATAATGTTATTTGATTAGCAATATTGAATGTATCTATTAATGGAAGTTGATGAGTAATTATATCACCTATAATCATTAAAGGATAAGGGACATTATATTTTTTATCTTCATATTCAATAATAAGTTTTCTTGGATATACATAAACCATATAACCACCAATAATAGAAGTACAAATAAATGATGTTCTTAAAACAGAATTCATAGGTATATAATTAGTTTTATAAAGTAAATAACCGGCAAAATTGTAAGTAGTCCAATATATCATTATATATAATAAATTATTTATTTTTTTAAATAAAATTAAATACATAGAATAAAAAATATATAAAATAAAAATATGATTATATATTATGAATCATGAAATCATATAAAGAATATCATTTAAAGAATTATGCTCAATCCCTACTTGAAAAACACCCAGAAATCAGAGAAAAAAGAAAAATATGTAATTTAAAAGACATAATTAATGATATAACTGATTTTGATGATTTAATTAAAACAAATGCATCATCAAGAATAAAGCAAGAATTAAGGAATGAATATAATCTATATTCATATACTCAAGTAATATATACAATAATAGATTATAAAAAAGGTGATAGTATAAAATGGCATTGCGATGATGCTTCTATGATATCTTATAAAACAGATTTTATTGATTTCAATGATAATAAAATTAAAGTATCGGAAAAGAAATTATTATTTTATCCAAATCGTATTCCAAAATTATCAATAATAATATATGGTTCAACATATAAAGATGATTTTGATGGAGGTATATTTGAATTTAGTGATGGATACGTAGTTAAACCAGTTAAAAATACGTGTTTAATTTATGATAGTAGAGAAACACATTGTGTTCATAAAATTCGTTCTGGCGCTATAAAATCTATTATAATCAAATATTATTAATTATAATTTTTTAGCAATATATCAATATTTTTATTATTTAATTTAATTGGGAATTCCAAATTGTCAATTTTATAATCAATGTTCATATTTTTATGTACATTTTTATTTTTTTTATCATTTAATAATTTTAATAAATTAATTCTTAAAAATAATTCTTCAAATACACGTTTTGTATTTCTCATACCTTCTTCATCTTCAGTATATTTATTGATAATGTAATGAAAAATATTATTATCAAACGTAAAATCATCCATAGATAATCCAACATTTTTAATAATTTCTTCTAATAAATATTTTTTTAGTATAATGATTTTTTCATCAATGTTATATCCTTCAAATTTAACAATAGTTAATCGATCTTTTAAAATAGGATTAATTTTTGTTATATCATTAAAAGAAAAAAACAATAAACATTTTGAAAAATCAAATTCAATACCATTGAAGTATTTATCTTGAACACAATTATTTTGTGCAGGGTCAGTTAAATGAATTAAAAGGTTTTCAATATTATTTCCTTTTTCATCATTACTAATTTTGTCTAATTCATCGAAAAATATAATAGGATTCATCACTTTTGTCTCAATTAACATTTCAACTAATCTCCCATATATAGCTCCTTCATAAGTATATGAGTGTCCTTCTAATACTGAAATATCACTTGCACCTCCTAATGCATAGAAAGAAAATGGTCTTTGTAATACCTCAGAAATACCGTTTTTAATTAAACTTGTTTTTCCCACTCCAGGAGGACCTTCACAAGCAATTATTTGACCTATTGAGTTTGGATTAGAAATCCATTGTGCCAATATTTGCATAATCTTATTTTTAGCCTTATATTGTCCATATATAGTTAAATCTAATTTAAAATAAGAATCAATTAAAAACTTTTGAATTTTAGTTTGTTTTAAATTAAGATCTATTTTTAAATAATTATTAAAAGGAATTTTTGATAATGAATCAATCCATTTACTTAATTTATGATATTCATTTTCTTCAGCTGACATTTGTTCAAATTGGTCTATTCTTTGTATAATCATTGATTTTGTACTCATATTTAAGTTTGAATTAATAATATTATATCTTAAAGGTGTGTTATTATTTAAGTATTTATAGATTTCATTTTCTTTTTCAAGTATTTTATTTTGTTCATTTTTAGTTAATTTGGTAAAATATATGTTATTTTTATGTTTTTGTTTTTTTATTAAGTCTAAATCTCCTTCACTTGCTCTTCTTTTTTTTTTAATAGGATAAATTTCATCTTCATATTCATCATCTACAATAAAATCATCATCTTCATCTTCGATAAAGTCATCTTCTTCAAAATCGGAATCTAATGATTGGTGTTTATAATCTTTTTTTCTAAGACTCATATATATTAATATCGAATAACATTTTAAATAATATATTTTATAAAAATTATATTATTAATATATATTATGGATAGTGATTGGGTATATAATTTTGATTATAATCATCCTTTAACAAACACAGCAAAATATTTTGATGATAATATAATACCATCTGTATTTTACCAAGCAGTAATTAATAGAAATAAAAACGAATTGTATAATTTAATTAAACAAAATCCAAAATTATCAAAATCAATTATTAGTTTTTATCAATATACTTTAGCAAATTCCTTTTATTATAAGAAAAGTGGTAAATTTGGTGCTCCGTCAAAAGTAATGTGGAAATTAAATAATAATTTACAATTAATTTTAAACTTTACTGACCAAATTAATTATTATATGTATATTGTAAAAAGAAAATGGAATGTTACTAATTATGGATTTTTATTTCAAACCATACGTCAATATTTAAGTGATTTAAGTTATGGTCTGTATTTAATACAAAATAAAAATTGTGGGTCTAAATATTATTATAGATTAGGAATTAATGTTACAAATGACCAAGAATTTAGAATTTTTATTAGACAATTTATGTAAGTTTTTCAGTTTCTTCATTATCAAAATGTTCTTTAACAAAATATAATATTTCTTTAAAATTATATAAGTTATGAAAACTAAAATTTTTTTTGTCTTTTACAAATTCTATAGCACCTTCTACATCCATTTTATATCTATATATTAAATAAGATGCTATAACTGTTGGAGATCTCATTAAACCCCAATAACAATGCACTATTACATTTTTATTTTGATTAATTTGGTCATCAATAAATAATGTAGCATCAATAATTTTACTTTTGAATTTCTCTAAATTCTCAAATTCTTTATTATCTTCAATATTCATACGAAACATAGATTTATCTTTAAAATAAATATGAAATGGTATATCTTTTGTACAATTAATAATAGATTCTATATTATTATCATCCAAAATTTTTGTATTTTTTATAGCATTTAAATTACCTAAATACAAATTGGGACAAATATTAATTATATCATTATTATTTGTTAAAAAATTAAATATATTTAAACCTGTTTCTGATTTCATTTTTTGAATACCTCTGTAAATAAATGAGTTTAAATTATCCATACTATATTTTATATAAATTAATTTTAAATTAATAAGAATTTTGACATAAATACTTATTTTTATTAAAATAATCACATACACACGATTTACCATAACTATTACATCTATCAATTGTATTTTCATTACAACAACATTGGTCATCAGTAAAATTATTTTCGAAACTTTCTACATTATTAAATATTAATTTATAATTTGTTATAAATAAAGTTATTAAAATAAAAATAAAGAGTATTCCAATTAATGTGTTATTATCCATATTATTACCTATTAAAATTTTTTTGAAAAATTAAATTTAATATCCTTCACGAATATCTTTTCCTTTAGCAATTTTAGGTTTTCCATCATCTGTTAATCCCAAAAATTGTACAGTTAATAATTTTCCAATATATTTTTCTGCATTTTTAAATAATTCTCTTCTTTCATCATTTGAACCAATAGGAACAATATCAAATTCAATACCTTTCTTTACTTCGCAAATCCAAATTACAAGACCTTTTTCTCTTTCAGAATCTTTAAATCCAACAATTTTAAATTCTTCTTCTTCAAATTTCTTAAATTTTTGTAAAAATTTAGATCTTTTACTAGGTTCATAAATACTATTTATATCACGAATCATTAAACCTTCTCCTCCTTTTGATACATAATTATCATGCATTTCATCGGCTTGTTTAAAATCATTAACTATAGTCGTTTCTACTAAATGAAGTAAATTAATATTTTTAATTTTCATTAACTGTTTTAATTTTTCAATTCTTTCTTTAAATGGCATATCTGGTGTATTTACAAAATAAATATCAAATATATTATATTTAATTTTATCAATTTTCTTAAGTTCTAATTCTGTTACTTTTTCAGAAGTTAATCTTACTAATCCAGATAATTCTTGAAAACTGAATTCATCAGTAAATAATTCACCATCTATATAGACATTTTCACCTATAATATTAAAGATATTCTTTAATTGATTTTTTAATATATTAAAATTGTCAAAGACATTTCCTGCTCTTGATTGAATAAATATTTCGTTATTTTTTAAATAAGTAACTCCTCTCAAACCATCTAATTTTGGTTGTACATAAGCAGGAAAATCAATTTTAAATGCTTTAGATTTTGATTTACCTGTATATAAATCTACTTTTACTTTATCAGCAAGCATAGGTTTAAAAATAGATGTATTATATTCTTTTTCTTTTTTATTAAATTTAGATTGAGCTTCCAATATTGTTTGTTCTAATATTGTCCTGCTTGCTTTTCCTTTTTTTATATTTACCCTATGTTCAGCTTTCTTTCCATCACTATATCCATTTAAAGTCAAAATTTCATAGTGTGTATCATTAATTTTATTAATTTTTACTTCCCATTCATAAATTTTACCATTCGTTTCCTTTGATAATTTTTTAAATTTGGGTATTTTTTCACTACTTATTTTTTCGATGATTTCTGTCATTTTATATTATATATGTTTCTATTATTTTATTTAAATCAATTTTTTTTAATTCTAAATTATTTAATATATAAATTTTTAACTTAAAGATTTATATATTAAATAATATATGGTACATAATAATGATGATGACAGGAATTTAGAAGATTCTAATAAAAATATCAATGAAAATATAATTGAAGATACTATTGAAAATACCAATGAAGATACCAATGAAAATATAATTGAAGAGACCAATGAAGAGACTAATGAAGAGACTATTGAAGTGACCAATGAAGAGACCAATGAAGAGACTATTGAAGTGACCAATGAAGAGACCAATGAAGAGACTATTGAAGTGACCAATGAAGTGACCAATGAAGAGACCAATGAAGAGACTATTGAAGAGACTATTGAAGAGACTATTGAAGAGACCAATGAAGAGACCAATGAAGAGACTATTGAAGTGACCAATGAAGAGACCAATGAAGAGACTATTGAAGAGACTATTGAAG
>Ga0206125_10000607_pt1 | contig 45570 bp, 49 predicted proteins | sample Helgoland_Spring_4_FD_148598 | JGI IMG/M metagenome (GOLD analysis project Ga0206125, IMG submission 148598) | Pelagic subsurface seawater microbial communities from Kabeltonne, Helgoland, North Sea - Helgoland_Spring_Bloom_20160331_1 | ecosystem: Environmental > Aquatic > Marine > Epipelagic ... | reverse complement strand
GACGTCCATCATCGTGCTTGGTTATAGCCACCCACGAACCCTGATCTTGGTTGGGTACCTGGTAAATCTTCTTGCATTGAAAGCCCTCTGCTACCTTGATTTCCTCAGCTTGGACTGATGAAACCAGAACCGTGAAGCACACGAGGCCCAAGAAATTTGATATCACATTCACAATTACATTCATATGTATGTCATACATAGAATCTATTGATTTCTTACATCAATCTATAAATAAAATTAAAGATGTTAAATCTATAGTGATGCGGCAGGACGAGTATTAAAAAATAGATCTCTCACGTAGCAACTTCCGATCAAACCAAGCTACATGTTTCTTGGTTTACGAATACTGCGCCGGCCACCATTTAACTTTCGCATCGGCTCGAATACGCTGTCCATTCCGACATCCTTGACCCCCCATACGACCTCCAGTAGCTCACCAATACGACCACTCGGAAAACCCCGTTGCCGAAACCACGCTAAATACTCCTCTGGCAAGTCCATGATAGGTAAGCCACCTGGAGGGAAATTTTCGGGCCCAAAGCGGCCAAAAGGCATATTTGTCTTGCCTATTTCAACTAGCATTTCACGAAATTCCTCTCGATCCCCACTTGAGATATCCATCTTCATCAATCAAACATGTCATGCATACCAATAAAAGCACATAACCCTGCTTGTTAAGGAAGTGAGAAACATCCAATTAACATGGCAGGATCTGATATTGACAAAATCAGCAAAAGCAAGTAAGCGGTGCGCTCTCACTCCTTCCCCATATGGACTTTATCTGGATCACTCTCTACTTTCTCGTACTTCTTGGATTATCAGGATACGGCTTTCATCGCCTGATGATACTATCGTTGTATCTCAAGCACTCGCGCAATCGCCCTGAGCCAAAAACCCATTTTAAAGACCTCCCTTTAGTTACAGTTCAGCTACCCTGCTTCAATGAAATGCATGTGATGGAGAGGCTTCTAGATTCCGTCTCCAGTCTCGACTACCCCATCGACAAGCTTCAAATTCAAGTTCTTGACGATTCCACAGACGAGACCACAGAAATCTGCAAAGCCGAGGTAGCCAAGCTGGTCGAGCGAGGTTTCGATGCTCAATATATTCATCGCACCGACCGCACTGGATACAAGGCGGGAGCTCTAGAAAACGGCACCATGAATGCCAAGGGTGATTACCTTTTCATCCTAGATTCTGATTTTGTCGTTAAGCCGGACGTACTTCACAAAACCATTCATTACTTTACCGATGATAAGATCGGCATGATTCAAACGCGCTGGGAGCACATCAACCGCACCTACAACGCGCTAACCCGCATCCAAGCCATGTTCCTCGATGGCCACCTGGAGCTGGAACAAACAGCCCGTAATCGCAGTGGCCGGTTCTTCACGTTTAACGGAACTGCTGGAATTTGGCGTAAATCCTGTATCAGCGATGCTGGTGGCTGGGAGCACGACACCCTCACCGAGGATATGGATCTCAGTTACCGAGCTCAGCTAAAGGGTTGGAAATTCATTTTCCTCAACGACGTAACCACGCCTGCAGAGCTACCAGTAGACATGGAGGGTTTCAAAAGCCAACAACATCGCTGGACCAAAGGCTCGATACAGGTATGCAAAAAATGCCTATTCGATATCTGGAAAAGCAAAGCCCCCCTCTGCTGCAAGATGGAGGCGACCGCGCACCTTACGTCAAACTTCGCTTACTTACTTCTGTTCGCGCTTCTGTTCCTCATCATTCCCAAACAGCAGAGTGATATGTCATGGTTTGATCAAAATGGCATATCTGAGCATCTACTCAACTTCCCAATCTTCTTTTTTGGCAGTGTCTCCGTGGCTTTGTTTTATGTAATGAGCCAGAAAGCTTTGCGTCCTGATACTTGGATGAAAGACATACTATATCTACCCATGCTTTTGGCTCTGGGTATTGGCATGTCGGTCAATAATGCAAAAGCTGTTTTAGAAGCTCTGTTTAATCACGAAACAAGCTTTGTCCGCACTCCAAAACACGGCATAAACAGCAGCACAAGAAAGGAAAAATCAACCTTCAAGAAAAGTCGCTACAAAGCCATTAAATCACTCACACCCTTTGTGGAGCTCGCATTCGCCTTCTTCTTCACCATCATTGTAGCGGACAACGCCTTGAACGGAAGCTGGGTAGCCGCGATTTTATTGATGCCATTCCCCGTTGGCTTCTTTTTCACCTCACTGACCTCCTTGGCGCAACAGCTACCTGCCGTCTTTAATTCGCCCGCCAAACAAAGCGTCAAAAAATAATTTACCGCCACTGCACCTTTTCACAGGTTCGCGATAAACTATCGATCATCTTAAAATCTTATATTTCTCAAACAAAGTAGACATTTTCCGCGCTATCAAGCTTGACAGCTCAGCCCTATTGGCTAGTTTCACCGCCCTTGCGCGAGTCATGTTTGTTCACAAAAGGGCAAAACGACTTCAACAATCTCAATATAGAAAACCAGTTCATCTATGGCCAATTCAAAATCAGCCCTCAAGCGTGTTCGCCAATCAGCAACGCGAACAGCAAAAAACAAATCTCTTACCACACGCATGAAGACGCTTCGCAAGAAGGCTATTGATGCCGCATCATCTGGTGACAAAGATATCGCTAAAAAGGCGTTCTCTGAGTTCAACTCAGCAGTAGACAAATGTGAGAAGAACAACATCATTCACACCAATAAGGCTGCTAACCTTAAGAGCAAAACCAGCAAGCGTATCAACGCTTAACTTAACAATAGAGCGCTATTGCTAAGCTTCACTTTCTGAAGCGGCCTCCATTTGGAGGTCGCTTTTTGTGTCTACAAGACATATATTTTGCCTAGACAAAATCTTGAGCTCAATTACCAGTAATCTATCAATGATCAACAACCCTCAAAATCAATCCCGTATTGATAAAGCAAAGGAGATCGCCAACAATCCAGACAATTATAAGGTCTGCGAAGGCTGTGATTCTATTGTAGGTTCTGGAGCTAGTATTTGCCCCAACTGTCATAGTTATCGCTTTGATAATGACAGCTCACGCGTAGTCGACCAAGCAGTCTGGCTCGGGTGTCGCGAGCAAAAGTCCGTGACCGCAGAAGACCTTTATTAATCACTAGATACTATCTACCACTTCTAGTTCACCCGTCACCGTTGTGGCAGCTACCCTATAACATAAGCTATGAATTCCATCACCGACACCATTAGCAGCGATATGAAGTCTGCTATGCGCGAGCGTAACAAAGAAACCCTGAATACACTGCGCGCTCTAAAAACAGCGATCACCAATGCCAGCATACAAAAATCAGGCGCAGGCACAGTGTTGGATGATGGTGAAATCATTGCGATCATCCGCAAGCAAATCAAACAACGCCAGGACTCTATCGAGCAATTCGAAAAGGCAGACCGCCAAGCTTTGGCGGACAACGAAAAAGCTGAAATAGCAATTTTACAAAATTATCTTCCCGCAGCCATGAGTGAAGAAGATATCATTTGCGCCGTTGAATCTGCCATTTCAGAACTTGGCGCTGAGTCAAAAAAAGAGATGGGTCAGGTCATGAAACTACTCCAAGAAAAAACAGGAGGACGAGCAGATGGTAAAAAGCTATCTCAAGAAGTCATGAAACGTCTCGCTTAAGGCTTGGCTATACCATTGGTGGACCTCACTTGATCGCCCCTAACATCAATTCACACCCCTACCTGTTATCTACCGCTAATGAAGCTCTCTGTTATCATCGTTGCTGCTGGCTCCAGCCAGCGTATGGGCTTTGATAAACTTCTGGCTAAGCTGGCAGGCAAACCAGTTTTACAACATAGCATAGAGACTTTCGCCGACCATCCAGATGTATCAGAGATCATTGTTGTTTGCCCAAAAAATCGCTTTGATGCGCTCCAGCTTGATAACAATAAGACAATCATTACCCGCATCGACGGAGGTCAAGATCGCCATGATTCCGTAGCTGCTGGGCTAGGCCATTTGCACTCCAACTCCAATTTCGTAGCCGTCCATGACGGCGCACGCCCTCTTATAACAAGCCAACAAATCAGCAAGGTATTGGAGATTGCCATCGAGCATGATGCGGCAACATCCGCACGGCCAGTCACCGAGACTATCAAACGGGTTAGCGCTGATGGATTTGCAAATGAAGCCTTGTGCAGAGACAATCTCTGGCTGATGGAAACCCCTCAAATATTTAAAGCAAATCTCCTCAAAAAGGCCTACGATATCGTCCATAAAAACGGTGAACGCGTCACTGATGAAGTCTCTGCAATGGAGCTCATTCATCACAAAACTCGTGTTGTTGCCAATGATCGGCCCAACCCAAAGATCACCTACCCCGAAGACATTCCGTTAGCTGAGAAAATGATCTTCTAGAAAAGAGTTCAATCGGCACGAAAGCTAATTACACTTTTGCTCTCATCTTTCCTAATACTACACTTACACCAACATTCGCTACCCATGCCATATCGCATTTGCAAAATGATCGAGGTCGAGAACGGCCACCTCCTATCCAAGCACCCTGACAAGTGCAGATTCCCTCATGGTCATACCCGCAAGGTCGAACTCATCTTCGAGGCCGACTCTCTAGATGATCGCGAGATGGTTTTTGATTTCAAACTAATCTCTCGCATGATTGGAGATTTCCTCGAGACCTATGACCATGCGCTATGCATGAACACCGATGACCCCAAATTTGATTTCTTTAAAGAAGCTTACGGGGATCGCATCATTGGCTTCGATGGTGAAGACCCAACAACAGAGGTGATGGCACGAACCATCTACTTACACACAAAGGCGTCTCTGACCCATTTCGTCAAACAACCTGACACCGAATATCCCGTAAGACCGAACGTAAAAGTTGCAAAAATACGTGTCTGGGAAACCACTTCATCGTGGGCAGAATACGCTGAATAACACGCAGCCCTCTAATACTTAGAGCCCACTACCCTTCCATTCCTGCCAACCTCCTTTGTATACCGAGGTGGAATAACCTATTTCTGCCACCTTTTTGGCAAAGAGATAGGCATCAGGACAACTGTAATTTTGGCAATAAAGCACAATCACTTTTTGCTCAGCTAAGCCTTCATCAAGTTGCTCCACAAACTTTTCGGAATGTGCTGCATACTTCCGATACGGCAGATTAATGGCTCCGTCGATATGCCCCATTCGATAGTATAAGGAAGGACGGCAATCGACCAACAATACTTGCTTATCCCCTAGGAGGGCAAACAAGTGTTCAATGTCCACACCCGTTATTTGACCAAGCTTTGAGTCACTGAGCTTTACCTTAGGCCGTGCATTGCCCTTATGACCACCTGAGCTATCTACATCACTGAGACTGGGCCTCGATGTAACGGCATCATCTGTAACCACTGAGTTGCAAGCAGTGAGTGGCAACAAGACTACAACACAGATTAAAATAATCTTCATACCTGCAGTATAGCGATACTCTGAAACAAAGAAAGTCTGGAGGTTAAACCTCCAGACTTTCTTTACGAAAAATAAGATTAGCTTTTCTGTGACTATGCGCTCACACGCATGGGCATAATCACATAAAGAAATGAACCGTCTATGCGAATCACGCCAGGACTCATTCCATCGATGAGATCAAGATATACCGACTCTTCACCAAGATTCTTGAGAGGCGCCATTAAAAATTCAGGATTGAATGCGATTGCGAATTCTTCTCCGTCATAGTCCGCCACCACAGGCTCTTTAGCTTCACCAATATCTTTTGAATTTGCTTGGACATCAATACTACCTTTGCTGAAGCTTAGCTTAACTGAGTTTGAACTCTCAGACGTGAGCAATGAAACACGACGAACGGTATTGAGAAATTCCTCTCGATTGATAGTGATGCGCTCCTTACGTTCACCAGGGATTACCTGTTTGTAGTTAGGATAGTTACCTTCGATGAGCTTACTCACGATAATACTATCACCAATCTCGAAGCTAATTTGATTGCCACTCAGCTTGACCACAGCATCACCTTCTCCACCAAGCATGCGCTGAAGCTCACTGACGGCCTTTGAAGGAATGATGATGTCAGTCTCATGACTTGCTGGGTATTCGAGATCATTCTCAACCATCGCGAGCCTGCGACCATCAGTAGCTACAAAAATCATTTTCCCCTCGCGGAACGACACATAAATACCATTTAAAACATAACGGGTCTCATCTGTTGAGATAGCATATGAAGTTTTCTTGATGGCATCGAGTAATACATTTTGGCCAATCTTGAACTCCGTGGAATCTTCGAACTTAGGCAAAGGCGGGAACTCATCTTCACCCAACCCGATGATTTTAAAGAAACTTGGCCCACACTTGATGCTGGCATGATTCTTACCATCAACTGATACCTGCACCTCACTAGCTGGAAGTTCACGAATGATGCTTACCAAACGTTTGACTGGCAGCGTGGTGGAACCTTCTTTATCAACTGTAGCATCCACGCTACCACTGACACCTACGTCGAGATCTGTTGTAGTTAATTTGAGTTTTCCATCGCTTGCCTCGATGAGCACGTTGGACAATATAGGCAGTGTTGCTCTGTTACTGACAACATGCTGAACCTGTTGTAAAGCATCGAGAAAAGCCTCTTTACTGATAGAAAATTTCATTTTTAGATATGTAATAATTAACGTGTGACGCCTTCAACGTGAAACGACTTGCAGAAGACGTCGAAAGATTGGATCAATTTCCCTCCAAAGCAAGCCCTCATTAAGTAATCTTGAGCAATTTTACGCCTACTATACAAGATGGTGTGCTGATACGATTGCTGCACCCTATATATAGATCCGAAAAAAGAGGCGCTAAGGCTCGCAACGAGGACAATGAGGACCGCGGCATCGCTAAAAAACGCCTACCAACCTAGCTAATCAAGCTAATACTCAAGGCAGAAAATACTTATTTTCGCTTGAGCGTGGCCATCAAGATATCAACTGCATCCCGAATCTCAGGTTCGCATTGGATGCGATCCCTCACCTTCTGGCATGCATAAATGACCGTGCCATGATCCCTTCCCCCAAAGGCATCCCCAATTTCAACAAGCGAGCAGGGTGTCATCTGACGGCTGAGATACATCGCGATCTGCCGAGGGAATGCGATATTTGATGGGCGCCTCCGGCTAGTCATGTCTGCTAGACGAATATCAAAATAGTCAGTGACCGCCTTTTGAATCGAGTCGATGTTAACACGGCGCTGCCCTTCTTCTCTTAAAATGTCTTTCAACAGAAATTCAGAGCGCTCAGTGGTGACTTGTTCGGTACCAAGTGAAGCGTAGGTAGCAATGCGAACAAGGCCGCCTTCAAGGCGTCTGACATTACTTTGTATTCGCTCAGCCAGCATTTCTAGAATCTCTGCATCCAGAGTCACATCCCAGTCTTCCATTTTGGAGCGCAATATGGCAAGACGAGTCTCAATTCCGGGAGGCTGCAGCTCGACTGTCAATCCGCTTTCAAAACGTGATATCAGGCGAGGCTCAATGTTTTTGATCTCTGAGGCTGGGCGATCGGAGGTCAAAACAACTTGGCTCTGAAGATCTAAAAGCTCATTGAAGGTATGGAAAAATTCTTCTTGGGAACGCTCTTTCCCAGCTAAAAACTGGATGTCATCAATGAGCAAAATATCAGCACGGCGATATTTACGACGAAATCTTTCGAGCGAACCTTTGCGAACAGTGTCGATGAACTCATTGATGAATTTTTCGCATGTCAGATATACCACCTTTGCTCTGGGGTTATCCTGCATGAGCTGCTGACCAATCGCTTGCATCAGGTGAGTTTTACCCAATCCCGAGCCACCATGAATGAAAAGCGGATTGTAAATTGGGTTTTTAGTTGAGGCCACAGCCATGCACGCTGCATGAGCGAACTCGTTATTTTGGCCTACCACAAAACGATCAAAGCTAAACTGAGGATTGAGCCCGGTTAACTTCAACTTCTTACGAATCTGCTCCTCGGGTCGACCCTGATTGTTACCAGCAGCACTCGCTCCGAATTCATCGCTGAAAGAAGCTTGCGATTCTGTATCTGAAACCATCGCCCTATGGTTCGATCCAGAGTCATCATTAGCCTGTTCAGCTTGGTTGCAAGCCGACTTGGAGGACAGCTCTGCAAGTTGCTCTTGTATAGCCTCACAAACAACCACTCTCACTTTGAGAGGAAGTGGTGAAACCGCCGCCAATGCAGACTGCACCTCGGGCAGGTAGTTGGTCTCGATCCAAACTTGATGCATGTCACTGACTACCCCTAACACGGCCTCCGTCTCATTTACCTCTCTCAGATAAGCTGAGCTGAACCACCGATTATATGCATCACCGCTTACAAGCTCCCTGAGTGCTGTTGACACCTCTCCCCACATTTCTGCATTCCCATCCAAGCCTGATGCTTTCTCTGTCGGAATTTGTGTAGCCGTTGACCCTTGCTGGCCGTCGGAAATAGCGTCTGCTTGTTTCATTGATATCGTAAAATATTGATTGGTTTAAATGTAAGTTCGCGCATGGGGAACAGGAAGCGGGGGGACCTCGTTATCCAACTCGCATGCAGCGCGTGAATCAAAACTTTTTAATATTAACGCAGCCGCAAAAAATAACTTCCCCTATTCCACAAGAGTTCCACAGAAAAATTTTTAAAATACTTGACCGGAAAACTAATCAAGAGTGCTTAATTATTTCTACCTTAACTATTATTATGTGCCACGAGAAAGGCCAAATCGGCCCGCTAACCACCCGCCATAAAGTGTAAGACTTGCATTGAGCGGAAAGAACCACTCCGAGCTCAAATTGGGGCGACAACTCACTAACAAATCGGCAAAGCTCGTCAAGCCAACAGCACCGAGAATCAAGGGCAGCTCTGGACGAAACCAAGATACCAGTAAAACCGATATAATGGTCCCCGCAATAAGCCCTTTTGTTTCGACCTTGATCGGCAAAATAGCAGCCGCTAGGACGCCCAATAGTGGCCCATAAGTGTAAGCTACCATGCCAAAAGCCAAGCCAATCAGGTCACTGTCTTCGTTGTTTTCGTAGACCACCCACAAACCCAGGCCTGCAAGAGTCAAAGCTACTCCCCATATACAAACGACTATCCGCGACAGGCGCACCATCTCAGCCCCCTTACCTACTGCTTCAAGTTTTTCTCTGCCATAGATAACCGACAAACTCGTCTGACTGAGCGCCGCCAAAATAGAATCAAGACTGGAGATTGCAGCAGCGAATGCGCCGGCCAATACCAGTCCGCTAAGCCCAGCTGGAACCTCCATCGTGATCCATGTGGGAAAGACATTGTTACTATTTACAAAACTTGCCGCAACCAAACTACTTGGTTCATTTAAGCGATACCATGCAAACAGTCCTGCGCCAACTGAGAGCATCAAGATGGTAACCAATATAGATACACTACTCCAGCACATCGCCTTCCTAGCATCTTTGATATTTCCACAACAAAACATGCGTTGTGTATTGAGCTGATCAACTCCGAAGGCTGTGAAATTCTGAAACGGCATCGCGATCAGTGCGACCCACATGGTATATCGCAGACTAGGATCTTGAAATGGCGTCGTAAAATCAAGCCACCGAAGTTTATTTTTATCCTGCCCATCCACTTCGACCTGATTCAGCTCAACAATCTGACTCCAACCCAACTCATTTACCAAAAGCACCAACGCTAATACGCCGCCAAAAATAAACAGACAAAACTGAATCACATCCGTCCAGATTACTGTCTGCATCCCCCCCATAAAAGTCCAAAGAATGGCGACCGCCCCGATGATGACGATACAAAGCCGAGCATCCATACCTGTTACCACCTGCAAAATAATTGCCGTCACAAGAACCCGCACACTTTGACCTAATATTGAACCCAGTGAAAACAGACCAGTAACCAAGCGCCTTGCCCCCTCTCCAAGCCGGTCTCCCATAAAATCATAGGGACTATATATTTCCTTCTCGTAATAGAGGGGTATCAACCAGTAAGCGACGGCAAAGCGAGCGATAATAGAGCCAAATCCCCACTGCAAGTAGGTCCAGTCTCCAGCCATGGCATAAACCATGCCTGGAACACCAATAAAAGTCAGCGCACTTATCTCTGTGGCAATCATCGACCCACTTACCGACCACCATGGCAGTGTCTTGCCACCCAAGAAAAAGTCTTTGATATTGGACTGCTTACCAGAAAGCCGATGCCCAAGAACTGTGGTGAAAATCATATACCCAGCAACAACCATCCAGTCCCAGTGGGTAAAATATTCGTGAACTTGCTTCATGGCTGCGCAGGTTATCAGCCAGATCTCCCACATCAAACTTTTCTTCCAAAACCCATGCTCGTGCGGACAGAAACTTAAAACTTCAAACTAATTGCAAAAGAGGCTTGTCGTTTGCTACGCATCACTCATAACTCAACCCCAGATTTAAGTAAGTGGCCTCATCTGGAAATCATCAAACTCTTGGCATCATCCCAGCTCGCTGGGGTTCTACTCGCTTCCCCGGTAAACCGCTGCACCTAATCGCAGGAAAGCCACTAGTTCAGCACGTTTGGGAGCGCGCCCAGCAATGTAAGCTGCTCGATCAGATCACGATAGCCACTGACGACGAGCGCATATTAAACGCAGCACACAGTTTTGGTGCACACGCAGTACTCACGTCTGAAAATCACCCCACAGGAACGGATCGGATCGCGGAAGCAGTCTCCTCTTATCCCGATGCTCGATACGTCATTAATATACAAGGTGATGAGCCACTTATTGAGCCCAGCCTTATCGATGAATTAGCTACTGCATTACACAAAAACCCAGCTATCTCCATGGCTACCGCAGCCAATCCAATTGAGGATACTGAGGCCATGAATGACCCCAACGTGGTCAAATGTGTTCTCACCCAAAACGGAGAAGCCCTTTACTTCTCTCGCAGCCCTATTCCTTATCAGCGTGCGGACAGCCCCAACCTCAGACTCTTCCGGCACAAAGGAATCTATGCCTACCGCAGAGACTTCCTCGAAAAGTTCGTCATCTGGCCGCCCTCACCACTTGAGCTTGCAGAGTCACTCGAGCAGTTACGCGCTCTCGAGAACAATGCACGAATCAAAGTCCTGATCACCTCAGATGACTCCATCGGAGTCGACACACTCGAACAAGCTCAACAGATCGAAAAACTTCTTCAATAAATCACCTATCTTTCTTAACCATGGCCCAACCCACTAAATATATCTTTGTCACTGGAGGTGTCGTCTCCTCCTTAGGCAAGGGACTTGCTGCAGCATCGCTGGGCACACTTCTCGAGCACCGAGGGCTGTCCGTCATCTTGCAGAAATTCGACCCTTATCTCAACGTAGATCCTGGCACAATGTCGCCCTATCAACATGGAGAAGTATACGTGCTTGATGATGGCGCCGAGACAGACCTTGATCTTGGACATTATGAGCGTTTTACCAATTGCACCCTCAGTAAATTCAACAATCTTACCTCTGGTCAGGTATTTGAGAATGTTATCCGCAAAGAACGCAAAGGCGACTACCTCGGCAAGACCGTGCAATTCATTCCTCATTGCACAGATGAAATCAAAGCTCGCATCAATGATGTAGCGCTTCGTTCAGATGCAGACATCATTATTACCGAAATTGGCGGAACAGTGGGAGACATCGAAGGCCACCTCTTTCTCGAAGCCCTGCGTCAGTTCTCACTCGATGTTGGTCGTGAAAATGTATGCTTCATTCACGTCACCTTGCTGCCACTCATCAAAGCCGCTGGCGAAATAAAGACGAAGCCAACTCAGCAGTCCGTTGCCAAGCTGCGCGAGATCGGTATTCAGCCTGACATTATCGTCTGCCGCACAGAACACGAACTTGATGAAGACAACCGACGTAAGATCGCCATGTTCTGTAACGTCGAGCACAAGAATGTCGTGGCATTTCGCGATGTTGACCACACCATTTACGAATGCCCAGTCGACCTGCGTCGAGACAAACTTGATCGCCTAGTCACCGACCGGCTCGGTATCGAATCCGAAACGCCGGATCTCAGCGAATGGCAGGATTTCGTTGATCACATCATCAACCCGAGTCATGAGGTGAAGATCGCTGTTGTCGGCAAATACATCGAACTACAAGACGCCTACAAATCAATTTACGAGTCATTGACTCATGCGGGTGCCGCGAACGACACTAGAGTGATAGTAGAGCGTATCGACGCAGAGATTATTGAGCGTGATGGCGCAGACTCTCATCTCAGCAATATAGATGGTATTCTTATCCCTGGTGGCTTTGGTGATCGTGGAACTGAGGGTAAAATTCTAACTGCCAAATTCGCGCGGGAGCAGAAAATACCTTACTTCGGCATCTGCCTGGGCATGCAAATTGCCACCATCGAATTTGCTCGAAACGCTTGCGACTTGGCAGCTGCTAACTCTACCGAATTCGACAAAGAAAGCCCACACCCTGTAATTTCTTTACAAGAAGAACAACAAGGGGTTGAGGATATGGGCGCGACCATGCGCTTGGGCGCGAGTGACTCAAAAATAGTGCCTAACACCGTAGCCCACCAACTTTACGGAAAAGACACGATTAGCGAACGCCACCGTCATCGCTACGAATTCAACCCAGCCTATCGTGAACAAATCGAAGCAGCTGGCCTCAAAATCAGCGCTGTTTCTGAGCCTGAAGGTTTGGTCGAAATCGTAGAAATCAGCGATCATCCATTTTTCATCGGCGCCCAATTCCACCCGGAATTTCAATCTAGGCCTAACCACCCGCACCCAATCTTCTCCGGATTTATCGCTGCAGCACTCCAACACCACGCTTAATCCAAGTAATTATCGTGCCCGCTATCGAATCCAAAATCATAGAGCTTGGCTACAAGCTACCCGAGCCCCCTGCTCCTGCCGGATCTTATGTGAACTGCGTTCGCTCTGGCAATTTACTCTTTTTAGCAGGTGGCATTCCGCCATTAGACGACAACACTTATTTAGGCAAAGTGCCGACCGAGACCTCGGTGGAGACAGCTCAAGATGCTGCTCGCCTTATCACACTCAACCGTCTCGCAGTTGTGAAAGCTGAAATTGGAGACCTTGACCGAGTCGAGCGCATCGTCAACGTCGGAGGCTTTGTGAATTCAGAGCCCGATTTTTACCAGCACCCTGCTGTCATCAATGGATGCTCTGATCTACTCGTCGCAATCTTCGGTGACAAAGGGGTTCACTCACGCACCGCTCTCGGCGCATCAGCCCTACCCCTCAATGTATCTGTAGAAATCAACATGGTTGTTGAGGTGAAATAAAGATTTTGCAAGATGGCACTGTGCCTAGATCGTATTTGAAGGCGTTGCATGTTGCTAAAATTCACTTCTTCACTTGCCGAGATTAAAAATAGATGTAACTTAAACACGATTAAACATGATGCACATGTGAATTGAAGCATTATGAATCAATCAATTTTATTATGAAAACCAGCATACGAAAAACAACTGCATGCGCTGCCGCCCTTGGGTTAGCAGCGTTACCCATGTTGGCTACTGTGCATGCCAATGTTGCCGATGCAACGGAGGTTGAAGCCATTGCCAACACCGCGACCGTCTATCTTGTCCAAGTAAGTGGCAAAGGATGAGGTGTTTCTAACCGAGCCAGTCTGGCTCTCAAAACACAAAGCGGCGTCGATAAAATCCTGCTATCAGGCCTACGTGCAACCGTAGTCATGAAAAATGGCCAGGAGCTTGACCAAGCCAAAACGGAAAAATCCTTAAACCTCAAGGCACTGAAACTTGTGTCATTCAAGAAGGAAGAGGTCGTTATTCCTGAAGCTGGCTACGTGCTGGCAGTTACTGGCACCGGATGAGCGGATACTAACGAAAAAGCCCGTGTGGCTTTAGAACAACTCGATAATATTGCTGCTGCATACGTCAACAGAGGTATTACTCTCCACCTAGTAAAGGCTGGAGAGCTCGACCAAGACAGTATCGCCAAAGCAATTGCTCCATACAGGATGAATATTAAGGATACCAAGCCTCTTGCAGGCAAGCCCTTCTAAGAAAGCATCATCATCACTCACATGCGGCCAGCCCTCACACGAGGTCTGGCCGTTTTTTGTGGCTCAGCTCGAGAGGGTCTTTGCTGAGTTCTTGTTGACAACCCATAGATAAGGAGACTCATCAGTCGCCTCTCTCCGCAGATATAGAGACACTGACCATTGATCAATATCGAGCGCATGGACGAATTCATTTACCTTAGCAACCTCATCAGCTCCTCCATCGTGTCCAGGATAACACATCACCGTCAAGACCCCACCACCCGAGAGCAAACTCCCTGCGGTCGATAATCCGGCAATAGTCGATCGAGATTGGGTGATTTTCGTTTTATCTCCACCCGGTAAATATCCGAGATTAAACATTGCCGCTCTAATACTCCCAGTAACATATCGCCCGATTTCGGCATGACTCTCACACTTTAGTTGATAGCAGTATCGATCCACCCCAGCCGCCTCAAGGCGCTCAGCCGTACTGCTAATTGCTGCTTGCTGTATATCAAATCCAAAGACCATTCCTGAGCTACCTACACATCCTGCAAGAAACAAAGTATCATGCCCATTGCCCAGTGTTGCATCCACCACCGTATCTCCCTCCTGCAAGACTTCAGCAACCACCTCATGCGCCCGATCCAGCAAGCTGCTTGATATACATTCTCCCTCAATCATACTGCCAATTTTGTTGATTACAGAAGAAAAAAATTAGTTGGATTCGGGCAATTTAAGTTCCTCATCCAGATCACATTCACCACTCAAGTGAGCTGCAAAATGCTCGGCAACAGCAGGAGCCATCAATGAACCCTTTGATCCCAAGCCATTGAAGAAGCCGACTTCTGCCATCTCGGGGTGAAAACCCACCACCGGCATACTATTTCTCACAATCGGCCTGATACCTGCCTCGTGCCCTATGACCTCCATAGGCACATCCATATTCTCGCCCAGCTTCACCCAGGTGTTTAATTTTTCGAGCACCTCTGCTTTCCCTTCCTCACTGGGAATAGCATCTAGGCGTTTCCATTCATAATTGGCACCGGCCTTCCACATGCCCCCCTCTCTTGGCGCCAGCCATCCATTGCAATGGTATCGCCTTGCGTCATCGAGCCCATCAATCCAAACATTCAAAATTTCACCTTTCGCGCTACGATGATGAACGTGCGAGAACCAACCTTGGTAGCCATCCACTCCCCGCAGACCATACGCACCCTGACACAAAATCAGCTTATTAGCTGTTACATCCTGCCACTTGACCTTGCCGTCGACAAATGAAACATCTTGTTCAGAAAAGGCCGCCTCACGCCATGAATCAGCATCGATCAACTTGTCCTGAACAACATGCAAAAAAGCGAGCGTATCAAGCCATGCCCCATCTTGCATTTCAATCCCCCCAAAATCATGTCGAAAAGGCCCATCGACCCTCGGCACCTCATGCGCCCATTGCTCTAGCTGATCCTGCTTATTACGCCACTTCTTGCGTTCTCTCTCAGAAGCAAAAACACGCACCACAGGAGTTGGATGGTAGAGTTTACGACCACTCTCTTGCTCCAAGGCGTGATAAAACTCCAGAGCCTTGGGAAGATAATACTGCTGGCGCCAAGCCGGGTTCATACCCTTGCCTGTTAGCGGAGTGATCAAGCCCGCCGCAATCCTCGTCGAGCCCGTACCATCCTGACGATCCACGACTAAAATGGAGCGACGACGCTTCAGTAGCTCCACTGCAAGTGTGCTACCAGCGAGGCCTTGTCCAATAATCAGAAAATCAACATTCATCATTACCCGTCGCCCTCTAAATCCTTCTGTAATGACTCATTAGGGTCTATCCACTCGGCATCATAACCTTTTGCATAATTAAAGAGGTCCCTATGCATGTATTCGTAGTAGCCTTCTTTTTGTTCATCACTGAGCCGATACCAAATGGTAACGTTGAATGCCCGAGTAACCTTTTGCATCATCTTCAGGGTCAAGCGACGGCCCTTGCGTGCTTTTTGAACCTGTTTGTGGCTTAGCTGTTCGGTCGAAACTGAAACCATATCATGATTGTTTATCCCCCACTCATTCATCATGCGATCCAAAGGCTGCGAACCCAAATCACGTTCTTTACTGTCCTGCATAGAAACATTCTTAGCTTGAAAATTTAAATTTGGAAACTGAATTTGGCGTTTGGAATTTGGTAAATATAGATTAGCGTTCCTCAATGCCTAGCAAACAAGATATCCTCGACCTCTACTTCATGGATGCACGATGTAAATTAATCGACATCGCTGCTTTTTTGGACCGAATGGATCGTTTTGATGGCGAGCCCGATTATCGTTACAATGGCTTCCATGAAGCTTTAGATGCTCTGCTTAAGCCTGGCGATCAGTCACGCGCGCAAGCAGTCCTCAACACCCTTTCTGATCAAAGTGAGGAGCCAATCCCTAAGGCCACCATTCAAGGTGCCTCTGGTGCGCCCAACAAGCAATCAGGCAACTAACCCTAATTTATACTTAACCGATGCCTTATATTGAACCTCATGCTCACATGGTGAGTCGCACTACCGATGATTATCAGGCCATGGCCATTGCTGGCTGCGAAGCCATTTGTGAGCCCGCCTTCTGGGCAGGCTTTGACCGCAGTTCAGCCCAGGGATTTTACGATTACTACCGACAACTCACTGATTATGAGCCCAAGCGTGCGGCAAAATTTGGCATCAAGCACTTTTGCTGGTTATGCATCAATCCCAAGGAAGCTGAAGACTCAGGCTTTGCACGAGAAGTGATGGCAATCATCCCTGAATTTCTCGACCAACCGACGGTACTTGGTATTGGGGAAATCGGGTTGAACAAAAACACCGTCAGCGAGCTCACTATTTTCGAAGAGCATGTTGCCATCGCACAACAGCACGATCTGCCGATACTCATTCATACTCCGCACCTTGAAGATAAGCTTAAGGGCACGCGCCTCATCATCGATGCTCTCAACAACGCTAAAGTTGATCCCAACAAAGTCATTATTGACCACGTAGAGGAGCATACCGCGGGAATGGTGCTCGATCAGGGCTTCTGGGCAGGCATGACCCTCTACCCCGAGTCAAAGTGCACACTTCCGCGAGCCGTTGATATCCTTGAAAATTTCGGCATGGAAAATATTTGGATGAACTCCGCATGTGACTGGGGAATCTCTGACCCTCTTGCGGTTGCAAAATGCATGCAGGAAATGAAAAAACGGCAGCACTCTCGTGAGACGATTCACCAAGTCGTGTACGATAACCCCGTTAAATTCCTCAGCCAATCTCCTAATTTTTCCCTCTAAACGGAACATGGACGCGTCAGACCTTGAGCAAATAAAACAGAGCCTATTGAGACTTTCCTCGGAGGACCAAGACCACATGGCTGGCTTCCTCCTTGTCGAGCGACTCAAACGCAACAGCCTCATCATGCCCACTCTTCATAAGCGCATTGAGGACTCTGACCCAGAAAACTGGCAAGCCTTAAAAAACGTCAAAACCTCACCTGACAATGACTGACACATTGGTTTACCTGCACAATCACGTTGCTGATCGCCTCAAAAAAATAGGACGACAAGAACCCGTCGAAACCTTCCTGGATCGGCTACAGGTGAATTCCGAGATTGTCGGCAATTATCGCTTCACTGACCCTCGTGGTAGAATTGTTGAAGTTAAAATCCTTGGCCGCCACGCCCTCTTCTTTTTTAAGGATCCTTTCGCCAACATCGTAAAGGTTCTCGACCTTCGAAACGTAGAGTCATTGTGAAAACAGCCAATCTGCCCGAGGCTCATCTTGCCTACTGTACGAATATCCACCCTGCAGAAAGCTGGCAGGAAACACTGCATGTGCTCAAAACACACACGCTCCAGGTTAGAGACCAAGTCTGCCCGCCCAACTCAGCTTATGCGATCGGGCTCCGGTTATCAGCTCGAGCAGCATCGGAGCTGCTGCAGGGCAATTACCTGGCAGAGTTCAAATCGTGGCTGGAGAAGGAGAACTGCTACGTATTCACGATCAACGGCTTCCCTTACGGCTCCTTTCACGGCACTCGAGTTAAAGAGAAGGTTTACCAACCTGATTGGTCGAGCTCAGACCGGCTTGACTACACCAACGACTTGTTCAGCATCATCGCCCAACTTGTGCCCAAGGGCGTTGATGGCTCCGTATCAACGTTGCCAGGATCATTCAAAGAATTTCATTCTGACGAAAATGCTATCTTCGCCAATCTGGCGGCCTGTGCTCAGCACATAGAAGCTTTGTCCATCGAGCATAACCGAGATTTACATCTAGGACTTGAGCCAGAGCCTCTTGGACACTTCGAGAACACCAAAGAAACACTCCGTTTTTTTGACAAGCTTCACGATAGTGTAGCTGAGCCTGAACTCATCAAACGTCGTATTGGGATCAACTATGACACCTGCCACTTCGCGCTTGAGTTTGACGACTGTAGGAGTTCGCTCAATGCCTTGCGAGCTGCTGGAATTCGAATTTCTAAGATCCACCTATCCTCAGCCCTTGAGTTTGAGCCAAACTCACAAAATGCAATCCAGGCTATTGTTGCCTTTGATGAGCCTACCTACTTACACCAAGTCATTGTATCGGATGAAAATAAACAACTAACCCGATTTAAAGACCTTCCCGACTTCTTGGCTGAGCACGAATCTTGCGCAGGCACCTTCGCGTCATCAAGCAGAGCTCGCATACATTTCCACATCCCTTTGTATGCAGATCCCACCTCGCCCTTGAGCTCAACCCAAAGCCATGCCGTGGATGCTATTGAATACCTCAAGGCCAACCCAGGCTTCTGCACTCACTTTGAGATTGAAACCTACACTTGGGGAGTTCTCCCTGATGACCTTCAAATCCCCATCGAGGAGCAGATTGCCCGCGAATACAACTGGGTGACTAGTCAATAAACGAGCATACATACTGGCAGATGCCCTCTGTGACTTCAATGCTGAATCCTGAGTTGGCATTCACATCAAAGTGGTCACCCGCAGCAAAGCCGTTACAGCCTTCGATGCCGTCGAGACTGACAGCACAAACGCCATCAGTAATCTCCATGCGCTCGGCCAGATTTGTATCAAAGTGATATTTGCCGGGGAAAATCAGACCGAAGGTCTTGGTTGAGCCATCTTCCAAAGTCACGCCGTGTGATACCACTTTGCCATCAAAATAAACGTTCGCCTTCGCATCTGCAGTTACATTGGTAAATTTCATGCTGAAAACTTCTTCTCCTCGCTGCTCACAAGCAAGCCATAACTTTGTCACCTAAGCTCAAAAAACATTATATTAATTTTGAACAAATACTGTGGTTAGCAGTCTAGGTATATTGGAAGTACGCTTGCACTGTTTACTCCCTCCAACAATACAGATGGTGAATTCATAGTTCATTTTCAGTTTATGCATAGTTCATTCACATAGTTCATTCATAGTCTATGCCTCGACGTAATTGATTGCACAACGATCAATGGCCCAGAGGATCGATCTTGAGCCCCAGTAGGATTTCTTACTGGGGCTCTTGTTTTACAGTGCGGCAAAGAATTGTCTATTTGGTGCTAAAATCACGGCTTTAGTATTGCTACTGTGCTAATCTCCCACTAACTTCCCGAACGATCTGACATGGCAGATCACCAACCCATTTCATATTTTCTATAATGATTGAGAACATGCGTAAATACACCGGTCTGATGGCCGTCGTCTTCATCTTGCTTGCTGCAGGTTTTTTATTCACAATGAACGACATATCCGGCAGTGGCGGTGGCGGTATGGGCTCGGGCCCCACCATGCTAGAGGCCAATGGTCGCGTGCTTGACCAGCAAGAATATCGTCGCATGGGTGACGGCACCCTCAAACTAGCATCCGAAGCGGGCCTTCACGCCTATGTCAACTTCCTCATCGTCCCTGATGCCGCCCAAATGCAACAAGCCATGCAATTACTCCAGTATGGCTACCCTAATTACTATGTCACCATGGGGCGCAACCTCAAAGCTGACGATTTCAATCGCTTTATCAGTAATCGCATCATCATTCAACAAGCCATGCAAAACATGGGTGTAAATGCAAGTGATGAAGAAATCAACAAAGCAATCATGGCCTCCCCTGGCTTCGCCACAGAGGGCAGGTTTGATAATACGAAATATGCTAACTTTATCGAAAAGCGCCTAGGCAGACTTGGCATGACCGAAAAAGATTTGCGTGAGGTCGTGCACGAAAGCCTATGCCTCAACAAAATTATTCAGATTGTAGGGGGCGGTTTAATCGCGCCACGTCAAGCGGCACAGGACCTGCTCGAAGCTCAAATGCAGTCCGTGAGCATATCTCGCGTCATTTTTAACCGCGATGATTTTGTCGAAAAAGAAAACCCAAGCGAAGATGAGATTAAAGCCTATTGGGACACGCACCAGGATGCTTACAAAACCGAGGAACAACGTCGCATTAACTACATCCTCTTGAATTTACCACCTGCGACTCAGGTTAATTCCGCACCAGTTGTTCTGCCAGAAAACGCTAACGATGAGCAGAAGCAGGCTCATGCTGATGCCGAGAAAGCCCGCCTAGCCGCAGAAGCCCAAGTAAAGGCTGAGCTTGCAGAGAAAAGAACCAAAGCCGCACGCGGTATTCAAAAAGAGATCGATCAAATCTCGCAAGAAATATACGATAGCGAGGAGGAGAAACGACCTCTCGATTTTGCGGCTATTCTCACCAAACGTAATCATAAACTACAAAAAACCGGCCTCTTTACACGATCAAATGTGCCCAAAGAACTTTCATCTCTCGTTCTTCGAGGCAACTTCAATAGGGGTAAAACGATAGCGGACTTCATCTTTGGCCACAGCGCATCATCACAAGATCGATATGATCTTGTGTCCGACGCCCTCCCGGTGGGCGAGCACGGATGGATCATCTTCACTCTAGAAGAGGTCATTGAGCCTTCATTACAAGACTATGTCGCCGCAAGAGCAAAAGCTCGCGCTCAGCTAGTAGCAGAAAACGGCTCTAAGAAAGTGAAGGAAGCAGCTAAAGCCGCCCTCGATGCCACCAGAAAGTCGATCGAGTCGGGCAAAAGCTTTGATGACGCTCTTGCAGAGCAAAACCTCAAAGCCCTGCCACTTGGCCCTTTCAGCATCAATGACCGTGACACCCAGAGCAAAGATCCCAGTTTTCGCTTACTACACCAAAAAGCCAGCGGACTCAATCCAGGCAACCTCTCAGAAACAATTGATGAGAATGACCGCTCTCTTTTCTTTAAGCTCCTAAGTCGCGAGATTAAAGATACAGAGGAAAGCAAGCAACGCATCGAATCCGTGATCAACAACAGCAAGAATCAGATGATGATGATCACCTTCTTAAATTGGTTGCACCAGCAATACGATCTAGCCGACGTGAAGGGCCTTGCCGTTGAAGATCAATAGATCTTTCATCCCTCAATCACCGACCAAGACATCTCCTGTCATGTTCTACCTGACAACAGCCATCGACTACACGAATGGCGCACCTCACATCGGTCACGCTTACGAAAAAGTGCTTGCGGATGTCATTGCCCGCTACCAGCGCTTTCGTGGCGAAGATGTTTATTTTCTCACAGGAGTAGATCAGCACGGCCAGAAAGTTCAACAAACCGCTGAAAAAGACGGTGTCAACCCAGCCACCTACGTCAAGCGTGTCACCAAAGGGTTTGTCAATGCATGGGATAAACTTGGCCTAGATTACGATGGTTGGGCTGAAACAACCAATCAGGAGCACAAAGCTTGTGTCCAACGCATCCTCCAAGATCTCTACGACAAGGGTCAAATCTACAAGAAGCGCTACACAGGACATTATTCCATTCGTCAGGAGCAGTTTTTAACAGACAAAGAGCGCAATGAAGATGGTGAGTTCGGCGAAGAGTGGGGTGAGGTTGAGGAACGTGATGAGGAGAATTACTACTTCAAGCTAAGCGAGCATGTTCCATGGCTCAAAAACCTCGTCGAAGCAAATGAGGACTTTGTGATCCCTCACTTTCGCAAGGCTGATGTAATTAACGCTATCGAGCGATCAGCTGATACAGATCTCTGTATTTCCCGCCCTAAGGCCCGGCTCCGATGGGGCATTGAACTTCCCTTTGATTCAGAATTTGTGACCTTTGTCTGGTTTGATGCATTGATCAATTACATCTCATTCGCAGGTTACAACAAAGCAGAAGAAAGCGGCTTGCCAGATTTTGATAAGCTATGGCCTGCCAGCATCCACATTATCGGAAAAGACATTCTCGTTCCCTCTCACTCAATCTACTGGATGTGCATGTTGCATGCTATTGGATTTACTGATGAGCAAATCCCCTCTCTCCTATGTCACGGATGGTGGAACATCAAAAAGAAATCCGACGACGGAAGTGCCGGATCCGAAAAGATGTCGAAGTCATTGGGCAACGTAGTAGATCCCGTTGCTCTCGTCGACACCTTTGGCCAAGATGCCGTTCGCTACTATCTGGTTCGTGACATTCACACGGGGCGCGACTCAGATTACGACCTCGATCGTTTGGTGATGCTATTCAACACAGAGCTAGCCAATAATTTGGGCAATCTATGCAACCGCGCGCTGAATATGAGCAAGCGATACTGCGGTGGTGCCACCATGGCTTCAGACTATGATGACGAAACCAGCCAACAACTTAGAAGCTCTCTAGATACCCTACTGGAAAAGTATCGCTACCATATGGATCGTTACGAAATCTCTTTTGCTCTCGAAGCATTGATTGAGTTCATCTCAGCAACCAATGTTTACGCTGAACATCACAAGCCATGGGAAATCGCCAAAGACGAAAGCAAGGCAGCCCAGCTACGCACGGTACTCAGCCACATGGTTGAGGCTGTCGCCCAGGCAAGCGTATTACTTAAGCCTATTATTCCCTCTGCTTGCGAACGCATTCAAGCCCAGCTGAATGCTGAACACCTCAGCACACTATCTCTGTCAGAGCTTTCATGGGGGATTTTACCCATTGGCCAAGAGCTATCCAAGCCAAAGCCGGTTTTTCCAAGAATTCAGCTCGAAGAATAAACCCTACCGATTGAGCCGACATGCACTGGCTTACCCGGGGCTAAGACGTTGTTCAATGGACGCCTTAAGGCCATCCACCACTGCCTCTACACTGACTCCGTCTTGGCATCGCAAGTCTATCGGGCACTTTGACTTAAAACAAGGGCTGCAAGCTACGTGCTCGCGAACTACCACACTTTGTTTGCCGATTGGCCTTTTCCACTCCGGTGCGTTAGGCCCAAAAATAACTGCCGCCGGCAGTCCAACATGAGCGGCCATGTGTGCCACTTCCCCATCGCAAGCAACAAGAGCTGTTGACTGCGCCAAAGCTGTAAAGACATTCCATTCATAGCCACTAACTTGGCGGGAGTTTTCTCGTTCAAGAAAACTCCCAAATACTGCCATGCCTTTCTTGCTAGCTCCCGTGCCATGATCATAAAGAGTCCAGGTAACTTGAGGGTAACAGTCCTCAATCACCTCAACCACCTTCAGAAAGCGCTCGACTGGCCACTGATATGAGCTGCCGTATTCGGAGAATGGCGCGATCGCAATCGCAATCCGCTCAGGCGCGGCTGGCAATGGCGGCCTCTCAAAACTCGATCGAACAAAAGCGTCAACACCTAGTTGGTCAACGAGTCCTAGGTAGTGCCTTACGCGGTGTTTGATTGGCCCCGCATGAGCATCAATAGCTAACGTGTCAGTGAGCAACGGCATAAGATTATCGTTAGCATACCCGACACTTTGACCGATGCCTGCTAACTTAGTTGCTTTTGCCGCACTACCAGCCTCCCAGATAATCGCCGAATCGAACTGTTCATCATAAAGCTCTACCAGAGCTGCTATCTTCTTGGCAGATGCCCCTACTTCATAAGGGATAACATGAGTAATTTCATCGACTCCATGCTTCCATAACGGAACCTGGGACTCAGGGCACAAAACAGCAATGCTCGCATTAGGAGAAAAATGCTTCAATGCACGAACTGCAGGCACAGAAAAACACGCTTCGGTGAAACATACCGGAGATACGACGCACCATTGCGAGCCCGCAAGAGATGTGGCTATTTGTTCCCCGATGGTGCTTGAATCATCCTGCAATGGCATGACATAGAGTAGCCTCTTAACTAAAAACCTGTCAACGCCCCCCTGAGCAAAGAGGGCTGAATGAGCTCATAAATGAGTTGATTAGCGATTACCGCTTTTCATCATGCCAAATCAGCTTAGATTATTGCCATGATTCGCACCTTGATAAGATTACTACCAATCCAAACGGTCTCTATCCTTCTATTTTCTCTGCAAATTACCGGTGCTCAGCAAACGATCAAGAATCCACTAGCTCCCATCGAGCCAAGTTCCATTGCCTCACTACCGCAAGAAACATATAGGTCAGTTGTCCGTATTGAGGTGGCCACACAGGTCCCAAACTATCTTGAACCTTGGAAAGCTGGGCGCTTCAGCGGTGGTATTGGCACAGGCTTTCTTATCGGCCCTAATTTATTTTTAACCAATGCACACGTTGTTTCTAATGCTCGCCGCTTACTCATCACCATGCACGGATCTGCGCGTAAACACCCGGCTAAGATTCTGCACATAGCACATGATTGTGATCTAGCGTTGCTCGAAGTGGATGACTTCACACCATTTATAGGGCTGCGTCACTTTGAAATAGGAGGGGTGCCCAAGCTTGAAAGCCAAGTCCGCGTGATTGGGTATCCTGTGGGCGGTAACCGCATCTCGGTGACAAGGGGTGTTGTTTCTCGAATCGATTTTAATACCTATAGTCATTCCAGATCAGACCAGCACCTTGTCGTTCAAATTGATGCTGCAATCAATCCAGGCAACTCAGGAGGGCCCGTGCTACAAAATGGCAAAGTAGTTGGCGTAGCCTTTCAGGGCCTTCGCACGGCTGACAATACAGGCTACATGATCCCAACACCTGTTGTCAGACGTTTTCTCACAGACATCAAGGATGGACGCTATGACAAATATGTTGATTTAGGCATCTCAGATTTCCCAATGTTCAACCCCGCAATGCAGAAAAAATTTGGGCTCACTCCAACATCGCCAGGCGTATTAGTTGCCGCCGTGACACCTGATGGCCCCTGCGATGGAGTTCTGCAAAAAGACGACATCCTCACCGCCATTAATAATAACGCAGTTGATGCGGCTGGCAACATCCTCATTGATGGCGAAAAAGTGAATATGAATGAAATTGTAGAGAGAAAATTTTCTGGAGATCAAGTTACGCTCAGCGTCATTCGAGATGGCGAGACCATGGATGTCATCTGCACATTAAAGCCATTCCCCCCTAGCCAGATGTATGCCGTTCAATACGATGTCAAACCTCGTTACACGACCTTCGCAGGTCTCGTGTTCCAACCTCTCGACCGGAATCTTTATTCTGCACACAACCTCACCAACACACGGGTTCGCCGCTTATTTAGCCACTATCTCGATGAGGCAATCTTCAAAGAACGCGAGGACATTGTTATCCTTACACGTATATTGAGCGATCCTATAAACACACACCTCAACGGACACATAGGCACAGCGATTGAGTCAATCAACGGCACCGCTGTTAGCTCCTTGAGACACGCGCATAAACTACTTCACCCAGAACAACTTCCCGAATTTTTTGTCATCCGCTGTGAGGGAATAGAACGACCTATCATTATACCCGGCGACAAAGCTGCATCTGCAAGCAAACGCACCCAAAACAGCTACGGCATTACTAGCCCCGCCAATCTTGACTAGCACACTCCCCCATCAACTCCATTTCCATGAATCCGAAACACAGCATGCCCGCCTTCTTATTCGCACTACTCTTTGTTTTATCTAGCTGTTGCGATGAAGAGTCTTGCCATACAAAGAATTCAACCAAACCAACAGACCCCTCAATCATCAACGTTGAAAGTTCTGAGAGCTCTGAAATCAGGCAGTCTTTGGTTCGCATCAACTCGACGATCCAAGTCTGGAGTGCCTCCCAACCCTGGGATAAGTCAGCTCCCAAGAAACGCAGGGCACTGGGTGCTTTGCTTACCGGTAACCGTGTTCTCACCACTGCTGAAATGGCGGCGGATACCACCTACATTGAATTAGAAAATGCAGACAATACCCGTATTATACCGGCCAAGGTAGTCGCTATCGACTACGAGGCTAACCTCGCCTTATTGGAGCCAGACAATGGTGACACCGAGTCATTTTTCGAAGACCTGAAACCGCTCAGCTTAGGTTCTGCGGCAAAAATCGGAGACCGCGTCGATGTCTGGCAACTTGAAGACAACGGTATGCCCATCGTTACCGAAGCTGTTATCCAAAGTGTCGATATTGTCTCAAGCTTTGCCAAAGGCCACTTCTTCCTCACATATGAGGCAAAAGGCTCTATGCAGAGTGCTTCAAACAGCTTCACCGTCCCCGTTATTCGGAATGGCCGGCTACTTGGTTTACTGAGTAGTTATGACTCTAAAGATCAAATTGTCGACATCATCGCCCCCGAGATCATTCAGGCCTTTATTGCTGACACATCCGACGACAATTACGTAGGCTTCCCCTCCTTGGGCATCGGTATCAGTAGCACTGTCGATCCCAATTTTCGAGATTGGTTGAAGCTTTCCGATGATCTGGGTGGCCTGTATGTGACAAAAATCCGCAAAGACAGCGCTGCACAAAAAGCAGGTCTCGAAAAAGGTGATGTCATTATCAACATTAACGGCAGAGCGATAGGACGTCGTGGTTACTACACCGATGAGCAATATGGTCGGCTTTACTGGAGTCACCTTATTAGAGGCTCGCTCAAACAAGGTGATACTGTAGACCTTACCATTTTGCGGAGCGGTGAGCAGAAAGAAATAACAGCCACCTTAACTCGACCAGAAGAACCTCTGATAGCCAGGTACACCTATGATCAAGCCCCTGTTTACCTCATCAAAGGCGGACTTATCTTCCAGGAACTTACCGCAACGTATCTCAAAGCATTTGGTAAAGACTGGCAGACTAAGGCGCCCCTCAACCTACTCGACATCATGATGACTCCAGAAGATTACGAGGAAGGTCGCAATAAAATAGTCTTCCTCAGTGCCGTCATCCCAACACCAGCAACGACAGGTTACGAACGCTTGCGTAATTTCATCATCAACAAGGTCAACGGCAAAACGATTGCAGATATTTCATCTCTTATTGAAGCCTTCGAGCAGCCAGGAGCTGACCAACTACACACCATCGAATTTGCCGAAGGCCCACCAAGAACGATTTATCTAGATGCCAATATGGCAAACACCATTGACACAGAACTTCTGAAGCGAGGCATCCCTGCGTTATCCAAAGAATAATCGTACGAGGAGCAAAATCTAACGAGTAAGATGGAATCTTATCAAATGCACGAGAATCAACAACAGATACCATGCACTCGCAACGCGAGCCTTCTAGTCATAGGGATTGTATGTTGTTTCACCATGCTGGCTCGTGCAGAAAAATACACCCTAACAGCTAATCTTGACGCCCTGGTCAATCTCCCAGGAGCCTACGACATCACACCTGAAGATCTCGAGAAAAAATTTGGTAAAGGCAAATTTGACAAGAACCCTTATTTTGAATGGCTCAGCGAGAGCAAAGACCGAGCTATTTTCAAACGCTCTCCTGCCTCAAATGTCACAGTGGATCTCACCATACTCGATGGCAAGGTCCCTATAGAAGAACTCATCATTGATTTCGATAATGGTAAATACCTCGGCGTCACCGCCTCAATTTTCAATCGTGGAGACGGCGGTCAGATAGATGACACTGAATTTTTTAGACGTTTTTCTAGCGTCGGGAAATTTCTTGGTGAGCAGCTAGGAGGTCATCCACGCAAGCGTGATGGCAATATTAAAAAAGGTGTCATGACAGATGGCTACACATGGTCCTCCCCTCGTGGCAAAGCTGTATTGCTCTGTAATCCAGACGTTGGAGATCATAGAAAGCCAGAGGCGAAAGAATTTATCCGTATGCGGCTTGCGAGGAAAGACGCCAAAGGAATCTACGAAGCCGCACTCAAAGAAAGGTCTCAAGCAACAGTCAGAAAATCCAAATTGGTTGCCAATGTACGAGAAAATGATGGCTATGTATTCATTCGCGGTCTGCCTATGGTAGACCAAGGAAACAAAGGCTATTGTGTCGTGGCATCCGCTCAGCGACTCTTTGAATATTATGGCATAGCATGCGACATGCATCAATTAGCACAGCTTGCGAAATCAGACCCGAACAAGGGCACAAATGCCCTCTATATTAATCAGCAACTAGGGCGAATCGATTATTTATTCAAAACAAGATTTAAGTGCTTAGCCGTGTCACACGCAGGCCAACTTGTAGAATTAAAAGACGAGAAATATGTCGGTAAAGTCATCCCTCGCCGATCCTATGACAAATTCATCAGCTCAAATATTGCGAAGGGAATTCCACTCCTATGGTCGCTAGAGCTGGGCTTGAAGCCTGAAACACCATCAATAAGCCAGCAAGCCTCTGGTGGCCACATGAGAATGATTCATGGCTACAACAAAGCAAAAAACGAAATAGTCTTCACTGACTCATGGGGAGCTGGCCACGAATTTAAAACAATGGATGCTGATGATGCCTACCAAGTAACAAGAGGCCTCTATGTTATGACGCCAACTGTCAATTAGATCACTTACTCTTCATTTAGTCCATCATCAGCTTCAAGATTACGAGCCCAAAGCCATAAAATATCAGACAGTCTATTTAGATACCTACAAGCAAGGACGGGGCTTTGATCGCCAAGTGCCCATGCTGACAACTCTGCACGGCGACAAACCGTGCGCGCAACATCCATATGAGCAGCACCGAGATTGCCGCTAGCTCCTGGACGTGCCCAGCCCGTGAATTTAGTCGGCATATCAACAGCAATCGACTCCAGCCAGTCAACATCCACTTGACTGACGCTGGGGTAACCATCGGCAAGATACTTTTCCCGATTGTCGGCAGGAACTGAGAGCAAACCCATCAGCGCTACCAAGTGCCCTTGTATGGTGTCAATTTGTTCAGTGATTTGGTCCGCAACCCCAGATACACGCACCAAACCGAGTGACGAGTTTAACTCATCAACCGCGCCACATGCCACCACTTCAGCTGAAACCTTTGGTGTTCGGCCGCCATACATTAAGTCGGTTTGGCCATCATCACCCCGGCGTGTTATAATGCTCATGGCCATTCCATAGCATAAGCGCGCACTCAAGCGCTATCAAATTACTTGCTCCTCTATAGATTAGATCTAGCATCTACACAGTTCATCTCAGCCAACACATTTCACTTTACCACCTTAACTTGTATATTGGCTTCGCCCATCTCAACTAACTCCATGGCAACAGAAACAATCAAACTAGCTCGTCTAAACGGCGAGGCGGAGATATTTCACAGCATTCAAGGGGAAGGCGTGAGTATGGGCATACCCTCTATTTTTGTCAGGGCCTCATTATGTAACCTTCACTGTGTTTGGTGCGACACTGACTACACATGGAATTGGGAAAAAACTCCATGGAAACACGAAAAAGACACAGACGCTAATTATCAAAAATTCAAAAAAGAAGATTACCTGATTGAGATGAATACGAGTGAGGTAGCAGCAAAAATAGCCAGCTTCCCCTGCTCTCGCATCATCATCACTGGTGGAGAGCCACTCCTGCAGGACCTTGCCTGGCAGTCCCTCATTAAGCATTTGCTCAATAAGGATCCTGACTATCAATTTGAGATAGAAACCAATGGAACTCTCTCACCAAGCTTAGAACTGGATGCCCTGATTCAACAATATAATGTATCACCCAAATTAGCTAATTCTGGGAATGCCTCCAACTTACGTATTAGCAATGAAGCTTTAGCCTATTTTGCCACATCTAAAAAAGCATGGTTTAAATTCGTCGTATCATCGGATGCCGATCTGGCCGAGGTTAGCCAAATCATCAAAAATCACAACCTACCCCGTGATCGCGTTTTATTGATGCCCGAAGGCAGAGACGAGTCCACTCTCAGAGATCGCCGCACTTGGCTTGCTGAAATATGCCGTGATCAGGGGTTTCGGTTCAGCGACCGGCTTCACATTCAGCTCTGGGGCAGTAAACGCGGTGTCTAGTTTTAGAAAAAAAATGCAACCAATGACCACATTGGGGGTTTATATGTTACAATGCCGATTATGCCATCAGATCATAAAGAGTCAGAAACTCCACAAGATGAGTCTCAGGATCCTTTGTGGCAGTTACTAGAAAATGTGTCCCACAAACAACCTAGTGCTTTTTTTGCTCGCGATACAGTCAGAGAGGCAAGACTTCAAGCTTCAGCCTTATCTCCTCTCTCCAGCTTCTTTAAGATCTGCTTCACAGCCAAAACAGTAAGCATCACCGTATGCTTAGCTCTGTTGGCCCTCACCGCCATTTTGACGTGGCCTGGGCACGATTCAACGAATCCTGCACACGTTACCGCGCAGTCTACCGATACAAGGCTTGAAAGTTCCGTCACGAATACGTTCAACGAGCTCATTATCGAGGAAAGTCTGAGTGCCGCAGCAGATGACCCTTCAATCTACAGTCGTGATGAGATCGTCGCCATGATAGGCTTTTAAATACGGATATATGTTCCGCATTTTCCGCAACATTTGGCCCCAAACAAAAGACCCCTGCCCATACGAGCAGAGGTCTGAGATATAAATGACAAGCAGAGTGTCAAACTCTGCGGGGCTAGCAGCCGTAGATAGCCTCCTCGCAAAGTGCCTCCTCAATGCGAAGCAACTGGTTATATTTAGCGATTCGATCTGATCGGCTCATCGAACCTGTCTTGATCTGACCTGCATTGGTAGCTACAGCAATGTGAGCAATCGTGCTATCCTCAGTCTCACCAGAACGATGAGAAATAACCGAGTTATAGCCGTTAACTTTACCTAGCTCGATAGCATCAAGAGTCTCAGTGAGGGTTCCAATTTGATTCACTTTGATCAGAATCGAATTACCTACACCAAGATCGATACCCTTCTGCAAGAAATCAACGTTGGTCACAAAAAGGTCATCGCCGACAAGCTGAACCTTGTCACCGATCTTATCGGTGAGAATCTTCCAGCCTTCCCAGTCGTTTTCGTCGCATCCGTCCTCGATCGAATCAATGGGATATTTTTCGCAGAGCTCAGCAAGGTAAGCTGCCTGCTCTTCCGAGTTACGTTTGGCGCCGCTTTCACCTTCGAACTTAGTGTAATCGTAAACACCATTCTCGAAAAATTCAGAGGATGCACAGTCCAAAGCAAATGTAATATCCTCGCCTACCTTGTAGCCAGCTTTCTCTACTGCTTGAGATACGGTATCAAGCGCATCCTCGGTGCCTTCAAAAGTGGGAGCAAACCCACCCTCGTCACCCACAGCAGTGCTGAGACCACGATCATGAAGAACTTTCTTTAGGTTGTGAAATACTTCAGCACCCATGCGGATAGCCTCCTTGAAGCTGGGAGCACCGACAGGACGAATCATGAATTCTTGGAATGCGATCGGAGCATCAGAATGAGAGCCACCGTTGATGATGTTCATCATTGGCACAGGTAAAGTTTTTGAGTTAGGACCACCCAAATACTTATACAAAGGCAAACCAGAAGCCGCTGCGGCAGCACGAGCTGTAGCAAGTGAAACACCAAGAATGGCATTTGCTCCTAGGTTTTTCTTATTAGGCGTTCCGTCTAACTGAATCATCGTTTTGTCAATAAAGGTCTGATCGGTAGCGTCTTGTCCAAGAAGAGCAGGTGCAATCTGCTCATTGACGTTAGACACAGCCTTCAGCACTCCTTTGCCAAGATAGCGTTGTGAGTCTTCATCACGAAGCTCACAGGCTTCATGCTCTCCCGTAGATGCTCCAGACGGCACTGCTGCGCGGCCAAAGCCACCCCCCGCAAGGTGCACATCCACTTCTACAGTGGGATTTCCACGAGAATCAATAATCTCGCGGCCAATAATGTTGGTAATTGTCGTATCTGACATGTTCAATATTTGTTTAAGGATTGTTTGAAAATTCTAGCAATAGAGATTTTTAGCAGTAGGAATCAATGCTCTTGATGGTGAGGAACCGATTTTTCTCAGTTTCCATATCACGCACCTCAAGTCGGTCTCCCACTTTTGCTCCAACCAAGGTAATTCCGATATCGGAAAGATATGAAACAGTGTTATCCTCCGGGATAGAGTCCCACGCTCCAAGAATAGTGTAGCATACTGCCTTACCAGCATCATCTTCCAGCTGAACCACCGTGCCAATGTTTACGGCAGAGGTATCTGCGTTCTTAAAATCAGTTGCTTGCACATGTACCAGCTCTTTTTCCAGCTGTGATTTGCGTCGCATGAGGACCGCCTGCATTTGCTTAGCCGCTTTAAATTCAAAGTTTTCTCGGAGGTCACCGTAAGATCTGGCGACTGCAATTTCTTTGGTGTTTTCAGGGATTTTTACCTTAATCACTTCATCGAGGTCTTTTTTGCGTTTCTCGATGCTTGCATGTGAGGAGATCACACCTTCAACTTTCTTCTCAAACTCACCCGTTACCAAGTCTTGTGTCGCAGGACATGCCTTAATAACACGTGCCATCAGAGACTTGCGATCGAGGTCGGTGAATACTGGGCTGTTGTAGAGCTTGCGGCCAAACTGCCTGGCCTCAGCTTCCTCCGCATCCGTAAGCAAATCAGCAATAAGCGTCTTATCATTCATCAACAAAGTGCGCAGTCTTGCGCTCTTGCTGGGACCATCAGAAACATGATCACGGTCGAGTAGGTTCAAAATAGAATTGCCGGTTTCAAAAGAAAAGACAACCGCCGCAGATTTCTCGCGCTCACGGCATATCCAGATCAACGCATCAGGTCCAAGACTGCGATTGGCAATCGCCTTCCTCAAATGTTGTTCAAATTGCTCATCTGCCCCACTTTCTTGGAGGTATTTGGCAATTTCGGTGACACCACGCGAACCAACGGCGTCAAACACTGATAGTAGCTTATCTGTCCACGCATCTCCAAATGCATCCGGAAAGCTCTGAAAGATACTGCGTTGGGTTGCGGCTGATCTCCCTTTCAAATTCTCAACCAAACGTTCCTCCTCAGTCGTAAGTACATCTGCGAGGCGCAGGTCACTGTCGGCAAGGTCGATGCCATCAAACTTATCAATAATCTCATCGCGCGCGACAAGAAACTCGAGGACAAGAGTCAGATGTAGCTTGCGGCCTTTAGAGCAAAAGCTGTTAATATCATCGATCAAAGTCACCAACGGAGCATCGTCCTCTTTGAAAACCGCGAGATTTTTACGAATATTTTCAAGCGCTTTGACCTTAGCTTTCGGGTCACGGGTATCGGTAAAATCAGCAATAAGCATTGCCGCGGGGCTTGCCGACTCAGCGCGTAACACAAGCGGGTCTGTACGCTTGCTAGGAACTGAAAAGATGTGGCTTTCACGCATTGCCTTTTTCGCCTTGTCCCACCATTTCTTGTAATCTTCCGTTGGCACTACACTGCCACTCAACTCGCGGTCCAATTGATCTAGCATCATGCTTCCACCATGACTTTCAAGCGTGCGCTTTACTAGCTCAGCTGGATTATTTTTCACCAGATCTCTGAGCTCATCGATATTTTCAAGCTTACGCGCGCTGAAATGTTCCGCATCAAGAGGCTCCGTTTTTTGAATGGCAAACTGAAGCGCCATCTCTTGATCTGGTTGCTTTTCGAAATCTATAACTACCTTAGCTCGGGACAAGTCCCAGCTCTTCACTTTACCCGCGCCCCAGTTCTTGTGTGTGCAGAAATTTCCTGGTGAAATTTCCGATAATCTTTCGCCAACAGGCTGCGGGATACGTCCCGCTTCAACAAGCTTCGCTACATCTGGGTGCATGTCCACAGCATTGAAAATGATAGGACAAATAGCAACCTAATTCTTGCAGCCGCAGCAATCAATCAACTCGTGTTATACCCATGTATCTGACATCAATCATCTTAATTGCCGGCGTGAGCACGATTAAAATTGGGCACGTATCGTATCCTCACTCGTTTGCTACCGTCTGTAGATTTTTCAATAGACTGTTCACTTACACTAATTTCAACAGATTGCTCATCCACATTGATGCGATTACGCCAAGCAGCAGGTACATTAACGTCGCTCTCTCTATTGTGAATATAGCCGTCATAAGTTGCATTACCCTCAGCAGATTCAATGCGAAGCCAGGGCTTATCTTCTTTATAAGTCAGTGTGGCTGTCCCCTGATCATCACTGATAGAGAGCGAGGAATCAGCACTCAATACCACAGGTCGGTTGACCACAGGCTCCAAAGATGGCTTGGATTGATCAATGGACTCTGTTGAAGCTGTCTTTAGAGAAACCTCAATTACACCTGTGACGGTTGCCAAGCTAAGCGAGCTTATCACCAATATAGCCAATACAGCAGCAATACGCCATTGAGCCAAACTACGCCACTGCGCCTCCATACTCGCAGATTGCGCGCCAGCTACATCATCACCAGTGTGAGTGCCAACCGCTTCTTGAGATAGGCGCTCTATTACCATATCCATTTGATCCAAGCCTTGCTGACTTAAAGATGATGGTATCAGCTCGGATAATTTATTTTCGATTGATTGTATATCAGACATGTTAACCTAGACGTTCTTGTTTGAGTGTTTCCAATTGTCGCTCTAACTGTTCCAGAGCATAGCGGTATCGTGATGCTGCGGTGTTTGGAGAAATAGTCAGAGCGTCCGCGATTTGACTAAAAGTTAAGCCTCCCCAAATTTTCAATGTCACCACTTCACGAAGTTTCCCCCCCAGCTTTTCAACTGCCTGCCTGAGCAAAAGAGCCTCCTCATCATCCTCCGCATTAGTATCAAGCCAATAGTCCTCTTGGTCATGAAGGTAGATCACTGCTTCCTCCTTGCGTTTTTTACGACCCACTTTTTTAGCATGGTCCATCGCCACAAAGCGCAACACTGAATACGCTAGTGGCAAATCTGGCGCTACAAAACCTCGTTCTTCTTGGTAGCCCCACAGTCGAATAAGAGCATCTTGTATGATGTCCTCAGCATCTTGCCGGCTATGACTCCGCTGACGCGCATAGACATAAAGCCGAGAGCTATGCTCCCTGACCCATTCTTTCCATACTCGGGAATGCGGATTTAAAGAATTAACCATCCACCCTTATAATGCCCGACATGCAGATAATTGTCTGTAAATAATTCAAATCTCATTATGGTCACCGCGGACCATGGCATGGATAGCGTCATTCACCTCCATAGCAGAAGATACAGTTACCTTATTAGCGATGAATACCGGCTGCTCAGACTCAGGAACACGATCTCTACCATGGGAGCCCTTTATGAGACTCGCATCCAGAGGAATCACATCAAGGAGCGCACGCAGGCCTAACTTTTTCTTCAGCAGAAAAGATGCAATTTTTACTTTTGCGAAAGTAAGCTCAGGATCGATGAACAACTCAACAGGGTCATACCCAGGTTTACGGTGAATATCGACACAGCGTGCAAAGTCAGGCGCCTTATCATCATCTTCCCAATAGTAATAGGTAAACCATGCATCACTTGTGGAAATAGCGATTAAATCCCCTGCCCTCTCTGTTGCAATTCCCTCACCCCAAATATCACTGGGCACCCTGACTTCTTCGACCCCTTCTAGGCCATTCAAAAGCTCCATCACTTCATCACGTATGGTTACATCATTGATGTAGACATGAGCGACTTGGTGATCAGCCACAGCAAATGCGCGACAACTGCCACAATCAAGGGTCTCTAAACCTAGCTCGTCTTTCACCTGAATCCATCCTCTCTGGCGAAACTCTCTATTCAGGTGAACCGCACGATTCACCTCAGAGATACCATATTCAGACAATACAACCACATCGATGTTCAGAGCCTCATAAAAAGCTACTAAATCTCCAACCACCTGATCAATCGCCTCTAATTCAGGCACTACCTCTGGCGCATTCGGCCCATACTTCTGTAAGCAATAATCAAGATGCGGCAGATACACTAGATTTAGATCCGGTTGCTCCGCCGTTTCAATCCACTTAGCAGACTCAGCAATCCACCGTGATGATTGAATACCGGCCGCAGGCCCCCAGAAGGCAGGAAATGGAAAGTCACCCAAATCGGCTTTGATACTCTCTCTCATACCCATCGGCTGAGTATGAATGTCAAAAACCTTGCTACCATCAGCTGGATACATCGGCCGTGGGGTGGCCGTAAAATCTGCAGTCGAATACATATTATACCACCAAAACATATTTGCGCACTTGGCAGCTTCGTGGGTTCTCTTCATTTTGTCCCAAATTTTCTCCCCATGTACCTGGTGATTGCTCTGCTTCCAAAATCTGAGCTCAGAGAATTCTCGGTCATACCAGCCATTGCCAACAATGCCGTGCTCTCCAATATCCGTACCAGTCAGATAGGTCGATTGCGCCGAGCAGGTCACGGCTGGGAAGACAGGTGCGAACGAACTTAGCTCACGACTCTCAGCAAACGCTTTGATAGCGGGTGTCTTATCACTGATCAAACCTTTGGTAAGACCAACCACATTGATAACTGCTACACGATTCATGATCTACGAAGTTGAGCTTCAAGCCTTTTTCACTGTCAACTGTTATGCATTGTAGAGACCTGCTCGCTTAATAAACAGACCAGAGCTTGCTGCTTAGCACTACCTTCTCGTCGGATACTTAATGTTTGGGCGCTCAGAGGCCGAAGGGATTGACTTTGTTTTCGGCGGCTGTGAATTCCCACTTGGGCTGGGGCTATTAGTCGGCTTCGGGGGAAGCACGCCATCAGCAAACTCGCGGGCTGAGGGAGCAACATCATAGCGCCGTTCCATGTCCTCTTGCACATCTGACTGACTGGTGTTACCACCCACGATTTTGGGCTGAATAAACACCAGCAACTCTCGACGCTCTACACTCTTTCTCGTACGGCTGAATAGCCTGCCAATACCTGGGATTCTGCTCAGCACCGGAACACCACTTTTAGAATTACGCTCTACCTCAGTGACTAATCCGCCAATAACCACCGTCGTGTTGTTTTTAACAGTTACCGTGGTCGTCACAGTTTCAGTGCCGATGGTAGGCACAGTCAAATCACCTATCGTTTGATCCTCACCCACCGTGTCGTTAATCAATGAAATGCGTAAGGTAACCTCATCTTCGGAGTTGATGAGTGGAACAACCTCGAACCGCAGCAGCACGTCCCTGTATTCGATATTAGTACTCTGACCTGTTGTGCCACTGTTAAACTGGTTGGTCGGAACAGCAATACTACTTCCTGAGGAAATGACAGCTTTTCGATTATTAGCTGTGTAAACTGTTGGCCGAGATAGCACCTTGAAATCCGAGCTGCTCTCTAGCGCTCGAATAACACCAGTAAAATCGTTGATTCTACCATAAACATTCAAACCCCGGGCAAAGTCGTCGACCACGGCGGTATTTAAACCTACGTTTGAGAGTAACTCAGCAAACGTGGGCAAGGGGCCTCCTCCTCCCGTTGAGCCAGCCGCGTCTCTATCTCCACCTCGCGCGACAGCGCCAAGACTGACGCCAATGTCTGTCCCGTTACCCAAGGACGCTTCTCCAAAGACAGTCGAAATCATCACCTGCTGAGGGCGCCCGTCGAGCTTATCGACAAGCTCCGTCACGATGCGCACACTTTCTGGGGGGCCTTGCACAAGGATGCTATTAGCCAAGTTGTCAGCAACGATAAACGTCTTGCCAACAACGATCGACTCGGGCACATCGCTAACATTGAACTCCTCGACAGATTCAACACCTCCATTACGTGAGCCACCCCTATCACTATTATTGGATGGACGACCAGACTGGCTACGTTGCTGGTTTTGCCGCGCATTCCCCTGCCGATTTTGAGAGTCATTACCATTGCCAGTATGAGCCTCTAAAGCATCAGCTGCTATTTGCAGAAAGTCACTGGCAATGATGAAGCGCAACTTACGTTTATAAAAAGAATTTCGGTTCGGCGGGGCATCGAATTGCCTTACAAGGCCCTCGACAAAAACAATATCTACAGGCCTACCCATAATGAAAATTTTATTCAAACGAGGATCGGGCACGATCTGCACCGGGATCTCCTCACCAGCAGCCGAAACCGAGGCATTGGCTGTATTTGCTGGAGCTCCAGCTTTTGCATTGCCAGCACCCACTTTCGTTACACCTGCCGTGGTATCACTTTGCTGCTGGGCATTCATGATTTCGTTAAGTGTGGCGGCAATATCCTCAGAGTCAGCATATTTGAGCTCTACCCAAGCAGTCGCGACATTACCCGTAGGCACATCGATATATCTTTGTTGGTTGATCAGTTTCCGGACAAACGTCGCCTTCCCTGTGATCAAAATAGCTGATGCATTAGGCACTGCCGCGATCTTCGCACCAGGCCCCAAACCATGAATGCTCTGAGTGAATGTTCTCACCGCCTCCTCTGGCTTTATGAAGTTTAACTTCATAAAGTATGATATGTAATCATCACCCTCAGGAATGTCAGTAGCATCATCGATGATATCCTCAAGCTCTGCAGGACCATTAGCACCATTTCCCTGAGCCTTTGGCAGCAACTTGACTTCATTCACACCACTGGGAACAAAGACATAGCCTTCCATTCCTAATACCTTAACGAGTAGGCTGGCAGCTTCCGCATTCGTCAGAGGTCCGCGCTGAAAAAATCTTATTTCAAGATCCTGTGTCGCTGAGCTTAGCAGCACACGCTGACCTGTATACTTGCTATACTCATCTGCTACATCTTGATCGTCCCAGTTACTACCATCAATAATCTCCCCTTTTTTAGCAGCCATCGCCTGAGGGCCACTCGTGACATCCATTTTTGGAACAATCTTACGTGCCTCAATTGACCTCGGCTTGACTGGCTCAACTGGTCGCACAGCCTGAACTGGGTTAGCAGGAACTTTTGGCGGTTTCGGCGCTCCCACCTGCGAAGGATTTGCTGGCGCTTTATCCGGACCTGCATCTTGAGCATGCAACGTCCCCATCAGGGCGATGCAAATAAAGAGAGATGAGATGATCTTAATGGAGAACATTCGTTTGGAAAATCGACTTAGGGCTTTGCTGTCTTCGGCGTGTATCTGGTGCGGACCGGGCGAACCACCCCTCCCTTACTGGGAGTCGCTGGTTTCACGATCTGTCTCGATTTCACAGGTTGTTTGATATTTTTAGTCTGACTGGGAGCTGCTGACCTCAATCGAATAAGATTCTCGTCATAACCAATCCATGCTGTCTGGCTTCCTTGGCGAACCTTCACTTGCGAAGCCACTGGGTCGGAAGTATTCTGCTCAACTTCAAGCAATTCAAACCCACCCGCTGGAAATCCAGGCAAAAAACGCACCCTCTTTTTGCGATCCTTTTTATGAATGAGGGTAACCGACCATCCTTCACTCCCGACATTGGGTCGAATACTACCCAACATCCAATCTTTTTCAAGAGGCGACAGTGCTTGAGAACCAGTCGATGTAGGCCTAATTGTGAAAGGCGAGCGTGAAACCAAAATATTAAATTGTGACACGCTAGGTTTACGGGGCGGAGCAGCGAGTGACACATCGACAAGTAATAAGCCCATAAGGACCGTCATACGACATAGGATAGATGATGTGTTGCGCATTGAATGACTGATAACTGTATAACTTAAATAATGCCTGATTGTCAGTAAATTGTTTGTTTAATCTGCATATCATTCAAAAAAGGGGCTGTGCTCATCATTACTCTGCTACAATTGGCTCTTGCTCCATTTCAGGCTGAAACCATTGAGTAATTTCGAGTTCACAATCCACACGGGTGGGATCGTCGCGTTGCGGGCTTATTCGAAGAAAAGTAATAGAGCGACTGAGTCTGGGCTCTTGTAAATCGCTCAGCCACTTATAAAGCTGGCTGTCCATTGCATTGGCCTTCACTTTGGCGCGCGCACTGCGGTAAGCGCCGACTTCCTCCATGTCTGCACGTTGCGGGCTCGGGCGCTGGGATAAAACGACACCATGACGTTTTGCCACCTCTTCTGTATAAGCTGCGAGCTCTGCTCCTATGTTCCCATGAACTCCAACTGGCGGCTGATTGTTTGCCAACCACTCAACGTCATCGGCTTTTGATGCCCAAGTAACTAGGTCTTGCTCCATGAGCTCGAGCTTTTTCGCACCAGCATCGAGCTGACTGCGTTTTTTTTGCATTGCCGACTTAAATGACGTGAACAAGAAAATATTGATGACCAGAAAAGCCACGCCGAAGAGCAAACAAATAAGGTTTTTCTCACGTGCATTCATAACTTCTGATCTTCTTTCAATTTACCTTCATAGTTAAATTTCCAGCGCTCTGTTTTACGATCATCCTCTGCAGGTGGCAGCGACCATTCGTAATCTTTTAGCGCACGCCTGATTTTCTCAGCATAGCTGCTCGTAGCTTTCAAATCAGAAGATTCACCACGAATCACTACCCGCTCACGACTAGCCTCAAAGACCTTGAATCGTAGATCTTGAGATGGCGGGATAATCGTCGCCACTCTGTATAAAAGCTGGAGCGGCCATCGCTGGCTGTCCACTACAGCAGCCAACTGCTGCCAGTCGGCATTGAATAAGGCTATTTCAGAATGTTTTACTCGAATCTCCCTAGTCAACTCATCTTGCTTCTTCAAAGATGAATCTAACTCAATATATTGATAACCAAAATAGGTAGCCAGTCCGACATAAAGAACTAAGACCGCTGCGATCAGCACGTTCCTCTTTTTTCTTATTTCTCTGACCCGCTTTTCACTGCGTGCATCTGCAGGAATGAGCTTGCTGATAGACTCTGGCATTTGAGGGGCAGGCTTAGGACCTACTGTCACCTCAGCGCCTAACTGGCGACCAAATGCTTTTACCTCATCATCACTTGGGTCAGACGCTGAACCTGAGGTCCAAACAACCGCCTTACTTAATTCAAGATTTACACCCTGTAATCCCAACTGAGTAAGCGCCAAGTAAACATCTCGAATTGTCTCCCCACTGAGCCTGCTACCAGACAGCGACTGGAAATAGGTTAGCTTGCCATGGCTACTCACTGCAAACACCCAGCGTCCCAACTCACGCCAAAGCGTAATGGCATTTTCTGCCATGGGAAAAAAACGAGCCGATATGTCAAAAGCATCGGGCAAGGGGGATGGTAAACCACCCGGTTCAGGCGCTGATAAGACAACAGCCAACAACGTTGATTGCCCCTCACCCTGCTCTACTGAGAAACAATCAGTCAACCTACCTGCATTTTCTTCCGGTCTAATGCCTGACTTTTCCAAATGCATGGACGCAAGATCATCAAATATAGCATCATCATCAGTGTTCGCTTTGAAGGGCACAGCCAAGGCTTCGCGAACGGGAAATCCCATTACAAGTTTAGCGGACGGCATATCTGTAATCTCAGATACAAGCAACGGGCCATCATCAAGCACACTCTGAAGTTGATCATCAGCGTCAGTGGTCCATATCTCCCAGCCTTCTGGGCCCGGAATCAGCAAATGACTACTCTTTTTGTTACTCATGTATCTCGTTATTTTTAGTCCCCTCATTCAGGGAATGATCTGCTCCTTGCGGTCCAAAATAACAGGCTGCCCCGTACGACTTTTCAAGACCAAGGTAACTCTTCTTTTTATGCCCCCAGCTCTACCATCGCTGACAATGCGCGTCGTTGTATCTTCAACTGTTAACCTGGGAGAAACGATTTGCTGCTGCACGTCAGAGAGTCCTATCAAACTGAGAGCCTCAGTCAAATTCTGAAAACGCTGATCATCCTCTGTATTCCTCTCTTGGTCCGGCCCGAGCACGTAATCAACCAAATTTGCAGCATCATCAATCGAGACCTCTGCAGCGGCAGCAATCAGCTCAGCCCTTGCCTCATGGATGTCGAGTTTGCCATTACTCCATATAGTAAACCACTTCTTCCAATCAGGCTTTAACTCCTCCAGAAGACTCATATCCTTAACTAAGCGCATTTCATTAAGACTATAAAAAGGTCTGTTAAAGGGGTGATTAGGTCGTCCTTGGTCCTCATACCAATCTATTTCAGCACCATTCAGCTCGGTCAGATCTCCCGGATCAACCCAATCAATCAGATTGTCGACAAGCATTTGTGCGTCGAGTAACTCCATACCCCAATCAGTAAAAATATCTGTCAATAATTGCTTATCCTTACGCATCAGGAGCACATTGATATTAAAGCGAGCGGCTTCCGATTCAATGCGAGCTTGATAGGAAACCCCCAACTCGGCATTACTCCATATGAGGATCGGATCAGCTCGCTTAGTCGCGGGATTAACAGCAACTGCAACCCCACGCTCAGCAGCAAGCATTGCATCAAAACCATGAATTTGCGAAGTTGCAATGTCAGCATCATGATAAACCACCTTCACGGCTGCAAAAATAGCCATTGAAAGCACTGCCATTATCCAGAATACAGCCACTAGAGCACTTCCCTTTTTCAGACTCCTGGGGTGACCACCCGCCGATTTATTGACTCGGGCACAAAGATCATCATGTCTGGTTGGATTAATCATGAATCACCACTCCTATTATCTATTAAATTCTTCTGGATACCCTCTCCTCCTGATGGAGTGACAGGTTTCTGTTGGTTATTTATCTCAATCACCTTACCACCAGAGTCCCGCTGATCTTGATTGGTTTGGGGCTGCTCTTCATTTTGCTGCATCACCTGTCGAAAAAACACTTCTGGGTTTTGTTTCGGAACCACCCAAAACGTTTGTTGAATAATGTCGGAAGTGGGTTCAAATCGACAATAGAACTTTACCTGTAGCGGCAACTTGTTGTCGTTATCCCACTCAGTAAATTGTTCCATTGAATTCCCATCAACTACTTCACAATCACACATCCATAAATCTTCTAGTAACGTGATTTCAGCAAAGGGATCAATATCGCCACTACCTCCTGCCTCAGAATTCGATAGAAGTTCCTCATCATAAAATTTCAGAATAACGTCTACAAAACCATCTCTCTGCTCTACGGTAACGAGTTCTATAGCTTCTGCTGTCATCGGAACTTCACCCCAGTCAAAAGACATCGGCACATCCTGAAAGGTCAGTGTAAATAGAGAGCGAGAGACACTGCCATTTCTGGAGTCATTGCTTTCCAATCTCAAAATTGCGTTACCGGGCATGTTTTCGAACTGCTGTTTGAGCAGATTAAAAAATGCATTCCTCTCCATCGTCACTTTTTGTTCCTCTACAACTATTTGACTAAGCTGCACTGAAGTTCTTGCCACACGAAAGATCATCCCAACCAGCATCCCCATAAGGCCAAGAGCGATTACTATCTCCAACAGCGTGAAACCGCCGCTTCGATATAGCCTCTGATCATGCCTTGTTCGATTCATGGATTAGAAAATATTTATGGGCGGTATAAACTACTATACCTCCAAGTTTCAGCCTCTTGCTGTTGCCACTCACCATCAGCACCTCGCCAATAGAACACGACAGCAATTCGATACATATTTTGTAGTAGCTGTCCGTCCTCGTTCTCAAGCTCAATAGGCTCAACAATCGTCTCAATCTCACCCGAGAAAAACGATCGGTCATCACCAGTCAGTTCGGTGATACTTACTTTTTCCGTCCCCTCCTCTAGGTAAGGATTAGCAAGAGCCTCTGTCATTGCACTTCTCAGCACCCTATCAACGCGCATACCATCTTGAATCATCACCGCTGCCTTGCTTGTCATTTGCAATGCCTTTACCAGCGAAACAGCGACCGCAGCAAAAAGCCCGATTGCTATAATGATTTCCAGCAATACAAAGCCCTTATCGGCGCCGTCTTTCAGAATCTTCCTATAAGAATATTGAGCTGAACGATTCATCTTTATTCTTTTTCGATACTCATTTCTTCGTCACGAATGCCCGCTGTAAGCGGATGGAGCTGATGCATTATCCAACTACTTCCAATACTGCAGCGAATCGAGATCGGCTCTATTAATCCAAGTGGGCTGAGCCCAAGCACGATTTGCTTATCCTTTTCTAAAGTCAGCCACTCACTCGATTGCCAACGTTTGATTTCGTATAAAACATCTGTTGCCATAGGCTCGTTTGCCACAACATCATCAAATTCTCGGCTAGCTTCATCTTCACCTAGCTCATTTTGATCGACCCAGCCACCACTCTCAGAATCTAAAACGTATTTTGGTGCCAGCGAGACCATATTAGCTGTGATAGAAAGCTCATAAGAGCGCTGCTGCGTAATGGCAACATTGAGACCGCGCTGAGCAAGCAACTCAATACTACCAGCTGCTTCTCGCAATTTATCTTCGGTTTCGACAGTGGAAATACTGACTGTCACCCATGTCACCAAGACAGCAATCATCGACAGCACAAACACAAGCTCAAGTAAGGTAAAACCACTTACTTTTCGATTGTTTATGTGGCTACTAACTTGCTGCATATTTAGCGTGGATCCTGGCTGGACATATCATCTTCAGTACCCTCCAAACCATCTTTACCATAACAAATCAACTCGGGCCTAGAGCGATCTTTAGAACCAGGATATTTGTAAGCATACTCTTTTCCCCATGGATCCTTTGGCACCTGATCCATAATCTGAATCCATCTGCGTGGGCGAGGAGATGAGCTAGGCTTCTCAACCAGCGCACTCAGCCCTTGTTGACCAGAAGGAAAATTACCTGCATTATTTCGATAAGCTTGCAACGCATTATCAATGGAGGCGAAATCTCCATCCACAACAGTAATAGCACCACTGTCTGAGATGTTTTTCATGACAAAAATGGCTCCGCCCATAATCATCGCGATAATGCCCAGAACAATCACCATTTCCAGCAAGGTGAACCCTGAACGCAACAATTTCATCTTATTATCAGCAAGGGTAGGCGTAGATTGGCAGGAACTTGTTTTCATTATATGATCTTGGGTAAAAAGCTTTAGTAGACGTTATTATTAATGTCTTCTTTTGATAGCATCTTCAACCAATTAAACGCCTTTTTAATACATTATTGTCTCCAATATTTTGGAATTTAAACTCGGTCTATCCTATACACCTGCACAATTGTCTAACTGACATCAGATTGAATGCAGTGTGCATGAGGGATGGGGGCACAAAAAAGCCCGGCTTTATCGGTTACGATAAAGCCGGGCATAGACCTGGCAACGACCTACTCTCACAGGGCCTATCGCCCCACTACCATCGGCGCAACAGTGTTTCACTTCCGGGTTCGGGATGGGACCGGGTGGTTCCACCATGCTATGGTCACCAGAGGGCGCGTAGTATGCTGTAGTTTGAATACAACTTAAAAAGCGAACTCTGATCACCCTAGTAGATGAATGCTACGATGTAGAGTTGGTGTTATTGGGTCTTGGTAAAGATTGTTTAAAGTGATCTTCATGTAATGAAGCTTACTTTTTTCAGAGTTGCTGCTAGTTATTAGGTGCTAGCATTCGCTGACAACTGCAGAGAGATATTTCCGGTAATGATGAGTTATATAATGTGATTTGATTCACTTTGTCTATTGTCCTTGGCTTACTCGCATCACCAATAAGATGATTA
>Ga0206125_10000602_pt1 | contig 45741 bp, 36 predicted proteins | sample Helgoland_Spring_4_FD_148598 | JGI IMG/M metagenome (GOLD analysis project Ga0206125, IMG submission 148598) | Pelagic subsurface seawater microbial communities from Kabeltonne, Helgoland, North Sea - Helgoland_Spring_Bloom_20160331_1 | ecosystem: Environmental > Aquatic > Marine > Epipelagic ... | reverse complement strand
TTTGATTATTTTTTTAAAAAGTTTTTTTATCATTATTTCCTTGAGAACTCTACACCAATACAAGCATTCCTGTTTGCATTAGCGAGCGCAAAACTACAACACCTTTCTTGTTTAACAATGACTTTTTTTGTCTATTTTTTCTTTAATTTAACGATATCCTACACTAACCTGAAAATCTGTGTTTTAACAGGTAATTAATTTTTATAAAATATTACTTTAGAAATTATCAGAACTAAAAACAGCCATGAATTTTTAAAAACTCATGGCTATTTCCCTATTTCAACAAAAGTGTGTTTAAAATTTCAAAAATTAATCTTGGATATTTTCTACATTTCGATAGCCTGGACCATCTTTATACCAATCATTAAAAATTTCTCCTCCTGATGCAGCCCAAGCATCAAAATGATTATATGCTGAATTCACTGCTTTCGATTCTTTTGGAACTTTAAAGTCATGCACTATATTGATTGCCCATGGAAATCCGTTTTCACTAATATAATTCCCATCTTCATCATTGTGAACTCCATCTACTTCGAAGTTTTTCACTCCTAACGATGTAGTATGCATATAAGCTAAATGTACCTCTTTCTCACGTTCTTTATTTACAATCATAAATGGATTGAACGGAGCAGGTCCCAAATCACTTGTACTTATAGGATTGGTAAACTTTATCGATACTTTATTTTCATTATTCAACATGGAATTGGAATCGTCAAATAGAACAACCACAGCATTCTCTTGACCCAATTCTGTTCCGTTACCATTTTCATTTATATAATCATGTATTAAAATATTCCCTGTGACACTTTCAATTTGTGATGGCAATACATTTTCCATTTCAATTGCAAATCCATTAATATAACTAGCTCTGTTTGATTTAGTATTTACTAAAAAATCAATTTGAACTACATTTCCTTCAGCATTTAAAATTGCTATCGCTCTGTAATTTACCGCTAAATCGTTAAAATCATAATCCCCATTGCTAGGCCATAGATCTTCAAAGGCTACAGTTCCCCATCCATATTTACTAGGTGTAAACATTTCAAAAGCTTTCTCGGCATCATCTGGAAAACTATCTTCTCTATCTACAACACCATCACCATCAGTATCCGGGTCTTCTTCAATTTGAGACACAATTCTAAATGTTGTCAAATCATTGATGGTTCTCCCAAAAGCTGTATTGTTATTTGCCTCAACACCATATTTGTATTGCCACCCACCAGTCTGCGTATCCATAATAATTAAGTTTGAGTTACTCGAGTTGTTAGCCAACCACAATTCTTTATTAGAATCAAATGTCATAGAGGTAGGCATAAATGGTAAGTTATCTCCACTGATTCGAGTAGCTTGATACACATTCTCTTCATCGATTTCTAAACGGTACAATCCGGAAAAAGTACATAAAAACAACACATTATCCTCTGAAAAAGCAAGATCTCCACCACTAGTGCTATCCAATCCGTTAATCGTCCAAGTATTCAAATTCGATCCATTTGAGGCATCATAAGTATAAAGGTTGTCTCCTGTTGAAAAGTATAACAAACCATCTTGCGTATTAAAATCTAACCTTGGACCTCCTATACCTAAATCAGCTATCGTTTCCCATTCATCATCCACTATTGAATATTTCATTAATGGATTTGGGTTACTTTTACCAATAGAATATAACATTTTGTTTTCTTGATCAATGGCACAGGTCCAACTTCCCATTGGCATGTCAGACAAATAAACCAAATCGCCTGTTAGAGGATCTATTTGAAATAGTTCTCCCACTCCATTAACGCAATACAAATAATCAGCAACTACATCGATGGTGCTTCCTTTTTTTTTCAAACTGCTCACTGACTCAAAAAAGGTATAATCAACCTTATTTTTCACAATATTTTCTACTGAGGCAGAATATTTTAAATTTTCGTTTCTACGTATGTATATTTTATCATAATATTTGGGTAGGGTAATGGTCTGTTTCAAAATTCCATTCATTGGGACCCCAGAAAAAATCAACTTACTCATTACGTCTGTTTTATACATATCTTCCGTCACAATTACTCCTTCTTGATTTTCAAAAGTTTCTCTTCCTGAAAATTGTTTTTCATCAGAAAAAGCATAAACATCGTACGATATGTTGGTTGAATTGTCATTGATTCTAACTTCTATTTGATGCTGGGTACTAAAATCGAATCCATCCGGAATGATTAAGGAAGCTACATTTGGAGAACCTTCCACAATTTCTTCCACCTCTTGAATATCTGGGATGACATCACAAGAATAACACAACATCAAAGAGGCCATACTCATACAAAAGTAGTTTGCTATATTTTTCATAATACTCAATTATTGAAAGTAATCTATAAGGTTGAAATTCTTCTGAAGAACAAAACCTCAGCACTTTCATTATTATTAAATTAGTCAAATCTAAGCATCTAAAGATTGCTTTTTTATATTATTCTTTAGGGAACTTTTTTACACGGACAACATGCAATAAAATATCGATAAATGGTTTTCACAAAACACCTTAATTATTCAAATTGAAACCTTCATTAGAACCTACATTGACCATCTAGCCCCCTAAACTGATTATTATACTGGTTTTCAATATTAATTTTCATCAAATAATCCATAACTGAAAACAGGCTTTGAAACATGGTCAACTTTATTCCTTTTTTATTCAAAAAACTTTGATCATAATCGGATATATCTTTTTGATGTTCCTTAATATCTTTAATCACCAGGCATAAATCTTGATATTCATTTATCTTTTTTGCATCTACAAACCCGAGATGTTTTAGATTGAATTGACTTGACATATATCTAGCTCCTGCTTTGATTGCAGAGTTTCCGGATTTAAATTTTTTCATATCCACTACAGAGACATTTTTACAACGCTCCTTTATTTCTTTCAAAACATCTAAGGTTCTGTCTTGACTGTTATTATTTACCAAACATATCTCAATATCTTTTATTTTATGCAACAGCTCAACACAATGATTGATATCAATGTCGTATTCGTTATCGTAACATATTATTATAATTCCTAATTTCATTTTATTTGGTTTTGAATGACTTATTGCATACTTCAAATAAGCACAGGTTTTCAACTTGCTCTTTTGGCACGTTCCCAATTGACGGATTGAGTGTTTTTTATGTATCTAAAAAACCCCATGACCACAGAAAGATTCATGATAAAGAAATAATAGGGTACAAATAATGCTTTTACTCGGGTAGATCTATTTTCTAAGGCCCAACCAACAAGTGCAGCAACATAAAAAAACAGTTGCATACTAAAGAAAAAAGTATAAAACCCCAGATTTAAAAAACCTTCTTGGTAGGCTAATACAAAGGACACCGGTATTAAAAGCATTAAACAAACCGGCGTAAGTGTCCAACGTAAAACACGATGAGATATATATTGAATGGAAAGTGTACCATATTTAAAAATATTCAGTAGCGAGCGTAACCTCACAATGGCTTGGATTCCGCCTGCTGATATTCTTACTTTTCTTTTCAACTCTTCTTTTACATTTGCGGATGCTTTTTCTACTGCATAGGCTTCTGGATCATATTGTATAGTGAAACCTTTTTGTACGACACGCAATGAAATCACAAAATCATCTAATAAGGTATCTTTTTCTACATGATGATACAGTTCTGTTCTAATGGCAAACAACTCTCCTGCTGCACCTACCACTGAATATAGCTCTGCGTCCCATTTTTTCAAAGTTGATTCATATTTCCAATACAAACCTTCTCCGGCACCCGAGGCCACATCGACTTCTTTATTTACAATTCTTTTTTCACCAGACACACAGCCTACATTAGCGTCTCCAAATTGATTCACAATACGTCGAACAGACTCCTTACCTAATAAGGTATTGGCATCACTAAAAATCACGATTGGTGTTTTCACAAACTCCATTCCTCTATTCATGGCACCGATTTTTCCATTTCTAGCATCTAAATGGTGAACGGTTGCGTTTGAATATTCCTTCAACAACTCTGGCGTACCGTCATCAGAACCATCAGTTACCCAAACAATGTTTAATTTATCTTTTGGGTATTCTAGCTCAGCTGAGTTTTTCATTTTAGCCTCAACATAGTCCTTTTCATTGTATGCTGCAACAAACAATGTTACCTCAGGTTCATAGGCTTTATCTAATACTTTTTCTTTTCCTAAACGAAAGAATCTTTTCAACTGGATCGCTATATAAAGTAAGATTCCATAGCCGATATAGGTATAAAATGCAACACCCAATAAAATCCAAAATATTATTTTAAGTAACCCCATAATTTTAGTTTTTAATTTTAATCCAAATCTTAGTTTCTAGATCATATTGTTTTACTATTCGAGCCGGATTACCCACTACAACTGAATAAGGAGGTACATCTTTCGTTACTATACTTCCTGCAGCAATTACAGAGTGTTTACCTATAGTTACTCCTGCCAGAACCACCACATTTGCTCCTATCCAGGTTTCATCTTCTATGACGATAGGAGAAGTTGACACTCCTTGTTCATGTATGGGGCAGTCAATATCTTCGTAATTATGATTCAGACCCGATAAGGTAATGTTTTGAGCGAGTCGGATATCGTTCCCGATAGTTACAGGACCTATAATTGTATTACTAAGTCCTATTTTTGTGCGATCTCCAATAATAACATTTCCTACGCCATTATTAATTGCTGAAAAATCTTCGATGGTTGAATATTTCCCCAATTCAAATTTATTCCAAGGTGCCACATCCATCCTAGTTCTTCTTCGTACACATGCACCTTTACCTTTTTTATGATAAAACGGATTGATAAACCATTTTATCCATAACCTTGGTCTAGTTTGATTTGGAATGAGTATTGACCAGTGAACTAAATTTTTTAGTCTTTTATTCGATTTAATAGTTTCTTTTAATTTCATCCTATTTGGTATTAAGAATTAGTGATAAAATTGGGTCTATACTTTTGTTTCCAAATTAATTCTAAAATTCCCCCAAAAGATTCAGCTCTTTTTTCCCAAGAATTATTTTTAGCAAATTCAATTCTGTTTTTAATTTTTATAGAAGAATCATATTTTAATTCACTTTGGAGGTTTTTTAAAAATTCTTCTTTGTTTTTTGATATTCTTACGACAGAATCAAATTCAGAAAGCTCAGCAAAATCAGTCATAACAACTGGTAATCCAAGCGACAAATATTCGTTAGCCTTTAAAGGATAAATTCCTTTATTAATCTCTAAATTGTTGTAAGGAATTATACCAGCATCATATCCTGCTAAAAGTTTAGGAACTTCTTGCTGTTTTACAGATTTAAAAAATCTCACATTGCTGTATTTCGAAAGACTCGTAGCTATTTGAGTATTGGATAAATATCCCGTAAATTCGAAATTAGTTTCAGGCATAGATTGAATCACATAATCCATTAATTCGATATCAAACCTGTAATCTAAGCATCCAATATATCCTATTTTTTTAGGCATATTTTGGTTACTAGGTTTTATTTTGCAATGATTTTCGAACATTTCAAAATTGACTCCGTTTTTAACAGCAAAACAATGTTTATTTATTTTTTGTTTTTCTTCTTTTAAATAATCAGAGCTAGCAATTACAGCATCTACTTTTTTACTGTATTTCTTTTCATCTTTAATTGTATTCCAATGATTTCTTTTAAGATCCATTCCATCATAACAGTAATAAATGTTTAAAACTTCATTTAATTTACCTAAGGTTGCTAGTCCATAGGTTGGGTTATATGCAGAAATAATTATTGGTTCGCAGATTTGTTCTTTCCAACAAATACTTTCTAAAGTTTCAGCAAACATATGAGTGTTAATCTTCGAAAAAAAATTATAGATATGCTTATTCTTAATAAAGTTTATTGGTAATGTTGGAGGCATTACTAAGTGTTTTAAATCTGTATTTCTTGTCGATTTTATTTTTATAAGTCTTTTTTTGAATCCGAGCATTCTATAACCTAAATTCTTCTTGTCCTCTAGAAATAATTTTATTAAATCCTTTAATGTTCTTGGGTATTCTACAAAAATTACATTGTTATTTTTTGCTAACAACGACAATATTTGAACTGTTGACTTTGTAAATTCTCCTTCCCAAGTTGTATAAGAAATACAAATAATGTCTTTTCCTTTGATCATAATCTTATTTTTTTTTTGCTTCGAAAAGCTGGTTATATTGTTCTAATACTTGAGTTGCCATGGTATTCCATGAAAAATTCTTGTACTGAAGACTTCCTTTCTCAATAAGTTCTTTTTTATATTGCTCGTTAGAAGTTATTTGTACAATTCCATTATAAATTTCATCTACACTATAAGGGTCAACTAAATGAGCTGCACGTCCTGCCACTTCTGGCATTGCAGATATATTTGATGTAATAACAGGAACCTTAGAGGCCATTGCTTCTATGATAGGAATACCAAAACCTTCTTTCAAAGAAGGAAATAAAAACACCTCTGCTAACTGATACATAATTGGTAGGTCCATATCGGAAACATAACCTGGCAACACAATATTTTTGTAAACATCAGTCGCATTTATTTCTTTTAATAAAACTTTCAAATCAGCATCTTTACAACCTAACATCACCAATTTTAAGTCCATATTTTCATTCCTTAAAAACTTTTGAAAAGCTTTTAGTATTCTTTTGGTATTCTTTCTTGGATCTTTGTTAGCAATATGAAACACATAATTATCTGGCAAGTTGCATGATTCTTTTACTTTTTGAACATGCTCAGGATCTAAATCTTGTAAAAACTGATTGCTCACGCCATTGTGTACCGTCTTTATCTGATGTTCAGCCAACCTAAAACAATTACGGATATTCTCCTTTTCATAATTTGAAACCGTAATGATTTTTTTACTTGTATTCACCACGTTCTTTACTATCATCCTTCTATAAAGGTTACCAAACTTCTGATAAGAAGAAGCACTGCTACCTAGTAATTTTGACAAAGTACCCTCCATATAAATAACATCGTGTATCGTAATGATCAAAGGAATGTTCGTAAAAATGGGAGCAGTATTACTGGTACAATGCAAAACATCACATTGATATGACTTTGCTACTTTAGGTAATTTAAACTGCTCCCAAACAGGGTAAGATTCACCCGATATTTCAACGACAGTAAAATTTGACGTATTGGAAATTACCTTTCTGTCCTCGTCTGGTTTTACAAATATGAAATAATCATTTTCTTTATCTATTACTTGAAGATTTTTGATCAATTCTAAGGCAACCCTATCCATCCCATGCTTATGAGGGCGTTGTAATCTTTGTGCTTCTATTCCTATTCTCATAATCTTAATTTTTGATTACCCCGTGGGTTGTGTGAATGAATTTTTTATTTGCTCCTTTCATTCTAAATAACAAAAGAAACATGGTAAAAAAAGCAGATGGTAATGAAACAACCGCTCTAAGAGTATTTGTATTATAAAATGTTTTTGGCAAAGCAAGAAGAAAGGCAGCTATCACAATTCCTAGGTTTAGTAACCATAAATCGGCAGATATGCTTGAATACACCACAAATACATAATCTAACAAAACATATAGCACAGTCAATAAAACGGTTCCACCCAATAAAAGAACCCTTGGAGGAATGATCATTTGCCACACCTTATCAAAAAAGTTTATATTTCCCTTTAACAATAACTCTGACCAACCTTTGCTAAAGTTTTCACCTAAAAAAACAAATTGAGTAGACAACCATCTTCTTCTTTGATTTGAAAAATCAGATGATTTTTCAATCTTTTCATCCAATACAACAGCCTCATGCAGGTATTCTATTTTGATACGATTTTCAGCGAATTTAAATTCTAATTCTTTATCAAAACCACCAATTGCATGAACCGATTTCATAACCGATTTAAAAAGTGGATATTCAAATCCCATTCCAGAGCCAATTAACCCTGAAGAAAATCCTAATACACTATGTCCTTTTCTAAATATATGATTGTTAATCTCTTCACTAGCTGCATCAAGAATTGCAAACGCAGTATTTGTGTTTTTCGCTTTTCTGTGCCCTTGCACAATCTGAAAACCATTTTTAAAAGCTGTATTCATTTTCTTTAAAAAATCAACTTCCATGATATTATCCGCATCTAAAACAACAGCATAATCATAACTATTCTTTAAGGATGACATGCCCATATTTAAAGCTTTGGCTTTTGTGCTATTTTGGAAAGTAACCTCAACAACTATTATCGGTAATGTTTTCAATCGTTGTAAAGTTTCTGCCTGTAATGAATCTGCAATGACAACCACATCATACCTATTTGAATTGTAGTTTTGGTTTAAGGCAGATTTGGCTACATCTAAAATCACAGCATCTTCTTTAAATGCTGGAATCAATACAGCTATTTTGTTTTCAACCTTCGTTTTATCATCTTCTCTTTTTTTATAAAAATGCCCCGCTAGGGCAAATACAAAAATGTACATGCACGACATTGCTATGTAAACAAACACGCTATATTCAATGATTGTTAGTATATATTCTATCGTTTGCATATTGGTTTAGTTTTTAAAATTTAATTTAACTAGCTCTTATTTTATTTTGATTTATGGTCTTCTTAACTCGCAATCAGACTTCTTAATTTAAGCGCTGTGCGACGTAAAAAAGGAAAATGTTTCCCACTTTTAATATTGTATACAAAAGATTGAGTCTCATAAATCATCTTAAAATTCTCTGTGCAAAAAACTGGTTTTTGTGTAATTCTATTGATTTCGATAGCTTGACCTAAATCACTCTCAACAAATAAATTATATCTACTGTTCTTATATTCTGTTGCTTTATGGCTTCCATGATTATTCGCTTTTTGCCTCGCTTTCATATCAGGTAAGTCCAACATTATTAATGTATCATAATCAACACCATTTGCTTTTAGCCAAATTTCTGTTTCACTTCTGTACTTTTCTAATCTTGAAGTGACAAGAGTTCCTATTTTACTACCTGGCAAGTATAAAGGAGCCGCATTCAATAGAAATGATTTGTATTTATCTCCATCATCATTTTGATCTTCTGTAGGATCCACACATAAAACACCATCAATATCAAAACAAGCCTTATTTAGTGTTGAATGGTTGAAAATATTCCATTGAAAATATCTTGGTGTAGCCACAGATTCTAAACTAAAATCTGCTAAATCCTCTTTCTCAGGTGTACTGTAAACAACGCAATATTTGATCTCAAATTTAGATTCAAATTGTGCAAGATCTTTTTTACATTCTGTAATTGCTGCCCCTGAAGCAATGCTGTCATCAACTACCAATATCTTTTTATATTCTCCACCCGTAAAAAACTGTCTTCTAGCTCCAGATTTAAATACATAACCTTTGATAAAAGAGTGAATATCTGTATAGGGTAAATTTAGGTACAATGCCATTAAATTGGCTGGCAGCATTCCGCTTCTTGGTACCCCTACAATTAAATCGACATCTCGAGGAATAACATGTAGTTGTTTTAGAATTGTATTGTTTAAATCATTTATGCTTCTATAATTCATAGTGAGAGTTTTTATAAGACAAACATACATTTACAAAACACCTTAATACAGGACATTTCGATGGATAGAAGTTTAGTATCGTTCAATGGTTCTTTTTCGTTTTTGTTGATCTATTTTAGGAGCGACAAACATAAAAACCATACTTATATACATAATCATTCCTGTAGGCATCTGACCGAATACACCATTACCATAAGAAGCTAACATGATACCAGCCATTCCACAAGTTAATGCTGTAATTTGATTTTTTAACCCTTCATCTTTTATTCGGAACATTACATTATACCCTCCAGTAATTAAAATAAAGAAGAGCATAAACAGATAATATACAAGCCCAACAACCCCTGTATCTGCCCAGATCATTACATACCAACTATCAGTTGCTGTATTCGCTAAAAAAGTATGTGGTGTAAAACGTTTCCCCCAGTTACCTGTAGCACCAACCCCTCCACCAAAAGGACGAACAGCCATATAGCCTTTTAACTTATTCTGATTGTCCAACCTTACTTGTAGTGAGGCATCATTCGGATCAAAAGCAGAACGCATTCGACGAATTTCTGCATTTCCTTGTCCAATATTGGTGTAGGCAAAAAATATAAAAACAACCATTCCAATTGCTGACCCTAAAACCAGGATTTTAATATTCTTTTTTAAAATTAACAAAGTAATTCCACCCAATGCAGGAACGGCAATAGCGCCTCTTGTTCCAGAAATAAACATTCCTACAAAACCAGCAAACGCTACTAATATAAAGAATGCTTTAAGTTTAAAATTCCCTTTTTTAAATAAGGCCAATGTCCCAAAAACAACACCTGATTCCGCTTGAGAAGCTCCAAACTGACCTGCATCAGAATAAAAAGAAAAAACTCTTAATTTCCCAAATAGAATATGTGTTTGAGCGCCTCCTTGATTTAACCAACGTTGTTCGAATGGGTCAACACCAAAATGAAACTGCTGAAAACCTTTTAAAGTTCCTAAAAGAGATAAAAGTCCCCAAATGATAAAAAACGTATTTAAATCTTTCTGTTTATTAAATAGAAGAAACAATAACGGAATGGAAAGAAACTGATATAAGGCCACACCACGCATGGCGTAAAACCAAGCCTGAATACTTTCGACTTCAGGGTTTCCTATTTGTAAAAAAACATACACAATCCAGATTGAGACCAACAATGTTAAAGACGATTTTGCCTTCGACCATTTAATTTTTTCTGCAAAACCTTTAAAGAATAAGGAGATATAAATCAAGACCAATAATACATCCATGGTCAAACCCCAAGGGGCAGTTATATATCTAGCCAATCCAGTAACAAAAAAGCCTAAAATAACGAGCAGCAAAATGCCCCTTTTCGGTCGATCAAAAATTCCATATACAATACCAACAACAACAAACAACCCTAAAAAAACAAACAACCCCATCATTCCCATCATGGCAATGATAACAGCCACGATCGTCGCAACCGAAAAGACCCATAGAAGCACATTTTTATTTGCCATTCTATCAGCCCCCGTTTCTGTTTCAAAAGGATTTATATTGTTCTCAAATGAACTCATAAGTAACATTATTATATCACAAAGTTACATACAGCATTCCCTCAGCTTAACGAAATTCGATGATTGAACAAAAACTATAGACGACAGGAACAAAGAAAATGACGATATGAATGAAAGATTAGACTTAGGTATTATTTCAATTTTACAGCATCTAATTTGTTTAATTTTGAATGCAGTTGAAACCACAGTATAGCGTAGAATTTGTTTGCGCTCTTAAAAATTTCTAACAACGAAAAACAAAATTCTTTTTTTAAAAAGTAAATTCCAAGTGCAATTCCTACAGATGTAAACACAAGTGTTGAAACCGCTACCATTTGCAACGATTCAAAGAAATAAACAGCTATAAGGTCTCCAAGAATATTGGTACTTAACATAACACATACTTTTAGTGCGTTTATGTTTGGTTTATTGATACTATCCAATCCAATACCAGTCATTCTATCAATTGGAAGTAACAATCCATAGACTGATAAAATCCTTACAATAGCCACAATATCAAAACCTGAAACATTTACATTCAAATATTGATCTCCTGAAATAAGAATTATAAATTCTTTTGCAAAAACAAAAGAGACAATTGACATGCCAAAAAACAGATAGGTTAAGGCACCTGAATAAGTATAAAATAATTTTTGAACTTCTTTTAGATTTCCGTTTAAGCTTGCTTTAGACATTTTCGGAAATGCAGTTGCAGTAAAACTTCGTAATGGTATTTGTTGTAACTCTGTTAATTTTAAAGGAATACTAAATAATGCTACAGCGTGACTTCCTAAGGGACTGATACTAATGATTAAAATATCTGCATTTCTTAATAAGTTGGTTCCAATTAAGGTAAACGTACTGTATTTCCCAAAATCTAACAAGGTCTTAATTTTTTTGATGTTTGCTTTTCTGATTAAAGCTAAGCCATCCCATTTATTTACTATGCACAGAATTGAAGTCATCAAATTCACTAGCAACAGGAAAATAATCAAAGTTGCTATTGAAAAGTCAAGAAAACTATTCACAACTATTACTAGGAAGAATACTCCACTATTAACAGATTTGATCACGAGTATCTTGCCATATTCCATTTTAGCTTGAAATACAATCAATGCATTGTTCCATGCCAGATTTATAAATACCAAGGCAGGATACCATGAAAAAAATAAATGATAACCAGAGTTGGATATGATTCCATTAAAACTAAATCTCACAACAATTAACAGCGCAGAGATAATTACCGATACCACAAAACTGATCAATACGTTTGCTCCAATATATTCAGCACTATCGTTTTCAGTAGCTCCAGACAAAAACCGAACCAATGCATTGTTTGTGATTCCAAATCGAATCATTTCAACTAAAGATCCTCCAGAGATGAACAATACCCACTGTGCAAATTCATCGGTATTTAAGTTTCTTGCCAAAAGTGCGAACCCCATGAATCCTAAGGCTGCTATCACAAGGTTCCCTGACAAAGACAGAAAGTTATCTTCTCTTATTATTTTCTTTATCAATTGGTACATTTTATTTTAAATTTGACTTTTAGAGAAAAACTGGAATCTTAACATGTTTTTTAAATTTTTTCTTGTATTAGATCTTCTTTTTGGTAATTCACCTAAGAGTGATTCCGTTTCTTTTATTTCAACCCCATTGATAATGAATTGCAGTTTTTCATTGACCAATTCTTTTATTTTACTAAAGACATTATCATCAGCTTTTGACCAAAGTCGATTTGATCTACAAACCAACAACACCAGATCTGAATTTGACACCAATTCTGGGGGAAAAGTCAACTCTAATAAGCTAGGCAATTCAATAAACACATAATCGTATTCTTTAGCCTTAGCAATAGCATCCAAAACTAACTCCTGATAATGCTTTGTATCGCTAAATGATTTTTCAATTGTATAGGGCTGATATTCTGAGGCTGTTAAATAGTTATTCGGTTCTTCTAAAAAAGGTTGCAAATAATCGTTTCTTGGATCTTGATACCCTAAAAAACGATGCAACCAAAACATTTTTGTTTGAACATTTTTAACCTTAATATCAGTACAGAAATTCAAAACCAAAACGGATTTTCCATCCTCTTTTAATTTTCTAGCCATATTCGTTGCAATCACGGTTTTTCCTTCATTTTTCTCAGTACTAACAAGGGTAATTACTTTTGTAGATTTTTTCATTTTCAACAAATGATTAAAATTCTGCATCATAAACTCCATTAATCTCGATTCTATTTTGGTCATATCCAAGCCTTCATTAGTTTTGAATAGTTTTGGTATCATTCCAAGTGCAGGAAGCCCTAACTTTTCTTTGGCTGTTTTAATGTTCTTTAAGGTGTTATCAAAGAACTCCATAGACAATATAGTGACCAATAAAAAAACAAAACTAAGAACTCCTATAGCTAGGATTATGATTTTACGTTTTGAAGGAACAGGTTTCAACGGAAAGTAAGGAGGGTCAACTGCTTTCAGATTGCTCGACAACTGTGTGTCTTGAAATTTTAATCTAGCCAAATTTAAACCATGCAATATTTCGAGATATTCTTGTTCAGCAACCCCAATCTCTCTTTCTAATCTTTTTAAATTTGCACCGGCTGGAGCATAAATTTCATATTGCTTTTGGAATTCAATATTACGTTTCCCCATAACATCCAATTTTGCTTTTATATTTTCTGTTTCAACTACTTTATCTACCCATTCTGGTATCATTTCATCTAATGGAACTCCTTCTACAGAATTATGGTATTTGTACAACTCTTCAATATTTACCTTTAGCTCTTGTTCAAGTACCGAAATCTGAGTTCTCAAGTTTTCTAAGTCTTTAATATTTTCTTCCGTACCTGAGGACCTTGCTTCCATCATGGTATATTTATAGCTCAACTTCCCTAGTTTCTTTTTGCTATCTAAAATCGTACTACTCTTGGCTTGCACCAACTCTTGAATATCTAATTTTTGTTCAAGTTTTCTTGAAGAAGCAACAGACCCAGCTAATTCAGCCTTTTTTCTATTGTACTCAACATCCATATCTTCTTTTACAATGGCGACTGCTTTACTTTGCTCATAATAATTGATGATATTATAATCTTGATTGAACTTCAATAATTTTTGTTCCCTCATTTTTAACTTAGCCTGTGATTTTGCCAATTGTGCCTCAAAGTATTTCACTACTGCATCTGAGCCGTTCTCTTTTAAATCTTTATATTTTTTGATGCAAACTTCATTAAATATCGCCAATGTTTGCTGACAAATACCCGCATCATCAGTTGTGTAACTTAGTTTCAATAAATCACTATTTGAGATTCTCTGAGCCTTTATCTCTTGAATTGCCTCTAAAGAATAATAAGGCTGTTCATAATTTAACAAAGCATAAATAAAATTGTCATTATCGCTATTCATCAAACTCATTAAGTTTTGAACCGTTTGCTCATAATCATCTTTATTGATCTGCTCAGGAATTGTATTCACAACTCCTTCAAAATTCATTTTCATTATTGGAACTTTATTTGACTTGACTACATAATCATATATATTTTCAGGAATCACTTTTTTCAATGCTTTAAAGGAATCCTCAGAAATGTACTTAGGATTGGGTTCAGAAAAGTATAAATGCTGAGCTAGTAAACGTATTGCCACCTCTTCTTGAGTTTCTCTTGAGTTGATGATGTTGATCAAATTGTCAAAACCAATATTTATCGCAAAATAGTTGAACGATTTCTCCATTTCTATGGAAGAACCGGAAGCTAAACCGGTATACAACATTGTCTGAGAATAATAGCTTTTCTCCGCATTCCTAGTCAAGCCAATAGCTACAAAAGCTGTAAACAATGGTAACGTTGCAAGAATGACTTTGTGTTTTAGCAGTAATTTTATGAATTCAATTAGTTTCATATTCCTATATTTAATGGATGACTACTCCAGTTAAGTTTTCTAATAGTTTTTTAGCTGTAAAAAAATCAGCTTTAGCCGTTTCAAAATCAGTAGCGATTCTATTGGTCATATCTGAAATTCTAACGTATTCAGAAATCGAAATCAATCCATTTCGAAAGCCTTTTTCAACCATTTCCATATTGACTCTCGCACTTCCTTGATTGGCTGCCTTTAATTCTAATAAGTTTTGCTTTAATATCAAATCTTCATAATATCGAATAACTTTTTCAATGATTTCATCTTTTTGAAATTTCACCAATCCTTTTGCTTGTTCTATTTCTACTTTTGCACGTTTGATTTGGGCTTTTCTATTGACTACATCAAAAACTGGAAACTTTAAATACAAACCTACATTGTAGTTCATCTGTTGCGTATCACTAGCCAAGTTTATACTTGAATTATCGCCAGAAATCGTAGAATAGTTATCAAAAGTACCATACCTCGTATCTGCTTGGATTCCAAAATTTCGAGTCCAATAACGCTGCTTAGATTTTAAATTTGCTTCTTTGGCTTTTATTTCTAAAAGTCTATAATTTACCATGCCATTGTTTACCAATGCCGAATCAATAAGCACCTCTAATTTAGGAATGAGTAAAGTGAACGAATTATCCTCATATTCCTCTACCACAACATCTTGAGCATTTGTTGAAAGAACACCAAAACCAACTATCAATAAAAAGGTTATTATGTTACATCTATTTTTTATCATAATTCACTGATTTCTTAAAACTTGTCTTTAGTGACAAATTGAAATGTTTTAATTCCTTTACAAACCTATTGCGAAAAGTGGCTTTTTCCAGTATATTTCGATGGATAGAAAATAAGTGTAGATAAGCTGTACTTAGCTTATGATTAAAAAATTAGAAGCAGGGTAGAAAAACTGAATACAATAACTGCTTAAGATGTACATCATGGCTATAAAAGTTCAAATCATAGATGTTTAATTTTTATGTCAAAAAAAAGTATTACTTGCTGAAACAAACAAGTAAAACCTCTAAAAAATCATTTAATGATAACTCTACAGCAAAAAACTTAAACGGAACTTTTCTGAAGTAATGCTGGTATTGTTCTTAAAATCAACTTTATATCATACCAAAACGAATACTTCCCTTCAGCAAAATGACTCGCATATTCATTGTCCAATTCAATACGTTCTGACTCAGACATTTCACCTCCTTTACCTCTCAATTCAACCTGCCAAAGTCCTGTTATTCCTGCTGGAGCCAAAAACCTTTTCGCAATTTTATCTTTAGTCAACAATTCGGCTTCATAGACTGGTAAAGGTCTATTCCCAACTATTGACATGTCCCCTTTCAATACATTTATCAATTGAGGCAATTCGTCAAAGCTTGTGTTTCTTATGAATTTCCCAATCTTCGTAATACGCGGATCGTCTTTAATTTTTATAAAAGTGGATGTATTGTTATTAATTTCATTTTTTTGATAATTATACGAATAATCACAAATAGTATTTTCTCCGATATGCAAATGTGGAGAACAAGACTCCCCAACCTCTAACACACTGCATTTAGGGCATTCTAAATTAAAATCAATCTCTGAATCAACCTTTTCTTTGTTGTATTGGTTTTTGTCTTTGGCTAATTTATTCAACAATTCATCAGAACCAGTTCGCATCGATCTCAATTTATAAAAATCAAAAGCGTTTCTTCCAACTCTTCTTGCGATATAGTACACCTTTCCTTTAGATTCAATGCGAATGGCGAGCATTACTATTAATAAAAAAGGTGAGACTAAAAGCAGTATCATCGAGGCAAAAACAATGTCAAAAATTCGTTTAGATACTGGTAATTTATAGGGCTTCGATTCTTTTATTTTATCAGCTTCAACTGCGTTTCTTTTAAAATTCCTTTGCAACGAAATACATCTTTCAATAATTTGTGAAGCATCAGTCGAGGAAGAAACAAAATAATCATTAATACCCTTCTGAAATGCTCTCCTATAAATATCGGTACTAAACCCTTCAGAAACTAAAACGAATGGTCTCTTGTTACATCTAGGCTCTTCATTTATTTTGTCGAATAAAAACAAGCCAGTATTGCCTGGCAATTGATATTCACAAATAACCACATCGATTCTATGATTTTGTTTCAACATTGTAATGGCTTCAATACCATTTCTAACTGCTAAAAATGCAATCTCTTTATCCTTAGCAAAATGCGCATATAAATTTGGTTCCCTCCCTATATATAATAATGTCATCATCCGTTTATTAATTAAAATGAAATTTAAAAACCTTTACCAGGAGGTTGTAAAATGAATGGGACATAAATTTTTCTTTACAACTTCTTTTAACTCTTCTGGATTAAATGGTTTGCTTAAATAATCTTGTGCTCCCAACTTATAACATTTAACACGCTCTTTACTTTCCGTTTTTCCTGATAGCATTATAACTGGAGTATGTTTTGTATAGCCCATTAATCTAACTTCTCTCAAAAAATCGAAGCCATCCATTTCAGGCATTTGAATATCACTAATAATTAAATCTGGAAGATTCCCTTCTAAACTTTTAAGCGCTTCTAATCCTGAATTTGTAGAGATTACTGTATATTCTTTGGATAAAAAATTCTCTAAGATCAAACAAGATGTTAATTCATCATCTACTACTAGTATGTTTTTTTTCATTTTCCTATAATTTTATTTCACATATGAGATTCAAAAAATGCTATTGTTTTCAACAACCCTTCCTCTAGTTTTATACTCGGAGTCCAGTTCAATTCGTCTTTTGCCAACTGAATATCTGGTCTTCTTTTCATAGGATCATCAGAGGGTAAAGTCTGGTAGATAATTTTAGATTTCGAATTTGTCAATTCAATTACTTTTTTAGCCAATTCCATAATTGTAAATTCATCTGGATTACCAATGTTAACGGGTCCTATAAAACTATCTTTTGATGCCATCATTCTAATCATTCCCTCTACCAAATCATCTACATATTGAAAACTTCTAGTCTGATTTCCTTCTCCATAAATGGTAATATCTTCATTTCTTAAAGCTTGCATGATAAAATTTGAAACCACGCGTCCATCATTCGGGTGCATTCCAGGACCATAGGTATTAAAGATTCTTACAATTTTAATTTTCACACCATTTTGCTTATGGTAATCTCTAAACAAGGTTTCTGCAGCTCGCTTTCCTTCATCATAGCACGAACGTTCTCCCATCGGATTTACATTTCCCCAATACCCTTCAGGTTGAGGATGAACATCAGGATCTCCGTAAACTTCACTTGTTGATGCTTGTAATATTTTTGCATCCACTCTTTTGGCCAATCCTAACATATTGATAGCCCCCATCACTGAGGTTTTGATTGTTTTAATTGGATTGTGTTGGTAGTGTATTGGTGAGGCCGGACAAGCTAAATTATACACTTCATCTACTTCAATTAAATAAGGATTGACCACATCATGACGAATCAATTCAAAGAAAGGATCGCCCATCAAATGAATGATATTCTGTTTTTGCCCTGTAAAGAAATTGTCCATACAGTACACTTCATTACCTTCGTTTAATAAACGCTCACATAAATGAGACCCTACAAACCCGGCACCCCCTGTTACAAGTATTTTTTTACGTATCATAATAGTAGAATAATAATTAGCTAGCGATATATAATTTTGATTTCGATATGTTTTTCGATGTATTGACACCAATACAGAAATAATCAAAATTGTGTTTTTTCATTTCAGATGCATCGTAAATATTTCTACCATCAAACACTGCTGGCGTGTTTAGCAACTTAGAAATCACTTTAAAGTTTGGCAATCTAAATTCAGGCCATTCGGTTAGGACAGCCAAACAATCTGCGTCTATAATTGCTTCGTATTGATCTTCTACATAACTGATTGATTCTCCAAAATGATGCTTAGCTTCTTCCATAGAAACTGGATCATATGCTATTACATTAGCACCAGCTTCCAATAGTTTTTTTACTATTTCTAATGAGGGTGCTTCACGCATATCATCTGTTTCAGGCTTAAAAGATAAGCCCCACAGCGCAATTGTTTTGTCTTGTAAGTCTCCCTCGAAATAATGTAACATTTTATCAAAAAGAACTGATTTTTGTTTTTTATTTACCGCTTCAACCGCTTTTAAGATCTTTAAATCATAATCATTTTCACCCGCCGTTCTGATCAACGCTTGAACATCTTTAGGAAAACAAGACCCACCATAACCAATTCCAGGATATAAAAATTTATTTCCTATTCTAGAATCAGAACTTATCCCTTTTCTAACATGATTGATATCCGCTCCTACAATTTCACAAAGGTTTGCGATATCGTTAATAAAACTAATTTTAGTCGCTAGCATAGAATTCGCTGCATATTTTGTCATTTCTGCCGAAACGATATCCATAAAAATAATTGGATGTCCGTTAAGCGTAAACGGTTTATATAACTTGCTCAAAATTCCCTCTGCCCTTGCACTTTCTGTCCCAAGAACAATTCTATCTGGTTTTAAGAAATCATCAATTGCAGCTCCTTCTTTTAAAAACTCCGGATTTGAGGCCACATCAAACCCAAGTTTCGAAGATCTTATGTTCAACTCCTCTTGAATCGCATTTTTAACTTTTTGAGAAGTCCCAACTGGAACGGTACTTTTTGTAACAACCAGCTTGTAGTCATTCATATGTTTACCACATTCTCGAGCTACAGCAAGTACATATTTTAAATCTGCACTTCCATCTTCATCCGGTGGTGTGCCTACAGAAATAAATACTGCTTCAGAATCATTAATTGCCTTTGCCACATCTGTTGTAAAAGACAATCTACCTTTTTTTAAGTTTCGTGAGATCATCACATCCAAACCAGGTTCATAAATAGGAACAATTCCTTTATTCAGGTTGTCTATTTTTTTGCGATCAATATCAACGCAAACAACTTCTATTCCTACTTCGGAAAAGCAAGCCCCTGACACAAGCCCAACATATCCACTTCCAACAATTGTAATTTTCATAATATCTAAGTTTTATACTACAAACATACTTCTGCTTCGTTACTACAAACCACATATTTCGATAAGCAGAAATTATGTGTCGTTGAATGGAATGCTATCATTGATTAGGCGTTTTAGTAGAAAAAAAATAACACTCCAATAAACAGTATAAAACAGCAACGTAAACGAATAGATTGGATTCTATAAACGTGCATAAAAACAACAAAGGGTAAAAGAAATGTTCTTTTACCCTTTGTTGTTTGAATACAATAGCGTGTGATACTCAATAATATTTAACATCTATAGAAGATTTAGACGTTTCATTAATTCCGGTCTATTCGATCGACTTACTGGAATTACGTCTTTCTTTATCAAAACACTATTGTCTTCAATATCTATAATTTTTTTAATGTTGATGATAAATGAACGATGTATCTTTAAAAACAAATCCGTTGGTAATTTACTCTCAATTTTTTTCAATGTAGAATGAACAACATAGTTTTTACCTTCTGTTTTCACATTGATATAATCACCTTTAGATTCAATCAAATAAATACCTGAAATATCTATTTTAATCAATCTCCTATCAATATTTACATACAAAACATCTTCTGCGCTTTTCTCATCAAAAGACGTTTTAGATGGATTTATTAAAGCAACTTTCTTAGAAGCCTTTTCAACTTTCGATACTGCCTTCTTAAAGCGATCTAAGGTAATTGGTTTCACTAAATAATCTACAATAAAGTCATACTCAAAAGCATCTAAGGCATATTCTTTGTCAGAAGTTGTAACAACAATGTGTGGTGGATGTTTTAAGGTTTTGATAAAATCAAATCCAGAAAAATCTGGCATATGAATATCTAGAAATATCAAATCAACCGTATTCTCATTTAGGTATTTTATAGCCTGCATAGCGTTGGAAAACTGTCCGACAACATTTATTTCTGCTACATTTTCACATAACTTTTCTATTATAACTCGTGCAGTAGATTCATCATCAATAATAATACAATTCATAAACATTTATTAAAGTAGATTAATAAAACTTGTTTTGATTGTTAAAATATTTTGAAACTCTTTTTGAAAGGTATTTCTTTCTTCTAATAGGTTTTACTTATATTCAACAGCCATTTCATAACTTTTCTCAAGTCCTAAAATACTAATTTTCTGTTTATTATAAAACATCAAAACATGGAATTTTAGCATCATAGTATTTAAATCTAATAAAACAATATTCGGCAACGACTTTTTTCTGTAAAATCTCAAAGGGTTTTAATCCATTATTTACCTCAATAATAGAATAATTTAATCTTTTTGAAGAAATAGTCTTATGTGATTTCATTCCACCATTCATCTGGTCCACTGCGTTTAGAGATAAAATAGCTAACAAAATAATCGTATTGAAATCTATGGAAGAAGATGTATCCCGAACCAAAATTTCATCTAGACAAATAACTTTATGACTTCTTATACTTGTAATCAGGAGGAAAACCTAAATTCCACTTTTTTTTGATGCTTGGGAAATCAAATTCTAATTTGGGTTTCTCTAAATCAATTAAATTATCTCGCCAAGCACGCTGTAAAATATCTTCAATCATATAATCTTCTTGAATATTTATAGGATCATATTCATCCTTCAAAGACATCTTAAAAAGATTTGCAGTTGTATTTGCCCAAAATGCTTTCCATCCACTGCGGTATTCTTTTATCAAATCAAATGTACTTGTTCCTGTTTCTCTATGTAACAACTTTATCAACACCCGACCTTCGGTTCTAGTTAATTTTTTTAATCTCGGAGTAAATTCCTCTTCCAAATACTTTTGAACTTTCTTTGTATGCCTTTTCCTTTTTCTTCTAGACGAAATACTATCCAGCTGTTCATCTAGCGAAGCAAGTTCCTTAGCTGCAATTTTAGCATAGGGATATGCTCTTAACACCTTTTTACGAAACCAATAATAATAGCGCTTGTCATTATATGATTTAAAAGTCAACTTAGGTAGTAATTGAATTTCATCAAGATTCGTAATCAAACTATCATTTTCGAACAATGTATATTGACTAAAATCTAACGAATCTTTGTCTTGCGAAAACAAGAGATTACAAAGCATAAAAAATATAAAACAACTTTTTTTCATTACCCCTTTATATAAATAAGTTTCAAATTTATAGAATTTTAATTGAGTAAACTACAAATAAACGCTAGAACACTTTTCTATTTTAAAACATATTAAGTTATCTCCTTTATCAATCTGAACCTTTGCACTCACAAAACAATTCTGTATTTTTGAAAAAATAATAAACACACATTGATACTAATATGAGTCAGAAATCCATTTTAACAGAAAAATCTCTTTCATTTCTTGAAACCTACCTAAACAACCCTTCACCTACAGGGTACGAAAGTGAAGGTCAAAAAATATGGATGGATTACCTAAAACCTTATGTAGATACATTTATTACGGATGCTTACGGTACTGCGGTAGGTGTTATCAACCCAGAAGCCGAATACAAAGTAGTTATTGAAGGACATTCCGATGAAATCTCATGGTATGTAAATTACATCACACCAGAAGGCTTGATTTATGTTATTCGAAATGGAGGAAGTGACCATATCATTGCGCCCTCTAAAAGAGTAAACATTCACACAAAGAAAGGCATCGTAAAAGGAGTATTTGGTTGGCCTGCTATCCATACACGAATGAAAGGCAAGGAGGACACTCCTAAGCTAGAAAATATTTTTATAGACGTTGGCTGCAAAAACAAAGAGGAGGTAGAAGCGCTTGGAGTGCATGTAGGATGTGTCATAACCTACCCAGACGAGTTTATGATTCTAAATGAAAACAACTTTGTTTGTCGTGCCATTGATAACAGAATGGGTGGTTTTATGATTGCTGAAGTTGCGCGTCTACTAAAAGAAAACGGCAAAAAATTACCTTTTGGCCTTTATATAACAAATTCGGTTCAGGAAGAAATAGGTCTTCGTGGAGCCGAAATGATTACACATACAATAAAACCTGATGTTGCCATCATTACAGATGTATGTCATGACACCACAACTCCAATGATAGAAAAAAAGACGGAAGGAGAAACTAGATGCGGAGATGGTCCAGTAATTTCATATGCACCAGCCATTCAACACAATGTACGAGAACTTATCATTGAGGCTGCTGAAGAAAACAACATTCCTTTTCAACGACATGCTTCATCAAGAGCAACTGGAACAGACACAGATGCCTTTGCTTATAGCAATGGCGGAGTACCTTCGGCTCTAATTTCTTTGGCATTGCGCTATATGCATACCACGGTTGAGATGGTCAACAAGCAAGACGTTGAAAATGTAATAAAACTTATTTATGAGAGTGTTCTAAAAATAAAAAACGGAGATACGTTTAGCTATTTTAAATAGACAACTTATTAGTGATGGATGAATACATTGAACTTTTAGACAAAAACGGAACTCCAACCGGAACATCATGTTTAAAATCTGTCGCTCATAAATACGGCTATTTCCACGCTACTGTTCATATCTGGTTTTACACAAAAAACTCAGAAATCCTGATTCAAAAAAGACAAGCCAGCAAAGACACATTCCCTAACCTTTGGGATGTGTCTGTTGCAGGCCACATTCCATTCGGAGAAACACCAGAACAAGGAGCTATTAGAGAAATCTCAGAAGAAATAGGTCTTTCTATCTCAAAAAAAGAGTTGATTTATTTTGGAACGCATTCAGAAAAACACAAACACAACTCAAATAAAATAGATTATGAATTACATCATATCTTTTTTTGTCAACTAAACGAGCCGCTTCACAATTTAATTATTCAAGAAGAAGAGCTTGCAGCAATTAAACTCGTTTCTCTAGACGAATTGAAAACCATGATTTATTGTACCCCTATTAGGTTCGTACCACATAACAAGAATTATTTCACTACGATTCTTCGCGAACTTGAAGGGCGCACATAACCACACTAAAACATCGCTAAATTTTCATTAAATTTGTGAGAAACAGACACCCTCTCCAAATGAAAAACACTATTGCTGAAAGAATTTTAGATTTTCTAAAAAATTATCCTCCTTTTAATATCATCTCTAAAAAAGAACTTCGAAGCATCGCAGAGCAAGTTGAAGTTATTTATATTGAAAAAGGAACCCCTCTTTTTTCTCAGGATGAAAAGCCTCACAGACTATTTTATATTGTACACAAAGGCGCAATAAAACTGACACAGGAAGACACAGGGAACACATCTATTATTGATATTTGCGACGAGGGTGACATCTTTGGCTTACGACCGCTAATGCTTAAAGAAAATTATTTAATGCATGCCGAAGCTAATGAGGAATCTATCCTTTACGGCATCCCATTAGATATTTTCAAACCCCTTTCTGAGAAAAACAAAAACATTAAAAATTATTTAATCACAAGTTTTGCCTCTAATGTAAAAGACCCTTCCATCATTGAAGAACGCGGAAATACTTCTTCCTATATTGCTAAAGAAAACAATACAGATTTATACAACTTACAAAAAGCAGTTTTTACCAAAAAACCTATTTCTTGCAAACCTACCACTATTGTAAAAGATGTGGCACTTACAATGCGTAGCCACAGCATAGGTGCCATGGTGGTCGTAAAAAACAAAAAACCTATTGGCATTATTACCAGTAAAGATCTGAGAGACAAAATTGTTACTGGTGATTACGACATTTCAAGCGAAGCCCAAACTATCATGTCGACACCTGTTGCAACAGCTACTGAAGAAATTACAATTCCAGAAGCTCATATTGCAATGCTTAAACACAGTGCGAGTCACATCTGTATTACTAAAGATGGATCTTCAAAATCGAAATTAACAGGTATTCTGTCATTACACGACCTGGTGGTTTCTTTAGGCAGCAACCCTTCGGTTCTTATTAAGGAAATAAAACGTGCTAAAAAATCAAAACACTTAAGACGCATCCGGGAAAAAGTAGCATTGCTCTTGAACACCTATTTAGAACAAGAATTGCCTTTTGCCCATATTGCAAACATCATTTCAGAGATTAATACGGTGATTATTATTCGAAGTATTGAGCTGTGCTTACTTAAGATGGAAGGACCTCCTCCTGTAAAATTCACATGGGTTGCCCTGGGAAGTCAAGGAAGAAGAGAACAACTTTTACGCTCCGACCAAGACAATGCTTTAATTTTTGAAGATGTTCCAAAATCAAAATTCAAGGTAACACAAGACTACTTCTTATTACTTTCCTCAAAGGTTGTTAAATACTTAAATACTATTGGATATGAATACTGCCCAGCAGACATGATGGCGAGCAATCCAAAATGGTGCACTTCTCTAACGCATTGGAAACAGCAATTTGACAACTGGATTCTCAAACCAGACGAATCTGGAATCCTTCTTTCTTCTATTTTCTTTGACTATGAATTTATCTATGGTTCACAAGACTTAACTGATAAACTCACCAAAAGCCTTTTTAAAACACTGAATACCGACAATTACTTTCTAAATCGATTGGCAAAAGACATCATCGACAAACCTTCACCAGTAGGATTTTTTAGACAATTCATTGTAGAACAAGATGGAGAGCACAAAGATTTTTTCAACATAAAAATCCGAGCACTGATGCCATTGATTGATGCGGCACGAATTTTAATCTTATCCCATAAAGTTAGCACTAGCAACAACACCCTACAGCGGTATAAAAAATTAGCAGAATTGGAACCTCAAAATAAAGACTTATTTAACTCGTGTGAACGCGCATTTAGAACTCTATTAAAATTCAAAACTGAACAAGGTATATTAAATGGTGATAGTGGAAAATTAATACAACTAGAATCTTTAACTAAAACCGAAAAATTAAAATTAAAAAGAGCATTCAAACCTATCAAAGAAATTCAAGAATTATTGATTTTTAGATTCAACTTAAAACAGATGTTATAGTTATGAACTTCTCTCTATTCAATTTTAAAAGAAACTCGATCCCCGAGTTCTGGAAACAGTATAGCGCTTTGTTTAAGAAGAAGGAAAAACAATCTATTTCCGATACACGTTTTGTTGTATTGGACACGGAAACTACTGGACTTAACTTTAAAAAAGACCGGATTTTATGTATTGGTGCCATTGCCGTAAAAGGCAATAAAATTTTCATAAACGACTCTTTGGAGATTTATCTAAACCAAGAAATATTCAATCCTAAAACTGTAAAGATTCATGGTATATTAAAATCTGAAAGAATAAAAAAACTAAATGAAAAAGAGGCTTTGATTCAGTTTATTGACTTTATAAAGGACAGTCCGCTAATTGCACATCATGCCGGGTTTGACATTGGAATTCTGAATGCAGCTCTGAGAAGACAAAATTTAGGAAAATTAAAAAACAAGGTTTTAGACACAGGTATATTATTCAAAAGATCAAAGCATATTGTAAATATTATTACCCCCAACAAACAATACAGTTTAGACGAACTGGCTTCTGAATTAAAAATCACACCAAAAGATAGGCATACTGCAGCGGGAGACGCTTTTATAACCGCCTTAGCATTTCTAAAAATAGTACCAAAATTAAATAAAGACGGTAAAATGAAGTATAAGGATCTTTTTATCAACCCTATGAATTATTAACCCCTTCGTTCACACCTACTAGGTCTAAAAGACCTAGTAGGTGTGAACGAAGGGGTTCAAACCTACACCAAAGATTTTTCCATTATCTCCTCTACTACTTCAGGATTTAATAAGGTGGAAGTATCTCCAAGGTTTGAAGTATCATTGCTTGCTATTTTACGCAATATTCTACGCATAATTTTCCCCGACCTTGTTTTTGGAAGTCCCGAAACAAATTGAATTTTATCGAGCTTGGCAATAGCCCCTATACTCGAAGCAATCAGTTTATTTATTTCAACTCGTAATTCATCGTCCGAAATACGCACCTCATCGTATTTAGTCACATAGGCATACAAGGCATTTCCTTTGATGTCATGCGGAAATCCGACAACTGCACACTCCACTACTGCGTCGTGTTCATCTACTGCATTTTCTATAGGTGCCGTTCCTAAGTTGTGTCCAGAAACAATTACTACATCATCTACCCTACCTGTAATTCTATAGTTCCCCATAGCATCTCTATAGGCACCATCACCTGTAAAATACATTCCTGAATAGGCTGAGAAATAGGTATCCTTATAACGCTGATGATCTCCGTAAATAGTTCTCGCTATAGACGGCCAAGGCGCTTTCATTGCCAAACGTCCTTCAGCTGGAGATTCAGTAATTTCTTTTCCATGCTCATCCATTAAGGCAGGCTGTACTCCTGGTAAAGGCATGGTTGCAAAAGTAGGACGTAGTGGTGTTACTCCTGCCAAAGGAGAAATCATAATAGCTCCTGTTTCCGTTTGCCACCATGTATCTACAATAGGACAGGTTCCTTTTCCAATATTGTCATTGTACCAGTGCCACGCTTCCTCATTAATTGGCTCACCAACCGAACCAAGTACTTTTAAACTAGATAAATCATACTTTTCAACCAGGCTCAAGGGATGTTTTGCCAAGGCCCGGATTGCTGTTGGCGCGGTATAAAAATGGGTGACTTTTAACTTTTCAACAATTTCCCAAAAACGACCATAATCCGGATAGGAAGGAACACCTTCAAACATCACAGTGGTAGCACCCGCTGCTAATGGACCATAGATTATATAAGAATGTCCTGTGATCCATCCAATATCGGCAGTACACCAATAAATATCATCTTTTTGGTATTGAAATACATTTTGGAAAGAGTAAGTGCTCCCCACCATATAGCCTCCTGTTGAATGTACCATTCCTTTTGGTTTTCCTGTAGATCCAGAAGTATACAAAATAAACAGGGGGTCTTCGGCATCCATTTCTTCAGCTTCACATTCAAAGTTTTCTATTTTCTGAAGTTCTTCAAACCAGAAAGAATCTCTTCCTTCTTTCATTTGAGTAGGCTCAACCGTCCGTCTGTATACGATTACTTTTTCTATTGAAGGCGTGTTTTCCAATGCCTCATCACAAACTGCTTTAAGGTTAATTGGCTTGGTTCCGCGGTACACTTCATTGGCAGTTATCAATAATTTGCATTGCGAATCATTAATTCTGCTTGACAAAGCAGTAGAAGAAAACCCTGCAAAAACAATAGAATGAATGGCTCCAATACGTGCACATGCCAGCATGGCAATAGACAATTCTGGAATCATAGGCATGTATAAACATACACGATCCCCTTTTTTAACTCCATTATTCTTAAGCACATTTGCAAAACGTGAAACTTTGACATAGAGCTGTCTATAGGTAATATACCTCGATTCTTCATCAGGGTTATTCGGCTCCCAAATAATGGCCGTTTTGTTTCCATTTTTTTCCAAATGACGATCCAAACAGTTTTCAGTTATATTGAGTTTCCCTCCTTGAAACCACTTCACGTCAGCATTTGCCATGTCGGACTCCAATACGGTATCCCATTTTTTTCTCCACAAAAAACTTTCAGCGATTTTTCCCCAAAATTTCCCTGGATCTTCCACACTTTCTTGATAATCTTCTTTATATTTTTTGTAGGAGTGAATTTTCTGTACCATTTTTATTGTATTTAGTTTAATTTTCTTGATTTGTATTTTCATTAGAAGCACTGGAAAGGGTAGTTATTTTATATCCATTTCCCGTTTCTTCATAATTATATTCAACTCTCATTGTATTTTTATAGTTCTTGAGTATTGGATACTGCTTTTTATAAAACTCAAAAACATTGCCTATAAAAAACGTTTCTGTTGTGTTTATTTTTCCCACTCTATATTTAAAAACACTGTCCAAAACAGGTTCAAAGTTTATAAAATGTGCAGAGGTTTCACCAAAGTTACCAATTCTAAAATACATAGCTTTCACGTCTCTTTCCTTTTCGATTTGAAGATTCCACATATTGTATTGCACCAGCCCTGCAGAAATAAACAGGAAGGCAAACCAGTATCGTTGGTATACAGGCGACATCAAACTAAACTTATAGCTTATATATATAAATAAAAGCAAGGAAAGAATTAAGTAATAACGTATTGAAAATCCTTGAGTAAAAACAGCTAACAGTCCCATATAGGCAATTAATATATAAGCCCATGGTGTTTTCCTATTCACAAGCACATCTTTTGCTAGAAAAAAACTTAATCTTAAAAACACAATTACCGACACCAACAAGAATGCAATATGCTGCCAATACTCCAATTGGAACGAAAAAAGCCGATTGAAGACAACTTCTTGACTTTGTACACGAAAAAAGGAATACAAATGATATTTACAAAAGCTTAGACACAGAAGCAATAAAACCGTAAGTTTCATGATTAAAGAAAACCTCCATTTTGCAACTTTGTTGAGCATATATGCAAATTGTTTGGAAATTTGTTCGAAAAAATAACATTGTACAGCAAGCATTCCTAGCAGACCGCCAAAAAACAAACTACATTCATAAAGGGAGCAGTTTACGCCGTATAAAAAAGCAAACACCAATGCTACTGAAGTGTTTAAAATACTTAATCCAGTAGCTGTATAACAGCGCATAATTTCACTATCAATTGTACGTTTATCAAAAACCACCCATAAAACTAGCCCTACATGAATACCTACAATAAGACTTATAAAAATCACATGACTGTAGGCTGCCAACATCGTAGTTAACAAAAACACAAATAAAACAGGTTTACTGCGCTTAATGACACCAAGGCAAAATTCATAGAGAGCAATAACACTTATAGACAAGAAGAAAAAGCTAAAAGAGGTTACCTCCCAAGCAACCTTCGACAACCCTAAAAAAAGTGCAGATTGCGATATGAGTACAGCAAAGAAAAGCAGGACTTTTTTATTTGTTTTTTTAAACAAAAACCACCCCATAAGCAACAGGGCGATTGTATTGCAAACAATACCAACACTTCTCATAACTGCAACACTCACGCCAAATAAATGAAAAAACAAGGCATTCAAACTGCTTTGCAACATTCCAGAATAAAAATCCATTCCATAACATCGCTCAAACCCATGTTCCAAGACACGAACACCTTCTAGTCCCAACCATGCTTCATCACCATGCAAACCTATGGTATCTACAAAAGTGGTCCATAGTGCAAAAATTGCAGTAAAAAGCGCAGTAACTACAAACAGTACTTCATTTCTTTTGAACAACATTCGCACAACCAAACTATTTTCTATATTTTAATGTTCTTGAGCGGCTCCTGCCCCTGAAGGAATTCTAATATTCTCTACTATTTCTTGCACTTCTTGTGGTGGCGCAGGGCTAAATTTTGAAATCACTATTGAAATCACAAAATTCACGAGCATCGCAAATGTTCCAAAACCTTCTGGTGAAATTCCAAACCACCACTCTTCTTGAGCTCCTCCTCCAAACCAACCAAATTTAAATTTAGTCATATAAAAAAGCATTAGCAAAACCCCTACTATCATTCCTGCCACGGCTCCTTCTTTATTCATTCGTTTGTAAAAAATCCCCAAAACAATTGCTGGAAAAAACGAGGCTGCAGCCAATCCAAATGCCAGCGCTACGGTTGCAGCTACAAATCCTGGCGGATTGATACCAAAGTACCCAGCCAACATCACAGCTACCAATGAAGACAACCTTGCTGCCATCAATTCTCCTTTTTCAGAAATATCTGGTTTGATCATTTTTTTAATAAGGTCATGTGAAACGGATGCAGAAATTACTAACAACAAACCAGCAGCTGTAGATAAGGCGGCAGCCAAAGCACCTGCAGCTATCAATCCAATTACCCAGTTTGGCAACCCTGCAATTTCAGGATTTGCCAACACCATTATATCTTTATCAACTGTCAATTCATTTACTTCTGCGTCTGCAACGTATTGCACATGCCCATCGGCATTTTTATCTTCAAACTGAATTAGACCTGTCACTTCCCAGGTATGAAACCACTCTGGAAGATTATCATATTTTTTATTGCTAACCGTCTCTATGAGGTTGGTTCTTGAAAACACAGCAATTGCCGGTGCTGTTGTGTATAATATAGCTATAAACAGTAATGCCCACCCTGCTGATTTCCGGGCATCACTTACTTTATTTACGGTAAAGAAACGTACGATTACATGTGGCAACCCTGCCGTTCCAACCATTAAGGCAGCTGTGATAAAAAACACATCCATAGTCGATTTCGAGCCGTCTGTATATAAATGAAAACCAAGTTCTTTATGCAGTCCGTCCAATTTATCAAGTAAGTACATTCCATCAGAAGTCTGACCTCCAAACCCCAATTGAGGTATTAAATTTCCTGTCATTTGAAAACTAATAAATATGGCAGGCACCATAAATGCGAATATCAACACACAATACTGTGCGACTTGCGTGTAGGTAATTCCTTTCATCCCTCCTAAAACAGCATAAAAGAGGACGATTAGCATACCAATAACTACTCCCGTATTAATATCTACCTCTAAATATCTTGAAAAAACCAAACCTACGCCTCGCATTTGACCTGCGATATAGGTAAAAGATATTATCAAAGCACAAAAAACAGCTACAGTCCTGGCAACATCTGAGTAATAACGATCTCCAATAAAATCGGGTACTGTAAATTTTCCAAATTTCCTAAGATAGGGTGCTAGTAGCAATGCGAGTAGTACATATCCTCCGGTCCAGCCCATCAAGTAAACAGAACCGTCGTAACCACTAAAAGATATGAGTCCTGCCATGGAAATAAACGAAGCTGCCGACATCCAGTCCGCTGCAGTCGCTAAACCATTTGCTAGCGGAGAAACACCTCCTCCGGCCACATAAAACTCTTTTGTAGAACCTGCTCGTGCCCAAACAGCTATACCTATATATAATGAAAACGTCAATCCGACTAAAATCCAAATCCAAACTTGTGCACTCATGCTAATAAATTAAATGATTAAAAAAAATTGAACGATTGAGAAGGCGGTCCTGCCCTATCAAACATAAATACTACAAAAAAGAAATTATTCGTCTACTCCGTATTTCTTATCGAGTTTTGACATCAAACGGATATATACATATATAAGTACAACAAATACGTATATTGCGCCTTGCTGCGCAAACCAGAAGCCTAATTTAAACCCACCAATACGAATGGCATTCAGTTCTTCGACAAATAAAATCCCACAACCGTAGGACACAACAAACCAAACCGACAAGAGATATAATAGATATTTAAGATTTTCCTTCCAGTATTCTTTTAAATTGGTATTTGACATGGTAGTGATAAGTTTAGTTTGATTTCACAAATGCAATCATTGCAAAATAGTGCCTGGTTAAAACGCTACAAAATTGCATTATTTACAACTATTTTCGCCGCAAGATATTGAATATATCTTAATTTTTATATTTATTCATATTTTATTTAACTGTACATACAACTTATTGAAAATACATTAAATTCAATCCTTGAAAGTTAAAGCTACCCCCCATCAATTCAAACAATTTCCGACAAACGACAGCAACGAACCTCTAAAAGTAGTAATTCCACAAAAATAAGTATGTTTGCAAGTAAATCAACACCATGCCATTTTTAGAATTCATTTTAACGCATTGGGATCTTGTAGGATTCTTTTTTCTTATTGCAATCCTGTATGCGTCGGTTGGTTTTGGAGGTGGCTCTAGTTACTTAGCCGTTTTAGCCCTTACCAGTTTAAGCTTTTCAGAAATTAGAGCAACTGCCCTCATCTGTAATATTGTTGTTGTAAGCAACGCTACGTATTTACACCACAAAAACAACGGCTATAATTTTAAAAAAGTACTCCCTTTAATTATGGCAAGTATCCCTATGGCATTTGTAGGAGGTTATTTAAAAATAGAAGCGTTTTTTTTCTACTTACTATTAGGAGCCACTCTACTTGTTGCTGCTGTATTGATGTTTACCACCAAACAAGAACCTAAATTCAATACACAAACATTAGATAAACCTACTACTATATCGGCATTCAAAAACCTGAGCTACGGAGGTTTTATAGGTTTTATTTCGGGCATGGTTGGCATTGGTGGTGGCATCTTTCTCGCACCACTACTACATTTAACAAAATGGGATAATTCGAAAAAGATAGCCGCAACCGCTAGTTTGTTTATACTGGTAAACTCAATTTCAGGATTGTCGGGGCAACTTCTAAACCCAAATTTTTCAATAAACCTCCAATTAACGTTCGTATTGGCAATTACCGTTTTTATTGGAGGACAGATTGGTTCCAGAATAGGCATTCATCTCATTAAGCCACTCACCCTAAAAAAAGCAACAGCTGTTCTGATTGCTTTCGTAGCCCTTAGAATTTTAGCAAAACACCTTTCATCATTCTTATAATTAGGCTTTACACATTCAAATAGCGAGCAGCTCATTCACCAAACCACTCAATAAATACGTAATTTTACCCAAGTCAAAATCGATTCTTACGCAAAACCACGTAAAAACCGAAAAGCTCTAGACCACACTATAGCTCAAAAACAGTTTTTTTACTGTTTTTTCGCAGTTTTATACCTGTTCAATACGTCGTTGCGTTTTTCTACGTAGAAAAGAACTACTTATTTTTTAAAAAACCATACTTTTACGATATTCTTAACAAAACAATCAAAAGACAGAATCATCCATACCTAATCACTACCTTAACTCAAAACAATTTACATATATCACATTTTTTAGGCTGTTATTTTAACAACTACACCTAAATATTACGTACTTTTTTGAAAATAAAATTTGTTTTTACGTAAAACTACGTATATTTGCCTCGTATTAATCAAAACACTAATAATAAAATTATCACATTATGAAGAAAATTATTTTATCAGCATTGTTTTTAGCGAGTGCTGTAACTTTTGGACAAGAATTAAAAGTATCTGGATCTGTAGACGTATACGGAACAGCAAATTTCGCTGAAGGTTCTGGAACCCCAGGACTTTTGATTGCAAACCCTCAAAACGCAAATGCATTTGGGCTAGGTATGGCAAACACTATCTTTTCTTACGAAGGAGAAAAATCAGGAGTTGTTGCTGATTTAGCATTCGGACCAAGAGCAGATGACGCGAACATGGCTGGAGCAATCAACCAATTGTATGCATACTACAATGTAAACGATAAGATTACAGTTACTGCTGGTCAGTTTAACACATTTTTAGGATACGAAGTAATTTCACCTGCATCGAACTTTAACTACACTGTATCTTACTTATTTAACGCTGGACCTTTCTCTCATACAGGGATCAAAATGGACTATGCAGTAAACGAAGACTTCTCTTTCTTATTAGCCGTAACAAACGGTCACGGTATTTTAAGCACTGACGGAAACGTAACAGGTGACATGCAATTTGGAGGACAAGTTGGATACAAAGGACAATACTTAAACTTGATATACGGAGCTGTTAGCGCAGGTGGCGCAACGGATGCTATGTTTATTGACTATACAGGTGGATTTAACCTTTCTGAATCTTTTTACTTAGGAATCAACGCTGCATACGCAAACTCTGCAGATGCTGACGCTGGTTACTCAGGTGTTGCACTTTACTTAGAAAACTCTTTCTCTGACACATTTGCTTTAGGATTGCGTCCAGAGTTTTTCACACAATCAGCTGGAGATGTTGATGCAAGCGTAATGGCATTGTCATTGACTGCAAGTACTGTATTGGCTGAAAACTTAAAGTTAATCACTGAATTCAGATACGATTCTTCTGATGACTTAATCATCGAAGCTTTCCCTACTGAAGAAAGTGTTTCTGCCTTGACTATCGCTGCAGTATACTCTTTCTAAGAAAATAAAACACTATATTATGGACTGTAAATAATTACAGTCCATAATTATAATCTTTAAAACGAATTATCATGAAAAAAATCGAAGCAATTATCAGAAAGTCTAAGTTTTCTGATGTAAAAAAAGCACTACACGAAGCGAACGTATACTTTTTCTCTTACTGGGATGTAACTGGACAAGGACATGAAAAAGTAGGACATGTATATAGAGGAGTATCATACAGCACTTCTGACATCCAAAGACGTCAACTTTCTATCGTAGTAAACGACGATTTCGAAGAAGTAACTGTAAAAGCAATTTTAGATTCTGCTGCCACAGGAGAAATAGGAGATGGAAAGATCTTTGTATCTACTATCGACAACACATACAGAATCCGAACTGGAGAACAAGGACCAGAAACTTTAAAATAATTAAAAAACGTAATTGCCCCCTATACTATAGAGTACCAATTACACAAAAAAAAAAAAATTATGGACGCAGGTTTATTTACAGCGAATAACGTATGGATGATGCTTTGTACAGCATTGGTATTTTTCATGCACTTAGGTTTCTCTTTTTTAGAAATCGGATTGACAAGACAAAAAAACACAATCAACATTTTATTTAAAAATGTATTTATTATTTGTGTAGGATTATTATTATACTACATCGGAGGATTTAACTTGATGTACCCTGGATTTGAAGACGGAGACGGTGGTTTCTTGAAATTTGCAGGATTTGGAATTGACGCTCCTGAAGGAGGAATGACTCCTGATTATGCAGGTGGAGGTTATACTTGGTGGACAGATTTCTTATTCCAAGGAATGTTTGCTGCTACTGCTGCTACTATTGTTTCTGGAGCGGTTGCTGAAAGAATCAAGTTGACTACCTTTATGGTATTTACTGTTCTCTATGTAGGATTGGTTTACCCAATCGTAGGTGCATGGAAATGGGGTGGTGGATTCTTAGACGGAATGGGATTCTATGATTTTGCTGGTTCTACTTTGGTTCACGGTGTAGGTGGATGGGCTGCTTTGGTTGCTATCTGGTTGCTAGGTGCTCGTATTGGAAAATTCGACGAAAATGGAAAACCAAGAGTAATTGCTGGACACAACATTCCATTGGCTACGGCTGGTGTATTGATCCTTTGGTTAGGATGGTTCGGGTTTAACGGTGGTTCTGTATTGTCTGCTGATCCTGAATTAACTTCATTGACTTTAGTTACTACATGTTTGGCTGCTGCTGCAGGTGGAGTTGGTGCTTTCGTATTCTCTCAGATTTTATACAAAAACTTTGATTTAACTATGTTCTTAAACGGAATCTTAGGTGGATTGGTAGGTATCACTGCTGGTGCTGACCAAATGAGTCCTAACGATGCTGTTGTAATTGGAGCTATCGCAGGTATCATTATCGTATTAGCTGTTGCTTTGGTTGATAAATTGAAATTGGATGACCCAGTTGGAGCTGTTGCAGTTCACCTTATCTGTGGTATCTGGGGAACTTTAGCTGTTGGTATCTTCGGAGCTATGGCGAGCGCAGAGCAGTTCTTCACTCAATTAACAGGTGTTGCTATCGTTGGTGCATTCTGTTTAGCAACTTCTTTCATCATCTTGTTCACTTTGAAAAAGACAATGGGATTAAGAGTTTCTGAAAAAGAAGAAATTGAAGGTTTGGATGATCATGAGCACGGAATGAGCGCTTACGCTGACTACCGTATGAACGATCACTAGAAGAGTCGTTAGTCAAACTAACAGACAAAACATATATGAAACGGTCTTATAGCTATCTATAGGACCGTTTTTTATTATTCACAATAAAAATAGAGATTTGCTATATAAAAATAGCATGTCTCTTTTTTTTTATACCAATATTTTAAAATTCTACAATAAACCAACAACAATATTAATAGATATTCATTTTTGATTTATCTAACTAAAATACGTTGGTATATACCATTGAAATTACGTAATTTTGCAATCTTATTTTCAATATTATGATAGAAAAACAGGGACTATATAGACCAGAATTCGAACATGAAAACTGTGGTGCAGGTTTTATTTGTAACCTGAAAGGGGAAAAAACAAACCAAATTATCCATGATGCACTAGAGATTTTAGTGAAACTAGAGCACCGTGGAGGGGTTAGTTCTGATGGAAAAACAGGAGATGGAGCTGGTTTATTGATTGACATACCGCACGAATATTTTTCAAGAGTATGTGATTTTGAATTGCCAGCGCAAAGAGCCTATGCAGTAGGAATGGTATTCCTACCTAGAAATAAAAACCAATACAATTTCTGTAAAGAAACTTTCGAAAAAGAAATCAAAGCACAGGGATTGTCTATTTTAGGATGGAGAGACGTTCCTGTTGACGCTTCTCAATTGGGAGAAATTGCATTGGCCTCAGAACCAAATATCGAACAAATCTTTATTGGTAAAACAGAGGATATTGACGAAGCTACTTTCAAGGCTAAGCTATATGCCGCTCGTAAAATTACAGAGCACACCATTTCAAATTCAAAAATGTCGGAAAGCTCTTATTTTTACCTTCCGAGTTTATCCAATACTACATTAATTTATAAAGGTATCATCATGCCAGAGGACATTGGTCCTTATTACAAGGATTTGATGGAACCAGATTTGGTAACCCGTTTGGCATTGGTGCACCAACGTTTCTCTACCAACACCATGCCTGCATGGGAATTGGCACAACCTTTTAGATTTATGTGTCAAAATGGAGAAATAAACACATTACGTGGAAACGTAAGCCGTATGCGTGTTCGTGAGGAAATCATGAAAAGTGACGTATTCGGACCGCAAATTGACAAATTATTCCCTATTATATTACCTGGAAAGTCAGATTCTGCTTCTATGGATATGGTGGTAGAATTGTTAACACATACAGGAAGGTCATTACCAGAAGTAATGATGATGATGATTCCTGAAGCTTGGGAAAAGCACAAGACCATGTCTGAAGAAAGAAAGGCTTTCTATGAATACAATGCTTGTATTATGGAGCCTTGGGATGGTCCAGCTTCTGTACCGTTTACAGATGGTGACTATGTAGGTGCGCTGTTAGACAGAAACGGTTTAAGACCTTCAAGATACACGGTTACCAAAAGTGGTAAACTGATTATGGCATCTGAAATTGGTGTTGTAGAAGTTGCTCCAGAAGATGTGGATAGTCATGGACGTTTAGAACCAGGAAAAATGTTCTTGGTAGACATGAATGAAGGACGTATCATCAAGGACGAAGAGATAAAAAGTAAAATTGTTTCTGAAAGACCTTATAAAGAATGGTTAGACAAAACAAGACTGCATTTAAAAGATGTTCCAAAGGCAAAAACAGAAACACCTGAGGAATCGTTAGACATCGCAACAAGATCTCGTTTATTCAACTATACAATTGAAGACATTCAAGAAGTCATTACACCTATGGCTCAAGTAGGTAAGGAAGCTTTGGGTTCTATGGGAATCGATACGCCATTAGCTGTATTGTCTGACAGACCTCAATTGATTTCAAATTACTTCAAACAATTATTTGCTCAGGTAACCAACCCACCATTGGATGGTATCCGTGAAGAAATTGTAACCGACATTAGCTTGAATTTGGGTAAGGATAGAAATATCTTTAGCATCACCGACAGACAATGTAGAAAACTGAGAATTCAGAATCCGGTTATTTCCAACGACGATTTAGAAAAAATCAGAAACATTTCCATAGAAAGCTTTAAGGCGGAAACTATTGAAATGTTATATCCTAAAGAAAAAGGACTGAACGGTCTTGAGGATGCTTTAGACAATATCATTGTTCAAATCACCAAAGCTTTAGACCGAGGAACGAACATCATCATCCTTTCAGATAGAGGTGTAAACAAGGAGTTCGCTCCAATTCCATCGCTATTGGCTTGTTCTTTTGTAAACCATCAAATGAACCGTTTACGCAAGCGTTCTTTCTTCGATATCATTATCGAATCTGCAGAGCCTCGTGAGCCACATCATTTTGCTACCTTATTCGGTTATGGTGCTAGTGCCGTAAACCCATATATGGTAAATGAAATTATCCGTATGCAAGTGCAAGAAGGTTTTATTACCGGAATGGACGAGCAGAAAGCAGTAGACAATTTCAACAAAGCTATTGGAAAAGGAATTTTAAAAGTAATGAACAAAATTGGAATCTCTACACTACACTCGTACAGAGGTTCTCAAATATTTGAAATTGTTGGTTTCAACTCTCAATTTGTTGAAAAATACTTCCCATATACCGCTTCTAGAATTGAAGGTATTGGGCTGTATGAAATTGAAAAAGAAATCAACGAACGTTATAAATACGCATATCCAGATACCTTAATCAAAAACCGTTTAGGATTGAACATCGGTGGAGATTACAGATGGAGACGTAACGGGGAAAGACATATGTTCAACCCAACTACGGTAGCAAAACTACAGCAGGCAGTTCGATTGAGCGACCAAGCGAGTTACAATGTATATGCGAAAAATGTAAACGAACAATCTAAGAACTTAATGACCATTCGTGGTTTGTTTGAGTTCGATAACTTAGATCCTATTCCTTTAGAGGAAGTTGAACCATGGACAGAAATCGTTAAACGATTTAAAACTGGAGCCATGTCTTACGGATCTATTTCTAGGGAAGCACATGAGAATTTGGCTATTGCCATGAACCGTATTGGTGGAAAATCCAATTCTGGGGAAGGTGGTGAAGACAGAAGACGTTTCCAACCAAGTGTAAACGGAGACAGTAGAAACTCTGCTATTAAGCAAGTGGCTTCTGGACGTTTTGGGGTTACTTCTCATTACTTATCTAGTGCTAAAGAGATACAAATAAAAATGGCCCAGGGTGCTAAACCTGGAGAAGGTGGTCAATTGCCTGGTGAAAAAGTATTGCCATGGATTGCAGATGCTCGTAACTCTACCCCTTTTGTAGGTTTGATTTCGCCACCTCCGCACCACGATATTTATTCTATTGAAGATTTAGCACAGTTGATTTACGACTTGAAAAATGCTAACCGTGAAGCAAGAATCAATGTGAAATTGGTTTCTGAAGTAGGAGTTGGTACTATTGCTGCCGGAGTTTCGAAAGCCAAAGCAGACGTTGTATTAATTTCTGGATATGACGGAGGTACAGGAGCTTCTCCTTTAACTTCCTTGAAACACGCTGGATTACCTTGGGAACTTGGATTGGCAGAGGCACAACAAACTTTGGTATTGAACAATTTACGTTCTCGTATTGTTGTTGAATGTGATGGTCAATTAAAAACAGGTCGTGATGTAGCTATTGCTGCCTTGTTAGGAGCTGAAGAATTCGGTTTTGCAACAGCACCATTGGTGGCTTCAGGATGTATCATGATGCGTAAGTGTCATTTGAATACCTGTCCAGTAGGAATTGCAACGCAAGACAAAGAATTACGTAAAAACTTTAAAGGAACGCCTGAGCACGTGATTAACTTCTTCTACTATATAGCAGAAGAGTTGAGAGGAATTATGGCTGAATTAGGGTTTAGAACATTGGAAGAAATGGTAGGGCAAACGCATAAAATCAATGCGAACAACGCTATCACACATTACAAAGCAAAGGGATTAGATTTATCTGCTATTTTACACAGACCGGCTGCATACAACGAAATGCCTGTTAAAAATTCAGAAAAGCAAGATCATGGATTAGACAATGTTATTGACTTCCAAATCTTAAAGGATTCGCACCGTGCTTTGTATAGAAAAGAACAAATGACTTTAGATTATCCTATTATCAATACAGACCGTTCTGTTGGAGCGATTGTGAGTAATGAGATCTCTAAAATATATGGACATTTAGGTTTACCTGAAGACACTTTAAACATCAACTTTACAGGTTCTGCTGGTCAGAGTTTAGGAGCATTTGGAGCTCATGGATTGACCTTTACAGTTGAAGGTAATACAAACGATTATTTAGGTAAAGGATTGTCTGGAGCCAAATTGATTGTTAAGAAACCGACATCTTCAGATTTTGTTGCAGAAGACAATATTATCGTTGGTAACGTTTGTTTGTTTGGAGCTGTTGAAGGAGAAGCCTATATCAATGGTATTGCAGGAGAACGTTTTGCAGTACGTAACTCAGGAGCTACAACAGTTGTTGAAGGTGTAGGTGATCACGGTTGTGAGTATATGACAGGTGGAAAGGTTGTTGTATTGGGTAGTACAGGTAGAAACTTTGCTGCTGGTATGAGTGGTGGTATTGCTTATATCTACGACCCAGAAAACAAGTTTACCAACGGATTGTGTAATACAATGACGATTGAGTTTGAAGACATTTTACCAGAAGATGCAACAGACTTGAAAGGCTTGATTGAAAAGCACGTATTGTACACAGACAGTAACCGTGGAAAAGAAATATTAGCTGACTGGGAAACTAGTTTAAGCAATTTTGTACGCGTGATGCCAACGGAATACAAACGCGCTTTGGAACGTTTGGCAAAAGGAGAAGTAATGGTTGAAGAATTAGAAACAGTATAGTACGATGGGAAAAGTAACAGGTTTTAAAGAATTCGAAAGAAAAGACGAAGCATACAAGCCAGTAAATGAGCGTGTAGCACATTATAAAGAGTTTACAGTGCCATTGAGCGACAACGAGCTTACAGAGCAAGGTTCTCGTTGTATGGATTGCGGAATTCCATTTTGCCACAGTGGTTGTCCACTTGGAAATTTGATTCCAGATTTCAACCATATGGTACACCAAGGTGAATGGAAAAAAGCATCTTGGATTTTACACTCTACAAATAACTTTCCTGAATTTACAGGACGTTTGTGCCCTGCTCCTTGTGAGCAAGCATGTGTATTGGGTATCATTGAGGACCCAATCTCTATTGAAAACATTGAAAAGAACATTGTAGAACGTGCCTTTAAAGAAGGATGGATCAAACCACAACCGCCGAAAACTAGAACGGGTAAAACAGTTGCCGTTGTAGGATCAGGACCTGCAGGTTTGGCAACTGCGCAACAATTGAACAGAGCCGGCCATACCGTTACTGTTTTTGAAAGAGACGATGCTATTGGAGGCTTGTTACGCTACGGAATTCCTAACTTTAAAATGGAGAAGGGAATCATTGACCGTCGTGTGGCTATTTTAGAAGCTGAAGGCATTGCGTTTAAAGTAAATGTAAATGTAGGTGTAAACTACGACGTAGAAGACTTAAAAGCGTTTGACGCAGTAGTTCTTTGTGGTGGTGCAACTGAAAGAAGAAGTTTACCAACTCCTGGTATCGACGCAGATGGTGTGGTACAAGCAATGGATTTCTTAACACAACAAACTAAAGTTGTTTTTGGTCAAGAGATCAAAGACCAGGTATTGGCTACCGATAAAAATGTAATTGTGATTGGTGGTGGTGATACGGGTTCTGACTGTGTTGGAACTTCGAATCGTCAAGGTGCTACTTCGGTAACGAACTTTGAAATTATGCCAAAACCTCCAGGACAACGCGCTCCTTCTACTCCTTGGCCGTATTGGCCATTGCAGTTGAAAACTTCTTCGTCTCATAAAGAGGGTGCAGATCGTAACTGGTTGATCAACACTAAGGAGTTTGTAAAAGACAAAAACGGAAAGTTAACAGCTTTAAAAACCGTAAATGTTGAATGGAAAATGGTTCCGGGACAACGTCCACAATTGATAGAAATTGAAGGAACTGAAAAAACATGGCCTTGTGACCTTGCCTTATTGGCATTAGGATTTACCGGTCCAGAAAGCACTTTGGCTGATAAATTAGGATTGGACAGAGATGTACGTTCTAACTACAAAGCGGACTACGGAAAATACCAAACCAATGTACCAAACATCTTTACAGCTGGTGATATGCGTAGAGGACAATCGTTGATTGTTTGGGCTATTTCTGAAGGTAGAGAAGCGGCAAGACAGGTAGACATCTATTTGATGGGTAAATCTGATTTGCCAACTAAAAATGTTACGGGCGATTTGGTAGGGGTTTAATTTCAACTACTCTAAACAATTTTTGAACTCCCCTTGCATTCATTTGTAAGGGGAGTTTACTTTGGGGAAGACTTTGACTTTGACAGTGACTCAGACTTTGACTTTGACAAAAGTTGAAAGTTAAAGTTTACGTACGTAGCCCTAGCAATCAATGACAACAACTTGATATTTATATTTTTAGTACCTTAGGGGGGCTATGAAAAAATCGAATCACTCACTTCCTGTTCTTCTCTTGAAGAAAGTTGTACATCGTAAAAAAGCGGTGCTTGCTGTATTCTTTAAATACAATCATGAAATCAAAGAGCAACTTAAAGCCATAGGTGGTTATTCCTTCAGTAAAACGCTAAGCGCTTGGTATGTTGATTATTCTGAAGAAAATTTACGTATACTAAAGACTACCTTGTATAAAAAAGTTGTTTTTGAGGAAGCAGAGAATTTGAATCAAGTCGTCTTAAAAAAATATGTAAAAGAAAAACGAAATCTCTCTGAAGAAAACAAAACCGTTATTCGAAACTATGTCAACTATTTAAAGGGAAAAAGGTATAGTGAAAGTACTGTAAAGACCTATTTCACTTTTATTGCTGATTTTATAAATTATATAAAAGACAAACCTATACATACACTTACTAAAAGAGATGTAGAATTATTTATTGAAAATGTTTTTGAACCAAGAGGCATGAGTATTAGTTCACAGAGACAGTTGATAAGTGCGCTCAAGTTATTTGCAAAATTTTATCCTGAATGTAAAATTGAAGGATTGCAATTACAAAGACCCAAAAAGTCGAACTTTCTACCTACTGTACTATCTAAAGAAGAAATCATTCAGTTAATAAAAGTGACCACAAACATAAAACATAAGCTTTGTATTACGCTTCTATATTCGGCAGGACTAAGGATTGGGGAATTAATTGAATTAAAAATAAAAGATATTGACTTACATAGAAAACTCATCAAAATAACTCAAAGCAAAGGCAGAAAAGATCGTTACATTCCTCTTTCAGAAGTATGTATACCAATGCTTCAAAATTATTTAGATAGCCACAAACCAATTGAGTATTTAATTGAAGGAGCTCACAAGCGACAAAGATACGCTACTACTTCAGTTAGGAGTTTTTTAAAAAAATCTTGTCAATTAGCGGGTATTAAAAAACACATCACACCACATTCTCTAAGACATAGTTATGCGACACACTTATTGGAGAATGGTACCGACATTAGGTATATTCAAGTATTATTAGGACATAGTAGGCCCGAAACCACAATGATTTATACACATGTTCAAAGTGAAGCTTTACAACAAATAAACAATCCGTTAGATTTAATTGTAAAACAAATGGAATTATCTAATAAAAATAAATTAAATTCGTGGGATAAACAACACTAAAAGTTTTTGTTTAAACGTGTTATTCACGGGATAAAGAAACCTTTATAGTGGATATAACAAGTTGTACTTTATTACGGAAAAACTGCACTTAATGAAAAAGATAGTTATAATAATATTACTTTTAGTTTCAAACTGGGGATTCAGTCAGCAAATTGAAATAAATGATTTTATTAATAATCTACCTGAATTAAAAATTCCTACAGAAAATTATCATCATTTTGACTATGAATATTTTTATAGTTTAAAAGAATATTCTTTTCCAGAAAAAGTGTCTAAACAATGGAACGGAACAATTATAAACTATATCTCATATGATACTGATAAAGAATTTGAGTTTCACACAACAATTTACAACTGCATTGGTAAATATAATTTAAGAAAAGATGTAACAACAATTATTATAAAAACTAATACAGGAAAACCTGAGAGTTTTAGTCTTATCAATTTAATTGAATCTAATGGAAAACTCACACCAATATCTATATTAGAAATTCTTGGAGAATTAGATGCAAGTATTTATTTTTCAATTGACAAAACTCAAATTAAAATATACAATTTGGCTGAGATATCGGCTTTAGGAGTACTGGTAAACATTAATTCAAATGGAAAATTTATAATTGAATCGACAAAATTGTTTGAGGAAAATGATTGGGATGGAATTTTAAAATACTAAAATTAACAAAGCACAACAACGCATAACCAAAATTGCTAAATAGAGGAATATAGAATGATTCTAACAAACAAAAACCATGAATTTAACCAACGAATAATTGCGGTTGCCAAAACGCAACTTTAGTTATTCAAAACCGTTATATACAAATAAATAAACCATTATTATCAATTAAATAAACTAAAAAATGAGTACAATTAGATTAGGAGATGAAGCTCCAAACTTTACAGCGCAATCGACAGAAGGTGAAATTAATTTTCATAACTGGTTAGGGAATGGTTGGGGAATATTATTTTCTCACCCAGCAGACTACACACCTGTTTGCACAACAGAATTGGGTACTGTTGCAAAATACAAAGCAGAGTTTGATAAAAGAAATGTTAAAGTAGCCGCACTAAGTGTTGATGGATTAGAATCCCATAATGGCTGGGTTAATGATATTAATGAAACACAGAACACAATTGTTAACTTTCCAATTATTGCCGATGAAGACAGCAAAGTAGCAACGCTCTATGATATGATTCATCCGAATGCAGATAGCAAACTTACGGTTAGATCTGTATTTGTAATTGGATCAGATAAAAAAGTAAAATTAACTATTACTTATCCTGCATCAACGGGCAGAAACTTTGATGAATTACTACGAGTAATTGACTCATTGCAGTTAACTGCTTATCATAAAGTTGCAACACCGGCTAACTGGAATAATGGTGATGACTGTGTGATTGTTCCTTCAGTTTCAAATGATGAGATACCAAAACTATTCCCTAAAGGACATACTGAAGTTAAACCTTATTTAAGATTAACACCTCAGCCAAATTTGAATTAAAATCTGTATATAATCGAGTAGACGGCTCTGCCCGTAAATGAGCAGAGTGCGCCTCTCACACCACCGTACGTACGGGTCTCGTATACGGCGGTTCAGTATTGATGCTATTTTCTGTAGTAATTTGCCATGGCTATGTAACCGCGTTTTGCCAATCGTTGTTTGGTTATTGTAGTGCCTAGAATTGGACTTTGAGCTACTGCCCATCCTCCCATATTGGTTCTACT
>Ga0206125_10000598_pt1 | contig 45794 bp, 40 predicted proteins | sample Helgoland_Spring_4_FD_148598 | JGI IMG/M metagenome (GOLD analysis project Ga0206125, IMG submission 148598) | Pelagic subsurface seawater microbial communities from Kabeltonne, Helgoland, North Sea - Helgoland_Spring_Bloom_20160331_1 | ecosystem: Environmental > Aquatic > Marine > Epipelagic ... | reverse complement strand
GACCTGTTAATGAGTATTATTTGTTAGAAGCTGTTCATATTTCTGTGGATGACGTGAGTGCTTTAGAGATTTTAGATACAGATGGTGACGGTATTGACGATGCTGTTGATATTGACGATGACAATGACGGAATATTAGATGTAACGGAAAGTGGCGAAAATGATCCGAACGGTGATGAAGATGGCGATGGGATTGCTAATTATCAAGATGTTGTTGATAACGGAACAGGAGATGGCTCTACTACAGATTATACAGATGCCGACTCAGATGGTTTTCCCGATGCTTATGATTTTGATGGAGACGGAATTGCCAATCATTTGGATTTAGATTCAGACAATGATGGTATTTTAGATACTATTGAGTTTCAAACCACTTCAGGATATCAGGCACCTACAGGAACAGTAGGTTCTAACGGTTATTATGATATCTATGAGACCTCGGCAGATAGCGGAGTTGCCAAAAATAATCCATTGAATACAGACGGAACTTTTGGGGCAGATTATCTGGATATAGATGCTGATAATGACGGTATTCCGGACAACGTAGAAGCACAAACAACTTTGGGATATATAGCACCAAGTGGAGATGTCGGAGATAATGGGGTAGATGCCAATTATGAAAATATCGATTCGTATACACCTGCTGGTATATCAATTGCAGACACGGATACAGATGGAATCCTGGATTTTAGAGATAATGATTCCGACAACGACGGTACATCAGATATCAGCGAAAATGGAGATGCCAATAATTCGCTGAGTAATTCTGATACAGACGGTGACGGACTGGATAATAATTTTGATGCTGACAATAGCAATTACGACGTGAATGATGATAATGACACCCCATCAACTTCATTGGGAGATTCAGATTCTGATGTAAACTCGGATGGTGATGTAGATTACCGGGATGACGTGGAAGGTTTGGATAGTGATGGCGATACTATTCCCGATGCTATTGACATTGATGATGACAATGATGGGATTCTTGATGAAAATGAATGTACTGAAGTTGCGCCACCAACACCTGATACTTTTGCAACTACTGTTATTTTAGATACAAATGTTCAAAATGAAGGAAATGCCCTGTTCAATACATCTACTACTTTTGCTAGTTTTAATAATATTAGTGATGTTTTAGGAATTTCATTTGATTCTGAAATACCGGTAGGGACCACTATAAAAATACGTCTTGGAAAGAGTAACGGGAATAATAAACAATTTAGAATTCAGCAGGCTAACGCTAGTGGAGTTGCTTTAGGTGTGCCGAATACCCAATTTATTTCGCCCACCGAAACAGCAGATGATTACGATTATACATTAACAGAATCAACTCAGTATATAAGAATATCTATGTCCATTGAAGATGGGAATGGAAATGCTCTTGTATATATGGTTACAGTACCAGGGATGGAAGTTAACACCTGCGGTGATACAGATGGTGATGGTGTGCCTGATTACTTGGATATAGATTCTGACAACGATGGTATTCCGGATAATATAGAAGCACAGTCAACAGCCGGTTATGTTGCTAAATCAGGTGTAGATACAGACCAGGACGGATTGGATAACAACTATGATGACAACATGGGTGGGGCTTCCGGTTCCAATGGTATTACTGCTGCAGAATTTATAAATACTGACGGTTCGCTTACCAATTCCGATACATTTCCAGATTATTTGGATATTGATTCCGATAATGATGGAATACCCGACAATATTGAAGCACAGACAACTCTAGGTTATAATGCGCCTAATGGTGTACCCGGAGTAAATGGTCTGGACAGTGCCTATGATTTTACAGATTCCTTTACTTCTGCCGGTTTGACTCCTGTAAATACAGATGGAGATGCGGAACCCGACTATAGAGATGTAGATTCTGATGGTGACGGAACGAACGACGAGCTGGAAGGACGCTCCGAAATGACTTTTGTCGGAACAGATACGGATGGCGATGGTTTGGATGACGGATTTGATACTGTAGATACTTCAGGTTCGGGTGTATTTGATGTAAACGATGCTATTGACGATCCGGAAACAGGAGGTCTGATGGATGATGATGGTGATGTAAATTTAGGTGGCGATCTGGACTATAGAGATACACTGGTAGGAATTGATTCTGACGGTGACGGCGTGGTAGATTTAATTGATATTGACGATGATAACGATGGTATTATCGATTCTGATGAACAATTATGTATCGTAAGTCCTACTGTTGGAGAAAATAACAGCGTAACCAGTGGTGAATTTGGCTTAATAAGTGATGGTGAAATCATTGCTAATCAAGGAATTCGAATAAACGGTACTAATGATTATATCGTTGTTGATTTAGGTTCGGAAATTTCTATGGGTTATATAGTTAATATTTTCTTATGGAAAAATAATGATGAAGTGAAGACATTGCGTATTTCAGAGTTGAATGATGCAAATTATTTGGCTAGTGGAGGGGCTAATGCTTTGTTGGTTGAAGAATCGGATGTAATATTTGGAACGCCAGTTAGATTTGAATTATCACAGAATACACGGTATCTGCAATTTGATATGACAGAAAGAGAATTGGGTAAGTTTGATATTGTAGAAATTTCAGCATGTTTGGATTTTGATGTCGATGGTGATGGAATTGTGAATTCCCTAGATATGGATTCCGATAACGATGGAATTTTGGACAATGTAGAAGCGCAAACTACTGCCGGATTTGTAGCACCACCAACCTCCGGAATTACTGCAGCCGTAGGTGTTAATGGTTTGTTTAGTATTTATGAAAATAACGACGACACTTCTGACGCAACAGGAATTGACCCAGTAAATACGGACGACAGCTCAGAAGTAGTTAAGATACCAGATTATTTGGATATCGATTCTGATAACGACGGAATTCCTGACAATATTGAAGGACAATCAACACAAGGGTACGACGCGCCTTCTGGTGATATTGGTTTGAATGGTATTGATGCCAATTATCAAAGCAATAGTAGCTTTACAGCCACAGGGCTTTCGCCATACAATTTTGATGGTGCTACTGAAGTCGACTTTAGAAATACGGATACAGACGGAGACGGAACACTGGATGAATTAGAAAGTGGAATCGTTCCAAATGGAGGGTTTACTGATTCGGATGGCGACGGTCTTTTAGATACTTTTGAAGGTAGTGATGCTACTGCCGGTGAAACATATGATGTTAACGATGAAATTAACAACCCTGTTAATGATTTACTAGATGAAGATGGTGACGGTGGCTCTACTGGAGATGTAGACTATAGAGATGCCAATTCTATACCAGATACAGATGGTGATGGGGTTACAGATGATATTGACTTAGATGACGATAACGACGGTATTTTAGATACGATTGAAGATGCTCAACCTGATGCCGACTCCGACGGGATAAAAAATTCCTTAGATATTGACTCAGACGACGATGGTATTCCAGACAATATTGAAGCACAGTTGACAGTTGGGTATATTGCTCCAAATGCAGACGATGCCGCTACATATCTGGCAAATGACGGGGTGAATTCAGCATATTTAGGTGGCCTGACAGCCGTAAATACAGATGCAATTACCATAAATAATCCGGACGGATTACCGGATTATTTAGACCCTGATTCGGATGGGGATGGTGTGAATGATATTTTAGAGAACGGAAATGCGAATAGTCTTTCGGGTACAGATACAGATGGCGACGGTTATGATGATAACTTCGAAGGTGTTATCAACGATTATGACGTCAATGATGATATTGACGACCCTACAACAGATTTACCGGATCTAGATTCTGATGTACTTACTGCAGATAGTACACAGCCGAATGCAGCCGAATATAACGACGTAGATTATAGAGATATCGATGATGACAGAGCTCCACCATCCGTAGTGGGTAATATTTTATGGTTACGTGCCGACATAGGAGTTACCGGAGTTGGAGAAGTTACCAATTGGGCAGATCAATCCGGATCTGGTTTCAACGCGACAAATACGGGTAACGGTCCGGAAAAATTAGGAGACGGTTCGGCTACAGACGGATTGAATTTTAACCCGACGATACAATTTGTAGAGAACTCATCAGAAGATCTCGAAATTGGAGGTAATGGAATATTAGGAAACGCTTCTTATTCTAATTTATGGATATATGGTGTAAGTACCTCTAATTCGGCAACGAATGCATCTTATATTATAGGAAATTCAGTTTCTGGCGGTGATGTTACTTTTCAAGCTCCTAATACGAGTAGTCAAGTAGCCATAGAAACTCCTATCAATGGTACTTTATCAGCATCTTGGGGAGGTGCAGCCAACTCGTTTAATGTATGGAATGCAGGTTCGAGTACAGGGACGGCAACACCTTCAGGAAGTAGAACAACGCTGTATAGAGATGGATTGGAGTTGGCAACTTCTAACACGAATGATGGAACCTTTAATGGTAGCAACAGTAGTACTTTTATTGGGTCAGATGATAATGGTTCGAATTTCTTTAATGGTCAAATCGCCGAAATCATGGTCTTTAACGAGGCACCTGATAGCGATGAACAACAACAAATACAATCGTACCTGGCTATTAAATATGGAATTACGTTGAATCAGACAGATAACGACGGTTCTATAAATGAAGGAGACTATATTCTGGAAGATTTGAGTACGGTTGTATGGGATGAATCTGCCAATAGTGCCTATCATAACGATGTTGCGGGTATTGGTCGTGATGACGGCATGTTCTTAAATCAGAAACAATCCAAATCTATTTATTCCAGTGCAATTCTTTCTGTAGGAATTGGAAGTATTGCTGCCAACAACGCCAATAACAGCAGCAGTTTTAATTCAAACAAAGACTTCTTAATGTGGGGGCACAATGGTTCTGTAGTAAATGCATCAAATGTAACTTCTCGAACCTTATTATGTGAAAACGAAACTCAGATAGACAGGGTTTGGAAAATAACAGAAACAGGTTCAGTAGGATCTGTTGAAGTTGCCGTTGTAAAAAGCACTATTGATGTTGCATTGAACGAATCCAATACCATTTATTTAAAAGTTGCAGACAATATTAGTTTTGATGCAGCGTCCAATGTAAAACACATACCGGTAACGCAAAGAACAATTAACGGTGTAGTACATTATGTTGCGAACGTTGATTTTGACGGGACAAAATTCTTTACTTACGGAGATGTATTAGGAATATTTTGGAATGGTGATTCCTCGACCTGGATAGGAGGTAGCGGTACAAACGGTGCTCCCGCAACGGATGCTGTTTCCTCAAACGAGGACGGAGACAAAGTATTGGTAATTGATGCAGAAAGTACGCAAACCAATGCAATTATGACAGCCAGTGCCAATGTTTCTTGTACTTGGGTAAAACCTAACTCTAAATTGGTAATCAACGATGGTTATTATTTAGAGATGCAAGATGATTTGTATTTAGACGGAGAAGTAAGGTTGGTAGGAGATGCACAACTGATTCAGTCGCATTCCGGGGTTTCCAAAGTTTACGGTACTGGTAAACTTTATAGAGATCAAAGTGCTTCGGTTCCGAATGGCTATCGTTACCATTACTGGAGTTCACCAGTAGTTACTGCGGTTGGAAATACTACCTATAGAGTAGGAGAGGTGATGAACGATGGAACCACACCAACTTCTGAAAACTCTACAAAAAAAGCGATCAATTTCGTTCCTTATGACGGGAGTGTAAGTTCGTTAAACGGAGCACCTACGGATCCTATTACCATAGCAAATTATTGGATTTATACCTATTTCAATGGTACTAGTAGAAACGAATGGCAACAGAAAAAGGAGACCGGAGCCATCAACATAGGAGAGGGATACACTATGAAAAGTACAGGAAGAAGCCCACAAAACTTTACTTTTGTAGGAACGCCTGTGGATGGAACGATTTCAAAAACTATCGTTCCTAATTCTACATCTCTACTTGGAAACCCATACCCAAGTGTATTGAATGCTAGTGAATTCTTGTCGGATAACGATGATGTTATTGATGCAACGATCTATTTCTGGGAGCACACAGGAGAGGCTACAACAGAAGGAAGCGTTGAAGGGCACGGAAAATATGGTTATCAGGGAGGATACTCTCAGAGAAACCTCGCCATGGGCGTTGCAGCCAATACATTAACTGCAACCGATGAAACGGCAGGTTTTGGTGAAGCAAATTATAAAGAACCTTCTCAATATGTTGCTGTTGGACAGGGCTTCTTTTTATCAGCCGGTTCAGGTCAAGGTGGTGTTGTGTCATTTAAAAACACTCAAAGGGCTGGAAGTACTGATAATGTTCTGTTTAAAACCAAGGGCAAAAAGAATAAACTAGCTACGGAAACTATTGTGATACCTAATTTTAGAGTTGGATTTGATTATTTAAATGAAAACAATGTAGAAGTTCATAGGCAGTTAGGGATTAACTTTAAGGAAGGGAACTCAATGTCTATGTATGATAATGGTTACGACAGTGCTATTTTTGATGTACAGGCCACTGATATTTATTGGAATTTTGAGGGAATTGATACAGATTTGATTATTGCAGGTGTAGCGGCACTGCATAATGGTATGCAATTACCATTAGGTTTTGAAATTGAAACTGAATTCCCAGTAACAATTAGTATTGACGATAAAAATCATCTTGAAGGATATAGTATTCAGTTGGTAGACTTAATAACAGGCCAAATCTTTAGTACTGATGATGACATAACACTTGATTTGGAGAAAGGGAGTTATGCTGATCGTTTTATGCTCCTGCTAAAAGATGAGGAGAACTTGGCGGTTGATGAGGAACTAATTGCTTCTAAAGATAATTTCTATTTATATCTCAATCGCTCTGAAAACGTATTGGTATTAAAAAACAGTGATGCTTATTACGTTGAATTATATGCTGTTTCCGGGCAAAAAATAGTATCATGGACATTGGAAAATCACAACGATGATAAGAATATTTCTGTAGAAGGTATTCCGAATGGAGTATATATCATTAAAATGTATGATGCCTCAGGAGTGACTTCAAAGAAAGTAATTTTGTATTAGAGTAGAGGTGGAGTAAAACGAAATTGTGTATTAAAAAAAACAGTTGGTTTGATGCATTAGATACATTTTACGGTTGGCTTGGATTACAGTATCGTAGGAATAAGAGCATTCATCGAGTATAACTATAAAGAATTAAGTTTGTTTTAAATTAAGCAATAATGGAATGAGCTCAAATCTTGTAATTAACAGTGTTTTTTAAGACTTAAAAAGAAAAAGGTCATTCTTACGAATGACCTTTATAATTTAAATATTTGTTTACGATTTAAAGTAGACCTGAATATCAATAGCAACATCGCTCCAAGTCTTGCTCACACCGTCAGCTCCTTTATGGAGTTCAAAGCAAGCCTCATTTAAAGAATTGAGAGCAGCTTGTGCCTGCCAAGTATCTGTATTCATAATGGTCTTTATTGATACTACTTCGCCATCTATAGTATATGCAAAAGGTAGTTTTTCTGTGATACCGTTCATAGTGAGATCTACATATCCACTGGTATCATTAGTGATCATCAGGGTACCTGAAAGAAGGCTCGTATTCTTCATGATTCCAAAGAACAAGGTTTTAAGTTTGTTGTCTCTATCAGGATTGTTTGAAAACAAGCTACTTACCGGGATAGAAAATGAAGTGCTATTCAAGGCTTCCTTAATATTGCTTGCTTTATGGGGAGTTTCAATAGTGAGTTGCGTGAACTTCCCCTTAACAGGAACTTTGGAAGAAGTTTTAAAGGCCGTCCAATTGATGGTTGTCTTATTAGCATCAATACTAAACTCGATCTGCTTTTCTTTTGGCTTTTTCTTACAAGATTGAACACTATATACAAAAGTGAATACTAAAAGTATTGCTATAGATTTTTTCATAATATATAATTATTTAGCGTATTGTTTTACGAGTTCTATGTATTTGCGTTTAGCTTCTTCTGGACTTATTCCTTTTAATTGCATCCAAGCGTTAAATTTAAAGGCATTTCTTACGCCAAAATTGGCATTAAAAGAAAAATTATCACCGTTTGTGGCCTGTTTGTAGTATGCATAAAAAAGTAGCATCACATCTTGAGGAAGCGGTTCTGTCATGGCAGACGCCTTTTCATAGGCTTCTTCGAATGCTTTATCTAAATCGTTAGTCATGAAGCGGATTTGGTTTTCAATGTAGCAATGGAATCTTCAGCACCTTTTACTACTTGATTTAATTCAACATTTACCTTGGCAGATAAAGGTAAGAATAAATCTACTCTCGAACCAAATTTTATAAAACCTGCATCAGTACCTTGAACTACCTGCATTCCTTCTTTTGCATAGTTTACAATGCGTCTGGCTAAAGCTCCTGCTATTTGTCTATACAATACTTCTCCAACTTTAGGACTGTCAATCACGACCGTTGTACGCTCATTTTCTTCAGACGCTTTAGGATGCCAGGCAACTAAATATTTACCTGGATGGTATTTACTGAATTTTACGATACCACTCAAGCCATATCTTGTAACATGCACATTTATTGGAGACATGAATATAGAAACTTGTAAGCGTTTATCTTTAAAATACTCTGGTTCATAAACTTCTTCTATAACTACAACTTTTCCGTCTACAGGAGATACCACATGCTGATCATTTTCATTAGTTTTCCTCGAAGGGTTTCTAAAAAACTGCAACACAATAACAAGTATAAACACAAAGACAGTATATAAAACATATTGCAGCCAACTTGTTTGAATATAATTGTCTGTTAGTAAAATCCCTGCAGTTGCAACTACAGCGGCTATCCCGATACTTGCGTTTCCTTCTTTATGAAACATATGCTAAAATTAATTTAAGGTATATAAATATAAATGGTGCTGCAAAGATAACACTATCTAAACGATCGATAATTCCGCCATGACCCGGTATGATATTTCCCGTATCCTTTACACCAGTTTGTCTTTTAAATAGTGAAGCTATTAAGTCTCCAAGTACACCAAAGACACTTACAATAGCACCTAGGATAATCCATTGTGTTGGAGTAATAATAGCTACATATTTTCCTATGAGGTACGAAATAATCATGGTAACTAGGACACCTCCAAAAAAACCTTCCATTGTTTTTTTAGGAGAGACGCGTTCTAAGAGTTTGTGCTTACCTAGGCTTCTACCAATAAGGTATGCAAAGGTATCATTTGCCCAAATTAAGACAAAGACACCTAAAATGAGTTCACCTTCGTAAAGGTTAGAACTTGTTGTGAATGGAATCTTCGCGATAAAAAGGAAGGGTAAAATACTATAGATGATGCAAAGGAACTGTGTGCCTAATAGATGTATAACATCATTACTTTTGCTAAACAAAGCATTTAGAAAAAGGAACAAAATAGCAATAGAAGCCAGAGAAATAATCAATATACTAGTCGTATTGGTAAGATAAGGTGTACTATATAAAAATAGAAGTGTACCAATGCTATATAGCCAATATGACTTTATTTTAAGCATTTTTGAGAACTCGTAAATACCTAGCACCATAAAAAGATAGAAAAGGCCTAAAAATGAGATAGGGTGGTACAACATGCAAAAGACAAGTAATGATACGAATACGACTCCCGATAGCGCTCTAGTAAGCATGTTATTCATAAGTTAAAGGTCTTCAAATAAGAGTAAATATAAATTCTTGGTATTGCTGTTTGCAGTAGAAATATAATTGTCTTCATCTTTTGTTGGTTTGTAATTTCGAATAGACGAGATGTTTGTAGGGATTTCGTTTTGATAGTTGTTTTTAATCCCTGTAAGTCCTTCACCCATATCTTTTACCAACTGACTCATTTTTGCAAATACAATAAAGTGTTGAGACAGTTCATATATTTTCTTTTCTTTTAATTGATTTGAAGAAAATAAAATACTACCAGAATCTGAAATAAGATGTTCGCAACCCGTAAAAATAGGATGTTTCGTGTTTGAATCAAAATCTACTTTAATGGAAAGTGCATCTGTATAGGAAGCGAGGTTTTTTTCGTCCAAGCAACTAATTTCGTTCCACTGATTCTCGTCTAAAATTCCAATGAGGTTGTTAACAATTTCTTCTTGAGTTGTACAATACAAAAATTTACCACCTTTGTCTATAAAGTTATGTACAAATAAATCATCTAAAGAAAGATGAACTTCTTGTTTTTTAATTTCTTTCTCTGTAGAAGTAGTAATCTTACTAGAAAAGATTTTTTTAAAAAAACTCATTTAGGTCTAATTGTATGCTTTTATTGAAATACTAAAGTATGAAATTATCCGATAGTTTTAGTTTCTTCGCCTAAAACTTCCTTATTATCATCATTTTTTTCTTCAACAACAGTTTTTTCAATCTCTTCAAAAGGACGTTTTCCAAAAATTTCTACAAGGTCATCTTTGAAAATCACCTCTTTTTCAAGTAGCAGTTCAGCAAGAGTAACCAATTTGTCTTTGTTTTCAGTCAAGATAGTTACCGCTCTTTCATATTGAGCTGATATGATGTTAGAAATCTCCTCATCAATTACTTTAGCAGTTGCTTCGCTATAGGGTTTAGAAAAGCTATAATCTCCTTGTCCAGATGAATCGTAATAGGTAATGTTTCCAATTTTTTCATTCAAGCCGTAGACACTTACAATTGCTTTGGCTTGTTTGGTAACTTTTTCCAAGTCGTTTAAAGCACCTGTAGAAATTTTATCAAACATTACTTTTTCAGCAGCTCTTCCCGCTAAGGTAGCACACATTTCGTCAAGCATTTGTTCTGTTTGAACAATCATTCGCTCTTCAGGTAAATACCAAGCAGCACCTAAAGACTGACCTCTAGGAACAATGGTTACCTTTACCAAAGGAGCCGCGTGTTCTAGCATCCAACTAGCCGTTGCATGACCAGCTTCATGGTAAGCTATCGTTTTCTTTTCTTTTACAGAAATGATTTTATTTTTCTTTTCAAGTCCACCTACAATACGGTCAACAGCATCTAAGAAATCTTGATTGTGAATTATTTTGTTTCCTTTACGGGCAGCAATCAAAGCAGATTCATTACAAAGATTTGCGATATCGGCTCCAGAGAATCCAGGTGTTTGCTGTGATAAGAAATCTGCATTGACATCTTTTCCAAGTTTAAGAGGCTTCATATGCACTTCAAAAATGGCTTTTCTTTCATTCAAATCAGGCAAATCAACAAAAATTTGTCTGTCAAAACGTCCAGCTCTCATCAAAGCTTTATCGAGCACATCGGCTCTGTTGGTCGCTGCTAATACAATTACATTGGTATCAGTTCCAAAACCATCCATTTCAGTAAGCAATTGATTTAAGGTGTTTTCACGTTCGTCATTTCCACCTGTCATACTGTTTTTACCACGAGCTCTACCAATGGCATCAATCTCATCAATAAAAATGATAGAAGGAGATTTTTGTTGAGCTTGTTTAAATAGATCACGTACACGAGATGCACCAACCCCAACAAACATTTCTACAAAGTCAGACCCTGAAAGTGAAAAGAATGGTACACCTGCTTCACCAGCAACTGCTTTCGCTAATAAAGTTTTTCCTGTACCAGGAGAACCTACTAATAGCGCTCCTTTCGGAATTTTACCCCCAAGATTAGTGTATTTTTCTGGAGTTTTTAAGAAATCTACTATTTCTTGAACTTCTTCTTTTGCCCCTTGTAAGCCAGCTACATCTTTAAAAGTTACTTTTACTTTTTGATCTTGATCAAATAATTTCGCTTTAGATTTACCAATATTGAAAATTTGACCGCCGCCTCCTGCAGCACCACCTCCAGACATACGTCTCATAAAGAAAATCCAGAGTCCTATTAAAAAGATAAATGGCAGATAGGAAATGATAGAATCAAAGAGATCTGTTTGTTCATCATTTAATTTGTCAAATTCAAGGCTGTGGGTGTTTTTTGCTTCTTCTAGTTTTTTCTCAAAATTTTGAAGATCTCCAAACTTATATTCAAACATAGGAGCGTGCTCATTGAAAAAACCAGATTTTGTAATGGCATCATATTCGCTATCCGATTGCGCTTCCTTCTTGATGAATATCTGAGCTACCTTCCGATTGACAATAATTATTTTTGAAATATCATTGCTTTCTAAGATGGTTTCAAATTTATTTTGAGAAATTTCTTTTTGTGCTAAATTACCGCTGTTGAAGTACTGAAAAACAATAAAAAGAACGAACAATGCTCCATATAACCAATAGAAGTTAAACTTAGGCTTGAAGTTTGGTTCGATAGATTTATTACGTTTGTTTTTATTTTCTTTATTTTCTGTAGACATGCTATTAATTTCTTAGTTTAATTAGAAGATGATAGTTTCGTGATTTTGGCATCGCCCCAAAGGCTTTCGATGTCATAAAATTCTCTAATCTGTTTTTGAAAAACGTGCACTACAATATTTACATAGTCAATCAATACCCATTCTGCGTTTATTTCACCTTCAACATGCCATGCCTTTTCTTGTGCTTCTTTTCCAACAATTTTTTGAACAGAACTTGAAATAGCTTTCACTTGAGTATTCGAATTTCCTGAACAAACAATAAAATAGTCGCATACCGTATTGTCTATATCTCTCAAATCTAAGAGCTGAATATCTTCTCCTTTAACTTCTTCGATTCCTTTTATAACAGTTGCGATAAGCTCGTCTGCACTAATATTTTTTTTGGCCATTAAATTTTATTTAATTTGTAGCAAAGTTATTGTTTTTTATCTAACTAAAATACGAATTTGCCACCTTAGTTTCTTTTATCTTTACCCTATGCATATAATCAAACTTAATGCCATTGACTCGACCAATACTTTTTTAAAAGAAATGGTAAAAGAAAAAGAACTAAAGAGTTATACAGTTGTACTTGCCGAGTCACAGTTGCAAGGTAGGGGCCAGATGGGAAGTGTATGGAGTTCAGAGCCAGGTAAAAACCTGACCTTTAGCGTTTTTATTAAGCTTAAAGACTTTAGATTGATGGATGCCGTCTATCTAAATTATGCGGTTTCCTTAGCCATATATGAAGTGCTTATGGCGAATAAGGTTCCCAAATTGGCCATTAAATGGCCTAACGACATTTTGGCAGGAAATTCAAAAATTGGCGGACTATTGATTGAGAATTCAGTTGCTCAGGGAAAGATTCAATCTGCCATTATTGGGCTGGGATTGAATGTAAATCAGCTTCATTTTTCAAACGACCTTAAAAATGTAGCATCTCTAAAAAGAGTTTTGGGATTTGATCTTGATAAGGAAAAGTTACTAAATGAGTTGTTAAAAGTGATTCAGGAGCAGTTGACAAAATGTATGCCCCAAAACTTTAAAAACATAAAGGATAGTTATGTGTCAAGACTTTATAAGAAAGAAATTCCATCGATGTTTAAAAAAAGGGATGGTAGTGTGTTTTTAGGGAAAATTGCAGGTGTGTCTGAATTGGGGGAATTAGAAATTGAATTAGAGGATGGGTCATTGCAATGTTTTGGAATCAAAGAAGTGCAATTTCTCGATAGAACCTAAAACAAAAAAGAGAAATTCAAACGAATTTCTCTCCCTATAATTATTTTGTTTTTTTAATTACAATTTTTCAATACTGTCTGTCAACGTCTCAATAAACTTTGTAAGTGGTTTTTTTACCATCATGCTCACCATTGGGTTAAATGCACCTTCAAATATCAATTGGACCTCAGAGGATTGCGCTGTAATCTCCTTAATTACTAATGAAAGGGTAAAAGGCATTTTACTACTTGCGGCTCCAAGTACTATTTTTGAATAAGGCGTTTTTTCCTTCAGTACCAAACGTATTTCGGGCATTCCTTTCAGTCCAAAGACAAATGAATCGCCATCAATTTCAAATTTCTCAATACTTTCAGGCATTAAACCTTCGTATGTTGGAAGTTGTTCTAGGGCCTCAAAAATTTCTTGGGTCGATTTCGAAACGATTACTTTTCTGCTCTCTAAATTCATATTGGTATGATTAAGTGCTGGTTTATTTTATTGATTCCAAGTGCTAGGGCTTTTTCTCCATTCAGAAAGCGTAGCTACTTCGTCCTCAGAAATATAGCTGTCTGTCAATGCTTGTTCTAAAAGATGGCTGTAGTTGCTCAGTGTTGTTAAGTCTATATTAGCACTCTTAAAATTAGTATCTGCAATTTCAAATCCATAAGTAAAAATAGCTAACATACCTTTAACATTTACATCGGCTTTGTTCAAAGCTTCTACAGCATGTAGGCTACTTTTTCCAGTGCTGATCAAGTCTTCAACAACCACAACATTGCTTCCTTTTTCTAAGAAACCTTCAATTTGATTTTGGCGACCATGTTTTTTTGCTTCTGGTCGGACATAAATAAAAGGGACTCCTAACTCTTGGGCTACTAAAACTCCAATAGCAATAGCACCTGTAGCAACACCAGCAATCACATCGGGTTTGCCGTATTTTTCAACAATGATTTTCGCCATATTTTCTTTTAGGAAATTGCGAATAGGTGGATAGGATAAAGTAATCCTATTGTCACAGTATATGGGTGATTTCCATCCTGAAGCCCATGTAAACGGGTTCTTAGGTTCTAATTTTATCGCTTTTATTTGTAAAAGCAATTTTGCGGTAGCATTTGCTGTATCTTTGTTCAAAATCATGTTGCAAATGTATAAAGTTTTTATCAATGATACCCCAATAATTTTATCGGATTCTTCAAAGGGTTTAAATAATTATGAAGTCGTTAATTTCGAGGAAATTAATAGTGTCGATTGTTGTGAAAGTTATCTGTCTGGTAAAGGAAAACCCTTGTTGTTGTTTTGTTCGGACTTAGAAAGGGATTGGCAAACATTCTTAAAGAGCTTCCTTGTTTTAGAAGCCGCTGGAGGAAAAGTATGCAATACTAAAGGAGAAGTGCTGTTTATTCATCGTTTCGGGAAATGGGATCTGCCAAAAGGACATATTGAAAAAGGAGAATCAAAAGAAGTAGCAGCCATACGAGAAGTAGAAGAGGAATGTGGTATTCGTGGACTTCAAATTAAGGAAGCATTGGAAACAACCTATCATATTTTTAAATTCAAAAACAGTTTAAGGATGAAAGTCACCTATTGGTTTTTAATGGAAACCTCTTTTAGTGGAGAATTAATTCCTCAGGAAGAAGAGGGCATAACCGATGTAGTTTTTAAAAACAAAACCGAGGTAGGAGAGGCTCTTAAAAACACCTACGAAAATATCAGGTTGCTCTTTTGAGTTTTGAGCATCTCTGCTTCTGGAGGTTTTTGAGTTTTCCATAGATTGACTAGTTTGTTATTGACTTCGATTACAATTCAACAATTCAACAATTCAACGTTTCAACAATAATTCCTTCAACGCTTCAACAACCTAAATAAACAAAATCCTATTGTTGTTGTCAATAATAGCTGTATTTTTGCAACTTATTAAAAACAAGGTATACAATGACAGAGTTTATTAGAAAAATAGTTCGGAACCCGAAGGATGATATTTTTGCAGGAATTACGGTTTCCTTAGCGATGATTCCGGAAGTGGTGGCCTTTGCCTTTGTGGCACAAATAGATCCATTGGTTGCTTTGTCGGGGGCTTTTATGATTGGATTGATTACCGCGGTTTTTGGAGGTAGACCTGGACTTATTTCGGGAGCTGCAGGTGCGGTTGCCGTTATTTTTGTACATATGATTCAAGAAGGACATTCAAAAGGGATGTTATTCGATGCGCCTATAGAAAACATGGGGTACTTTTATCTGTTAGCAGCTGTTATTCTTATGGGGGTTATACAAGTAGGAGCTGGAGTTTTAAAGTTAGGTCGTTTTGTGCGATTGATTCCACATCCTGTAATGATGGGCTTTGTAAACGGTTTGGCTATTGTTATATTTATGGCACAAGTACGTATGTTTTCTCATAAAGAAATGGAAGTTGCAGCAGATGGCGTAAAAAAATACATCAATATTCCAATGCAAGGAGCAGAATTGTATACCATGCTTGGACTTGTTGGTCTTACCATGGCAATTATTTGGGCTTTGCCGAAATTCACAACAAAAATTCCTGCGGCACTAACAGCAATTTTGGTCACTACCGGAATTGTTGTATTTGGAGGTTTGGACGTAAGTACAGTTGGTTCCTATATTATAGAGGGTGGAGGAGAAGGCTTAAAAGGAGAATTTCCAACACCAAATATGGAGCTTTGGCAAAACTTACCCATCAACTTAGATACATTTAAATTTATTCTTCCTTACGCGTTTTTAGCCGCATCTGTAGGTTTGATAGAGTCTTTGATGACAATGAATCTGGTAGATGATTTGACAGAAACACGTGGAAATGGAAATAGAGAATGTGTAGCGCAAGGTGCAGGTAATATTGTAAGTGGATTGTTTGGAGGTACCGGAGGTTGTGGTATGATTGGACAAACAGTTATCAATATAAACGCAGGTGGGCGTGGAAGGCTATCTGGGATTATGATGGCATTGACTTTGTTGACATTTATTTTGTTTACCGATAAATATATTGAACAAGTCCCAATTGCAGCCTTAGTTGGAGTCATGTTTATGATGGTGATCGAAACGTTTGCTTGGTCTAGTTTCAGAATCATTCGTAAAATACCAGTAGCAGATGCGGTTGTACTTGTTATTGTTTCTGCAGTTACCGTGTTTTTCGATTTGGCAATTGCTGTATTTGTAGGTGTGATCATTTCAGCCTTGGTGTTTGCTTGGGAAAATGCCACTAAAATTAGAGCGCGTAAACGAGTGAAAGAAGACGGTACGAAGATCTATGAAATTTGGGGACCCCTTTTCTTTGGTTCGGTGGCTACTTTTAACGAAAAATTCGATGTTAAAAACGATCCAGATACTGTAGAAATTGATTTTGTTGAATCACGAGTGAGTGATCATTCTGCGATTGAAGCCATTTCGGCCATTGTAGATAAATACGAAAAGGCAGGAAAAACCATACGATTGAAACATTTGAGTGAAGAGTGTAAGATATTACTGTATAAAGGAGATGCAAAGTTTCACAAGTTGATAGTAACTGATATCGACGATCCTCGTTATCATTTGGCTGCAGATCCAGAAAGATTCACCAAAGGTTTGTACGCTAAATAATTAAAGTGAACAGATATTCTAAGTTATATTATCATTACCTAAAACGTACGGGATTATTTCAGTTCTTGGGTGAAAACCTCTTAAAATTAGGAGGTGTTATTGCTATGTTTGTCGGTGCCGTGGTGCTGATGGAGCAATACCTGATTACACTCAAGGAGATATTTGTCCTTATCGTAGAGAATGTAGATGTATGGGCCGTATTCGTGTTGTTCACAATCTCAGAATCTGTTTTGGGCTTATTACCTCCCGATTTTTTTATTGTTTGGTCTAAAGAATTGAGCAACCAAATTCAACTCAATGAATGGTTGTTGGTTGGCTTTTTGGCCTTATTGTCTTATACAGGCGGTATGATTTCTTATGTGATGGGGATGAAAATTATTCATGTGCCTAAAATACACGATTGGGCCCTTGAAAAATATGGTAACTTATTTAAGAACCTTAAAAAATGGGGTGGTTTTTTCGTGGTAGTTTCTGCGCTATTGCCGGTTCCCTTTTCAATAGTTATGTTGATTTGTGGTATTACAGGTTATCCTATTAAATGGGCTGCTTATTTAGGCTTATTTCGCTTTGTGCGCTTTTTTGGCTATGCCATCTTTTTATTTATGCTGGTGTAGCTTAAAGTTTTTAGTGTTGAGCCTGTCCGCCTCCGGTGGGTTTTGAGTTTTTAGTGTTGCGTTGTCCTTATATTAAGTTTGAGAAATTGAGAACACGAGTACATTAAACAGAGAAATGAAGTGAGTAGTTCAATTTTCAAGATGAAAATCCTTTCTTCAAAAAGTTCCTTAAAGAAAAACAATTCTCAAAACAAACTATCAACCATGGAATAGGCAAGCTAAAAACTCAACATTTAAAACTCAAAACTTATTATTGTGTTACTTCTTTAGGCAGTAGAATACTTGCATCTCCGTTGTTTCTTAAAATATCACGAACAATACTAGAACTGATAAAGGAGGTTTCAGCACTTGTCAATAAGAATACCGTTTCAATACCAGACAATTTTCGGTTGGTGATAGCAATCGCTTTTTCAAACTCAAAATCCGCTGGATTTCTCAAACCACGTAAAATAAAGTTAGAATCTATGGTTTTGCAATAATCAACGGTAAGCCCGGAGTAGGTAGTTACCGTTATTTTTGGTTCCGATTGAAAGGTGTTTTTTATAAACTGCAATCTCTCTTCTAAGGAAAACATATACTTCTTATCGGCATTGATACCAATGGCAATGACAATTTCATCAAATAAAGGAATTGCTCTATTAATGATGTCGACATGCCCTAAAGTTATAGGATCAAATGAACCGGGGAAAACTGCTTTTCTCATAAGGTGGTGTTTTGTAAAACCAATACAAATATACGTTTTCTATTTTTTAGGGGTGTTCTGTCAACGCTTGTTTTATGAATTCTTCATATTCGTAAAACCACAATTCAAACTGTGACATCGACTCGTTAAAAAACTCATAAGCGGCGCCCCAGGTGTTTTTGTTGTAAATACTGAATTTTGCGTCCAACTGTACATAAATACGTGACAAACATTTTCCATTGTCTAAATAATGGTTTTCATCAAAAATCACTTCTGGTAAGTAATCTTCTGTCAACACTGTTTTTAAAGCAGCTACTTGTTCATAAAGTAAGATTCGCTTTTCTTCACTATAAGGTTCAATATCGAGCAATACTCTTGCTATTTTATTATCGGCATAAAACTTAAAGGAAAAACCTTTGATTTTGGTATTGTACAACAACCATTTTCTAGGAAATGACTTCCCGTAACTTGTCCAAAAATCCTTTCGGAACCGTCCTGCTTCTTCTTTTGAAAACATGTATTTGTTTTAATTGGTTGCAAATGTAGGAATTTGGATTGAAGTAATAGAGAATTGGAGTAGTGAAGTAGTGAAGGAGTGAATAAGCAAGACCGCACGTTGCCATTGGTTGCGCAGAAGTTTTCGCATAAACGGACATAGTTTTAGCTCAGGAGCCTTCAGGAAAAAGAAAGAGGAAATCAAAACAGAAGACAATCCATAATGACTCCATAGGAGTCACATATCGTAAACGAAAAAAGGAATGCAATTCATAATGACTCCATAGGAGTCACATATCCTTAAAGAAAAATCCCATCTCTGAAGACAAAGATGGGATTCTAACTATAGTTGCTAGCTATTATTTAATCATAGCATAGCTGCGTTTGATAAAGTTTGTCAACTCTTCACCATGCAATAGATTTTGAGATAATTTTGCCAAATCAAAGGCCTGACCGATCAATTGTTTTTGGGCAGCCTCGTCTTTGTTGTCCAAAATCTCTTTGATCAAATCGTTGTTGGTGTTCACAACAAGGTTGTACATCTCTGGCATATTTTCCATACCAAACATACCGCCGCCACCAGATTGGCTCATTTCTTTCATTCTTCGCATAAACTCTGGTACCGTAATACTAAAAGGATTGGCAGCAGAATCTAAGGCTTCCAACTGTACCGTATAGTTTTCCTTAGGAACATTTGCCTCAATAATAGGTTTTAAGGTTTCCTTTTCTTCATCAGAAAGCTTAGAGATTTTTGTCTCGTCTTTGTTGATTAAGTTATCGATATGATCAGAATCTACACGTGTAAACTTTAATTTCTCGTTGCTTCCTTCTACTTTTTGCATTAGGTGAGAAACGATTGGAGAATCTAGCAACAATACCTCATATCCTTTGTCTTTTGCTTCTTGGATATAGCTGTGCTGTGCTTCTTTGTTAGCAGCATACAGTAAAATCAGATTTCCATCCTTGTCTGTTTGCGCGTCTTTTGTTTTTTCTTTTAACTCATCTATCGTAAAGAACTTTCCGTCTACTGTTGGGAACAAAGAGAATTTTTTTGCCTTGTCGTAGAACTTGTCATCAGATAACATTCCGTATTCGATAATTACCTTGATATCATTCCATTTCGCCTCGAAATCCTCACGGTTGTTTTTAAACAATGACGTTAGCTTATCTGCAATTTTCTTGGTAATGTATCCAGAAATCTTTTTTACAGCACCATCGGCTTGTAAATACGAACGTGAAACGTTCAATGGAATGTCTGGAGAATCGATCACACCTTTTAGCATCTGTAAGAAATCAGGTACAATTCCTTCTACGTTATCGGTGATAAATACTTGGTTTTGGTAGAGTTGGATTTTGTCCTTTTGGATGTCCATGCTCTTGCTCAACTTAGGGAAGTACAAAATTCCTGTTAAGTTGAAAGGATAATCTACATTTAAGTGAATGTTAAACAAAGGCTCTTCGAACTGAGATGGGTATAGTTCTCTGTAAAACTCGTTGTAATCTTTTGCTTCTAAATCGGAAGGTTTTTTTGTCCAAGCAGGATTTACATTGTTGATGATATTATCAACCGTAATTTGTTTGTGCGGTTCCGTAGTTTCTTTCCCGTCTTTGTCAGTCGTAGTTTGTGGAGTAAACTCAGGATCGTTGATTTCTTTGGTTCCAAACTTAATTGGAATTTGGTTGAAACGGTTGTATTTATTCAACAGCTCAGTGATTTTAGCATCTTCCAAGAACTCCAAAGAATCGTCTGCAATATGTAACACAATTTCAGAACCTCTGGTTTCTTTTTCAATAGGATCTATCGTATAGTTTGGAGAACCGTCACAAGACCATTTAACAGCTTTTGCATCTTTAAATGATTTGGTTAGAATTTCAACCTTATCAGCCACCATAAAAGCAGAGTAGAACCCAAGCCCAAAATGACCGATGATTCCAGAGTCTTCTACCTTGTCTTTGTATTTGTCAATAAACTCTTCAGCACCAGAGAATGCAATTTGGTTGATGTATTTTTCAACCTCTTCCTCATTCATTCCAATTCCCTGGTCGATGATACGCAATGTTTTTGCTTCTTTGTCAGCGATAACTTCAATTTGAGGAGTTCCGTATTCTTCTCCTTCAGCTTCGCCCATTGCAATAAGGTGCTTCATTTTTGAAGTGGCATCTGTAGCATTTGAAATCAACTCTCTTAAAAAGATCTCATGATCCGAGTACAAGAATTTTTTTATTAAGGGAAAAATATTTTCCACTGAAACATTGATATTTCCTTTAGCCATAATAATAAGTATTTATAAATTTTATGTTGTTTACTATTTGTTGCTTTTCAATAGACAAATAAAATACCAAACTAGATTTACTGCCGACTAGACAGGTGGAAGTGACAAGTTGGCGGTTTTGTATTGCAAAATAGGCGTTTGATTGTTTGCTTTTTAGTGCTGGGGGAACACCCTATAAATAGGGAGGGGGGGGTTCATTACAAATAAGGGGTGAGTTTTAGAATACAATGAATTACTTTTATAAACTAAAATGCTATTGTTTAATTAAATAAATTAAAAAACTATGTAAAAGAGTCGATTAAAAGAAATTTGTGTACTGCTAAGTTTGCTGTTTGTATTTCAACATTGTGAGGATAAAACAGAGTTTGAGGTTCAAATTACAAATAAAAACACCTTTAAAGGATTGCCGGTACAACATCGGTTTAACGTACCACTGGAGGCACTTGAAAAGTTAGAAGCTTCAAATGTGACACAGGGAAACTATGTTGAGAGTTTAATTTCAACTGCTGGTAAAAAAACAGGAATGAAGAAAAAGCAACGTCCTAGTTTAAAAACCATAGACAAATTTACACGTAAGCACCTACATAAATTTCCTTATAATATTGAGAAAAACAACAGTGCGAAAAATTGGAAAATGATACAAAAAGATTTTCCGGACTTAACAGACGAGGAAATTATTGCCAATATGGAAACTATTGAAACCTATTATTCATTAAATTTAGATCATATCGTCTTTGAGGACATTGCCAACAACCCGGAAGAAACTGCTGAAACCGCTCAAAAAACTAATTATGAAATTTGTGATTATATGAATACCAGAGATTGTGTACAGACCAAATTATTGATAGACGGAAATTTAGATGTAGTATATCTTGGAAAAGCGGCTTATGCAATACTTGAAATGGAGGCTGAGATTGATGATGAGGCTGTTTATAAAGAATATGAGATGACATCTAATGACACAAGGCAGGACGCCTACCGTCATATTATCATGAATGCCTTATTGGGGCAAGGCATTACCCCACCATTTCTTCCAAAGCACCCCGTATGGACTTTGCTAAAAAGATAGCCGATTGGCACGAAGACTGTGGTTGTAATGAAGTAGATGGAAAAGAAATGGATTACCACAACAATGCGATTGGTCGTCAATTGTTTGCCGACAATACAACCTATGAGACTTTTTTAGGCGCTACTATTGGTTTGAATTTACCCTATTCAGGAACGCTAAAAGACAAAACCTTTGAACTTGTTGAAACGGAAAGTTGTTTTATTAAAAAGAAAATAAATGAGAATGACGACAATGATTCTGGATTTTCGAAAGAAGAAGCTGTGGCTGAAATTTTTAAAATTTCAGATCAAAAGCCCGTATACATAAAAACGCCTATAGCTTTACCAACCTATATTTATGTTTTTTCGCATTATGACTATTCACTATGTTACGAAGACGGACATGTAGAGCCTATGCGACGAAGTATCAAAGATCCGGACAATTTGATCTATTGTAGGGAACGCATTGAAAAGAGAGAGGAGATTCCAGCTTGTATGGTAGAAAAATTTTAATTTTGGTGATATGAAATACTGTTTGTTTATATTTTTAAGTCTTACGTTGGTTGCTTGTAATCTATTCTCATTTGATAATACTGCTGGAGAAAATGAACCTGGTGTTTGGATTGGAGTATTTAATAGCACAAACGAAAGTTATGAAAATGCAATATTGCAGATAGGCGTAATGCAAGACGATGAATTTGTAAAAACTGAGTCTTTAGTTTTTCCAACTATCCCAAAGGGAAATACAGACTATTCAGAAAGAACCTGTTATGAGACTTATTGTTTATCTCGTTTTACCGTTAGAAGTGGAGGCGTATTATTATCTATGAAGGGTGAATATACTTGGAAGCCAAAAAATGAACCTATCCGTCTATTGTCAGATACCTATTATTTTTTATTTAAAATGCCAGATGGTAGAGAGCTTCTCATTAAGGGATATGAAATGCCAGAGAATGATGAAATTAGAGTGATAACACATATATATAGAGAGAATGACGGAATTACTTCATGGACTGGTATTCAAGATAAGTATATTGATTGAATTGCTTTTCTGCCATGCTGTAAATATTATGACTATTCCCAATGTTATGAAGACGGACATGTAGAGCCTATGCGACGAAGTATCAAAGATCCGGACAATTTGATCTATTGTAGGGAACGCATTGAAAAGAGAGTGGAGATTTCGGCTTGTATAGTTGAAAAACCTTAATTTTAGTGATATGAGATACTGTCTATTTTTTTTAGGAAGTTTATTGCTAGTGGCTTGTGATTTTTCAGGTGTAGCTGTTGGTTATAACGAGCCTGGAGTTTCTATTGGAATATTTAACAGCACTAATGAAAGCTATGAAAATGCAATTTTACGGATAGGGGTTATGGTAGATGAAGAGTTTGTTGAAACGGAGTCGTTGGTAATACCAACAATTCCAAAAAGTTCTGCAAAGTTTTCAGAAAGGACCTGTTATGATTCCTATTGTCTTTTGAATTTTAAGCAAAGAGGGGGCGGTGTATTGTTATCAATGATAGAAGAAGACAATTGGAATCCCGATTCAGTACCAATAAATTCTTTGTCGAATAAATATTATTTTTTATTTCAACTGGAAGATGGGGCATCTGAATTGATTGAGGGGTATGAAATTCCGGATAGTGGTGAAATTAGAGTAGAAATACAAATTAATATTGAGTCAGAAGGACTTAGTAGTTGGAAAGCTTTTGTCAATGAGTATGATTAAAGAAAAAGATAATAAAGAAGAGATATGTTTTGTTCTGTTATAAGATGAAATGGAAACAACGTTATTCTTAATTTTTAGATATGAAGCATAATTTGTTTTTAATAGTAAGTTTACTTTTGGGGAGGGCTTATTACAGAGGAAAATACTATTTTAAGATTGAGAATTCCTGTCTGAAAAATTATTTTATTTTTTTTTAAAAATGCGCTTGCAGTACACAAAAGGTTTTGTATATTTGCCACGCTTTTAGTGGATGGTATATGCCGAAGCTATGAATATTAAAAAACAAGATTTTAAAAATATAAGTAATGCCGAAAAGAACATTCCAACCATCAAAGAGAAAAAGAAGAAACAAACACGGTTTTAGAGAAAGAATGGCTTCAGCTAATGGACGTAAAGTCTTAGCTAGAAGAAGAGCTAAAGGAAGAAAGAGACTATCTGTTTCATCTGCACCAAGACCTAAAAAATAATGAATAGTTTATTCATATAAATAAGGTGTTACTATTTGTTAGTAACACCTTTTTTTTGAGTATTTTTAACAACTGTAAAATAAAAGACTGCGATAAAAGTCTTTAACTATAATAAATTTCCCAGCATGCCAAAGAACACAAACATCAAATCAGTATTAATTATAGGATCAGGTCCTATTGTTATTGGACAAGCTTGTGAGTTTGATTACTCAGGTTCGCAATCGATCCGCTCTTTAAAAGAAGAAGGAATTGAAGTGACATTGATCAACTCCAATCCGGCAACCATTATGACGGATCCTTCTCTTGCAGACAATGTGTACTTAAAACCATTGACGACCAAATCTATTATCGAAATTCTTAAAAATCATCCAAATATCGATGCTGTTTTGCCAACAATGGGAGGGCAAACTGCTTTGAATCTATGTATTGAAGCTGATGAAAAAGGAATCTGGAAAGATTTTAATGTAGATATGATTGGGGTAGATATCGATGCCATCAATATTACTGAAGACAGAGAGCAATTCCGTGAGTTGATGGGGAAAATTGGGGTAGCCATGGCACCTCAAGCCACTGCAACTTCATTTTTAGAAGGAAAAAGGATCGCACAGGAATTTGGATTTCCGCTTTGTATTCGTTCTTCATTTACTTTAGGTGGCGCTGGAGCAGCTATCGTATATGAAGAAGAAGACTTTGATGATTTGTTGCGTAGAGGATTGGAAATATCACCAATTCACGAAGTGATGATCGACAAAGCAATGATGGGATGGAAAGAATACGAATTAGAACTATTGCGCGATAAAAACGACAATGTTGTGATTGTATGTTCTATAGAGAATATGGACCCAATGGGAATTCATACCGGAGATTCGATTACCGTTGCACCGGCAATGACATTGAGTGATTCTACCTTCCAAAAAATGCGTGATATGGCCATTCATATGATGCGTTCTATCGGTGATTTTGAAGGTGGTTGTAATGTACAGTTCGCTGTTTCGCCTGATGAAAGAGAAGAAATTATTGCCATTGAAATAAACCCACGTGTATCGCGTTCTTCGGCTTTGGCGTCGAAAGCAACTGGATACCCTATTGCAAAAGTAGCAACCAAATTGGCTTTGGGATACAATTTAGATGAATTGAACAACCAGATTACTGGAACTACTTCTGCTTTGTTTGAGCCTACCTTGGATTACGTAATCGTTAAAATCCCTCGTTGGAATTTCGATAAGTTTGAAGGTTCTGACAGAACTTTAGGCCTCCAAATGAAGGCCGTAGGAGAGGTGATGGGAATTGGACGCTCGTTCCAAGAAGCATTGCACAAAGCAACACAGTCTCTTGAAATCAAAAGAAATGGTTTAGGAGCCGACGGAAAAGAAGAAACACATTACGATACCATCATATCTAAATTGACAAACGCCTCTTGGGATCGTGTATTTAGTATTTATGATGCGATCAAAGCTGGAATTTCTCTTAAGAAAATCTACGATATCACAAAGATCGATATGTGGTACCTAAAGCAATACGAAGAGTTATTTGCTTTGGAGAAAGAAATTTCTACCTTCAAACTAGATACCTTGTCGAAAGACTTGTTGCTCGAAGCAAAGCAAAAAGGATATGGTGACAGACAGATAGCACATATGTTGGGCTGTTTAGAATCTGAAGTGTATAAAAAACGTGAAGAACTAGGAATTAACCGTGTCTATAAATTGGTAGATACTTGTGCGGCAGAGTTTGAAGCACAAACACCATATTTCTATTCTACTTTTGAGAATACAATGACCGTTGCAGACGGTGCGCCATACGCACACAATGAATCTGTCGTAACTGATAAGAAGAAAGTAGTGGTATTAGGTTCTGGACCGAATAGAATTGGTCAGGGAATTGAGTTCGATTATTGTTGTGTACATGGGGTTTTGGCCGCTAAAGAAGCAGGTTACGAAACCATCATGATTAACTGTAATCCTGAAACGGTTTCGACCGATTTTGATACTGCAGACAAACTCTATTTTGAGCCTGTATTCTGGGAACATATTTACGACATCATCAAGCATGAAAAGCCGGAAGGAGTAATTGTTCAATTAGGAGGTCAAACGGCATTAAAACTAGCTGAAAAGTTAGAAAAGAACGGTGTTAAAATTATTGGTACTTCTTTTGAAGCACTAGATTTGGCAGAAGACAGAGGACGTTTCTCTGACATGTTAACTTCCTTAGAAATCCCTTTCCCTAAATTTGGTACAGCAACCAATGCAGATGAGGCACTAGAAATTGCAGATAATTTAGATTTCCCAATCTTGGTACGTCCATCGTATGTATTAGGTGGTCAAGGAATGAAGATTGTAATCAACAAAGAAGAATTGGAATCGCATGTAGTAGGTTTGTTACGCTCTATTCCTGGAAATAAATTGTTATTAGATCACTACTTAGAAGGAGCAATTGAAGCGGAAGCAGATGCTATTTGTGATGAAGATGGTAATGTTTACATCATTGGTATCATGGAGCATATTGAACCATGTGGGGTGCATTCAGGAGATTCAAACGCAACCTTGCCACCATTTAATTTAGGTGAGTTTGTAATGAATCAAATCAAAGAACATACTAAGAAAATTGCCGTAGCCTTGAAAACAAAAGGTTTGATCAATATTCAGTTTGCAGTCAAAGACGATACCGTGTTTATCATTGAAGCAAATCCAAGAGCGTCTCGTACAGTACCGTTTATAGCGAAAGCTTATGGAGAACCGTATGTAAACTACGCAACAAAAGTAATGTTAGGAGATAAAAAAGTATCTGATTTCGATTTCAAACCTGAATTAGAAGGGTATGCCATAAAACAACCTGTATTCTCATTCAATAAATTCCCGAATGTAGATAAGACATTAGGTCCTGAAATGAAATCTACAGGAGAGAGTATCTTGTTTATTGATGATTTAAAAGACGATGCTTTCTACGAGTTGTACTCAAGAAGAAAGATGTACTTGAATAAATAAGACTGAATTAGTCTAATGATAAAAAAAGGGGGGGCTAATGTAGAGCCCCCCCCCTTTTTTTTTGAATTATTTTAAACAACTCAATGTAATTAATCTTTGTAGAAAGTTGTTCGTGTTCGCGAGGTTCCAATTACAGCAACAAGCAAAACAAAAACCAATAAGACTTCAATAATAGCATCCATTTGAATAAGATTTTAAAAGTTAATAAAATAATTAGCATGGAGCCGTTTTAGAATGCATACATACAATATGTCATACCTAAAGTATTTGTGTGGGGGGGGGGTAATGTAAAACTATATTACAAATATAGCCAACTATTAAATATTTTGAAATAGGTATAAATAAGGAAATTTCGAACTCCTTAATTATAACGATATGCATTTGTCAGTTTTTATAGAGTTGCTTAGAAACAATTAAATCGCTGTTAGCGGCTTGATACAAACTTACAGTATAGGTTCCCGAAGGAAATGTGGAAGTGTCTATACTTGTGTTTTCATTTGTTAAAGTAACGTTGTTTACTACATTTCTTCCTTCAAGGATGTGAAGCAAATAAAACCTGGAACCTATCAAACTTGTATCAATTGAAATGTTGAGAGTATTGGAAAAAGGGTTGGGGAAAATAGTCATCAACTCAATTATTTCTGAAGAAGCATCTTCCGTTTTTTCAAAAACACGCTGAAAGATATAATGCCATCCTTTTTGTATTTTAAAATAATACAAGGATGGCTCGAAAGAAGATACATCAATGGTGGTTTGTGCATCTACCAATTGTTTCTGGTAGCGTATCTCATTGGTTGAAAAATCATAAATCTCAAAATAATATTGGTTGTTTACGTAATGCGCATCGACATCCACTACAATTTCTGTATCAAAAAGATAATTGGGTGTTATAGTAATCAAGGAAGGGCTGGGACTTGTAGGAATTGGTTCTACAGGAAATGTATTGGTGCCTTCGGGAGGGCCATTTTGAGCAATAGGTATGTTTGGGTCAATTTTAAATTCGATATAGCCTTCACCTGTAGGTTCTAAAAGAACATCTTTTTCTAAACTAATGAAGTTTCTTGCTGTGAATTCTGCTCGTATGCTGTCTCGAAATGTTTGGTTTTCAATAGTTATGGCGTAGGGAGCATTTTTAATTTCAAAAAACCAATCTCTATAAAAATCTCTTCCGCTTATAACAAGGGTGTCCTGCTCTTGTGCCATTTGGTAAGCCATTTCAACTGCCTTGCCAGCATCTAAACGGCCTGCTCCTAGCATGTCTAAATACGGCTCGTTTTCTGGAAAATAATTGTTGTGATTTGGATTGGGGGCGTCTGTAACATGGTAAATATTGGCGGAACTTAATTTTAAGATGGTTTCTCTTTCTATGGGAGTCAAACTATAATTAACCGAGAGCATTAAACCTAAGGTTCCAGATACTAAAGGGGCTGCAAATGAAGTACCGTTATCCATCATGTAGATAGTGTTTTCGAAAGAAAGAGGCATATAATAACCAGGAGCCGCAATATCAATGTCGTAATTATGGGTATGTGTTATTTGGTCATATTTCTTACTTTGATCCAAACAATAATGGCTGTCTGGAGGGGCAATTGCCGGATTGTGCTGCACCGAAGCCACAGAAATTACATGTTCGTACGCTGCTGGGTATAACTTATCTGTTCTTTTGGTGGTTCCATTGTCAATTCCATTGCCCCCAGCAAAAACAAAACTTGTGCCAAGGCTATTGTCTAATGGAAAGGTGTATTCTTCTATAACCATTCTTATTATATCGTATTGTGTGATGGCGGAGGGGGCTCCTTTTCCCCAACTGCCATTTATTACTTTGGCTCCAGCTTCGACTAAGTGACTAATTCCTATTGAAGATCCGAGACGAACACCATATAAGAAACAATCTGAACCAATAGATGCCAATCTAATGCCGTTGTTGCTATGGCCTGCCATAACATTGGCAACGGCTGTTCCATGTGATTTTACTGTAGTTGTATAACCATTATAGGCAAAGATGGTTCCTTTTAGATCATCATGACTCGTATCAAAGGGCTCATCCGTAACTCCCAAAATAACATCACGGTTTCCTGTAGTAAAGGACCAGGCTTTTTGCGCATTGATCAAATCCAATTCTGTTTGAGCAGTTCTGAGTCCATAGTCATTAGGAGTAAAGGAATTGTTTTCTAGTAATTCATTAAAATAGGAATACCAATGTTGCATAACAGGAAAAGATGTGGGTTTAATTGGTTTTTTTTCGAATTCAGTAGTAATCGATAGTGTTGGGCCCATATAATAGGCTTCGAAAGAATGAAATAAATTCGGAAAATTAGTTTGTAAATCGTTCATCAACTGTATGTCTTTACAATAGAGTGTATAGACCTCTTGTAAAATAGCATTTCGAGTGGGTTTCTGAGTCAATTTTTCAAAAGAGGTGATGGTGTAACTGTCAAGAATAGCTTGTACTGCTGGGTTTGGATGTGCTAATAATACTTCAGTATCTGTTTTACTTAAAACAGTAGGGGCATCTACCGGGTTGGGAATACGTAGACTAAATCCAAGGTATTCCGCATCTGAGTTTTGAGCAAACAGCGTGGTGTACGTCAAAAACAGAATAATATGAGCTAGTGTTTTCATAATGAGCATTTTATTGAATTACGATGGATTTTAATAGGACACCTTTGCTTGTTTCTACTTGTAACAGATATAGTCCTTTTGTACAATTGGAAACGTCTATGTGTTCTAAGTTTTCCGTTTTTTCTATGACTGTTTTTCCGTGTAGGTCGATAAGGCTTATTTTTTTTATTTCCAAAGATGTAGCTGTAATGTTTATTATATCAGAGCTTGGATTGGGGCTTATGCTAATTAGCATGTCCAGATTAATTTTGTCTGTGCCGTTAATCTGTTCTTTCGAAAAATAAAAGATATGCTCCGGGTTTTCTTCTGACCAAATACGAAAACCTTGTCGGTCACCATTTATGGAATAAAATATTTTGTAAGTCGGATTCGGTGTGTAAACATAACCTATGTACCGACCTAGTTGGGTGTCATAGAGATTGTCGCAATGATTACTTAATAAAGGATTTGAGGACACGTCAAGAATTTCAAAATAGGTGCCATGGTCTGTATAACAAGCGGAGAAGCTATTCTCGGTACACTAGGAATATGGATTTACTGCAATATACAAACAACTTGTGGATTGGTACGGGGTACAATCTGTAAAGGTATAATTTTGTTCATAATAATCCACGTCACAGGACCAGGCATACAGCTTGGCATATATGTAGGGTGGGACAGGGAATTCATCATTTTTATGGGTTTCACCTGAAATCGTCAAAGAGTCGAGTAGAAATTCACCATCTTTAAAAAAAGAGATGTTATTGGATTGTCCATAAATGGAGCAATAGAATAGTAAGATAAATAGATAGGTAATTTTTTTCATAATGAGCGTTTTATTGAATTACGATAGATTTTAATAGGACACCTTTGCTTGTTTCTATTTGTAACAGATATAGTCCTTTTGTACAATTGGAAACGTCTATGTGTTCTAAGTTTTCCGTTTTTTCTATGACTGTTTTTCCGTGTAGGTCGATAAGACTTATTTTTTTTATTTCCAAAGATGTAGCTGTAATGTTTATTATATCAGAGCTTGGATTGGGGCTTATGCTAATTAGCATGTCCAGATTAATTTTGTCTGTGCCGTTAATCTGTTCTTTCGAAAAATAAAAGATATGCTCCGGGTTTTCTTCTGACCAAATACGAAAACCTTGTCGGTCACCATTTATGGAATAAAATATTTTGTAAGTCGGATTCGGTGTGTAAACATAACCTATGTACCGACCTAGTTGGGTGTCATAGAGATTGTCGCAATGATTACTTAATAAAGGATTTGAGGACACGTCAAGAATTTCAAAATAGGTGCCATGGTCTGTATAACAAGCGGAGAAGCTATTCTCGGTACACTAGGAATATGGATTTACTGCAATATACAAACAACTTGTGGATTGGTACGGGGTACAATCTGTAAAGGTATAATTTTGTTCATAATAATCCACGTCACAGGACCAGGCATACAGCTTGGCATATATGTAGGGTGGGACAGGGAATTCATCATTTTTATGGGTTTCACCTGAAATCGTCAAAGAGTCGAGTAGAAATTCACCATCTTTAAAAAAAGAGATGTTATTGGATTGTCCATAAATGGAGCAATAGAATAGTAAGATAAATAGATAGGTAATTTTTTTCATGACGCTTAGTATTTTCATTATAATTGTTTTAATTTAACAGCGAAACGGCGCAAGTTAAAAAATATAACAAGGTTATAAAGATAACATATGATTATGTTAAAAGCAATATCTAATATTGGTGAAATTAAAAACTCCCAAATTATAGGGAGCAATCATATAAGTGTAAGGCATAAAAAAAGCGCTAACCCAGTTAGCGCTTATTGTATAGAAAATAAGAATTTGTTATTGTTTAATGAATTCTTGTCGATAGGTTTTTGAATCAACAGTCAACTCGATAACATACATTCCTGTTTGCAATGTAGTTAAAGAAAGAATGGTGTCCGTTTGTGTCAAAGTTCCAGTAGAAATTTCCTTTCCATTCAGGTCATAGATAGCATACTTTCCAGATGCACTGTTTTGTGGGATGTCTATATACAAGTCATCAACAACAGGGTTGGGGTACATTTGAAACGGTGTTGATTCTGTAGCAGAAACCCCTAAAATATCAGAAGCTTCGGACTGTGTAGTAACTACCTGGTCACTTCCATTACCACCGCCATTTCCCGCAACAGCTGCCGCATAAAACTTTATTGGACCTTCATCTGAACTTGGTGAAGTCCAAGAAAATGTCCAATTGGTACTTGAAAAACCGTCATGTGTTACATGGACACCACCATCGACAAGTTGTGAATTACTTCCCGCACTAAAAGTTCCGATGTCAGTATCATCACTCAAGCGTTCCGCCACAATTTGAAACCCATGTCTAGAAGCCGTAGAACTAATGTCTACAGTAATGTCGTAGCTAGTGTTTAGTTCATAACCACCTTCCGGAATTGTGGTGGCAATCGTTAGATTTGCACTATAATCTTGAGGGTTATTCTTATGACATTGTGCACAGGTATTGCCGTTTTCACCTGGAGAACCTGTATTAAATCCGCTTCTTCCTCCTGAATTTGACACTAAAATAAGTGCAAGTAGAGGAATACTGAAAAGCACGGCTTTAAAAGCAATGTTTTGCAGTTTGTTTTTTTGTCTATTGTTGAATGAATCCATTGTCTATCCAGTTTTCAATTAAATCAATTTGTGTTTGCGTAAAAGCAGTAGCGTTTTTAGGCATGTTACCACTTTTAATTCTACCTAAAGCACTTATAAATACCAGTGCTACTGAAAGTCGTTTTTACCAACTGGTATGTAGATAAATCTAAACCGGCCTTAGGACTTTTGCTATCATGACAAGCGCTAGTGGCACAGCCTTGGCTCATCAAAGGAGCAATATCACTGACATAGGTTGCAGGGACTTCCACAACGCCATCGGAATAATCGCTGTCAATCCAAGCTTCAATAGCATCCTTGTCGGTTTGTGATAGAGGGGTTCCAACTGGCATTCTGTTCGAAGTAATTTCTTCCCAGGCATGTTCGTTTACAAAAGCATCTTTTACCTTGTCGAAAGAAGTCAATTCAATACCGTCAGCTTTGGTAGCGGCATCGTGACACCCAGAAGTAGCACAGCTTTGATTTATTATGGGTTCAATTGTATTGGTATAATAAGGATCAATATCTTCAATAGGCGTAACTATATCATCTCCATCATCGATATCGTCGTCGTCGTCAGAATCACAGGAATATACCAATAGGAAGCTAATGAGAAGTAAGGGGATCAATGTAAGTTTTTTCATACTATTCTATTTGGGGTTAAGGTTAAAGTTTAGCTGAATGTCAATTTCTTTCGCAAGTTTATTACTAACTACAGAAGGAATTTCGACATCAAAATCTGACGGTTTGACTTTGAATTGCGCCGAAAGTTTAATACGTTCCTTATTTTGTTGCAGTGTTGCCGGTGTTTCAATTTTCTGGGAAACACCATGAAAGGTAAGAGTACCTTTTATGATCGTATTTTGCACTTTGTCTGAAGTGTCTTGCGTATAGCCTTCAATCTTTCCTGAGAATTTTGCCTTTGGAAACTTGTCAGACTCCGCATAATTTTCGTTAAAATGTTCTTCCATCAATGCCACCTTAAATCGAAACCCTTTTACTAAGGCCAATGCAGCAATATCCGATGTTTCTGTATTGATAATGGCTGTAACCTTGTCATTGGTAGCTTTCACTTCTTCAAATGAAGGTACAGAGGCTTCAAAGGTAATTGCACCAGATTTGGTTAGGAATTTACCTTGTGAAAAAGCAGTGCCTATTCCTGTCAAAAATAAAAATACTACTAGCCGTAACGTATCGTATTTATTCTGTGTATCCATTTTCCATCCAAGATTTTACATTGTTAATAGTAGTGTCCGACAACTTATTACCGCCCAATGGCATACTTCCAGTTTCAATTTCGCTCAATGCCGAACCGTTTTCAAAAGCATTTCTTACTTGCGTATAGGTTTCCAAAATATAGCCGCCAGCAGCACTTGAATTGTTATGACATCCACTCGTATTACAACTCGCACTCATTAAAGGTGCTATGGTATTGGTGTAGGTAATAGGCGTAGTGGGAAGTTCAACTACATCAGATTCAGAGTCAGAAGCACAGGAAACAAATAGGGTTCCAGTAAAAACCAACATCACAAATTTTGAAAATATCTTCATAAAAAGGAGCTTTCAATCATTTAATAAACTGCAAAACATTATTGTCTATACAGATGAAAGATCTAAAAATACAAATTTATTTAAAGGAATCCTTAAGAATTTTTAATACTTTAGTACGATGTGGAAAAAATCAGTATTACTTTTGGTTGTTTTTTGTGTTATCGTTTTAGGTAGGGCTGTGTACAAATATGTATATCACGAACATGTAAATGTGGAAGAAACCCAAGCCGATTATATGATTTCGGCTAAGGACTTAGCGGCAGAATTCTCCCAAAATCAAGAAGAAGCATCAAAAAAATATTTAGAAGCTATAGTTACCGTTGTTGGAACTATTTCAGAAATTGACAGTGAAGGGATACTATTAAATGACGCTGTGTTTTGTTATTTTACAGAAGTTATTTCCGAACAACAAGCAAAAGAAGTACATATAAAAGGACGTTGCATTGGGTATGACGAATTGTTAGAAGTAGTTAAAATAGACCAATGCTCGTTTGTAAACTAATCATTTATTTAATCCTACTATGAAAAAATATTCCTTGTTTCTACTCTTGCTAATAGCAAGTTTAAGCCTACATGCTCAAAACGATTTATTAGATGAAATTGATGGAGAATTGGAAGTGTCTTCAGAAGTGAGTTCCGTTTTTAAAGGCCTAAAAATAGTCAATTTAGAATCTACAAAAACTGCGGCAAAAGGTGATTTTTATTTTATCATTTCCCACCGTTTTGGTTCTGTAAAAGGAGGCATAAAAGAGTTGTTTGGCTTAGACCAATCAAATATACGTTTTAGTTTTTTATACGGTTTTACCGATTGGTTTACGGCAGCCTTGTCGCGTAGTTCTTTTGAAAAAACCTATGATGGGACTGCTAAAATTAAATTAGCCACACAAGATAGTGAAGGTTTTCCTGTAAGCATTGCTGCTTTTGGTGCTGTGGCCTACAAAACAGCAGATCCAGACATTGCGTATGTTCATTATGAAGACATTCATCGTTTGAATTATCTTGCGGAGTTGTTGATTTCGAGAAAATTCAATGAAAATCTTTCTTTAGAAGTGGCACCTATCTTTTTACATGAAAACTTTGTAGTAGAAGACACACAGGATAATTCACAATATGCTGCTGCGTTAGGAGGTCGCTATAAACTAACCAAAAGACTATCCTTAAATGTCGATTATGTATATCATTTCAATAGGGCCGAAGCGAGTAGCTTTAACAATCCGCTGTCTATTGGTTTTGATATTGAAACAGGGGGACATGTTTTTCAAGTGCATTTCTCAAATTCGCAGCAAATGAACGATGCCGGCTTTATCAATGCCAATGGAGATTGGTCTGAAGGAGATATCTTTTTTGGATTCAATCTTTCAAGAGTCTTTTAAAATTGAATCTTATAAAAAATAAGTTTTTATGAATTATATTCTATACGACGGAGCGGTAAGAGAGCGAATGTTGCCTTTTACATACACAAAACCTGTATCTGAATTGAGAATAGGAATTTTAACCATTGCAGAGAAATGGGAAAAACACTTAGGAACGACCATTACAAACCTAACTGAAGGATATCTCGAAGAGAAATTTCCATTGGTTGAATTTCCGGAGAATATTTTTATAGATGCTTCTGTACTACCCAATGAAAAATTGGTTGAAGCAATTTCAGCTTTGTCACACAATGAATTGTTAGTGCAAAACGGATTTATCATAGCCTTTTTCGCAGATGACACGCAGGAGGTAACCGATTTTGAGAAGTATACCCCTATTGCATTTGACGCAGATTTTTTGCAGTTAAGGAGCAAAACCGATTTGTTTGCTTTAAATGCTCAAGCTCTTGAAGCTGATTTTAAGTTGCTTACCAAAGGAAGGAAAAGTCAGGAAATTGGGGCATCGAACCAAATTATTGCACCTGAAAATATTTTTATTGAAGAAGGAGCTGTTGTAGAATTTGCAATGCTTAATGCGCGTACGGGGCCCATTTATATAGGAAAAGATACTTTAGTTATGGAGGGAAGTATGATTCGTGGACCATTTGCATTGGGCGATAATTCTGTTTTAAAAATGGGAACCAAAATATATGGAGCTACAACCATTGGACCGAAATGCACCGTTGGAGGTGAGGTTAAGAACTCCGTGTTTTTTGGCAATTCGAATAAAAGTCATGAAGGCTATCTCGGAAATTCAGTGATAGGAGAGTGGTGTAATTTTGGAGCAGACACGAATTGTTCCAATATGAAAAATACACATAGTAAAATTAAAATGTGGGAATACGAATTAGAAGCTTATGCCGATACAGGAATGCAATTTTGTGGCCTATTTTTAGGAGATCATTGTAAAACAGGAATCAATACCATGCTGAATACGGGTACTGTAATTGGAATGAGTTGCCATATTTTTGGAGCTGGCTTCCCCAATAAGTTCGTTCCCTCGTTTAGTTGGGGCTCAGGAACCAATCAAAACACCTATACATTGGAGAATGCAAAGGATACAGCACGGCGTATGTATGCTTTAAAAAGCGAAATGTTTTCTGGCGTTGAAGAACGTATATTTGATGTTGTATTTGAGTTTTCTGAACGTTATAGAAAATAGGAATTGAATAGCCAATACACAATAAAAGTAAATGATTATTTAAAATTCTGACAAATAAAAAACCTGCTTATTTTTTGTAAGCAGGTTTTTTTATAAATGTTTAATAGGTTTATTTCTAACCTTGTTTTTTAGGATCTAAAACTTCTCCTTTAATACGAACTACTTTCTTAGGCTCAGAAGCATTCGATGTTATGGTCACCGTTTTTGAAAAGCGTCCAATTCTGTTTGTAGCATATTTAACTTTGATAGTACCTTTTTCTCCTGGCATTACAGGTTCCTCAGGTTTTGTTGGTACCGTACATCCGCAACTTCCTTTTACATTGGTTATAATAAGGGGACTTCCTCCAGTGTTGGTAAAAACAAATTCGCGATTTCCATCCGCATTTTGTTCTATTTTTCCGTAATCGATTACTTCTTCAACAAATTTAAAAGCCGGTGCATTTGCGTCAAAGTTTTCAGAAGGGGTAGATGTTTGTGCTTGTATTAACAATCCGTTTAATAAAAGTACAAAGGCAAAAATTGTATTTTTCATAATATCATTTGATTTAAGTAATCAAAAATAAACATAAATTAATAATTATGCACTTCATTGATTGTTAGATTTTCGTTAAAAACGTTTTTTTTTGCTGTTGACAAGAGATTTTATAAACCTAAAGTATTTTCTAGAACATTAGTTTATTATTTTGCCTTCAAAAAAAAGGGTATTAATTTTTAGTTGCCTGAGAGATTCGTACTTTTGCGCACAACGGAATTCTTTGCATAGATAGCTTGCATTTGCAGTCATTCAGTAGAGAATCCTTCGAATTAAAAAAATAAACGCATTACAATGATCCCGAACAAATACAACCCAGAAAACGTAGAAGACAAATGGTATAGCTATTGGATGGAACATGGATATTTTCATTCCACGCCAAACGAAAAAGAAGCCTATACAATTGTTATTCCACCACCAAATGTAACTGGGGTGTTGCATATGGGACATATGTTGAATAATACCATTCAAGATGTGCTCATTCGAAGAGCAAGGTTGAAGGGGTACAATGCGTGTTGGGTGCCTGGTACCGATCATGCTTCGATTGCAACTGAGGCCAAAGTGGTTGCCAAATTAAAGTCGGAAGGAATTGAAAAAGACGATTTAACACGAGACGAATTTTTAAAACATGCTTGGGATTGGACCGACAAGCACGGTGGTATTATTCTAGAACAACTTAAAAAACTTGGCGCTTCTTGTGATTGGGAACGTACAGCGTTTACCATGGACACAGGTCTTAGTGAGGCGGTTTCCAAGGTGTTTGTAGATCTTTTTGCGAAAGGATTGATCTATAGAGGCTATCGTATGGTGAACTGGGATCCAGAGGCCAAAACAACCCTTTCAGATGAAGAGGTTGAGTTTGTAGAAAAACAAGGAAATTTATATCATATAAAATATCAGATAGAAGGAACTGATGAAACGATTACCGTAGCAACAACGCGTCCTGAAACTTTATTAGGAGATACAGCTATTTGTATCAATCCAACAGATGCACGTTTTTCACATTTAAAAGGGAAAAATGTATTCGTACCAATTGCGAATAGAGTAATTCCTGTTATTGAAGATGAATATGTAGATGTGGAGTTTGGAACTGGCTGTTTGAAAATTACACCAGCACACGATCAGAATGATAAACTTATTGGAGAAAAACATAAGTTGGAAGTAATTGATATTTTGAACGATGATGCGACGCTCAATTCATTAGGCTTGCATTATGAAGGAAAAGATCGTTTTGTAGTTCGTAAGGAAATTACCAAGGAACTCGAAGAACTTGGTGCTTTGGAAAAAGTAGAAACGCATATGCATAAGGTGGGCGTTTCCGAAAGAACCAAAGCTGTAATAGAACCTAAAATCTCTGTGCAGTGGTTCCTAAAAATGGAAGAAATTGTAAAACCAGCACTCGATGCCGTATTAAAAGATGAAGAAATAAAGTTCTTTCCAAAACATTACAACAACACCTATAAATATTGGTTAGAGAACATTCGCGATTGGAATATCTCTCGTCAGTTATGGTGGGGACATCAAATACCTGCGTACTACTACGGTGATGGAATGGACGATTATGTTGTTGCCGAGACAATTGAAGAAGCGCTTGAAAAAGCAAAAGCGAAAACTCAAAATTCAGCACTTACAACTCAAAATTTAAGACAAGATCCAGATGCACTTGATACATGGTTTTCTTCATGGTTGTGGCCAATTTCTTTATTTGATGGAATCAAAAATCCGGATAATGAAGAATTCAAATACTATTATCCTACAAACGATTTGGTAACAGGGCCAGATATTATTTTCTTTTGGGTAGCACGTATGATATTTGCAGGATACGAGTTTACAGATGCAAAGCCTTTTGAAAACGTATATTTTACTGGAATTGTTAGAGATTCGAAACGAAGAAAAATGTCGAAATCTTTAGGGAATTCACCAGACCCTATTGAATTGATGCAAAAATACGGAGCAGATGGGGTACGTACAGGATTGTTGTTGAGTGCAGCTGCAGGTAATGATTTGTTATTTGAAGAAGAGCTCTGTGCGCAAGGGAGAAACTTCTCTAGTAAAATATGGAATGCTTTCCGTTTGGTTCAAGGATGGGAAATTTCCGAAACTTTAGAACAGCCGGAGTCTTCAATTGTAGCTATTTCATGGTATACTGCCAAATTTCAGAAAGCACTGGCAGAAATAGAAAAATCATTTGAACAATACAGAATAAGTGAAGCGTTGATGACCATTTATAAGTTGATTTATGACGATTTTTCGTCGTGGTTCTTAGAAATGATAAAACCAGCATACCAACAACCAATCGACGCAGCAACGTTTAAAGCGGCCATTGCTTGTTTGGAAGACAATTTAAAATTGTTGCATCCATTTATGCCATTTTTGACCGAAGAAATTTGGCAACATATTGAAAACAGGACTCCTGACGAGGCCTTGATTGTTGCCAAATACCCTGAAATGATTCCTTTTGATGAGAAGATTATTGCTGATTTTGAATTTGCGGCAGACGTTATTTCTGGAATCCGAAAGGTGAGAAAGGATAAAAATATTGCCTTTAAAGATGCAATTGAACTGTCTTTGCTGGATAATGAAAAGAAAAGTAGCACATTTAATTCGCTTATAGAAAAATTAGGAAATACCTCAGAAATTCAATCAGTTGGGGAGCCAGTTGAAGGTGCTCTGAGTTTTAGAATCAAATCTAATGAGTATTTTATTCCAGTAGCCGGAACTATCGATGTAGAAGCTGAGTCTTCTAAATTAAAGGAAGAATTGAAATATACGGAAGGCTTCTTGAAATCTGTTCAAAAGAAATTGTCTAATGAACGCTTTGTGAACAATGCACCTGAACAGGTAATTGCAAATGAACGTAAGAAAGAAGCAGATGCATTGGCAAAAATAGAAACTTTGAAAGCGAGTTTGAAAAATTTATAATTTTCATTAGTCGTTGACTGTTGGTATATACCCACTAACAACCAAAAACAAAAACCGCGAAAAATGGAAGCATTCAATACATTTTCAGAAGTAATACAAACAAGTATTGCTGCTGACGATTTTGTAAAAATTACATTGAGTAAACCGATTCGGAAAAATGAAGGTTTACGTAATATTTATGTGCGTTTAGTTCAGATTCAGGATGCAATAAAATTTTCTTTCACCTACCATTACAAGACCAACGATCAAGTAAAAAACTATTCAATTGCAGAAGGGATTGAAGTTTTACAAGAGTTTCTAATGACTGACTTTAGAACAGCGGTGGTGTTTACCTTGTCAAAAGATATACATGTTTTTGTTTCTAAAAAGAAGTTAGTTTCTTACAATGAAATGCATCCCAGTTTTTCTAATAAACCTCCAATTACCCACGATCAACCCAAACAAAAAAGAGCAGAACTTGGAACGTATTTGCACTATTTAGGTGTAACCGACAAAGAAAATAATGTGATACCAAAGATGGCGGATAAATTTCGTCAAATCAATAAGTATTTGGAAATCATGGAAAGCTTGATTGCCAATGCCAAATTACCGAAGCAGATTCAAATTGTAGATATGGGGTCGGGTAAAGGTTATCTTACATTTGCTTTGTATGATTATTTGGTAGTCCAAAGGAAAATGGATGTAACCGTTACGGGCATTGAATTGCGAAAAGAGTTGGTTGATTATTGCAATGGTATTGCAGACAAATGTGCTTTTGAAAACCTACACTTTGAATGCAAACCTATTGAAGCCTATGAGAATAAAAAGATTGACATTCTTATCGCATTACACGCCTGTGATACGGCAACCGACGACGCCATTACCAAGGGAATTGTAGCCAAAGCAGGATTGATTGTCTGTGCGCCTTGTTGTCATAAACAAATTCGACAGCAATTAAAAGGTAAAGAACAAGAAGATCCAATTTTAAAATACGGCATATTTAAGGAGCGTCAATTCGAAATGGTTACAGATACCATTCGTGCACTTATTTTAGAGAAGAAAAAATATCAAACCAAGATATTTGAATTTGTATCTAATGAACATACACGCAAAAATGTACTATTAGTGGCTACAAAATCTTCAAAAGAGGCGGATCTCAAGGTGTTAGACCAAAAAATAAATGCGCTTAAATCAACTTACGGAATAGAACAGCATTATTTGGAAAGTACCGTAAAATTTTGATTTTGTAATTAAATCTTATCCAGACATTGATGGCAACGAAAAAAAACAATTTCAATATTGTATTGGTACATCCTCAAATACCTAATAACACAGGGAATATTGGTAGGTTGTGCGTTGGTAGCTTGAGTACTTTACATCTAGTAAAACCTTTGGGGTTTGAAATTACAGATACCAGAGTAAAACGTGCGGGCCTAGATTATTGGTCGGATTTGAATTTGAAATATCATGAAAGTTTTGAAGATTTGATGGCACTCATTCCAGATGTATCACGCGTCTTTTTCTTTACAACACGCGCCGATAACACCTATTATGATATTAATTTTCAGGAAGGAGATTGGTTGGTTTATGGACGAGAAGCTGATGGCTTACCAGATGCTATTGTTGAGCAATACAAAGAACAATGTGTAAAAATTCCATTTCCTGGAACAGTGCGTAGTTTTAACCTTGCCAATGCTGTCGCTATGGCATTAGGTGAAGGATTGAGGCAACTTGCTTGAAAGTTTACCAACTTACCAGTTCTGGGAATACATATACCAATACCATACAAAGTACTTGCAAGGCAATAAACGGGATGACGCCTTTGTAGATATCTTTAGTTGAAATTTCTGGTGGTGCAACCCCTTTTAAAAAGAATATTGAAAATCCAAATGGAGGTGTTAAAAATGAAGTTTGAAGATTCATGCTAATGATGATAGCAAACCATACCAAGTCAACATCTAAAGCAATTGCCGCTGGCACTAGTAAAGGGATGATGATAAAAATGATTTCAAAAAAATCGATAAAGAATCCGAGTATAAATACGAATAGACTTGAAAATAAAATCAATCCTATTTTTCCTCCAGGAAGGTTTAATAAAAATTCTTCTAGTAGTAAATCTCCGTTATAAGCTCTAAATACTAATGCAAAAACAGTAGAGCCAATCAATAAGAATAGCACCATAGAAACGGTAGTCACCGTTTTGTCAGCACTTTCATAAAGCTCTTTTTTACCAATTCTCCCTTTTAACTTGGCTAGCACATATGCACCCATAGCACCAACAGCACCTGCTTCTGAAACGGTTGCAACTCCGGTAAAAATACTTCCTAGAACTAATACAATAAGTAGGAGAGGGGGAACACTAGATTTGATTACTTCCCATAAAATTTCCTTTTTTGTAGTGGTGATATTCTCTTCGATTTTCAAGGGTAAATCGCTAGGTTGTAACTTGCCTAGAACAAAAGTATAAACTAAGTAAAGCAGGGTTAGTAGTATACCTGGAAACATTGCCCCTTTAAAAAGGTCTCCTACGGAAATCCCCATTTGATCTGCTAAAACAATCAAAACAATACTAGGTGGGATAATTTGTCCTAAAGTACCCGAGGCCACAATGACTCCGGTGGCATATTTCTTCGAATAGCCTTGTTCTAACATGAGCGGTAAAGAAATAACGCCCATCGTTATGACCGAAGCCGCAACAATACTGGTAGATGCCGCTAGTAAGGCGCCAACTATAATAACGGTAGCGCCTAGGCCACCTTTGAGTGATCCAAATAGTTTTCCTATGTTTGAAAGCATATCTTTGGCGAGCCCAGATTTGTCCAAAATATTCCCCATAAAAATAAAGTAGGGAATGGCCAATAGAATATTGTTTGACATAATGCCAAAAATTCTGCTAGGAATTAATTTTAATAGGGAAAATGAAAAATAATCGAGTGCTACACCAACGAAAAAAAACAATAAAGAACAACCTCCAAGTGTAAACGCAACTGGATAGCCTCTAAAAATAATTGCGAAGGTTACAACAAACATTAAAATAGCGATGGCTTCAGGTAGCATTTTTTTTGTTTTTTATAGCGTTTATAACATAGCCTATGGCATTTGCTCCTAAAAACACAAAAGCTAAAGGAATAAAGAATTTTATTAAATATCTTGGCAATCCGTTAGGCTCTGATGATTGCTCCAAAATGGCATAAGAATTTTCAAAATATAAAAAAGATAAGTATCCTAATACCGAACAAAATGGAATTAACAGAAAAAGCGTTCCTAAAAGATTGAAGCGTTTTTTCTTTGTTTTAGAAAATTTTGTATAAAAAACATCAACTCGTATGTGTTTGTTTTGTTGAAAAACGAGCGAAGCACCTATTAAAAATACGATACTGAACAAATACCATTGCAGTTCAATAAATGCATTTGAACTTAAGTTGTAATGCAGGTACCTTCCAATATAGCGCAATAGTGCGTTTGCAAAACCAATACAAGTTATTACAATAATTAGAAGACGGGTTGCTATTTTAATATAGTAATTAATCCGTTTCATAGTACTGAATTCCTGTTGTGGTGAAATTTATATAATGCAATGCATTTGCCTTGCTCCAAGCATTGGAAGTTTCTTTAAACTTTTTTATGGAAGTGTAAATTGTATTAAATTCTGGGTCTTTGCAGTACTCCTTAATCAACAGGTCCGTTTGTTTTTTTGCTTCTGCTAAAATTTCATTTGGAAAATGTCTGAGTTCTACACCTTGATCAATCAGTCTTTTTAAAGCCGCAGGGTTTTCTTTGTCATAGCGTGCTGCAAATAAAAGGTTTGCATTTTTAGCTGCCATTGCAATGATTTCTTGCGCGTTAGTAGACAAAGTCATCCATCGTTCTAAATTGATGTACAGCGCAATGGTAGCACCTGGTTCTTGCCATCCCGGAGCATAGTAATACTTGGCTACGTTTTGAAAACCAAACTTTTCGTCGTCATAGGGGCCTACAAATTCGGCTCCGTCTATAGAGCCTTGTTCCAGTGCGCTATAGATTTCTCCGCCACCAATCATCTGTACAGTGGCTCCCATTTTGTCATAAACCTTACCACCTAAGCCAGAAATACGTACTCTTAAGCCTTGTAAATCTTCTAAACTAGTAATCTCATTACGGAACCAGCCCCCCATTTGAGTGGTTGTGTTTCCGATTGGAAAATACATGATGTTGTATTTTTTGTATAAGTTTTGAATTAATTCCAGACCTCCTGCTTCATAGAGCCATGCATTTTTTTGTTGACAGGTAAGTCCAAAAGGAAGTCCTGTGTCAAGAACAAAGGCATTGTTCTTTCCCATATAATAGTTTCCAGCTGTTACACCCATTTCAATACTTCCTTGGCTAACGGCATCGAATACTTCAAGTGCAGGTACCATTTCCCCTGGTTGGTAACATTTGATGGTAAGTTCTTTATTGGTAGTAGCTGTTACTTGTGTTGAAAATCCTTCTATTCGGTCCCAAAAAGAATTGAGTGACTTTGGGAAGGAAGACGCTAAATTCCAACGTTGTTTTCTAATCGATTTAGTTGTATTGTTTGCTGTGTTGTGCTCTCCACATGCTATGATTGCAAAGGAAATAATGAGATATAAGATGTGCTTCAAAAGTATATTGATTTAGTTTACATATGTTAAGTTCAAAGTTATGTAAAAAAACAGAGAATTACATCAGAATTATAAAACTATTAGTTGTGTGTACATATTTTAGAAGCGAGAACCGTTTAAGTTAATCGAAAGCAAAAAAAAAACGGAAAGTAATAATACCTTCCGTTTTCTATATAAAATTATTTAGGTTTTATCTTATAATTGTTTGTTTCCTATCTGGACCCACAGAAACGATACTGATTCTAATTCCAGTTTCTTTTTCAATAAAAGCTATGTATTCAGATAGTTCTTTCGGAAATTCCGCTTCAGAAGTTATTTCTGTGATGTCTTCAGCCCATCCTTTGAGCTCTGTATAAATAGGAGTTACATTTTCTGGTTCAACATTGTAAGGGAAATGTGAAATTGTCTCACCTTTGTATTTATAAGCAGTACAAACTTTCAACGTTTCAAATCCAGACAATACATCGCCTTTCATCATATTAAGTTGGGTCACTCCGTTTACCTGACATGCATACTTCAAGGCAACTAAATCTAACCAACCACAACGACGTGCTCTTCCAGTGGTAGCTCCAAATTCATGTCCTACTTTGGCCATTCTAGCGCCATCTTCATCGAACAATTCGGTTGGGAATGGTCCAGAGCCAACACGTGTAGTATAGGCTTTAAAAATACCGTATACTTCACCAATTGTATTAGGCGCAATACCCAATCCAGTACAAGCACCAGCGGCAGTTGTATTTGAAGATGTTACAAACGGATAGGTGCCAAAATCAACATCTAATAAGGAACCTTGGGCACCTTCAGCCAAAATGGTTTTATTAGCTTGCATTGCTTGGTATAAATATTCTTCGCTGTCAATAAAGGTCATTTCTTTTAAACGAGCAACCGCTACATAGAATTCTTCTTTCAAAGCCTCCAAGTCGTAGTCCAATTCAATATCGAAAAACGAAAGCATTTTTAAATGCTTGTCAGTCAATACTTGGAATATTTCTTTCCAGTTGTCCATTTCTAAATCACCAATACGCATTCCGTTTCGTCCGGTTTTGT